>Ga0182024_10018707_pt1 | contig 12862 bp, 11 predicted proteins | sample P32metaG_FD_120480 | JGI IMG/M metagenome (GOLD analysis project Ga0182024, IMG submission 120480) | Permafrost microbial communities from Stordalen Mire, Sweden - P3-2 metaG (Illumina Assembly) | ecosystem: Environmental > Terrestrial > Soil > Wetlands > Permafrost | place: Sweden: Stordalen...
GACTTTGACGAGACCGGGCCCTACGTGGCCGATGTCGGTGTTGGTGAATGCGCAGGCGCATGAGCCCTGCCAGTTGCCAGGAAAGGTAATGTAGTGACTTTGCTCGACGCCCCCAGGACCCAGGATCTCACCGAAGGGGCGCTAGCGGACCTCAACGCGAAGTTCGACAGCGCATCAGCGGGAGACATTGTGGAGTGGGCAGTCGCGCGCTTCCACCCCCAGATGTGCTTGACGGCATCCATGACGGACGCGGTCCTGATCGATATCGCAACGAGGGTCGAACCGTCCATCGAGGTTGTGTTCATCGACACCGGTTACCACTTCCCTGAAACGCTGCAAACAGTGGAGCTGGTGCGCAAGCGTTACGGCCTCAACCTGCGGATCATGACAGTCCCGCCGGAGCCCGTGCCTGTGTGGAAGACCGACCCTGCCAACTGCTGCACCTTCTCCAAGGTCGCCCAGCTGGAAAGGGCCCTCGCCGGCAAGTTGGCCTGGATGAGCGGGCTGCGCCGGCAAGAGGCGAGCACCCGGACCGATGCGCCGATCGTTGGGCGCGACCGTCGCGGCCTGGTCAAGGTCAACCCGATTGCCAACTGGACCGACCTCGATGTGGCGGGGTACATCGCCGACCACGACGTCCCGGTCAACCCTCTGCTGAGCAAGGGATATACCTCGATCGGTTGCTGGCCCTGCACCCGGCCCGTGGCTCCTGGGGAGCACTCGCGGGCGGGACGATGGTCTGGGCTCGACAAGACCGAGTGCGGGCTGCACGAGTAGCCAGCACCGAGTGCGGCTACACGACTAGTGCTACGACTAGCCGGCGTTGACCCCGGCGGCAGCCGCTCCCGCCTCCTCCATCACGGACGATAAGGTCACGATTTACCCAGGCAGCCGCTGGCGCGGTTGCCGGCCTGACAGGGTCGTGGTCTTGTGCCGGCCCCGATTTCTGCCGATCATGTACATGACACCGGAGAAGCCGTGCGGACATTTGACCGAGCTGTGACCCGTCGGCGTAGCCTTCGTGGCTACAGCGCGGGCCTGGGTCGGTCGGCAGTCCTCGTCGTCGCCGTGACCTGGGCAGTGATCGCCTCTTCGGCGAGCCCGGTGGCCGCGGCAGCCCCGGCCAACCCTCGGGTCCCCCCGCCATCAGTCACAACGACTTCACTTCCCGCGACATCGGGAGTGACGGGAGCCCCTGGGTCACCAAAGGCCAGCACCCCAACTCCGGCGCCGCCCGTTTTCCCCCCTCCGATCGTGGCGCCGCCGGGTGCGGCCCTGCTCCTGACCAACTTGGAAGACGAGAAGGGACAGCTGTTGTCGGTCGCCGCGTACGAGGAGGCACGGTCCTACCTCAGCCGGGCAAACGTAGGTGAGGAGGCCGCGGACCGCTTGGTCAGCGAGAACCTGGCGGTATGGACGTGGGCCAAGACTGATTTGCGGCAGGCCGTGGCTACCCGGGTAGCGGCCCAACTGGTCGTGAACGCCTACAAAGAGGCCCTCACCCAATTGGCGATGGCCGAGTACACCGGTCAGTCGCAGGTGTCGAAGTCCAACATCGTCAGCCTTGAGCTCCAGGTCTACAAAGGAGAACTCGCCGTCTTCGCTGCAACCGATACAACGGCCGAGTTGATGAGGGCCGAGGCCTACCTCGCTGCTTGCAAAAGACAGGTGATCGCAGCCCGCGCTTTGGTCGCGATGGACTGGGGGCTTGTCCAACAGGCTAACGGCGTCTGGGAGGCGGCCGTCATTCAGGTTTCCGAGTCCACCAACGCGCTTTCGATCGCTCGGCGCTGGGTACTGCAGGCAGGAGGCGCACCGGCTCGGCCGGCGGTGGCAGTGATGGCTTTCGAGGGGCAGTGGGCCCCGCCGCACGAGGCACAGCCGCGGCGGGCACCCATGGTTGCCCCGACGACTACCTCGCCTCTCCCGACGACTACCTCGCCTCTCCCGACGACTACCTCGCCGAGCGGGGCCTCCTCCGCCGGAGCCTCCTCTACCACGACCGGCGGGGCCGTGGCCCTGCCTGCCGGGCCTGATTGGGCGACCATGGGCCCACAGATTTTTGGGAGCTCGCTCCTGTCCGCATCCCAGATCGCCGCGTGGTACGCCTCGACCGGGGCTGTCCCTCACACGACGATCCCGCTCGCCAAGGTCATCAGGGACTACATGAAAGCCGGCCGGGTGACGGGCGTCAGGCCCGACATCGCGTTCGCCCAGTCGATGGATGAAACTGCCTATTTGTCCTTCCCCGGATATGGCCAGGACCCTCCCGGCTACAACAACTTCGCCGGCATAGGCGCGTGCAACAAGTGCAAGCACGGATGGAGCTTCCCCAACGCGATGGCGGGTGCCCTCGCCCAGGACACTCTTCTGGAGTCGTACGCAACACCTAGCCAATTGTCGAGCGCTGACGAAGGCGAGACGCAGTCCCCCGGTGTCGCGGGTTGCTGCAGCACATGGGTAGCTATCAGTGGGATCTGGTCGACGAACCCTTCGTACGGCTTCGAAATCCTGGCGATATACAACGAAATGCTGGCCTGGGTCCTTTCGAACGAACTCCAGCAGCTTCACCTGGTGCCGCCGGCGAAGCCCGAGACGGCAGGCGGCTCGGTGCTACCCGCTAGCCAACCTGAGAAATCCGGGCAAGCACCCAGTCATAGTCCCCCGACATGATGCTCGCCTTGCAGTAGCGGCATATACCCGCAAGGTCAACATCGAGAGGCGCACCACAGTTGGGGCATTTCGAGCCGAGACCTGTTCCGCCATCTTTCGTTTGGGCCTTCGATGACCGCTGGAACGTCCAGTCCTCTGCCCAGGACTTCACCTCGCGGTCGCCCCTGAGCACGCGACCGCCTTGGTCGTCGACGTCGTAGTCCGCGGAGGCGGCCATGACCCGGACCGTTATCGTGTCCCAGCGGTTGTCGGAGTGGGCTGCTACGGGCCAGATGTTCGAAACGGTGAGGTTGTCGAGCATGTTGCGCTTGTGGCCGTCTATGTACCCCTGGACCTGTTGGCGTTGTTCCAGCCACAGTGCATCGGCCATCACCTGGCGGCTCGTCTCCGGTTTGCGTTCGCTCCAGGCCGTCTCGACAATGAAGAAAACGCGCTGGACCTGCTGGGTGAACTGCTCGAGCTCGAAGCCCGGGTCGTGCGCTTTGATGGCCGCCAGCCCGACGTCCACAGGGCTCGCCGCTTGCATCGCTCTCGCGTGGGCTTCCGGGAACAGCTCACCCGGGATGCTCGCCGACGCCGGCCGGTTGTCGTTCATCCAGTCCTCGGTGCTGTCTCCGGGCCACATCCCGCCACTGCCCGACAGATGCCCACCCGCGCCATGACCGCCCGAAACTGGTACGCCGGCATCTCCACCAGCGCCTCCGCTCGCCCAGCCGCCTCCGGCTGGTCCACCGCCGGCTTCCCAGCCGGCCTCCCCGCCTGCGGGTGCACCCGCGCCGCCGGCCCCGGGCCCACCGCTAACTGGTGGAGGGCCGCCTGGCTGGCCGCCTCCCGGCCAGCCAGAAGGGCCTCCCTGTCCACCGCCGTAGGGGCCGCCCCCGTAGGGCCCACGTCCCCACGGGCCGCGTCCCCACGGGCCACCCCCGGAACCGCCGCGCATCGACCGCATCATGATCGAGATGACGACGATGAAAACGATGAAACCTATCGAGCCACCACCGTAGAAAATGGGGGAACCTCCTCTGGGGCGGCGATCAGGGCTGGGCCCCCCCCTCGGCGGCTGGAGCGGCAGGAGGTGCCGGGGGTGCCGGGGCCGCTGTCGCGGCGGGTGCAATGGCTGTCCCGCAGGACGCGCAGAAGCGCGTGCCCGGCCCAGCCTCGGCACCGCAAGAGGGGCAATGGACCGGCTGAGGGCCGACCGGTTGGCCGCACTGGGCGCAAAAGCGTGCCCCGGCAGCGTTGTCGAAGCCGCAGGCGTTGCAATGCCCAGCAGGAGGCGGCATCGCTGTACCGCACGATGCGCAGAACTTCGTCCCGGCTGCTTGCGAACTTTGGCAGCTGGGGCAGGTGACGGTAGGTGCCGCAGCCGGCGCGGCGGCGCCAGCGGGAGCCGGGGCGCCGCCGGCAAAGCCGGCGCCTCCGCCCGCAAAACCAGGTGCGGGGGGTGGGACCGGGCCTTGCTGCTGCGCAGCCGCTCCGCCACCAAGCTGGCCCCCGAGCCCGAGCCCTGCAGCCAGGAAGACCCCCGAGTCGCTGCCACCGCCCTTGGCCATGCCTGCTCCAGCACCGAGGGCCATTTCGCCGGCCGCGTACTGGTTGAAACCGCCGGCGAGGCGGCTGTACGCAGTGTCCTTGGCGAGGTTCTTCAGCTGCGCCTCGTCCTGCTCGGAGAGGTTGACGTCGAAATTACCCATCCGCACGAGGGCTACGCCGTAAGTGACTAGCTGGTTGTTGCCGGCCTCGATGATGGCCTTTTCAATATCGGGCGTGTAGGCGGACAGGCCCAGGATCGGCCAGCCATTGCGGACGATCTGTCTCGTAACTTCGGTCCGCATGACCTTGAGGAGCTGGTCGCTCACCCATCCCGCCACGGTTTCGTTGTTAGTGACGTCCACCGTCCCGACGAGGTTGGTGATGAGGGCGGCCGGGTCCTTGACCTGCAGGGAGTAGTCGCCGAAAACGCGAAGGGTCACGATCATGCCCGTTTGGGGGTCCTGCACGTCGTCGATACGGCCGCCGAAGGCAAAACCGGGGTACTCGCGGGTCCCTACGAAGTACAGCTCGGAACGGTAGGCATTGCCGCCAGTAGCAGCGTCGATGAACATCCCGAGGAACGGCAGCTCCTGGGCGTCGATCTGGTGCCTGCCGGGGCCCATCGTCCCGACGACCTGGCCTGTATTGACGAAAAGGGCCATCTCGTCGGCGTCGACGATTGCCCGCGTGAACTTACGGATGCGGACATCTGGCCATTTGAAGACGATCTGCTTTTTCTTGTCGTCAGGTACCGCTATGAACTCACGGCTGAGCAGGACCATCTGCGGGAGCCTCCTGTGCTGGGTCTCCCCTCAGGGTAGCGCCACTGCCGGTCTGAACGGGGCGCCTCTCGGCGAAGAGTAGAGCCTTAGGGGAGCTGCTCGATGAAATGGCGCAGTTGGCGCAGGTTGCGGCATTCGGAAACCCCGGAACAGTGTGCGCCGTACTGAGCCAGGACCGAGTCGCCGGTGTCCCAGTAAGCGCGGGGCTCGGGGTTGAGCCACCAGACGTGCCGAGACCGCAGGGCAATCTCGGCCATCGCCCACGGCTGGACCGAGTGGTAGTTGTTGCGGGCGTCGCCGAGCACCAAGACCGTGGTGCGGGACGTGAGCTCGCGGCCCCAGCGCTGCGCAAAGTCCGCCAGGGCGTGGCCGTAGTCGGAGTGGCCCTCCGCCCAGATCACATCCGCCTGAGTATTTATGGAACGTACCGCCTCTGATATGTCGTCGGCGCCCTTCAACAGGTCGGTCACCTCGTCAATACCGTCGATGAACGCCCACGCGCGCGTTCGCGAGAACTGCGATGACAGGGCGTAAACAAGCTGAAGGGTGAAACGGGCGAAGGCTGCTACCGAACCGGAGATGTCGGCCAGGACCCAGAGCTCGGGTTTGGACCGGTGGGGGGCCTTGAACCGCGGGTCGGCAGGTGCACCGCCGAAGGAAAGAGAGCGCCTCATCGTGGCACGGAAATCCAGGCGCCCTTCGTCGCGATGGCGACGTTTGCGCGCCAGGTGCACCGCCAGCTTGCGCGCCAAGGGCTGGACGGTTCGTTGCAGGGTCGCTAGTTCTTCTTTGCCGAGGTGCATGAAATCGACGTCCTCGGGCAAGGGGCGCCTGAGCGCCCTCGCGACCACCTTGGCCCCCCGGTCGGCGACCAGCCTCCGGCGCACCTCCGCCTCGACCTCATCGCGCATGCGCTCGTAGCGCGCCCGGTAGTCCTGAGCCAGGTTCATCCCTTCAAGGCCTCCAACTTCTTGGGCGGCACCGAGCAAGCGCGCAAGCAGCGCGTCGGCCTCCAGCTGGCGAAGGGTCTTGAACACGTAGTAGCTCTCTCCGACAGGGCGGCCCGGCTCCATCCCGGCGAAGCGGTCAACGGCACCTCGAGCGAGAGCCGCCATCAGTTCCGGGTCGCCGTCCATGAGTGCCTGGTAGGCAAGTTCGGCAAGTTCCCTGGCGCTCATGCCTTCGCCGTCGCCGGCGGTAAGCTCGCCGGCCGCCAACGCGGACAGGTCCCCAGAACCTCGCCCCTGCAACGAGAAAAACAACTCGAAGAGCATTTCGAAGGTTCGCCAGTGACCCTCTTCTTTCACCAGGGACGCCGCCAGGCCGAGCTTAAGTGCCTGGCGGTCCTCGAGGGGTAGGTGACGCAAAGCCTCGGTTGCGTCCAGGACTTCTGTCGTGCTGACAGGTACGCCGGCAGCCCGCAGCTCCTCGACGAACTCGGCGAACGTGCTGAAAAGGCCGCCGCCAAGCACAAGTTCCGCGGCCCGGGTACCAGGCTGGGTCGATGTCAAGGCCGGTCCAGCCCCGCGGTCATCCCTCGGCGGCCACGAGCTCCTTGGCCGCCCGTTCGATGTCGGAGCGGTACTTCAACAGCACGTTGAGCGTGCTCTTAGCTGTCGCGGTGTCGAGGTGGGCAACCCCGAGCAGGACGAGCGTGCGTGCCCAGTCGAGTGTTTCTGATACCGAGGGCGCCTTTTTCAGCTCCAGCGCCCTTATGAGCTTCACGGTACGTACCACCTGGTCCGCCAGTGACTCCTCGATATCCGGAACCTTGGTAAGGACGATCTCTCGTTCCCGCTCGACTGTGGGATAGTCGAGATGCAAGAAAAGGCAGCGTCGCTTGAGCGCTTCAGACAGTTCACGGGTGTTGTTGGATGTCAGGAAAACTAACGGGATCTGTGCTGCTTTGACCGTGCCCATCTCGGGTACAGAAACCTGGTAGTCGGACAGGACTTCCAGGAGAAGCGCCTCGGTTTCGACTTCGACGCGGTCGACCTCGTCGATCAGCAGCACGACCGGGTCGGTCGACCTGATGGCCTCGAGCAAGGGCCGTGGCATCAAGAAGGGCTCCGAAAAGATGTCCTCTTCGAGCTCCTGCCAGGTCTCGCCCTCTTGGGTCACCTGTTCGGCCTGTATGCGCAGCAGCTGCTTCTTGTAGTTCCATTCGTAGAGCGCTTTCGACTCGTCCAGGCCCTCGTAACACTGCAGCCTGATGAGCCGCGAGCCGGTCATCTCCGCTACGGACTTGGCGAGTTGGGTCTTGCCCGTGCCGGCTGGCCCCTCCACCAACACGGGCTTGCCGAGCCGGTCGGCAAGGAACACCACCGCTGCGATGCCCTCGTCTGCAAGGTAGCCCACCCCGCCCAGCGCCTCGTTGACAGCTTTCGGGTTCTCCCACCGGGCCCCTGAGCTGCCGGTTGTCGTCATCCAGCCATCTTACGGGCGCACCCGGCCCCGGCGCCCTCCAATATCTGCCCAGGTAAGGGCCGACAAGCGTTTCTATGGACCAAAATTGTCGCCGAGCGCGTCTTTTGGTCCGCAGATGCCCCGGGAACTCAATCGGCGTGACGCCCAGAACCGGTGTGACGCTCAGAACCGGTGTGACGCCCAGAACCGGTGTGACGCCCAGAACCGGTGTGACGCCCAGAACCGTTGTGGCGATTAGCCTGGCACGACGTGCAGATCGGTGTAACCGGAGGCAGGGGGCTACTGGGCAGTGCAGTGGTAGCGGAAGGGTGCCGGCGCGGGCACAGCGTCGTGAGCATCGACATCCGCCCCGTGACCGCAGCCGAGCCCGTTGCTGCTGCGCCGGCGGTGGATGCTGCTACACAACTAGTAGCAGACGTGACGTCTTACGAGGAATTGCGGCGGGCAGTGGCCGGGTGCGACGCGCTCGTCCACTTGGCAGGCTATCCCAGCCCGCTCGGTGCGCCGCCGGAGGTGGTCCACAACACAAACGTCGTCGCGAGCTACAACGCCTTGCGCGTGGCGTGCGAGGTCGGCATAGAGCACTTCTGCTACGCGTCAAGCATAAATGCCCTCGGTGGGGCCTTTTCCAGGCGGCCCCGCTATGACTATTTCCCGCTGGACGAGGAGCACCCGACCTATAACGAGGATCCCTATGGGCTATCCAAGTTCATCGGTGAGATCCAGGCGGACTCTGTATGTCGAAGCAATGGGAGCCTCTCAGTAGGCAGCTTACGCATCCACCACCTCGTTGCTTCCCCGGCTGAACTAGCGGCCAAGATCGCAAGCAATGTCGGCCGTTACAGCCGCGACTTGTGGGGTTACACGACTCTGGACGCGGCAGCGCGTGCCTGCTACGCCGTGCTTGATGCCAACTGGAAAGGGCACGAGGCGTTCTTCGTGGTCGCGCCCAGGACTGCAGCCAACGTGGCAACAGCCGAGCTTTGCGAGGCGTTTTACCCTGAAGTGCATAGACGCCACGAGCCTGTTGGCGACGAGGGCCTGTACTCCTGCGCCAAAGCGAAGCGAATGCTTGGATGGGAGCACGACATCGTGGAGGTCGGACCGAGATGAGGATAACTGCATTGAAATGTGCAGTAATCGGGAAGAACCCAATCGTGCGGGTCGTCACCGACGACGGTACGAGTGGCTATGCCGCGGTCGAGTCGTTCAAACCTTACCTTCGCTCGCACGTGTTGTACTACGAGCAGTTCATCATGGGTGAAGACCCGACAGATGTCGAGCGGGTGATGCTGAAACTGCGCCACCGCGGTGCCTTTAAGCCCTGGGGAAGCGCAGTTAGCGCCATCGAAATGGCGCTTTGGGACCTCGCCGGGAAGGCCGCTGGCGTCCCGGTTTACAAGCTCCTCGGGGGCAAGGTGCGCGACCGTGTACGCGTTTACAACGGGGCCGTGCGGTTCCCTATGGAGGGCGTTTCTCCCGAGGACCATGCAGCAAATGTGTTGAAGATGAAAGCGTCCCCTGAAGGTTTCAGCATCATCAAGCAGGGCGTCGCGTTCCACAGTATGGCGCCCAGGGAGATGACGGGTTTTTCGTACGGGGACCCGGTCCTCGCTGGGCATGGGAACTACGGGCGGGGGTTGCTCACCGAGCGAGGGCTCAGGTATGTGGTCGACTGCGTGGAAGCAATGAAGGAGGCGCTGGGGGACACGGTCGGGCTTGCCCTGGACTGTGGCCCGGGTTGGACGGTCCCTGACGCTATCCGTTTCGCCAAGGCGATCGAGCACCTCCATGTCCTATGGGCCGAGGACCTCATAACCGGCGACTACACCCAGTACGTAAACGCCGACGTTTACCGCGAGGTAACCCGGGCCACCTCCACGCCCATTCACACCGGCGAGCAGATCTACCTCCGACAGAACTTCAAGGACCTGATCGAGCGCCGTGCGGTCGATGTCATAGGCCCGGACCCATGCGACGTAGGTGGGATAGCAGAACTTAAATGGGTCGCCGAGTACGCCGACCTCCACGGGGTGCTCATGGCGCCCCATGGCACGGGCGACGGCCTCCTCGGGTTGGCCGCCCTCGTCCAGGTCTGCGCAACGCTGCCCGCAAATTATATAGCTTTCGAGTACCCGGTTGGGGACCCTTCCTGGTGGTATGACATCGTCGACGGGCTGCCCGACCCGATTGTCAAGGGCGGTTTCATCGACGTCTGGGACCGCCCGGGAATGGGGGTCGAATTCAACGTCGCCGCAGCTAGGCGGCATCTAAGCGCCGAGGACAAGGACTTTTTTGACTAGCCCCGGGCCGGCAGCTACCGGCTGTGGCGTAGCAGCGAGCGCCCCCATGTCTTTCGGGGCCGATCGGTTTTTCCAGCGAACGCGCGTGGATCTGACGTAAAGTTACGCGCTGTGAAGCGCAGTCTGAGTGCGGTGGCCGACAAAGTGGGCGTAAGCGAGGCAACGGTGAGCCGCGTGCTCAACGGACGGCCCGGGGTTTCCGCGGCAACTCGTACGGCGGTGCTCACCGCATTGGACGTGCTGGGCTACGAACGCCCGACAAAATTGCGGGGCAAGCGGGCCCGCTTGGTGGGCCTCGTACTCCCAGAGCTGAACAACCCCATCTTCCCGGCCCTCGCCGAGGTGGTCGGTGGCGCGCTGGCCCAACTTCATTTCACGCCGGTCCTATGCGCCAGCGGCCCCAATGGGCTGTCCGAGCCGGAGTACGTCACGATGCTCCTCGACCAGCACGCCTCGGGGGTGATCTTTGCCGGCGGCAACTTTGCCGAGGCTAACTCGTCACACGAGCACTACCGCTTGTTGCATGAGCGCGCCGTGCCCGTCGTGCTTGTCAACGCTTCGAGCGAGGACTTGACCTTTCCGCAGGTTGCCACCGATGACGCCGTTGCCGCCGAACAGGCCTTCAGTCATCTGCGGGCTTTAGGCCACAACGAGATCGGGATGATCCTGGGCCCTGAGGACCACATGCCCAGCCGGCTCAGGCTGGCTTCGTTCCTGGCCGTGGCCAAACGGGCCGGTATTAAGGAGGCAGGTCGGGTCGAGCATGTGCCGTTCTCTCTGGAAGCTGGTCACGCTGCCGCTACCCGGTTGGTCGGGCGTGGGATCACGGGCATCATCTGTTCCAGCGACCCGTTGGCCCTTGGGGCCATCAGGGCGGCGCGGCGTCTCGGCCTGCGCGTCCCCGACGACATCTCTATCGTTGGCTACGACGATTCCGCCCTCATGACCTGCACCGACCCGCCTCTTACGACGATCCGTCAACCGATAGAGGCCATGGGCCGGGCCGCCGTGAAGCTTTTGTCCAGCCAGATCGACGGCACTATGGCCAACGGCGAACGTCTGCTTTTCGAGCCCGAGCTCGTTGTGAGGGGTTCAACAGCTCCCCTTCGGGTTCGCGTCTAACGTCCTTCGCCGGCGCTTCAGCCCGGCCCGACCGGCCCGCCGAAGCTTATTTGCGGCGTAGCCACACGGCCGTGACCGGCGGGACGCGGCCCCAAAGCTGCCCGCTAGCGATCAGGACCTTGTCGTGCTTGGGCAGCGCCACCGGCTCGGCGGAAAGGTTCACCAGTACCACGACGTTGTCGCCGCGTGAATAGCAAAGTACCCCGTCGGGTGCGTCTTCCCAAGCGAACGCGCGTGACTGCAGCGAGGGCTCGCGCCTCCTGATCGCGAGTGCGGAATGGTAGAGGGCGAGCATGGAGGCTGGGTTCAAGCGCTCCGTCTCTACGGTCAGAGCCTTCCAGTCCTGGGGCTGAGGTAGCCACGGCGTTGCGCCATTGTCCGTGAACCCGAACGGTGGGGCTTGACCCGACCAAGGCATCGGCACCCTGCAGCCGTCCCTGCCGCGATCGGTCTTTCCGGACCGTTGCCAGAAGGGGTCCTGTAGTAGTTCTTCCGGCAGGTCTTCCACCTCCCAGAGGCCGAGCTCGTCGCCTTGGTAGATATACGCGGTCCCCGGGAGTGAGAGCGACAGCAGAGTGGCGGCGCGGCCCCGGCGCGTCCCGAGCTCGATGTCGCTGCTCTCGCCTATCCGCCGGTCATTCATTTTGAACGCAGTTTCGGCGCGCCCGTAGCGGGTCACGTGCCGCACGACGTCGTGGTTGGAGAGCACCCAAGTGGTGGTAGCGGCAAGTCGTGCGTGCGAGGCGAGGGTGTCGTCTATCACCCGCCGCAGGGCGGGAGCCTCGAAAGCGCAGCAAAGAAAGTCGAAATTGAACGCTGAATGGAACTCGTCGTCGCGCAGGTACAGCGCGAAACGTTCTTGGTCCGGTAGCCATACCTCGCCGATTAGGGCCCGCTTGTCGGGGTACTCGTCAGCAATACGACGCCAGCTTCGGTATATCTCGTGCACTTCGTCGCGGTCCACGAAGGGGTGCCCGCCAGGGCCGTAGCTCCCGGTTGCGTCACCGATATCCGACAACCCCGGGTCCTTTGCCACCAGTGCCGCCGAGTCGACCCGGAAACCGTCGACGCCCCGGTCGAACCAAAAACGCAGGACCGCCTCGAACTCCGCCCTTACCGCCGGGTCCTCCCAGTTGAAGTCGGGTTGTTCTGGAGCGAACAGGTGGAGGTACCACTCCGCCGGCGACCCGTCCGGCCCGGCCGTACGGGTCCAAGCCGAGCCACCGAACTCCGACTGCCAGTCGTTCGGCGGGAGCTCACCAGCGGGGCCTCTGCCTGGACGGAAGTAGAAGCGCCGGCGTTCAGGCGAACCGGGCGCTGAGCACAGCGCCGCCACGAACCAAGGGTGCCGGTCCGAGCAATGGTTCGGGACAATGTCCAGCACCACCCGGATGCCAAGAGCGTGGGCCTCGTTGATGAGTGCCTCCGCATCGCTCAGCGACCCGAACTGAGGGTCGATCTGGCGGTAGTCGGCCACGTCGTAGCCCCCATCGGCCATCGGGGACAAGTAAAACGGGTTGAACCAGATGGCATCGACACCCAGTTCTGCCAGGTATGCAAGGCGCGACCGGCAACCGGCGAGGTCGCCGACGCCGTCGCCGTCGCCGTCAGCGAAGCTCCTTAGGTACACCTGGTAGATGGCTGCCGCGGTCCACCAAGGCACGCTTTGCTCTGTGGTCGGTGACGAACGCACCTTAAGGTCCTCCGGCATCTACCGTGCCCAGGTCGGCGGACCTGAAGGCCTGCCGTCCCCTCGACGGCATGTCAGGGAGCATAGGGGTTCCGAGTTCCTCATGCAAGAACTTTAGGTCGACTTGTCGATATTTTGCAGGCGACGGTGGAGTGGCTTGCACCGAACAGTCGGCGAGCGTACACTCGCACCAAGCCGTCAAAGGGGCGGCGGGCCGTCCCGGGTGCGCGAGCCCGGTAAGGGCCTAGTGAGCGCACCGCAGGACCGGAGGGGAGAGGGCTTGCTTTGCATCGTCAACTTTGGCTCTCAACCGCTTGAACTCCCCGCGGTCA
>Ga0182024_10018708_pt1 | contig 12861 bp, 10 predicted proteins | sample P32metaG_FD_120480 | JGI IMG/M metagenome (GOLD analysis project Ga0182024, IMG submission 120480) | Permafrost microbial communities from Stordalen Mire, Sweden - P3-2 metaG (Illumina Assembly) | ecosystem: Environmental > Terrestrial > Soil > Wetlands > Permafrost | place: Sweden: Stordalen...
CCCGCCGGGGAGACTTGAAGATCGATCGTGGCGGGCTCCTTTCCCGCGGAAATGGGAATGCCGGTCCGGGGCTTGAAATAATAGCCGGCCAGTCCCGTCGATCTTATATCTATCGTGTTGGGAACAGGTGTCTCGAGCGTGACTTCGGGCGCGTCGATCTTGATCGTATGATCCCGGCGTGATCCATCGTCATCCGTGTAATTTGCGATGATGGTTCCCGTTGGGGGCGGAGAGGTCCGAGGCAGATCGAACCGCACGACCACTTTCCGCTTCGGTTGCGACGGATCAAGTTCGAGCACCAGATCCTCCGGCGGCCCCTTCGCAGGCAACGTTTCCAGATTGAAGGCCCGCGGTCCCGGGATTCCCGGCACAAAGAAATCCTTGTAGTTGCCAGTCATGTCCTTCCCGCCCCACTCCAGCCTTATCCAGGTATCACCCGTGTACAGGCCAGGGAAGCGGAACCGGGCGGCTCCATGATCCATCGTGGCTATCACCTGGGATGTCTCTCCCCGGAGATTCCCGCTTCCCACCTCCAGCATCTGCGTGCATGAGATTCTGATCCGCTCTGGTCCGGTGCCGGAGAGAATTACTTTTCCGGCGGCGACAACTGGCGGGCCGAGTTTGATTTCCATGGGCTGATCCATGCTGCCGGCGCCGCGGGTTGCTATTGTGCGGCGATCACCCGCTTCAACGAAAAAATGGTATTCGGAATCGTCTGAAAGCGTGTCGAGTGTGAACGCTCCATCCACGTCCGCCGTGGCTAATCTCGGAGCGGATCCCGGATCATAGAATTTCGTGTAAGGACCCTGGATTCCCGCCAGCTTTATGACCGCGGCCGGCACGGGCTTGCCTGTTTCCGCATCGATAACGCGCCCATGAACCGGCTGCGATTTCTTCAGGACACAATCGAGCGGAGTTGTTGGATCGAAGCGCGCACCACCGAGTCGCGCTGTAGCAAAACCCTTCACTGCCACCGTCAGGTTTACGGAGTTTGTTCCCGATAGTCCGATGGTCGCTTCCCCCCCGGCGTCGGTCACCGCATCAATTTCCCCAATTTGCGGCGGCCCGTTCCAATATCCGGTAATGTGCGCTCCTTCCACCGGTCGTCCATCCTCGGAGTGGACATGCATCGTGGCCTTGAATCCCTTCGGCACCACAATCCGGACATCCGCGAGACTCTTATCGGCGACGACGGGTCCAAAAAACACAGGCGCGCATCCTTTCACCCATGCCCCAATGGAAACAATACTCCCTAACGGGGCCGAAGTGCCCATATAAGACTGGTCTCCGCTTACAAAATCGGCGTCACCTTCCATATCAGCCCTCCCATTTCCGTCGGAGATAGTCAGGTGGTAGATGAGCTTGCGTATCTCGGACTTCGGAATCGGCCGCCCGTTCTCGTCGACAACCTGCCCGCGAATCATAATTTGGTCCTCGGACGTTGCTTCGGATTTCTCCGGCTCGTATTCGTTCTTTAGCTGGGCTATCTTATCGATCCGCTCCTTCGGCGTAAGAATATCCGCCGTCGCGTGAGCCGCTTCCAGCATGCAAGCCAATCCCACGCCGCTAATTCCAAGGATGGCGATAAAAGTACGGAATTGAATCCTGATCGCTGGCCGATACCGGAATTGCAGCAGCCGTTTCGCCCGCTCCTCCAGCGACCTCTCCCGCCCGGTCGCGGCGAGCGCGGCGGCGCAGAGAGGCTCATCCCCCGCAGCGGTGTCGGCACAGGCAAGCAACGCCTCCAGGTAGAGCGCCCGGTCTTCGCAGCATTTCGCGGCGATCTCATCGCAGCACGCTTCCCGCTCCCGCCGGATATGCCGGCTGATCCACCAGACCATCGGATTGAAGAAGAACAGTGCTTCCACAACCATCTGCCCGATATTCACAAGGTAATCCCAGCGCGCAATGTGAGCGAATTCATGCGCCAGCACCGCCCGCAAATACTCCTCCGGCATCCCCGTCAGCATCGATGCCGGTAGTAATACCGCCGGTCTGAGGAAGCCAATCACTGCGGGCACGTTCAACCTGGAGGAAACCAGCAGCCGGATTCTTCCTACCCGGCCCGGCGATACCAGTTCGCGCAGAAGTTCCTCCGCCATTGCGAGCAATTTTGGATTGGCGACCGGCTCTCCTTCGCGCCGCAACCGGTTTGCACCCAATAAATCCCGCGCCATCCGAACCAGAAAAAATACCACCCCGCACGACCAGAGCCCCGCGACCCACCCCATCCATCCCCGACCCTCTTGCGTGCCGGGCTGCGCGTTCCCTCCCGCAGATTCCACATCCAATCTCCCCGCTGGTGCGGGTAGGAAACCCAGCCCAGGTCCCGTGTTACTGAATCTCTCTGTCGAAACTGGTCCTGCCACCCGGCCCGGTGGACCGGAATCTATAACCGCCCAGGTCGCTATACTTCCCATCAACATCGCCGCCATCGAGAAGAGGCACACCCCATACCGCACCCGCGTCCACCGCGCGGGTATCATGCGCAGCATCCCCGCGCACAGCAGCGCCGCGGCCGCACCCTCCCACAAGCTGTGAAGTAACGTGTACACCAGCGGTTGAAGAGCCGGGATCATGGCTTTTTCCTCCCTTTGCTCTTCCGTTTTGGCTCCCCATAGGTCTCAAGCAGCTTCCGGATTTCCTCGATCTCCCCACGATCCACCTCCGCCCCGTCCAGCAGGCATTGCATCGCCCTCGTCGCCCGTCCCCCGAAGATGTGCGAAACGAGATTCTTCATGAACGGCTCCAGGATTTGCGATTCGCTCGCCGCCGGCCGCCACCGATCCGTCAGCCCTTCACGCGTCCGGGCGAGCAGGCCCTTTTTTTCCATCACCTGCATCACCGACAGGACGCTCGTATAAGCCCGCTTCTTCCCATCCGGCGTCCTGTTGAGCACCTCCCGGGCGGTGAGGGGTCCCTCGCGCCACAGCACCCCGAGTATCTGCATTTCAAATTCGGACGGCTTTTCGTGTTCCATTGTCAGTTCCTTTTTTAGACGATTTATCTACTGTCGAAACAGTATCTACTGCAAACACAGTAAGTCTGTCAAAATCTTTTTTTCTTCCATCACGTTCTTTCCAAATCCCAATCCCCGGGCCCGGCCCCATCTCCCACTCTCGATCAATCCATTCCGCATCGCCATATCCCTTGATGTGACATAACCTCCCCATTCGCGCCGATTCCTCCTTCTCCCTCAATTAGCAATTTCACATTAGCAATTATCATTTCTCTCCATGATCGCCCTGCGCGACAACATCCCCACAGACTTCGTTTCCCGCGTCAGCGATATGTTCGCTCCCGGCGGCCTTCTCTCGCAGGCGAAGAATTTCGAATACCGCCCTGAACAGCAGCAGATGGCCGTCGCCGTCGCCAGGGCTCTTGAAGAGGGCGCTCATCAAGTCGTCGAAGCTGGCACCGGCGTCGGCAAATCATTGGCGTATCTGATCCCCTCGGTCCTCTTTGCGGTCGAGAACAAGCGCAAGGCCCTCATCTCCACCCACACCATCAATCTCCAGGAGCAGCTCATCTATAAGGACATCCCAATCGTCCAGAAGCTCCTCCCCGTCGAGTTCGAGGCCGCCCTTTGGAAGGGCCGCCAGAATTACCTCTGCGCCACCCGCCTCGATCGCGCCATCCAGCACGCCGCCGAGCTCTTCACGACTCCCGAAATCGCCGAACTCAACCGCATCCACCAGTGGAGCCTCGAGACAAAAGACGGCACCCTCAGCGATTTCTCCGTCGAGCCCGATCCCCAGGTCTGGTCCCAGGTCTCCAGCGAGCAGCATCTCTGCACCGCAAAGGGCTGCGGCGCCAATCCGCGTTGCTTCTACCAGCAGGCCCGCAAGCGCTTCCTCTCGGCAGATGTCCTCGTCCTCAATCACACACTCTTCTTCGTCAATCTCGCCGGCCTCCCGGAGTCCGGGGAGCGTATCGGCGGCTATCTTTTCGCCAATGACTTCGTCGTCTTCGACGAAGCCCACACCCTCGAGTCCGTCGCCTCGCGCCACATCGGCCTCAGCCTCTCACAATACGGCCTCCGCCACTCCCTCCAGCGCCTCTACAATCCCCGCTCGAAAAAAGGCCTCTTCACCATCTTGCGAAACGCCGAGGGCGTCCGCGAAATCGCCACATTGCTCGATGACGTCGAGTCCTTCTTCAAGCAGGTCGAGGAACGCGCCGATTTCCGCAAAGGCCGCGAGTGCCGCGTCCGCCAGCCGGATTTCGTCCAGGACACCCTCACGGAAAAACTCACCCGCCTCCAGGCGCTCATCGTCACCATCCTCCGCGGCATCGACGACGAGACCCTCAAGAACGAAATCCAGGACATGGGCCGCCGCGTCCGCGAGGCCCGCCTCGCCCTCGCCGATTTCATCTCCCAATCCGCCTCCAACGCCGTTTATTGGGTCGAAAAATCGGGCAAATCCCAATCCTTCCTCTCCCTTCACAGCGCCCCCATCGATGTCGCCTGCTGCCTCCGCCCCCTCCTTTTCCGTGAGACACAATGCTCCATCCTCACCAGCGCCACCCTGGCCGTAGCCGAGCGCCGCGGCGCCACCCCCGGCGGCCTCGGTTACTTCCGCAATCGCGTTGGCGCCGATGCCGAGGAGATCCGTGCCCTCCAGATCGGCAGCCCGTTCGATTTCGAGCGCCAGATGAAACTCTACATCACCCGCAAGATGCCCGATCCCCGCGACGCCTCCTTCGAGGCCGAACTCGCCGGCCGCATCGAGCATTTTGTCGAGCTCTCCGTCGGCCGCGCCTTCGTCCTTTTCACCAGCCATCGCACCCTCCAGTCCGTCGCCGAAAAACTCGCCGCCAGGTTCAAGAAAGCCGGCTGGAACCTCCTCGTCCAGGGCCAGGGCCTCCCGCGCCACCGTCTCATCGATGAGTTCAAGCGCGGCTCGCGCGCCGTCCTCTTCGGCACCGAGAGCTTCTGGTCCGGCGTCGATGTCCCCGGCGAGGCCCTCTCAAACGTCATCATCACCCGCCTCCCCTTTGCCGTCCCCGATCACCCCCTCACCGAGGCGCGGCTCGAGTCCATCCAGGAGCGCGGTGGCGACTCCTTCGCCGAATACTCCCTCCCCGAAGCCATCCTCAAACTCCGCCAGGGCGTAGGCCGCCTCATCCGCACAAAACAAGACACCGGCATCGTTGTCATCCTCGACCCCCGCATCCTGACCAAGTCCTACGGCGACTCCTTCCTCCGGGCCTTGCCGAAGTGCCCGGTGGAGATCGTGTAGCGCATGGTGCTACTCTGCCGTTGGAGTGTCGGAATAGGAAACCTTTATCGGCAGTTTTACCTTCAAATTCCGCAGTTCCTCTTTAAGGGGCGGTGCCTCATAAGCCTCCTGGATTCTGGTAAACGCTGGAATGATGATTTCACTCTCCAGGTCAATCTCCCTCTGACACAGCCTCGGCCAGATTCGGCGCACGTTCTCGGCGTAGCTCGGCCCATCGAATCCCCTGAAATGTGCCACGCTGAATAGCTCCACCGCTCCCCGCAATTCCCCGATCATCTCTTCCTCGCTCGGATGCCCGGTTTTTGAGATCACAAGCTCAAACGCCCTTACGTCCTTCTCGTCCGCGCGGTTCAGTTTCCCGACCAATATATCAATCGGATGCGCAAAACGCGCCGTTCCATTGGGGAACAGATAATTAAACGCCCGATCCTTCCAGCGCGAACTCGTTCGGAACGCCCCTTCCGGGCGGCATTGGATGAAATACTCGCTCTGATCCCGCCCCAGCCCCGCGTTCCGGATCACCTCCTCGATCCGCGATTGCTCCTCCGTTCGAACCGCGATGTCCACATCGTTGCTAAGGAGCGACTCCTCGATCCCCATTTGCAGCGGCGCCGAGCCAAACACATTGATCAACAAGTCATTCCTCGGAAATCCTTCCAAGCTTGCAAAAAATCGCCGGAGCAGCCGCCCCGCCGGCGTCTCCCAATTCAAATCGGGCCGCCAGGGTCTATCCAGTTCAAACATGCTCTCTGCCCTTTTCCCGCAATGCTCTCCGCTCTGCCAGCCGCCCCAGGACCGCCGCCATCCCCTGATCGAGCAGCCGGTCCGTCACCGCGGGGTCCGCCGCAATCGCCTCCGCGAGCCGCGCATCTCTTGGCGTCACCGCGCCGTTCTCCCGATTCCGTAGGATAATGCGGCCCCCGATCCGCGCCTTCCGCCATATCGAGCACTGTTTCATGACTTCCGGTACTCCTAGCAGTACCGTTGGCCCGGAGCAATTCCCTTGGCGCCCTACGGCGGCCCTACGATCCCTCCGGCCATCCCACGGACCCTACCGCGGCCCAATTTAGGCGTTACCCTCCATTCCGATGGCACACCCCCTGCTTTCTTTCACTGTCGAACTCGGCCCAATTTCAATCCACTCCTATCGCATATGAACTTCCTCGTAGTTGACGACAACCGCCTCCTCAACCGGTTCCTCGTCACTTATCTCCGCAGCAAGGGCCACGCTTGCTCTTCTCTTACCGATGGCTCCAAGGTCGAATCCTGGCTCGCTCTCAACCCTTGCGATGCGGTCATCCTCGACATCGGGATGCCGAAAATTGATGGCCTTTCACTCATTTCCGTCATCCGTGCTCACCATGCCGATCTCCCCATCATCATCTTCACCGGCCTTGGCTACGATGAGGAGATGATGCAGGCCGCCCGCTACGCCGGCGCCAATGGTTACGTCAGTAAGGGGCTTGGCCCCAGCGAGATATATTCCGCCGTCATGCGTGTTCTCAGCGCCCCGGCCAATCCTCCCGCCCAGGCAACCTCCTAGGGCCTTCCGGCCGCCGCTCCCCAGCTCTCTTTAGACCTGCCCACCCTCCCGCAATTCGGCGATTCGCCTCTTCAGCACCTCCACCGGCCACTGCCCGCTCGCGTTCGGGCTGCCCAGGTACCCGTAGTTCAGGCAGGAGCCCGCTTCCGCCAGCACCAGCCGGGATACCTTCCCGTACCGCCCCATCCCCATTACCGAGAGTGGCGGCCCATTTTTCTCATCCGCGAGAAATTCGACCAGCCGCGCCACATCCCCAGGTGTTTGCGTCATTGCTGCCACCTTAAATATGTCCGCCCCCGCATCCCTGGCCCGCTCGGCCAGTTCCCTCAGCCTCCCGGCACTCGGGGTCCGCTGAAAATCATGGTGCGACAAGATCACCCCCACCCCCGCCTCCCTTGCCTGGGCTGTCACCCCCGCCATCCCGGCCGCCTGCCGCAGCTCGATATCCACCATTCCGGCTACCTTTAGGAATTCCTCGTACAACCCCCGCCTCACTCTCTCCGTCATCCTCGCCTCCCCCCCCTCCGACGCGTGGCGCACAGTCACAATCCGCGGCACCCGCAGCTTCCCAGCCGCCTTCCGCAGCTCCCCCACATCCGGGAAGAAACCATCCACCCGCAACTCCACCCAATCGCAATCCCCCTTCCGCAGCTTCAGCCCTGCCCGTAGCGATTCCGCCGAATGTATCGTGCCGACCACCGCTGGATGTGTTAAGCTGCCGTCAACCCTAATCGGAACTTTCATCTTCATCACATTATGTATTTGATCGTTCACTTGCGTAAACCATCCCCTCTTCAGGTACCAGTCGCATGATCGGTCGCAAGCAGGAGCTCAATCTCCAACTCCAGCAGATTATCGATGGCGCCCTCCTCGTCATCGCCTTTTGGGCCGCCCACGTCATCCGGCTTTTTCTCCCCACATGGTTCGATTCCGTCCCGGTCATTCCCAACTTCAACGAATTCCGCTGGGTGCTTTGGATCCTCATTCCGGTCGGCCCCTTTATCCTCGAGATGCACGGCTATTACAGCCATGTCCTTAATAAGGATGTATGGAAGTCCATCGTCCAGTTGGGCCGCGCCGGTCTCGTCCTCGGCCTCCTTATCGCCGCCACCGCCTTCTTTTTCGGCTATAAGTTCCCTAGCCGCGCCGTCCTCGTCATCTTTTTCCTCCTTGCACTCATCCTCCTTATCATCCGTGAGCGCATCACCGTCGCACGCCTCCGCGGGCATGCCTCCAGCGGCCGGTTCCGCGAGAGCGTCCTCCTCATCGGCACTCCGGGCGACCTCGTCCAGCTCGAGAAAGGCCTCACCACCGAGCAATTGGTCGAGATGCAGATCGTCGGCCGTGTGGATATTGAGGAAGAGCCGATCTCATCCCTCGTCGATGCCCTCCATCTCCACTCCGTATCCCGGGTCATCTTTGCCGGCGGCCATTCCCATTTGAATCGGCTTCAGGAAGCCATCGCCGCGTGCGAGGTCGAGGGCGTCGAGGCGTGGCTCCTGGCGGATTTCATCAAAACCTCCATCGCCCGCCCGGATTTCGACTCCATCGGCGACCGGCCGATGCTCGTCTTTCGCACCACCCCGGAGATTTCCTGGGCCCTCCTTCTCAAGGCCGCCATCGATCGCGTCGGCGCCTTCCTCATTCTTATCCCCGGCTCCGTTTTCATGCTCTTCGCCGCCATCGCCATCAAGATGACCTCGCCCGGCCCCGTCATCTTCCGGCAGTTGCGCGCCGGCAGGCACGGCAAGCCTTTCACCATGTATAAATTTCGCACCATGGCCACCGATGCCGAGATGCGCCAGAGCGAGCTCATGGTCTTCAACCAGATGTCCGGCCCGGTTTTCAAGATCGACCGCGATCCACGCGTCACACCCCTCGGCAGATACCTGCGCAAATGGAGCGTCGACGAGCTGCCCCAGTTGATCAATGTCCTCCAGGGCCACATGAGCCTCGTCGGTCCGCGCCCGCTGCCCATTTACGAAGTCGAGAAATTCGAGAACACCGCCCAGCGCCGCCGCCTCAGCGTCAAGCCCGGCCTCACATGCCTCTGGCAGGTCAGCGGCCGCAACCAGGTCGCCGATTTCCACGAGTGGGTCCGCCTCGATCTCAAATATATCGATAACTGGTCCATCTGGCTCGACATCAAGATCCTCATCATGACCATCCCCGCCGTCTTGATGGGATTCGGTGCCAAGTAGGCTTGGTCAGCCGGTTTCACCCGGATCACGAAGCCGGGATTGCAAAGGGCGAGATCGCCCTTTGCTGGGGTCTCGGCGCAAAGCCCCGGCCATCCCTCCGGCAAGCCGGCTCTAAAAAATCGAACTCACCCTCACCCCTCCTAACCAATCTCCCGCTCCGCCGCCATCAGCCGGCTTGCCCCGATCGAAAGAGCGCAGCGATTTTCGATCACTTTCCCTCCGCCAGACCGACTTTTCTGGGTTTTTTCCCCTACTCAGCCCCTTCCCGTACGGAATTTCTCGCAAACCTTCCCGCTCCCCATTACAACACCCCACTTTTCATGGCATCGAAACGCACCGCAGTAGTCACCGGCGCCGCCGGCTTCCTGGGCTCACACCTCACGGATCGCCTTCTTAAGGAAGGCTTCCGCGTCATCGGCATCGACAATTTCATCACCGGCTCCGCCGCCAATATCGAGCACCTCGCCGGCAACGATGACTACAAATTCATCAAGCACGATGTCTCGAACTACATCTTCCTCCCGGACGACGTTCATTACATCTTCCACTTCGCCTCCCCCGCCAGCCCGGTCGATTACCTCGAGCATCCCATCCCCACCCTCAAGGTCGGTTCCCTCGGCACCTTCAATACCCTCGGCCTCGCCAAGGCCAAGAAAGCCACCTTCTTCCTCGCCTCCACATCGGAGTGCTACGGCGATCCACTCGTCCATCCGCAGCCGGAGTCCTATTGGGGCAACGTCAATCCCATCGGACCTCGCGGCGTCTATGATGAGGCCAAGCGTTTCGCAGAGGCCATGACCATGGCCTACCATCGCTTTCACAAGGTCGATACCAAGATTGTCCGCATCTTCAATACTTACGGCCCACGCATGCGCCTGCGCGATGGCCGCGTCGTTCCCGCCTTTATCGGCCAGGCTCTCACCGACCAGCCCCTGACCATCTTCGGCGATGGCTCCCAGACCCGCTCATTTTGTTACGTCAGCGATCTCATCGACGGCATATTCCGCCTCGCCATGAGCGATTTTCATGAGCCCGTAAATATCGGCAACCCCGGCGAGATGACCATCAAGCAATTCGCCGAGGAAATCATCCGCATCACCGGCACCTCCGCTTCCATCGAGTACCGGCCCCTCCCGGTTGACGATCCCAAAGTCCGCCAGCCCGACATCTCCCGCGCCCGCAAGATCCTTAACTGGGAGCCTCGCGTCAGCTTCGAGGAGGGCATCAAACACGCCATCGACTTCTTCCGTGGCCGCCTGAAAGCCGGATAATCTCCCGGCCATTTCGCTGAAATCTTGCTGCAAGCAGGTTTTACAGCGTTTTTTCGTTGCAGCCCGGATTTTCACGCTGCAAGTTGAACACCCGCCAACCTCAAGCGCCACCCCCATTATGAGAAAATGCTCTGCCGCAATTGCAAGCCTTCTGCTCCTCACTCTTTCCTCGTTGCATTCGTTCGCGCAACGCTCGGATTACGATATTTTGAAGATATCTCCGGCGGTCGATATGACGCCCCAGATTACCTTCCAGTTCGGTCCCGAGTCGCATCCGACGCCCCGCTCTCAGCAATGGCTCGAAGTCGAGGTCAACTTCCTGGCCAGGCCCGCGTGGACCGACGAACTCACCTTTAACTATTTCATCCTGCTCAATGGCGAATGCCTCACCGGCTCCGTCACTCATATTGATATCCCCGCCGGCCGGGACCTTTATTCCGTGATGTACGTCAGCCCTCGGACCATCGCCAAAATCATGAATGGCCAGCCCCTTACCGGCGCTGCCATTCAGGATGTCGGTGTCCAGATCGTCTCCAAGGGAGAGGTCCTTGTCACCAAGAGCTACAAAACCCGCGGCGCCACCCAATGGTGGCAGAATCAACAGCAGGTCTCCGGCAAGGTCTTGAACAAGGACCAGACTCCCTTTGGCCCGCTTATTTGGGATCGCTATGAGCAGCTCAAGGCGCCCGTCGCCCAGTAACGTGGCCACCTTTTCCCCCACCCCAGTGAACTTCCTCCACGCCACCCGGACCGTTTGTGGCTAAGCCAGTCCGCATCCTCAGCCTCAATCTCGGCATGCAGACCGTTGGTCTGGCCGATTTCCGTTCCACCCCGCAGGGCGGACTCGTCCTCCATGCCTACGCAACCCGCCAGCTCCTGGCGGATCCCGCGGCCGAGGCCTCCCGTGTCGCCCAGATCAAGATGGTCGTCGGCGAGATGCTTTCCGAGCTCAAGATCAAGAACGGCCGCGTCAATTACGCCATCGCGGCCCAGTCCGTTTTCACCCGCTTCGTAAAGCTCCCGACCGTCGATCCCGACAAGATTGACCAGATCGTCCATTTCGAGGCGCAGCAGAACGTCCCCTTCCCCATCGAGGAAGTAGTCTGGGATTACCAGCTCGTCGCCGGCAAGGATGAGACCAAGATCGAGGTCGTCCTCGTTGCCATCAAGGCGGACCTTCTCGAGGAGCTAAATAGCTCCGTCCAGGAGTCCGGTCTCACCACCGGCATCGTCGATGTCGCCCCGATGGCCCTCTACAATGCGTTCCGGTTTAATTACTCGGACGCGCCCGGCTGTTCCCTCCTCATCGATATCGGCGCCCGCACCACCAACCTTGTTTTCATCGAGCCGAACAAGGCCTTCAGCCGCAGCATCCCCATCGGCGGCACCACCTTCACGGCCAATGTCACCCGCGAATTCAACGAGTCCTTCGGCGAGTCCGAGGACCGCAAGGTCTCCGTCGGCTTCGTCTCCCTCGGCGGCGCCTATGCGGAGCCGAGCGATCCCGAGGTCGCCCGCGTCTCGAAGATCATCCGCAATTCCATGACCCGGCTCCACGCGGAGATCACCCGGTCCATCAGCTTCTACCGCTCCCAGCAAGGCGGCTCCCAGCCCCAGCAGGTTTTCCTTTGTGGCGGCAGTGTCGGACTCCCCTACATCCGCGAATTCTTCTCCGAGAAACTCCAGATGCCCATCGAGTTCTTCAACCCACTCCGCAATGTCACCGTCGCCGGCGGCGTTGATCTCGACGCCGCGGGCCGGACCGCCCATACCCTCGGCGAACTCGTTGGCCTCGCCATCCGCTCCGCCCTCGCTGCGCCGATGGAGCTCAACCTCGAGCCCGCAAGCGTTACCAGGGCCAAGACCCTCGCCCGCAAGCAGCCGTTCATGATCCTTGCCGGCCTCTGTGTCATCCTCGCCCTCATCGGCACTTGGTTCTACTTCTTTAAAACCGCCCAGGTCGACGGCCAGGTCATGGATAACCTCGCTCCCCAGGTCGGCACCCTCCAGAATTTTGCCGATCAGATCGACGCTGTTACCGCAAGTATCAACACCGCGAAATCCAGTGCGGCTCCTTTGGTGCAAGCCGTCCAGGCGCGAGATTACTGGGCTCGCGTTATCAATGATTTCAATACGCGGCTTCCACCCCAATATATCTGGGTCACCAGCTTCGATCCCACTCCGGTCGTCGCTTCCGGCGGCAAGCTGGTCCCGGCCAATACCCGGCAGCAGGGCGCCAGCGCTTTTTCAGCACAGGGCGGTCCTGGCGGCGGCCAGCCCGGCATTAGACTCCACGGCCTCTACCTTCTCAATAACCAGGCGCTCGTCGAAGATTTCAAGTCGAGCTTGCAAAAGTCGCCATTCGTCTCCCGCGTCGATGTCGGGGTAAGCAGTGTCCCCGACAATTCCAATTGGGATTTTGAGTACGAACTCGTCGTGGCGCTCAAACAAGCTATCCCGGGACAATGAACTGGATCCGCCAAAATAAATTCCTCGCCGGTTACATAGCCGTTATGGTCCTTGTCCTCGGCGGCCTCGGCTACCTGGTTTATTCCGCCTGGGATAATTTCTCCCAGGTCAGCGACTCCTTTAACGCGCAAGCC
>Ga0182024_10018709_pt1 | contig 12861 bp, 11 predicted proteins | sample P32metaG_FD_120480 | JGI IMG/M metagenome (GOLD analysis project Ga0182024, IMG submission 120480) | Permafrost microbial communities from Stordalen Mire, Sweden - P3-2 metaG (Illumina Assembly) | ecosystem: Environmental > Terrestrial > Soil > Wetlands > Permafrost | place: Sweden: Stordalen...
CACGATGTCCGAGAGTGTTTCGCCGATAAAGAGCTCATGCTGAGTATTATTGGCGCGGCGGATGTCCTCAAAGTCTCCTGAGGGTTCTGTCACTTGGGGGGCGGTGAGACCGCCATCGAGCATTGCAACGCGTGATCCTGCTTTGACGAGCGGATAGCTGGCATGGGCCGCGGCAACGCCGCCGCCAATGACGATGACGTCATACGTGTCAGGTTGCATGGGTTCTGATGAACCCAGGAATAAGGGCTAGCAATAGACCGATCACGATTTTTGTCGACGCTGACAACGATAGGAGCACGCTTCTCGCAAGCACTCGTGCCGGCGCCCGATCTTTTGGCAGAAGCCATTCGGCGCTTTCGGAATCGCATTCAACAAGTGCGGAGGCTATGGCAAGCCGGCTCTGAAGAGGTGAATTTGGATAGAATAATCGTGTTGCCGCATCGAGTGGACCCAGAAAAAACGGCACTGCACGCAATAGAGGATGCATGGGCCCAGTAATCCCATGGGCTTCAAGCGCGCGCACATATCGCTCCTCGATATCTTCCGAAGACCGATAAAGTCTTCCGGAGCGAGAGTATAAGTACCGATACAGTGCGGACGCTTCACCTCGCATCGCTGCGTGTCGAAATTCACCAAAGCCTTCGTTCAGTGACCGAAGAGAAACATCAAAATCCTTATGCAACGGATCAGGATCCCATTGAATATCTTGTGTTGAGCCCAAAATATTGCTCACGGTTATCGGTGGCTTCTGCATCAAACGCGAAAGCATCCGCGCGATGGCAACGCCGATAGAGGACGGTATGTGGATTATCCTTAGACGCTGTTTCCCCACAACCTCCCGGCATATCTTTTCAATGAGCGCGTTGAGGGAGATCGTCTCTGGTCCGCCCACATCGTATGTCTTGCCCCGAGCGCGTTCGTTTCCTAGTGCGTTCTCGACTATCGCACTGACGTCATCCACGTGAATCGGCCGGAAAAGGCACTCCCCGTTTCCCATGACGGGGATAAGCGGCCAGCGGGAGAATTTGACGAGCGAACCGAATACGCCGCTCTCGCCCCTGCCATATACGATGCTCGGGCGCAGGATTATGATCGGTATATTGCTTGCGAGCAGGATATTTTCGGCCGCCGCTTTCGTCGCGCCGTAGCGTCCCAGTTGCGGCAGCTTGACCGATGCAGTGCTCACAAACACAATTAGGCGAACACCATTTCTATTGCAGGCTGCAACGAGATTGCGCGCCCCATCAACATTGGTCTCATGGCTATCGGGCTCGTCCGATTTCGCAGCCGCCAGGTGAATAACCGCATCCGCTCCTGCCAGGGCTCGCTCAAGCGACGCAAGGTCGGACATGTCTCCCTCGACCACTTGCATCCTAGGGTCGGGGTTTTTCGATTTCCTCGTAAGAGCGGTGACAGTGAATCCACCGGAAGTGAGTCGCCGGCAAACCTCCCTGCCTATGTAGCCGCTGCCGCCGGTTACCAGTATGCGCTGATGGCGTAGCATGGCGTCGTTAGCGTCCGCAACGCCAGCGCGATCGATTGAGAATCGCAACGCCAGCGACAAGGCCAACGTTCACAGGTAAACTTCTATTCGCAAAAAAAACGCAGCCACGCAGAAATACGGCGCCGATACGCTTGGGAGCGGAGGACATCGCGTTTCACCACTCCAGCGAAGTGACGTCAAGGGTTGGAAAGCCAAGACTTATATATACGATATTATACTAGACGTTGTGAAGATAAGTGGTGGAGGCGGTGACAGTCCCTTAATCCGACGAATTCACTCGTGCCACGGTTCTCTCGTTGCCACCAAAGATGAAATATTTGCTGAAAATGAAAATCGCGACGGCCATGATCGCCATAAATAGCAGCTGAACGATATATGGACTAATTCGGAAATGAATGGCCAGCACCTGCAAAACTGCGATGTTGACGACCCAGATGCCAGAATAGACAAGTATATGCCGCCCGAACTGCGGCAGGTTGGCTCCATCTTTCTTCTTGAAAACAAAGTGCTTGTTAAACACAAACATGTAGAGGATCCCGAACACATATACCACGGTAAGAGCTATACGGTGATCGACGCCCAACAACGTCAAGCTAACGTAGATGACAAAATAAATGATATTGCTTTTTACGCCGATCAAGACGAACCGACCGAGTTCACCCAAGGTCTGCCGATCGGGAGCGAGCTGTATCACAAGAGACTTCCCGTCGCGGAAGTTCACTTGGACTGCTCCGTTTCGCTCTTGCGCGCAACGGCGATAAGACTGGTGCCCAGAGGAACAATATGGCCGCCTCTAACAGCCGCGGCTTCCCAGCCATGCAGCTGTTTCAGGATATCGGAAGTGCGTAGGTTAGTTTGATGATGCGCCAATGTTTTAGCGATCGTGCTAACCTTTCGCCAGCCTAGCGCACTCGGCAATGAGCGGAGCAGAAACAACGGAATGACAAGAAGCGAGAAGAATGCGCTCATGAATGCGACCTCAAATCCGGCGGCGCTTATTGCCCGCGTTAAGGAAGATTGGGAATAGCGTCGATAATGGCCCGCGAATTCATCGTCTGACGACCACAGAGCGCGGAAGGCGGGAACAGTGACATAAAGCATTCCCCCGGGCATTAGCGCTCGTCTGCAATCCATCAAGAATTCTTGAGCATTCGCGATATGTTCGATTACATCAAACAGCCCTATGGCAGGCAATGTCCCTGCAACGAACGTTCCCGGAGTGAAGGCGGCACAGATCACCACAAGTCCCCGACTATGCGCGATCTCAGCTCCGTCAGGGCCTGGTTCTAGAACGATAGTCGAAAAGCCGAGATGTGATAGGCCCAGCGAGACGTAGCCATTGCCTCCCCCGATCTCGACAATCGGGCCCGATGGGGGAAATCGGCGAACGAGTGAACTGATTACATCGTTGCGATGGCGAAACCAAAATGATGACTCCTCGATGATAGCAAGCTGCGCCTGAGCGCTAAATGGATACGAGACGGAATCGGTCTTATCCGCCGTGAAGAAGCGATCGGAACGCCGTTTTAGGCCTGGGGCGACTTGCGTCAGAAACTCAACTTCGCTCGTCGTCATCATTGAATCTCACCGCCGGGTTCTAAACTATTGCAAAGCGATGCAAGCGCGTATATTAGCAATATTGGCTCTAAGCCTTTGCATTATCACATCTTATGTGGATCTCGGTGGAGGTTCAACATGCAAGTGGACTTCTATCGGCACGACCTGAAGCCGTCGGCTGCTAATGCCATTGCGCAAGTTATCGGAACGCCGTTTCTTACGTCCGGCTCGGTCGGCCGCGAAGTTGAAAAGCAAATCGCCGATTATTTCGGAGCAAAGCATGCTTTGCTCGTAAGCAATTGGACGAGCGGTGCCATTGCTACTCTGCTTGCTTTCGACATTGGTCCGGGCGATGAGGTCATCGTGCCGGCAATGACCTTCATCGCCACCGCAAATGTGGTCGAGCTTCTCGGCGCTCGGCCGGTATTCGTCGATGTCGATCCGGAGACGTTGCTGGTGTCCCCCGACATGATCGCCCGCGCGGTAACGCCCCGCACGAAGGCTGTCATCCCAGTCCACATTTATGGGCAGATGCTGGACATCGCCGCTGTACGCGCCGCCTTGCATGATCGTCCCGATATCGCGATCCTTGAGGATTGCGCTCATTGTTTCGAGGGTGAACTTGCCGGGCAAAAACCAGGCGCGCACTCCTCGGCAGCGATCTTCTCCTTCTACGCCACGAAGAATGTCACTTGCGGCGAAGGCGGGGCAATAGTCACAAACCAATCCGACGTATATCAAATGCTGCTGCAGACCAGAATGCATGGCATGTCGGTTGGAGCCATGGATCGATTCAAAACCGGAGGTTACCGACACTGGGATATGGAGCGTCTTGGGGTCAAGGCGAATTTGCCCGACTTGCTTGCGGCACTTCTGCCCCCGCAAATCGCTACGATCGACGAGCGTCTGCCACAGCGCGAGAGGATCGCGTTGCGTTATGAGAGAGCCTTTGCGAATCTTCCTATTCGGATGCCGCGTTCTCTCACGAACAGCAAACATGCTCGGCATTTGTTTCCAATTCACGTGCCACCTACGCTTCGGGACGAAGTTCTTGCACTTTTCGCCGAGCGCAAGATCGGATGCACGGTCAACTATCGTTCAGTTCCGACCCTGTCCTACTATCGAAACAATTACTCTTACGAGCCGGAGAATTTTCCGGTCAGTCACGACTGGGGTAGTGGCACGATCACGTTGCCGCTCTATCCATCTCTTGCTAGAGATGCCCAAGACCATGTGATCGACGTCGTTCGAAACGAAGTCGTGCCAAAGATTGACAGCGCATTGTCGGCTGCCTGAAGAGGGGTTGATGGCGCACGTCCTTATTACGGGAGCTGGCGGCTACATCGGGTCCGTGCTGACGCGAGTCGCCGCTACAGCCGGTCACCGCATCACGGTCGTCGATCGGTTCTTTTTTGGACAGGAGACACTACAAGACGTAGTCGGAAAGGAAAAGCTTCGGGTTTGGCGCAAAGACATTCGAGACCTTGCGCCAAGCGATTTTGAGGGAGTGGACGCTGTGTTCGACCTCGCCGCTTTTTCCAACGATCCCTCGAGTGATCTTGACCCGGCATTGACCGAAGCTGTGAATTACAAAGGGCGTGTCCATGTTGCGACCTGCGCGAAAGCGGCAGGCGTCAAACGTTATATACTGTCGAGCTCCTGCTCGGTATACGGCCACGGCGAAGCGGTGGGGCTCACCGAGGAATCGCTAACCAAGCCACTTACGACCTATGCACAATCCAATCTACGTGCCGAGCAGGACACGAGTAAACTTGCTTCAAATCATTTCTGCTGGTCGGCCATCCGAAACGCCACCGTTTTTGGCCTTTCGCCGCGCATGCGATTTGACCTGGTTGTAAACCTTATGACGCTAAATGCGGTACAGAAAGGCAAAATCATCGTGCTTGGCGGTGGTCGTCAATGGCGGCCGCTCGTTCACGTGCGCGACGTCGCGGGCTGCTTTCTCAAAACCCTAGATGCGCCGACGGACCAGGTAAACGGTCAAGTCTTCAATTTGGGGCTGGACAATTATCAGGTGCTGAGCATTGCCTATATCGTGCGCGAAACGTTGCCTTTTCGGATCGAAATCGAACTTGCCCCGGACGATGCAGACAAGCGAGACTACAATGTGTCATTTGGCAAAATTAAACGCGTGCTTGGATTCGAAGCGGAACACAACATCCCGGCCGCTATCGACGAAATTTATGAGGCACTGAAGTCCGGTCAGACCGAGGCCACTGCCAAGACTTCGACGGTTGGCTGGTACCGAACGATTATCGAGGCGGACCGCTTGCTGAATCAAGTGCGCCTCAACGACAGGCTTCTGTGACTGTCAGGGCATTGACCTCCATGCCTCGAATATCAATTGTTGTGCCCGTCTTCAATGAGCTGCGGGAAACGGTGCAAGAACTCGTTCGCCGCGTTAGTGCGGCGACCGAACGAATCACCACCGACTATGACATCATCCTGGTCGATGACGGCAGCAGCAACGACGGCTGGGAAGTCATTTGCTCGCTAGCCGCAGTCAATCAGCATATTCACGGAATTCGTTTGGCGCGCAATTTCGGCCAGCACGTCGCCATCACGGCGGGGCTCGATCACGCGAAAGGAGACTGGGTCGTTGTGATGGACTCCGATTTGCAGGATCGGCCCGAAGTTATCCCTGAGCTTTACGCCAAGGTGCAGGAGGGCTTCGACGTGGTCTTTGTCAACCGCGCGCAGCGGACTGATCCCCGTTTCTATCGCGTCCTCGCCATGTGTTTCTATCGACTTCTCAATTTTCTCTCCGGCGGCGAGTACAACAGGCTACAAGGAAATTTCTCGATAGTCTCGGCAAATGCTGTGCGAGCGTTTCGCCAATTACGCGAACCAACGCGTTTTTATGGCGGGTTACTGCGTTGGATTGGATTCAAACAAACGGCAATTACTGCGGTTCACGGAATTCGTTTCGCCGGTCAGCCGGTATACAACTTTACGAAACGGGTGACCCTCGCCTTCAACCTGATCATCGGCTTCTCAACGCGCATCCTCTACATATCTATCATACTGGGCCTGCTCATGGCGCTAGCAAGCCTGCTCATGGCGACGTATGTCATTGCGTTTGCTCTCGCGCATCCGGAGCTTCCGGTACCTGGTTGGCCAAGCGTCATGACGGCTGTCGTCTTTACAGCGGGCGTGACAAACATCACGGTCGGGTTCACCGGGATCTACGTCGGCAAGATCTTCGAGCAGACCAGATCGAGGCCGCTTTACATAATATCTCAAACGACGGCAGGTGCCGGTTTAGCAAACGAATGAGCGGTCTTACTGAAACGATGCAGCTTTCAGGCAGGTCTACCCAAGCGCGGCTTGGTCTTGTTGCGAAGTAATTTCACCACCGTTAGGCTTAACTATGCCTGCTAAACCATCACAAGGTTCCTAAGACATGGACTTCATCAAGGCGTATTGGGAAAGCCAAGGAGAAACTTATAAGACGTCCCACACTGCCTCTTGGGGTGATCAATTTGTTATCGCCATGGAGATCGAGACGATCAGTGGCTACATCCAAGCAAATGATCGCGTTCTTGACGTGGGCTGCGCAAACGGATTTTCGACTTTCCGGCAACTCGAGTTGCAGCCCAAGGCTCATTTCACCGGCGTCGACTACGCCACTTCGATGATCGTCTATGCCGATCAAGCAAAGGCGCAGAAGCGGATTGGCGACGATGCCATTCGGTTTTCAGTGGGTTCGATTTTGGAACTGCCCGTCGAGGACGATGCTTACGATGTCGTGTACACGACCCGCGTTCTCATTAATCTTCCGACTTGGCAGCAGCAAATACGGGGCATTGAGGAGTGCCTGCGGGTGGCGAAACCGGGCGGTACGGTCATCTTCTCAGAGGGGTTCTGGGAACCATTGTGTCTTTTGAACGCCATACGCCTGCTCTTACAATTGCCGCCCCTCGTTGAGCACGATTTTAATCGATATCTGAAAAAGGAGCAGCTCGATGCTTGGCTCAGGACTCGAAAACTAGAGTTTACCGTCCAGGAATTTTCATCACTCTACTATTTCGGCACACGCGTTCTCCGTGATGTAATATCAGATCATATTTTTCAGCCAGGAGACTACACAGATCCAATTAACAAGATTTTTTACGAGCTTGAACGTCGGCATTCAGCCAAGGCGATAGGCGTACAGCAGGCGTATATCGTGAAAGCGTGAGATCACGGAGCTGTAATGACTGTCACTCGCAATCAAAGTATGATGCTAGGCTGTCTCCACCGATTGCGCGCCGATCCGTGTCTCAGAATTGCCCGTGCTGGCGAGGAATGAGACCAATTGTTCGGCTGACATTCCGCGCGCTACCATCGCCGTCAGGTGGAGCTCCAGGGCTATCGTCTTGATTCGCTTGTCCGTGAAAAGCTGTGGTGAGCCCAGTGACCTGCACCCTTCAGACAGAGCCAAGGATAAACTCGGGATTGCCGATCTGAAGGAGGGAAGTCATGCCGCGGAAGAGGCATACAGCTAAAGAGATTGTTGCGAAGCTACGCCAGGCTGATGTGTTGCTGGCGCAAGGACAGACGGGACCGGTCGTCGCCCGAGTGCTGAGTGTGACAGAGACGAGCTGCGCGATGAGCTGCTCAACGGTGAAATCGTCTATTCGTTGCGAGAGGCTCAGATCGTGATCGAACAATGGCGGCGGCATTACAACACGATCCGACCGCACTCTCCGCTCGGGTAATCGCCGGCGCCGTGAGTGAGATGAGTGCGGCCCATGTGGTGCTCGCGGCCCCGTGTACTAAAGAATCAATTTCGTAGGCCTGGAGGGCGAGATCGTTGCCATAGCTCGTACACCGGCGTGGAGGTCGTCCGGAATCCGATTTTAATAAAGCCCCTCGCTTGCAATTCGTCCGGCGTTCCCCACCCGATAACCATGGAGGCCAAGACTTTGCCGTCTGGCAACAATACCGGGCGCATCACGATCACGTAATCAGCCGAATCAATTTCGCTGGACAGTGCCTGAGCCACCCGTCTGACATCATAATGGACGCTGCCTGCTTCGAAGTCGGCCGTTCTGCCGGCATAACCTTTTGCCGCAAGTACGATAGTCGGATCGTCAGGGCAGATGACCTTTCCAGGAAGCAGACGCACCTCCGCAATCACTTTGGCGCGGTCTGCTACTCCGTATCCGCCTTTGAGTGCCTCTTCAGCTAGCGCTCCCGGAACTGGATATGCATGTGCGAACAACAATAGGCTGAGCAAAACTCCTACCGAAACTCGTAACGACAAGGAACGGCTTTTATCGCGTAACAGGGCTAAAGCCTCGGGCGTCCGCCATGCGCAAAATGCGCCAATGGCAAGAATAGCTGGTATCATAGAGTTTGCTCCGCCTCCCTCCTTTGCATGAGCTGCCAGCGAAGTTGGAATTGCGCAAATCATCGCCGCCATTAACCAGCGAACGCGCCGCGATCGCCACGTTTCTCCGGCATCAGTATAAAGCCAGTGCATCAGGGCGATCGCAAACAACGGGACGCTCGTAAGAAGCTCCACCGTCATTCGTCCCATGCGCAGAATGGAAACTCTGTATTCCGTGTTCGACAAAAAAATAAAATGCCACAAACCCGGCGCCCACAACCAAATTGCGCCCAGCGTAAGCACCACACCCAAAATAGGGACGGCGGCGAATAAGAATTGATAAGAAAACCTTCCGTCTCGTTTCGCCATCGTCAGCGCAGGAACGAGCGCGAATATTGCCGCGGGTTGCTTAAACATAACGGCGATCACCAGCAGCGCGGAGCCTGCCAGCGTGAGTATGACTTGCGATGCCGTGCCTTCTGCTTTTTGGCCTTGATAGAGGACGAACAAGGCCATGATCGCACAAAAAACGGAGTCCATATCTGGGCGAGCATCAGCGAAATAGTACCCCGTGCGGCTATTGGCGGCTAGCAGCAGCGCTGCCGATACTCCAAATGCCAGGCGGCCCTTTCCCCCGAACAATGCCGCGAGCAATACCACCGCAGCGAGTCCACAAGTCGCCGATATCGTACGACCTACCTGCAGTGCGGGGCCGGTAATTTCAAATGCTTTCGCCAGCATAACGGTAAGTAAGGGACCATATGGCTGGGTGGCATGGTTCGCTCCGAGATCATAGATCGCCTCACCTTGCAGCATACGCCATGCTTCCGTGACTATTCCGGCCTCCCCCGGACCGAGAGGATATGGTAAGTTCACACGGACGATTATAAAAAGAACATTGGCGATCACAATGAAAAGAGCAACTATGCCAACGGATAAAACTGGCGAAGCATCCGTTGCGCGAGCTGACGCGAACTCTTGGAAGCGAGTGGGATTGCGCACGATTGCTTCTACGTTTTTCGGGACGTCCATCACGGCTGACACCTAGCACGCTTTGGGTGGCTGTGAAATTTTCCAATGGGCCCGTCCACAGTATGAAATTCCCATTTGTGTAGATCGTCCTAATCGGCCCTCACTGAACCACATCGGCACCTTAATGACGCCGCCGCAGCATTTATCGTAATTCACGCCCGATAGCATGCGACGATTGTCGCGGTTGCTCGGTCTGAGACTGGAGGCGTGTGATCACCCCTGGAAGTTGGTTAAATTGTCGCTCTTCAAGTTTTAGTTGCACCGTCTGCTTGGCAGTGGCCGCCCGGGCGCCGAGCGTCGGCATACCTGTCAATGTGTTCGATGCAATGCGATGCTTGCTCCGAAAATTCGAAACCTAATGTTGTTTCGCTGCCACTTTGCCATCACTTCTCAAAGAGATTAACCCAAGGCCGCACCCATGGATGAGCGATTGTCCTTGACGCAAATTCTGCTGCTCATCACCTATGCCATCGCCATGGTCGGGGGCAGATTCTCTTCAAGTTGGCGGCAGCAAAAATTCCAAGTGTCGGCAACCTAAGCGAGCGCCTGCTTGCCATAGCGCACAACGGGTTCTTCGCCGCGGCGGTGACGCTCTATGGCGCCCTAGCAGTGTTTTGGGTCTGGATTCTGAGTTTCACGCCCCTGTCACGCGCATATATCTTCGCTGCGCTCGCCATTACGCCCATTGCCGAGGCCCTTGTGTTTGGGGAACAATTTCCGTTCGTCTCGTTATCGGAATCGGCTTCATCTTCCTTGGGCTGGTGTGCGCCACCGGATAAGCGATGCGGGACGAACATCACAACTCAACTTGGGGGGTAATCGCTGCTATAACGGAGCGGCGATCACTGCCCGAGTGGTCGCGAATGTTGTCTGGCGTGGGTAAGCCCGAAAGCAGACGCTCCGCAGCGTCAACTTGATGCCAGCTTTGGGCTATTTGCGCCGTTTCGCACTGGGTAACAGCGGCGAACCAATTTTCCGTCGGACCTCCATGACGTAGGTTACAGACCTGCCGATCGATCGAGGCATGCTATTGTTTCGACATTTCAGCGGGCATGATGCCAATGGGGTCGAGGCAGATGATATGGGCGTTCTTCGTATACTCTTAGCTCTTTGCGTTTTTTGCGGCCATTCACGACCGATCGGTAATTTAACCTGGCTAGGCGGAGACTTGGCGGTAGAGCTATTTTTCGTCGTGTCTGGCTTTTACATGCAGTTGGTTCTGAGCACCAGATATACGAAGGAGAAACTAGGAAAGGCATGGAAGTCTCAGTTTTACAAGGCGCGGTATTTCCGATTGCTACCAATATATTTGCTCGGAAGTTTACTTGTGGTCGGCGCGGGGTTGATGCAACCGGCTTTACCTCCGCTACCGATTTGGGCCTATGTTTGGGGCCTGCCTAATACACTTGGAAATTTACTCTTCAAGGTCTTTCTCTATCTGACCAATGTGACGATGCTCTTCCAGGATGCGGTCATGTTTTTTGCCGCTCATAGCGGTCAGGTCTATTTGTCAGATGATTTCTCGAATTCGGAAGTGCCCTTATGGCAAGGTCTGGCAATTCCTCAAGCTTGGTCCCTTGGAGTCGAACTTAGTTTCTACCTCATCGCACCGTACCTACTAAACTTACGCTCACGATGGTTGATCCTTGGTTCCTGTTGCGGCCTAGCCGTTAAAGTGATTACGATTAATGCGCTCAACCTCGGGGACCCATGGACATTTCGATTCTTTCCATTCGAACTGGGGTACTTTCTCCTAGGAGCTCTGGCTTTTCGATATCGAAGCTTGTTAGATGATCTCGTACCAGAGCGTATCGGGAAGTACTGTGTCTACCCGCTCGCGGTAGGTTTTGTTGCGTTTAGCGTGCATGGTGCCGTCTTAGCGTATCCCTTTGTCCTGGCCTGCGCCCTGCCGTTCATGTTTCGGATAACGTCGAAGCTTAAAGCAGACCGCCTGATTGGAGAGCTGTCTTATCCGTTCTATATCTTCCATGTGTTTGCCCTCCTACTCTCCGGGCATGTAACCCGGCATTGGTTACACTGGTCAGACAATTCGATAGCCTGGGTGGGACTCGGGCTGGTGTTAGTTTTGTCGGCAATTGCATTGGCTTTAGAGATTCGCTTAATAGAGCCTTGGCGCGTTCGGCTTGCAGAACCTTGCACTGCATCCTAACGCCGCATTTAACAGTTGGTCACAAGCGGACACGTGCTGAGACTCAGACCCATTCGCGGACGTGATGTCTTGCAGCTCAGAATGTGCGCCGCGCCGGATCTCCTCAATGACAATGCTGTTGTCTCGTGCACCTTCGCCGTGACGCATGCAAGCTTCCAGCACGTCGGCGTGAACGGCAAGAGAGGTGGCAGCTGTTGCCTTGCGCGGGCCTATCCGCTTCCGTCGGTCACCAGTATGCGCTGATAGCGTGGCATAGAGTCGTTAGCGTTCGGGGGTGCGCGAAAGGCACAACTTATTAGGGAGAATGATTCCGTATATCCTACCGCCGGCGCACTGGCTTCCCAAGTCGACATTGCGCTCGTTATTGCGTCGCACCCGCCATAGGTTTTCCCCCGAGGAATAGATCATCTGGCTGCCGATATAGCCGACGCCGGAGGCAAGAGTTAAAATGCCTAAACTGGTTACATCAGTCAGCGCCAGCCGGGTCCCAATTTTTCGACAAGATCTTTCGCAAAATTTAGGATGCTTTCGCGTTACTCTCGGTGAACCAAGTGGTAATTGCTTGAAGGGCCGCGCATTGACGTGCAATGCCTATAACAAAGTCGAAGGTGGAAGACATCAATGACTTCGATCTTGGTGACCGGCGGGGCGGGTTACATTGGTAGCCACGCCTGCAAGGCACTGCGCCGCGCCGGTTTCGATCCGATCGCATACGACAATCTCTCGCGTGGCAATCCCGAATCCGTAAAATGGGGCGCGCTCGAAATTGGGGAGCTGGGCGATGGCGCCCGCTTGCGCGAGGTGCTCGCGCGCTATCGGCCAGCCGCTGTGGTTCATTTCGCTGCATTCGCCTATGTGGGCGAATCAAACGAATACCCATCCACTTATTATCGGAACAATGTCGGAGGTACCGCCACATTGCTCGACGCCATGCGCGAATGCGGCCTCGGCAAAATAGTATTTTCCAGCAGTTGCGCGGTTTACGGGACTCCTGAGATTGTTCCAATTTCGGAGCAGGCGCCCTATGCACCGATCAATCCTTACGGCGCCACCAAAATGATTTGTGAACGAATGCTGCGGGAATGCACCGCGGCGTTTCCGTTGAGCTTCATCGCGCTGCGTTACTTCAACGCTGCAGGAGCAGATCCAGAAGGCGAGATTGGCGAGTGCCATCTTCCGGAAACCCACGCGATACCGTTGCTGCTCGACGTGGCTGCAGAAGAAAATAAGAGCTTCACCATTTTCGGCAATGACTATCCGACG
>Ga0182024_10018710_pt1 | contig 12860 bp, 16 predicted proteins | sample P32metaG_FD_120480 | JGI IMG/M metagenome (GOLD analysis project Ga0182024, IMG submission 120480) | Permafrost microbial communities from Stordalen Mire, Sweden - P3-2 metaG (Illumina Assembly) | ecosystem: Environmental > Terrestrial > Soil > Wetlands > Permafrost | place: Sweden: Stordalen...
TAACGAAATTTCCCGGCAATGCCAGCTTATTGTACAGCGCTGATCTTGTGGGCGCTGCCGCCGGCTGCGTCGTGGTGACGTACTCTCTGAAGTTAACCGATGCTCCAACGGCTGTGATCTTGCTTGCTCTGCTGGCTAGTTTAGCCGCGGTTGCATTTGCGATCGATGGAGGGCTATCGCGTCTGTCGCGAATTGCGATCACAGCCAGCGTGCTACTCGCCGGGCTGCTGACCGTAAACAGCATTCTTGTTTTAAGGCAATCCTCGCCGCTACGTGTAACCTGGGCAAAAGGGAAAGCTGAATCTCGTCCACTGTATGAGAAGTGGAACTCGTTCTCCCGGATCACGGTAAACGGAGATCCGAAAATTCCGACTGGCGTGATTACCGAGGGAATTAGCAACGTCTATCCGGATAGTCAACAGACCCGCCAGCTTCAACTGACCATCGATGGAAGTGCTGCAACCACAATCACACATTTTGATGGGACGTTTAACGATCTTGGATACCTTAAATACGACGTAAAAAATATCGTCCATCAACTCCATTCGAATGGCAGCGTGTTGATTATTGGGGCCGGCGGCGGACGCGACATCCTGTCCGCGATTTTGATGGGGCAAAAAACGATTCGTGCCGTAGAAATCAACCAGAGCATTCTCCGTACGGTTAATTCGCGATTTGGCGATTTTTCTGGCCACCTGGATCGAATACCTGGAGTCACATTTATAAATGACGAAGCGAGAAGCTACATCGCACGGACAGACGAACGATTTGATGTAATTGAAGCTTCCTTCATCGATACCTGGGCGTCCACTGCGGCGGGTGCCTTGTCGCTAACGGAAAATTCACTTTATACCGTCGACGCCTGGAAATTGTTTCTCGACCACCTGGCGTCGGACGGCGTGCTTTCCTTTTCTCGTTGGTATACACCTACAGTCCCAGCTGAAGTTTATAGGCTCACGTCGCTTGCAGTTGCGGCGCTTCGCTCAGAAGGAGTTGCTGATCCGCGCAAACATATTCTGCTGGTTCGGAACATGCGCCGTAATATCGAAGGTTTTGATCTCATCGGGGCTGCCACCATTCTGGTAAGCAAGCAGCCTTTTTCCAATGCCGATCTTGATCGTTTTGAATCGATATCAAAAGAGATGCAGTTCGATATTGTTCTCAGTCCCCGAACCGCACTGGATCCTATCTTTCGAGTCCTAGCTGACGGCGTAGATCCGTCCACTTTGTTGAATTCCTTACAGCTGAATGTTTCTCCTCCTACGGACGATTCTCCGTTTTTCTTTGACATGAAACCGTTTCGATATTTATTTCGCAGTACTAAGCAAGATCAGAACGGAGGTTTTGGATTGCGACCGGGCGAATTGGTTGTCGTTCTGCTCCTGGCCGTAACGTTTCTAACGCTGTATTTCATTCTTATGCCTTTAACAAAAACAATTAATAAGGAAAACATTCGTGGATCGGCGCCGTATTGGTTGTTTTTTACCGCGATCGGCCTGGGGTTCATGTTGATTGAGGTTTCGCAGATGCAAAGGCTAATCGTATTTCTGGGGCACCCGACCTATGCTTTGTCGGTTGTCCTTTTCACGCTGTTGCTCTCCGGCGGGATAGGAAGTTTCACGACATCAAATTTGTCAAAGCCTAATTGGCACTCTGCCGTCCGTCTATTGTCGCTGTGCATCATTTTAATTATCTTCGGCCTCTTGACGCCGCGTGTCATTAGTGCGTTTGCTTCGTCCATCACTCCGGTACGTATCCTCCTCGCAATCGGTATTCTGTTCCCGTTGGGACTGTTTATGGGCATGGCATTTCCCTTAGGTTTGAAGATGTCGACCGGAAATTTTGATGCGCTCATGCCGGCCTTCTGGGGAGTGAATGGGGCAGCTTCGATTTGCTCGTCGATACTTGCGATGGTTATCGCGATGAATTTAGGAATTTCCGCCGCCTTTTGGAGTGGTTTTTGTTGTTATTGCGTCGCCCTCTTAGCTTACTGCTCGGTCACTTTTACTTCTATAGTGCTTAAGCCCGAAAGGGTCTAGCGGCGACGAGTCCGTCTACCGCTAATGGACGATAAGAAGTTAAAGAATCTCGACGTACTCAAGACTCAAATCCCCTAGCTCGATGAAAATCGCCTTGAGTCGATTTGGAATATAAACCCGATGGCTCTTGTGCTTACAATAGGATGCGAAGGGAGAAGTCCGCTTAGCGAGTAACGGTCGTATCTTTAGATTCGGCTTCCACACTGACATCCCCCTGGTCACCGGCCTTCAGTTTCACCTCGTTGCCATTTGAGTCTTCCAAGATATTTTCAATGCGGATTTCTCCATTGGGTCCCTCGTGTATGTGGCCCGCTAGATCAAAGTGGCTATCGAAGCGTGCCATTCTGTTACTTTCGAGTCCATGGAACGGTAAAGGCAACTTCATGGCGCCTAAACTTTTTTCTCACTTTTCCCCTTCTCGAAGCCTCCTTGTAAGTGAGGGGAGTTCTCGCTGAATTCTTCCCGCAGGCCAGGCGGACACGAACCGAAATCGTGAGCCGTCAGGTGTCGCATAACGCTGACAGACGACGAACCGGACACGAAGGTACCGTTGAGCCTCGGAAGCCGAACGAATACCCTAACCGCACTTACGCCCTCCGAGGCTCTGAAATTCAGACTATGACGGACGTTGGAAAGTTTCGCGCCGTCGACGCAAAGGATTTAAGAGAGTTTGCCTACGGCGGTGACAGCAAACACCTGAAGGCAGACCTCACCAACCTTCGCAGGCAGGGCCTCATTGTTGAACGGGAAATCCCATACCAGGAAACCGCCCGCGTCAGCTCCTGGCACTGACCAAGCAAGGCCATCGTCTGCTGGTAGCTACGAATAATACTCCGAAGGACCAAGCCCTTTATCACGGCTTCACCAAGCCCCGCGAAGCCTGTCACGACGCAGACCTCTATCGGCTGTACCAGCGGGGACTCGAAAAGATTGCTCGTGAGGGAGGCACAAGAATCCGGGTCATCCTCGACTCAGAGCTAAAGAAAAATCTGTACCGCGATTTGGCACGGTCGGAAAGCAAGGGCAATTCCGGCGACGCCAAAACTGAAATCGCCGAGCGGCATGGATTCCGCGTCGTGCGCGGCAAGATTCCTGTGTCTGATCTGCGCATCGAGTACGAAACCTCGGATCAGGAACATGCTCGTGTCGACCTCGAACTCGCGACAGAACACTACCGCTTCAGAAACATCGTCCAGAAGCTTCGCGCAGGCTTCTCCATCTACCCCCGCTCAGGACGCCTCAAATCTGCGACGCGTCCTGGACCAGCACGAACTCACTGCGGAGATTGTGAGCCTATGAACATCCACGAGAACCATGTCGCATTGCTCATGGAGCTGGGCTATACCGAGCCGGAAGCTCGATTTCTTTATGTCGTGGCAACCCATTCAGGCTACTTCATTCTCCGTCAGTTTCTGAACTTCACCGGAGCGCGAAGAGGAAAACGATCCAATCTCTTTGCTCGCAAAGTCCTTAACAACGGACATGGCTCAGTCCGCGACTATTTGGGATACGGCTCCATCTATCACCTTTTTTCGAGAACTCTCTACGGCCAAATCGAGAAAGTTAAACTCCGAAATCGCCGTAAGCATTCGTTTGAATACATTCGTACGCGTCTGGTCTTGCTTGATATCATCCTCGCTAATCCTGAAGTCGAGTATCTCGAAACCGAGCAGGACAAAGTCACCTTCTTCTGCGACAAACTAGGCATCGCAAAGGAGTTCCTTTCAGGCAGGGTCTACGAAGGCGGATCGAGAAGCCGTCCTACCCTTCGCTATTTCGTGGATAAGTTCCCCATGTTTCTCGCGCCACCTCTCACGGCTTCTCCCCCTGTGGTCACTTTGTCCTTCGTCGATTCCGGGCTCGGAACCATCGCAAGCTTTCTGACGCATCTCGCAGCCTACCAGCCTCTCTTTCGCCATTTTCAGGCTTTTCGCTTCCTATATATATCCCCGACCGACGCGCAGTTTGCGAGGGCAACGGAGCGCTTCCGCTTCGTCGTGAAGCAGCCGCTCGAGTCCGACATGTCGAGCGAAGTCCTTCGATATTTCCTGGTCCGCCGGCGATTCGAAAAACGCCATTACGTTGTGCCCGTCACGGAGGACTTCGAATTCCTGAACGAAGCGAAGGGCCGGTTTCATGGAGACCGATTTGAACGCCTCTATAAAGCGTGGATCTCAGGAACACTTAGCGCGCACGAACTAAGACACGAGTTCTGCCAGAAGGAGCCTCATCGAACGGTGTCTTTCGAGACGTACCTCGTGACACAGCATCGCTCGCATATCCCGGAAAGCGAACGAGGCATGGTGAACGAGGCATGGTGAACGTGGCATGAACGACACAGATCACTTTTTGACGGGCGTTCCGTTCACCTCTGCGGTGAACGGAAGTATTGAGGAGCACTGAGGATGCGCATGGCGCGACATTCAATTTGGGCGCGGGCAAAACACCAGATTGGGCTGGAGCGACCCCACCTTTGGCGGCTTTCAGCCGCCCAAAGACTTCGTGGGGTCGCTCCAGCCCAGTGTTTGGAAGAAGAGTCCGCCAACAGGGTATTTTGCCCGCGCCAAGAGAAGCGAGAGCAGTAACGCAATGGGAGGAATGAAATGCCGATCATCAATAAGCAACCCGCAATCGTGAAACGCGAATACGCAATCGAGGAGCCGGTCGCGCTCGTCGTCGAGAGATACGGCGCGTTCATTCAGAGCACGGCGGACTACGTAGTAAATTCGGCCCTCACGAAAGTTCTCTTCAGGGATGCCGAATTCAAGCGCTGGGAGAAACAACAACAGGGAACCACGGGAAAGGGCGCTGCGAAAACGACCACGCAGCAAGGGGCGAAGGCATGATCCAGAGAATCCTTAACTCCAAGAATTTCGTCGCCTGCCTCCTGGCAGCGACTATGGGAATGGTGCTCTATTTCAACCTGCCATTCCCCGCAGAAAATGTCTTTCTGCAACTCATGGCTCTCCGAGCGCCCCTCGTGCACGAAGGGCTTTTCTACTCCTACAACCTCTTCTTGTTCAAGGCCCCCTATATCGCTTATTCGATTGTGTTGTCCGGCCTGTATGTTTTTGGACTCACCGTGCACAAGAAAATTCATGCAGGGAAATTGGCGCGGGGAGACAACCCCGAAGAAGTCATCCAGCGCATCGCAGACTACCGCGGCGATGAAAAACACCCCGGCTATGCCGGTACACGGTTGAAAAAGCGCAGGCGCAGCTTCTACAAATCAAATCTAGTCGCGAGGAGAGGAGCCGAACGCCAGGTGGTATGTGAATCCCTTTGAGTTTTTCGTCCGTTTTTTAGGAGTCGTGGAACTTGACTCCAGAGTCGGCAATGGTGACAGGGCAAAGACAGCTTGACACGATCCCGATTTGGAACTTAGCGCGGACAAGGATTCTAGAGATCAGAATCCATGAAGCCTGAGCCAATAGAGTCCGTGCTGGACCCAGTCCTCAAACGTTGGCTGGACCGCGTCATAATCCCGGCCCTGCTGAGAGAATTCACGAAGAGCTTGCTTGCTAAAGAGGAAGATGTCGAGGCACAATTGTCGCAACCCACTCCGCAGGAGGAACTGGAGTGAAACAATTGCGCTGCGCGATCTACTCGAGATTTTCTTCTGATCGTCAAAGTCCCACCAGTATTACTGACCAAATCCGAAAGTGCCGCGACTATGCTGCGCGTCACGGATGGGTCGTCCTCGACGAGCATATCTATTCAGACGAAGGCATCAGCGGCGCGAGTACGGAAAGGGCAGGATTGCAGAGGCTCTTATTGGCTGCCGATGCCCCGCTTCGCACGTTCGACTGCATTTTGATTGACGACACATCCAGATTAACCAGGAAGCTCGCGGACGCACTGAATCTCTACGAACGCCTTACGTTTGCTGGAGTGCGTCTGATCGCAGTTTCTCAAGGTGTAGACTCGGAAAGTTCACAGGCGGAATTGCTGATCGGCGTGCACGGCCTCATTGATGCCGTATATTGGCGCGAACTAGGCCAGAAAACACACAGAGGAATGCAGGGGTTGGCTCTGCGGGGCTTTCATACGGGTGGCAGATGTTTCGGATACAAATCAGTAAAGTCCGAAGACGGCAATACCTGTTTGGAAGTCAATCCGCCCGAAGCTCAGATCATCGAACGCATTTATCGCCTGTACGGAGAACACGGTTATTCAATCAAGCGAATCGCACACACGTTGAACTCTGACGGTGTTCTCGCTCCGCAACCTCAAAAGGGCAGGTTTAGTCGGTCCTGGTGCGTGTCGTCCGTACGTCACATTCTCCTCAATCGCAAATATACTGGCAGTGCGGTCTGGAATACGCGGCGAAAGATCCGTGTTCCTGGCACCGGCAAGCGCGTGTTTAGACCGCGACCAGAATCGGAGTGGGTGACGATAGACACGCCACAATTGCGGATCATCGCAGACGATCTATCTGCTGCCGTTCACCGGAGGTTTGAAACGGTAAGAAAACTATGGGGTAGAGAAGGATCGCCAGGGCTCGCATCGGGGCAGCAAAGACAGGTCTATCTCTTCTCCGGGCTGTTACGGTGTGGGCAGTGCGGCGGAAGTATCGCGTTGGTCATGGGGCGTCGTCGCAATGGGGCTGAAAGATATGGTTGTTCGTTGCATCATCAGAGGGGGGACACTGTCTGCTCGAATACACTGACAATTCGACGCGACGACTTGGAAGATCGGTTGCTACGCGGGCTAAGCGAATCTGTTCTGCGGCCAGAAGCGATAGACTATGCTGTCGACTGCATCTCCCAGGAGCTGCAACAACGTTTCGAATCATTCGATACCGAACTTGAACGGTTGCGTCAGCGAAAACAACAAATTATTACCGAGATTGCCCGCTTGGTTCAAGCCATCGCAGAAGGGCAGCCGTCACAGAGCCTCATGGCGGCTGTTGGTGACCGAGAGCGCGAACTGCGCGAAGTTACCGACCAGCTATTGGAACCGCGGCCCGGCTCGGTTCGAGGGACCCTCGATAAATTGAGAGAGTTCGCCACGGCGAGACTGGCAAATCTTCGCAAACTGATTTCTCAACCTGAGAGCGTTCACCAAGCTCGGGCTGTCATGGCGGAACAATTCGGAAAGTTAACCCTCACGCCGGTCCGTGAGAACGGAACCCTCAGCTACGCTGCGAAAGGCAAAGTGGACTTCTTCGGCGAAGAAGCCATGATACGCGTGGGTGGTGCCGGGGGACCGGCATGCACGGTTCTGCCACAAGCTAATTTCCTCGTTGAGGTGGCCGCTTGAGTCACGTCACCTTCGACACTTCCAATCCTCGCAAATTGATCGGGCCATCGATGTGGCTGCTCACCTTGCTCGTTCGTTTCATCCCTGACACGTGGACTGCTGAGACGGCGGCCTTCGTAGCTGGCGGCGCTATCATCACGGACGCTCAGCTCGTGTCTTGGCTTCACGTCACGCCGCGCACGCTCACGGTGTGGCGTAGAAGACTCAAACGCGCTCAACTGCTGGACTGGACGCTCAAGCCGGGTGTCGGTCGTATTTACGTGGTGTCCGCGTTAGTGAATGGAATCTTCGCCGACCGCAACAAACCGCTCGCAGCTCAGAGAATCGAAGCGCAATCCCAAACAGCAGACGCGGAACCGCGGACTCCGAGGTACCTGCAATGAGTGTGTTTGCCCACAAAGGTCTCGAAATGCGAGATCGGAAGTTCTTTGGATTGAGCAGGGAACTGGGGGCCGTTCGACTTGCCCACAATCACTTGTTTTTGAGCTAGGAGATAGAAATGCCACTAAAGCTGGATTTAGACGATCTCGACCAAATAGCGGCGATACACGCGCCCCACTTGATCGCGCCTCCAGGCATTGCGCCTTCAGCGCCCCAAATCGCGGGTCCCGGTCTAGCCCCCGACACTCTGCCGGTCGGCATGTCACCAGCGCAGATTGCAAAGCCAACGCGCTCCGAGTCGATAGCCGCTGGCAAGTCCGAATTTAACGCAGGTAGACCTACGGTTGACGCAGCTCCGGGAACTTCCGGCTATTTCGGCCAGCGCATCGCCCAAGAGGACTACGACAAAAAGAATCACTGGGGTTCTCCAATATCCGAACAGCCCGGCTTTCTCGGGAAGGTAGCGCATGGCTTCGCCAAAGCTGGAAACATCGCTGGCGACATTCTCGCTCCCGGAACAATGGCGAACATCCCCGGAACGGATTTGAACAAGCAAGTTACGCGCGCCGGTGATGAAAACAGGTTCCAGCAGGCCACGCAAGAAGAAACGCAGAAACAAAAAGCCGACACCGAGCAAGAGGGCGTGGAGCAGCGACCGGAGATAGCCGAGGCGACTGGTGAGTTGAAGGGAAAGCTAGCTGCTGAATCCGAAGCATCTAAAGCGAAGCTTCAAGGAGAATCGGACGCTCAACGAGATAAGCGATTAAATGAAACGTTAGCTGGGCGAGCCGAACTCGACACCAAACGCGATAGAGAAAAGTTCTCTGAAGAGAATACTCTGCAAGATAAGCGTGATACTGCGGCAATGGACCGCGCCAAAATCATGGCTGGCAAGGAATCCGGCAGTTACATGCCGCTCTATGACGAAAAGGGTCACGTTGTTGGTGCATGGAATCCCAAAACTGGAACGGTAAACAAATCTCCCGATTCGCTACCCGGCACCACGGGCCAAGGTCAACATATCGCCAGTACTAATACGGCAGCGCAAGAAAAGGCGCTAAAGCCCTATCAGGACATGCTTGATTCGAGTCAAGAAGCTCATAGCCTGCAAAAAATGGCCGATGGCGGGAACGCAGAAGCTGACGTTAATCTAGCACTCGATTTTTTCAAGATGATTCGTGGTGCTGCCGGTTCTGGCGTGCGATTCACCCAGCAAGAGAGCAATTTGATTATGAAGACGCGCCCAATGTCACAGGATTTAGAGGCTTACGCACAAAAAGTTATCGGCTCAGGCGCGCCCTTCACACCTGACCAGCGCAAAAAGGTTGTGGATGTCATCGACATGCACGCACAGGCTGCTCAGAAAGCGATGGATAGACTGCGCGGAGGTCAATCGCAAGCGGGTGCAGAACAAGGCGGTGGTGAATCACAAGGCATTCAGGTTATTCGTGACGCGAATGGCCGGATCGTGGGGGTGAAATAATGCCCGACGACCAGCAATTCAGCACACAAGACATGAGCGACTTGCGGGAGATTGCTACGCATCTGCCTACGGGCCACCCGATGCAAGGCAAACTGAGCAAGCTACTTAATTCCCAGCCGACACAATTTGAGAAAGATCGCGACCCGAATAATCAGCCCGGATTCTTGGAGAGTTTAGGCGGCGCGCTAAAGAACTTCATTCCGTCTGCACCCAATCCTTATCCGGGCATGGACATGGACGCTAAATCGCAGATGTCTGCTCAAGCTGGGCAAGAAGCCGCTGCGAATCGCCAACATCGCGTGGAGCAAGGAAGAAGTGCAGGGTATCGCGCAATCGCTCCGATAGGTGAGGCGGTGGGTACTGATGTTCGCGGTATGGAAGATGCTGCGGATGTTGGAAATAGCAGCGCAATTTTAGGAAAGGCGGCTGCACCAGTCGCGGTAGCTGGAGCACCCCTTGCAGCGGAAGGTATCGGCGCAGGGCTTGGTGCCACAAAGGGATTCTTGGGCAAGAGCATAGTTGACTCAACTGGACGACCCACCCCAGGGTATCGACTGATATTAGGCAATGAGCGCGCACAGGCGCTTGGCGAATTCATGAATCCAGAAATTGCTGATGCGCGAGTGGCCGCAAAAGCAAAAATGGACGCTTTGGCCCAAGGCCGCACAGCTCCAGGACCTTGGCGTCCGGGCATCAAGCCTCAACCCGAGTTAGGCAGCCCTGAGAATCCGGGGATGTTCTCAAAGATTCCTACAACGATGCCCAAAGTTGAGCCGGAACTAGGTAGCTCAGAGAATCCTGGCTTCCATTCAAAAATTCCAACGCGTATGCCTCAGCCACAGGTAACGCCGCTGAGTGAATCACCAAACTTTAACATCAACAAACAGAATGCTCTGACCGGACAATCCGTTCCTATATCTGAATCACCTAATCGCGGCTTAAAGCCTGCACCTAAACCAGGACCGCCTTCACCGTTTCCAAACGCCACACCTACGGATAAACCTATCGGCAATGCAGAGATTCCACCGGCAGGTTCATATAATCCGCCAAGGCTTGCGGCTGCACCCCCTACACCAGCACCAAAACCGTTATTCGGGAATGCTACAGCTACGAATCAAGTTGTCGGTAACGCGGAAGTCCCGTCATTCAGGGGGCCGTCTGCGCCACCGCGTTCTGTCGAGTATGTGAACAAATACGGTTCGCCATCTCGGCCGACTGAGGGACTGATCGTCCGCCACGACAGCCCGCCACCGCCGCGAAGAGTGACCTACCAGTCCGCAGCACAACCAGATTTATTGAAAAAGGTGATGAGTGGCGACAGGGACGCAATTGCAGAATGGGATCGTAGAAGTTTGCCCCGGCCACCGGGAGTCGGATTCATGGTGGAACCTAGCGCGCCGAATATTCCTTGGGGTAAGCCCCGTTGATTAAGAAGAACGGAAAGCCTATTTCTCTCGGGCGCCACAAGCGGAACTGCAGTATCTGTGCGCACGAGAAGCGCGAAGAGATCGAAGGGGAGTTCATCAACTGGACTGGGGCGACCGAGATCGCGAAAGAGTTTGAACTAGCTGGCCGAACGACAGTGTATCGGCATGCGCACGCTTTCTCCCTTTTTGCTAAACGCCAACGGAATATCCGTGCGGCCCTAGAGAAGATCATCGAGAAAGCGGGCGAGGTAGAGGTGACGTCTTCGGCGGTCGTTGCGGCAGTCCAGGCTTACGCAAAGATCAATGCGCAAGGTCACTGGGTTGACCGAAGCGAGCACGTCAATATGAATGATCTTTTCGAGCGGATGAGCGGCGCGGAGCTGGAAACCTATGCAAAAGACGGCATCTTACCGACGTGGTTCTCGCAACTGGTGAGCGAAACGCCACTGCACAGTCAGGAGGTCGAAAACGATGAATAATCCGACGAAAAGGTCATTCTTGCCCGTTACAGATATGGGCCCCAAGCCGGGGGACTTTCCGCTCAAGTCCAGGGAATCGCGCGCGGCTGCGCGGATACTAGCGGGACGAAAGGGCGACCGTCTCCAGCGGGTCGAAATAATCCTTAGCCCTGGGATGACCGACGCCACCGAACCTTCTGCTACACCCTGGTTGGAGAGTGTATTTAGCGGCGGTCCGCTCGGTGGCAAACTGGTGCGCACGCTTTCGGTGCCGAATGGGATGAGCCCCGATGAAGCACGACGAATTGTGGATTTCAAGGTTTAGCGCCAGCGAGGTGCAACACGTGTCAAAGGAAAACGAACGCCCAAGCGCCTTGCGGCCGGGTATCTACCCTATTGGATCCGCGGAATCCCGAGCCGCCGCTCGAATGCTTGCCCAACAACGGGATGATCAAACTGACCGGTTAGAAGTCATCCTTAGCGGGGCGGTGTGCCGGGTGTCTGGGGACCCAAAGCAGCCAAGCGCAACAGCTTGGATGAAGTGCGCAAACGGAAGGCTTATGCGCGGTTTGATTGTCCCTGATGGCATGACCGTTGAAGAGGCTCAACAGCGCGTGCGTTTTTAAATGATGTACTATCGGCATTCTAGACTGTATGATTCGCGCGGTTCCCACGATCTCCTTCGGCTTGCACTAGCGTTTCTCGACCCGTAGCAGTGCGGAGGCACCCGTGATCAAAGGTTTACTTTTCGCCTTGATGCTGTTGGCGGTGGGACCTAATTCCTCCTCGCAGACGTGTCGCGTTTCTTTCTCGGTGGTGAAGCAAGATACGTTGAAGAACGTTACACAGGGGCTATCATCCAATGATGAGAAATGGTTTCAGAAAAAACTAGCTAAGAAGTACCGCGATGTTTGCTACGCCGCTCCGTCCCCATCCGTGCCTTTTGTATTCTTAATTATCGTAACTCCGGACACTTATCACGGCACAAGGGTCGAAACACAGACGTCTCAACAATCCAATCCTGTTAGCGGAACGGTGACCGACGAAGAGGGAAACACCGGACGATATGATGGAACGGTGACGACGAACACCACGAATTCCACGACGGTACCCTATTCCGTCGATTACGGAATTTATACTCTATCCATTGAAAGCAAATCCCCGGATGGCAGTTTCAAGGTGCATCATCGCTTTCAGCAAAAGGGGTTATACACCGCACTTTATGGGTTTATTCCTATCGGAAAAGGGCATCAGCCAGTTCATGCCGTTGTCGAAGATGCTGTGAAATGGATTCATGCTGGCGGACTGTCTGATCCAAGGCAAAGCGTCGCGAACTAGCGTTTCAAAGGGGCGCCGGAAAAAACTGGTAGACTGCGCGAATGGACTCAAAGACGAGAGAACAATTCTTCGCCTCAATTCTGGACGATGACACCGAGCGAGAACGGTGCAACCGGTTCCTCGGAAGCAAAGATGAGGGCGTGGCTTGGAAGACCTTCAAACTCGTCGCGGCGTACAAGCGTGGTAATTCACATCAACGCAAATTCTTTGGCACGGCCTTGACCGACGAGAAAGAACTTGAGATGTGGAAGCGATTCCTTCAAAGCAAGAGCCATCGCGTCGCGGGGGAAGCGGCTAGACTCGCAAAGAGGTACAAGATTCTCGACTTAGTGACCTGAGCAAAAGCCGAAGTTAGTGGAACGGATTATCGGCTGCGGGGTTGGCATTGGCGGGAGTGTAGCACAGTCAGGCCACAGCCTTACGTCACAGACAGGCAGGGATGGGAACGCGATGAAGACCCAATCTAACCGGA
>Ga0182024_10018711_pt1 | contig 12860 bp, 9 predicted proteins | sample P32metaG_FD_120480 | JGI IMG/M metagenome (GOLD analysis project Ga0182024, IMG submission 120480) | Permafrost microbial communities from Stordalen Mire, Sweden - P3-2 metaG (Illumina Assembly) | ecosystem: Environmental > Terrestrial > Soil > Wetlands > Permafrost | place: Sweden: Stordalen...
CGCGGCAAAGGCGATGCGGGACGACGGCTGGTGGTGGAGCAACCCCGCGCTCACCAACAAGACGATCAGACGGAGCATCCTCAAAGAGATGGTGTTGCACCGATTGTTTTCGTCGCGCGAGCGAAACGTGCATTAGCAAAACGAAATTGGCCAATCGCGATCAGCTCGTCCGCGGCAGCTGTTCGATATCCTCCTCGTTCCAATCCTCGGTGCCGATGCCCGGATCGATCAGTTCGCCGCGCAGCAGCGCGATCGGCGCCTTGTGATAAAGCTTGATGTCGTGGAACGGGTCGGTGAGGATTTTGGTGGCCCAAACGAGGCCGGTCTGCAGGTCTCTGATGACGAAGAGCTGGAAGGTGCGGAACAGCACGCCGCCGATACCGATCACGAGCCAGATTTCCGCGACTTGCCGAACGAATTCGGTCTTGGTGGTTGCCGGCGTAAAGATGCCGAAGAACGTCGGATTGAAATACAGCGGCAGTGGCGACAGCGCCCAGATTGTCAGCAGCACGACTTTGCGCTGCAGATTGTAGCCGACCTTGATCTCTTCCTTGTATTCGTGGCTGGCGTCGTTGACGGTGTCGTAGTCCTTCGGCTCGAAGAAGAAATGCCCGGTCTGCCGCGTCGTCATCGCGACCAGCCAGCCGGCCAGCGCCGAGATCGCCGGATCCTTGAAAATCATCACATAGGAAAACAGGAAGCTGATCGCGCTGACGAAATGGAGCGATTGATTGACCCGGCTATGATGATAGTAGCGATGATCATCCCAACGCTGGGTCCGCAAGGCATCCAGAAAATTTTGCATTTGCTGTTTTCCTGTCGTGCAGCCGTCCGCTCTGGCTATGGCGATTCGGTGAATCCCATGTGACAGCGAAGTCTCGTCTGCAAGACGAGGCTTGGCGTGACAGCGGCGTGACCCTTTGCGTGAAGATTTTCGGGATAAGCCGCCCGGTCAGCCCGCGGCGCGCACCGATTCGGACTCGTAGGCGGCCTCCGCTCCGCCGGCCTTGCCGAAGCGGATCAGGTTGAAATGCCCGAACGGCGGCACGGCGCGGCGTTCGATGAGTCGCATGCCGCGGGCTTGCGCGGCCCAGCGCGCGTAACGCGCGAAGGAAAACTCGGTGCGCCAGCCGAGCTTGCGCGCCGCGGGCGCAAACCAATGTTCGAGCGAGCGGCGCAATCCCGCCTCGGCGCCGACCCGGCTAACCAGAATGATTTCGCCGCCCGGCTTGAGCACGCGGGCAAATTCGTCGAGCGTCGCTTCGGGGTTCGGCACCGTGGTGATGACGTATTGGGCGACGACGACGTCGAACGAGGTGTCGGGAAAAGACAGATGTTCGGCGTCCATGACCCAAAGCCCTTCGACATTGCTCAAGCCAAATTCGGCAACGCGCTCTTCCGCCTTGCGCAGCATCGGCGCGGAAATGTCGACGCCGCACAGCCGGCAGTTTTTGGAGTAGTGCGGCAGCGAAATCCCGGTGCCGACGCCGACCTCGAGAATCCGTCCACCGACACGTTCGGCGGCCGCGATGGCGGCGTGGCGGCCGCGCTCGAACACCGCACCGAAGACGAGGTCATAAACCGGCGCCCACCGCGCATAGGCCTTGGTGACCGTCTGGTTGTCCAAATCCGTTCTGTTCAAGTCCGATTGGTTGTTCAAGTCCGCGTCAGACAGAGTGCTCATGCGTGACCCTTGTGTTGCAGCCAGGCACCAGTGCTCGCCCGCCTGGTTGAGGTTGGGTTGCGGGGATCGCCAGTCCGGCTTCGCGCGCGGACCCGACCGCGACCTTCTCGGCGTGACCGATGAACTGGCGGGCGCTGTTTTCCCAGGAATAATGCAGCGCGAATTCGCGGCAGGCTTCGCGGGAGATCCACAGCGCCTGCATGCAGGCGGCGCGGAGGTCTTCGTCCAATACCCCGACCGGATTATTGCCGATCACGTCCATCGGACCGGTGACCGGAAACGCGGCGATCGGAACGCCCGACGCGAGCGCTTCGAGCTGCACGATGCCGAATGTATCGGTACGGCTCGGAAACACGAACACATCGGCGGCGGCGAGATGCGCGGCGAGAATTCCGTTGTCCAATTGGCCGAGGAATTTTGCGGCGGGATAGCGGCGCTTGAGTTCGCTCACCTGCGGGCCGGCGCCGATGACGACTTTGCTGCCGGGCAGATCGAGCGACAGGAACGCCGGCAGGTTTTTTTCGACGGCGACACGTCCCACCGTCATGAAGATCGGCCGCGGGAAATCGAGATCGATGGCGCGGTCGGGACGGAACAGATCGACGTCTACCCCGCGCGTCCACATGCCGATATGACCGAAGCCGCGCTGCGAAAGCTCGGCCATCAGCGACGGCGTCGCCACCATGGTCACGGTTGCCGCGGCGTGAAAGCGGCGCAGCACGTTGTAAATCCACTGCTGCGGGATCGGCGAGCGCGCCGAAATATATTCGGGAAATCGCGTCGTATAGCTGGTCGTGAACGGCCGGCCGTTTTTCACGCAATAGGCGCGCACCGCATGACCGATCGGCCCCTCGGTGGCGATATGAATCGCATCGGCCCGAGCCGCCTCGATCCGCTCGGCGATCCGCTTGCGCCGCGGCACCGCGAGCCGAAGGCCCGGATAGGTCGGCACCGGAAAGGTCCAAAAGCCGTCCGGCGACAGAAACTCGACTTCGACGCCGAGCTTGGCTGCAGCGCGGGCGAGCGAACCCAATGTCCGCACCACGCCGTTGACCTGCGGACGCCAGGCGTCCGTCGCGATCAGGACCTTCATTGCGGTGCTTTCGGCTGCGATCGCGCGGCCGCTGAATTTTCGAATCGCATGCAACGAGAATTGCCATTTCATATCTCATTCGTGTGACGGTCGCGGCGCGGCGGCGCGCCACGCTTCGCCCTGGATCGTAACAATGCTGTTACAAACGAATGGGAGCCTGTCGCGGCGATTCGATCCGCGGAGTTCCCAGCACCCTGGCAGCAACGAGTTCCCTAACGCAGACGATCATCCGTGGCGTCGGCCGCAGCAGGATCAGCATCGCGCTCAGTCTTGCGATCGTGGCCATCGCTCTCGCCACGCTCTATCAATTGCTGCGCGGCATCGACGTCGGCAAGGTCGTTGCGGCGCTCGAAGCCCAGTCGGGCGTCAACATCCTGATCGCCGGCGGGCTCGTCATCGCCGGTTATGCCAATCTCATCTGCTACGATCTGTTTGCGCTCCACACGATCGGCAAACGCGACATACCACTGCGCGTCGTCGCCTTTGCGAGCTTCACGAGCTACACGATCGGCCACTCGCTCGGCGCCGCGACGCTGACCTGCGGTCTGGTGCGGTTTCGCGTCTATTCGTTCTGGAACTTCAGCCTCGTCGACATCGCCAAGATCGCCTTCATGACCGGGATGACATTCTGGCTGGGCAACGTGTTCGTGCTTGGCGGCGCCGTCGCCTGCGCGCCGCAGGCTCTGAGCGTCATCGATCAGCTGCCGCCCTGGATCAACCGGGCGGTCGGGCTGTCGGGCCTGTTCGCCATCGTCTGTTATCTGGCGTGGCTGGTGCCGCGCCCGCGCGTGGTCGGCCGCGCCAACTGGCGCATCGTCTTGCCCGATCTGCGCCGTACCCTGGTGCAAATCGGCATCGGCACGCTCGATCGCGTTCTCGCGTCGCTTTCCATATATATGCTGCTGCCGGCCAGTCCCGCCGTCGGCTTCGCCACCGTCGTCGTCGTCTTTGTGCTGGCGACGCTGCTTGGCGCGATCAGCCACACGCCGGGCAGCCTCGGCGTGGTCGAAGCGGCGATACTCATCGGACTTCCGCAATATCAACGCGAGGCATTGCTGGCGACGTTGCTGACGTTCCGCGTGCTCGATTTTTTTCTGCCGCTCATTCTCGCCACACTGATGTTCGGCCTGCGTGAGCAGCGGCTGTTGGCGCGGCGCACGCAAGCCCGGCAGGCCGACTCTGTACCCAATCTTGTAAGGGGAACGCCCCCAAGTTAGAGTCACCGCCGGTCTGATTGGGGCTCGTGGTGGTGCGTAAAATTAAGGCTCCAAGTCTGCGTAAGGCTGCAAGTGTGCGGCCAAATATCCCGAGGGGATGGCGTCGGCGCCCGATCGGAGCAGCAATTCCGGCCTGTATTGCCGTGCTGCTCGCCTGCGTTGCCGCTTCGCCGCGACAGGCGGCGGCGGAAACCATCGAAGCGGCGCTCGCCAGAGCTTACGAGAATAATCCGCAGCTCAATGCGCAGCGCGCCATCGTTCGCCAGACCGATGAAGGTGTGCCGCAGGCGCTTTCCGGCTATCGCCCGACGATCGCCGCCACCGCGACTGTCGGACGCGAATACTCCGACTTCAAGAATGTCATTCCGCCGACGCCGTCGCTGGTGCCGCAGGGCGCGTCATTCGTGGATAGAGGCCTGTCGACCCCGCACTCGGTTGGCGGCACCGTATCGGGGACGCTGTTCAACGGCGAACAGACCGCCAATAAGGTCCGCGCCGCGGAAAGCCAGGTTTCCGCGGCACGCGAGACGCTGCGCGTCATGGAGCAGTCGGTATTGCTGGCGGCAGCGACCGTATACATGGACATGTCGCGCGACAGCGCAAATCTCGAAGTGCAGCAAAACAATGTCCGCGTGCTGGACCGCACGCTCACCGATACGCGCAATCGGTATGCTGCCGGCCAGGTAACCTCGACCGATGTTGCGCAGTCGGAAGCGCAATTGGCGGCGGCCCAAGCGAGCTTGCACTCAGCCGAGTCGACGCTGATGACAACGCGGGCCAATTACCGGCGCATCATCGGGGTCGAAGCAGCGAACCTGGCGCCGGCTTCCTCGGTCGACCGGCTCGCCCCGTCGACGCTCGGCGCCGCGATCACGGTCGGCACCGCGGAAAATCCGTCGATCATTGCGGCGATCTACGGCGTCGACGTCGCGCAACTCCAAGTGAAGATCGCGGAAGGCGCGCTGTGGCCGACGCTCGCGGCGCAATACAACGTCCAGCAGCAACTGTTTCCCGCGCTCAACATACCCAAGCAGTTCACCGATACGGTGATGCTGAACCTGTCGGTTCCGCTCTATCAGGGCGGCGCGGAATATTCGGCCATTCGGCTCGACAAGGAGACGCTCGACCAGCAAAGGCTCAACGTCGACCAGGTGCGCGACCAGACGCGGGCCAATGTCGTTCAGGCTTGGGGGCAGCTGCAGGCGGCCAAGGCGCAGGTCGAGGCCTCAATCCGCCAGAACGACGCCGCCGAGCGGGCGCTGACCGGAGTGCGCAATGAGGCGATGGCCGGCCAGCGCACCACCCAGGATGTGCTCAATGCCGAGCAGGCCCTGGTGAATGCACGGCAAAACCTGCTGGTCGCGCAGCACGATCGGGTGGTGGCATCGTACAGCCTGTTGTCGGCGGTCGGACGGCTTTCGGCCCAAAATCTTGCGCTGCCGGTTTCGATCTACGATCCGTCGGTGCATTATCATCAGGTGCGGGATTCCTGGATCGGCGTGCGCACGCCGAGCGGCCAGTAACACCTGCGACCTCAAGGCCACACACAGGCCAAAAATGGTCCACGCCGGTGGCAAGGATTGACGCAACGGTCCAACCATGCAGAATTATTGACCGTACACTGATCGGTGTGGGGTATGGGGCTCCGATCACTGCCGTTTGTGATGTTGCTTGCGAGTCTCGTGGGCGCGTGCGCGCTCACGGATCCGGTCGACAATCGCTATGATATGATCGGCCGCAGTCTGGCGAAGGCGCGCAACGAGGCCATATTTTTAAATCTGGTCCGCGCCAGCCACGATTACCCCCTCGCCTTCACCGCAATCTCCCAGGTCACGCCGTCGATGACGAACACATCGACCCTGGCGTTGCCGTCGTTTTTGCTCGGGCCACAGTTCAAGGGCGCATTACCAACTTCATCGGCCGAGCGCGACGTCGTTTTCGGCAATACGACCGCCAGCGAGTCGACCGCCATCAGCAGCAACTTCAACGTCGCCACGCAGGAAACCAGCGCGTTCTATCTCGGCTTTCTCAAGCCGATCGACCTGCAGACCCTGGATTACTTCATTCGTCAGGGGTACTCGCGCGAACTGTTGTACTGGCTGTTCGCCGATTCCGTGGAGGTTACGGCTTATGGCCACACCGTCGGAATGCGGTATGACCCGCCGAATGACTACGGTTGCGACCCGCAAGCACTGAAACAGCTTTGCTTCGCCGACTTTATTACTGTCGCGACTGGCGCCGGTCTGACCGTTGAGGAGCTGACATTGGAGTCAGCAAGCAGCGCCGGAAAAGCTGGGGGCGCCGCTTCAGGCAAAGACAGCTCCAGCGATTCCGGCGGCAAGAGTGGGGCAACCATCTTTGCCCATTTCTGTTTTGACCCCGTATTGGGCGCGCAAGCACAGAAGAGAATGGACGCAAGACATATCGAAATAGTGAAAGCGTTTAATCTTAAGCTCGCCGGTCCTATATGCGGCTCGCCGTCATGGAATCCGGTTGCGGAAGCCAAGAAGCCCCAAGCCGACACGATGAATTTCTCTGTCGGTCCTTATAAGTTCAAGATCAGTCCGCGTTCGGCGTACGGCGTGTTCGAGTTCCTGGGAACGCTGATAAAAATGCAGCGCGATCATCCTCAACAACTGCCGACCGCGTTCATTCCGCAGAATCGGATCGACGAGATTACGCAATTGCCTCAACTCTACACCATAGCGGACGATCAGAATATCATAACGATCGTGCCGGGCTACACCCCTGATTGCTTCTCTCATACCTGGTTCATAGACGGTGACTACTGCGTGCCGGAAAGCGCCACCAACACAAAGCGCATTTTCAGCTTGTTGGCGCAACTCATCGCCATCGAAACCGCGGCCAGCGATTTGTCGATCACGCCGATCGTCCGCGTCATTCAATAGAACTTAGAATTATTTGCCGACGTTGCCGGGAGCCGCTGCGATCGGCTGCGGACTTTGCACCAAATCGAGCATCGCGCTCAGAACGCAACTGTTTCGCTGCAAGCTGACGTCGGTCAACTGCGCGTTGGTGTCTTGCTGGTTCCGGCTGTTCGCTTGACTCAGCGAGGATTCAACATCCGATTTCTGCGCCTGCCGACCGGGGCAATTGTCGGGAGTGCCGAGCATCCACGACACCACGGCGAAGCTCGTCTGCGAGATCTTCCAGCCCAGGGAAAGGCCGTAGGTCTGGTCCTGGATTTCGACGATCTGCAGGACCGCGTCCTGGCCGCCGGCGTGATCAATGCAGGTTTCGTTAGCCCCCCTGCCCGCGTCGCTGGCGGCGGTGTCCCGGGTGTTTGCGTCGCTCCGGCTGTTGTTTTGGTAAATCGATGTGCAGGCGCGCGCGACGGCGTCGTTACCCAAATCCGACCGCACTTTCATAAGCGCGTCGATCGGCGCAACGGTATCGCGGAACACCGTCCCATTTATTGACTGATTTTTGAGATTCGGCTGCGGATTGGCGCTGGTGATAAGAATGATCCGCAAAACGACATCATCCTGGGCATCGATAGATCTGATAACGCTGTCGAGGACTCCGTAAAGGTCGAGAGCAGTCGTCGCGCCGGAATTATCCGAATAGGCGCCATCGACGAAATTCCATCGCTTGGCTTCGAATTCGCCGGGCGACGTTTTGCCGGTGGGCTGTTGATCTCTCAGAACGACCGATAACGGCGGCATGATCAGCGGAAAACGGGCGCTCACCGACGCGGCCCCCATCAAATTCGTCTGCCCCTCGTCCGGCATCAATGGATCGGAGAATGAATACAGAGCTTCATCGAGGTTGTGCAGACGAAACGGCGCGAAGGCGACGCGAAAACCGGTTTCGACCCAGGTGGAGTTAAGGACCAGCGCCGGCGCCGCGCTTTGCGGCGACCAGTGTTGCGAGAACGGCGCGCATAGCTGCTTGCCGGCGGCGGGATCTTGCGCGGAGGCGGAATATTCGAAGCTGGCGATGAGCGCCTTTGGCCGCGTCAGGCGGGCGCCAAAGAGCTCCGGAAAAATGGCGCCGACGATTGGCGAGAAATGATCGTCTTGCATGACATTCGCCACTTCATCCGTCAGCGGCTTGCGGGCTTGGCCTTGAGCGCCGGCCGGATGCTGTACGCAAGTGGTTCCGTCATCCGTCGCCGAAACAGTCTCTCCGACCGGCAGTGAGCCGGCGGTGGTCACCGGATCGGGATGCGCCGCGTGGTCGAAGGCCTGGAAAATCGCGGCGCCGATCGAGCCGCCGGAAACCCCGCTGATGGCAAAAATGTGCTCGGCGAAATCGGGCTGGGAGTCTTGCAGCTTGGCGAGAAAGACCGAGGCGGCGCTGGCCGCGTAAATTCCCCCGCCCTCGGCTGCGACGAGGAACACCGCATATTTGTTTGCGACGGCTGACCGGTTTGCCTCGGCTGGACAATTGCTTGCTTGGTCCGCCGTTCTGACGGCGGGGATTCCTCTGTGGTCGAGCCAGCATAGGAACTTGACCCTTACGCCAGGACCGCTCCCGTCGGCAGGGACTTGTCCGGTGAACGGCTCGGTCTTCAACTTATAGAAGTTGATGCCTCCTGCGATGGTCAGCAGCAGCGCAACGATGCCGACCGCGATCCGGCCGGAGATAAAGGCCATCGCGGCGAACAACAAGTAGACGATTCCAAGCGCAGCGGCTGTCAACCCGGCGTAATTTGGAAACATCATGCAGACGATGACGGTGAGGACGACCAGCGTCAGCGCCGGAAAGCCCGACCGCTGCGATAGCACCGCCAGGACGGCAAAGATGGAAATCAGGAAGAGCAACTCCAAAGCCACCGTGCCGAGCGGACCGAGAAACCGGTAGAATAGAATGTTGGGGCCTAAGCCGCCGACCAGCGATAGACCCACCACCGCAACGGCAAGCGCAACGACCACAACAGCGACTATCCAACGGCGCCATTTGCTTGTCGAAATCCGCCCCAGCACATGGCCGACGAGGAGCCCAATCGCCGCCGTAATGCACATCGCCACGGGAAAAATGGCCCACTGACCTCGTACCGGCAATTTTAGAGCTGCATCGGACATCGTCAGCCAGACCGGTAACGCCGCGCCTGCCGCCGAAACCGGGCAATGCGACGTGTAATCCGCCGCGGCCGCCGGCGGCGCGAAACCCTCCATGCCGGCAAAATAAAGCGCCATGAAAAACCACGGCGCGAATGCCCAAACGGCAAGCCAACGCCGCCGGCGCTTGCGCAAGCTCGTTCCAGTGCCCGCGCCCGAAAAAACGAAACCGCTTCGCCGGCGATAAAGCCGCTGATAGAACCAAAAATAAAAGACGGTAAACACGGCAGTGAGCACGCAAACTATCGTCGTGCCGGGTGTCGTGGCGGCGTGGAGCCGATCGGTGAACAGCAGGAACAGCAGAACCGCGAGCGGTGGGGCGACCAGCGCCACAGTGTACTGCGCGATACGGCTTTGCTCACCGACGCTGGCGAAGTATGCCGCCGTCACGCCGAGAAAACACAGCGCGGCCGCGACGGTCCAGCCATTCGCCATCGGCAGAAACTGCATGCCATGCAGCTGCTCCGGTTGAACGTAGGCGACAGTGACTAGCTGACAATATCTTTCCGCTACGAACATCCGCGCGCCAAACAAGCCCATCGTCAGGCCCAGCCACGGCGCGAACGCCAGGACAAAAGCCGCCGCGCGCTGCAGGCTGCGCAGTTTCGAGCCGGCCTCGGGATTGGAAGAGCTTGAATAGATGACGTTGATTCGTGCCGTGCTCAGCGAATAGTGCGCTTCATAAAGGACGACGCTGATCAAGGCGACAATCGTCAGCGCCGCTACGATGCCCGCGGCCCAAGCGACCGTATCGTGCGCCGAACTCTCGAGGTAGGAGATGTAGATTTCGCGCAACTGCCCATCGGTCGCCAACAGAACAAAAAGAATGACCACGGCCATAAGCGGCAGCACATGGAAAATCTCCATCATGCTGCGGATCGGCCGCCAGATTTTGCGTTGCAGAAGGAAGCCGTACTCGACCCGCCTGGCGCCCCACTCTTCCCAATCGGTCATTTAGGTGTCCAGCCGCTCGATCGCTTTATGTTTGCGCAAGTCCTCAAGAACGGTGTCGCAAGCGCTTTTATCCCGCAATCTGAAAGCCAGAAAATAGATTTGCTTCAACGTCGTGTCTGGCGTCGTTCGAAGGTAATCGACGGCCGCGCGGATGATCTTGTCCGCCACTGTTTCAATCGGCACGCCGCCATCGCCGGCGCCCATCATCGGAACGAGGATGCTGTCCATGCTGGCTTTGCAAAACCGCCGCCAAAGTTTCTTGTTCTCCTTGTCCGCTCTCACCAAAACGTTCCGCACGCACAGCTTTAAATCTTCCGGATCGGCCTTCATCCCGCTGCCCAATCCCCCCTGCACAGCCGCCACATGAAATATCCGGCGGACGTGATGGCTGCTGCGCAGCATTCCCGATTCCGTCACCAACACCGTACCGATCTTGACGTGCGCGCGCTCGCCGATCATGCCGCGCAAGCTTTCCTGGATCGTATCGTCGACGATATTGCCCTCGTCATCGCTATTGGCGCCGAGCGAGCGGATCTTTGCCGAAATACTTCTGCCGATAAACCGATCCATCATCATGTCGGTGTTCTCGGAATTGACCCAGATGCTCGCGTCTTTGACGTCTTCGATGTCGCCGGTCTTGTAGCCGACGATCGTGCCCGGGCGGCCGGCGATACCGTATCGCATCGTACCCGGCCCCAGGGATTCGATGCGCGGCATGTTGGCTTGCAGCCAGTAGGCCGCGATGGCGAGTTTCGGATCGTCGATCTGTCCTTTCGCCAGCCGATCGAATAGCTCATTGACGTTCAATTGCAGGACGCGGACATCCTCGTCGGCGATGCCGCCGCCCTTGCTCGGCTTCGCCGCTTCGCTGACCTCGGCGTAATAAAGAAAGATGCGTTCGGAGGTGCCACCGGGTGAAGACAAGAATTTGCAAATCAGCTCCGGGTCGTGAATTTCGTAGCCGGTTTCTTCCAGCGTTTCGCGAATGACCGCTTCCTCGGCGGTTTCGTACGGGCCGATCATTCCAGCCATGACTTCGGTGATCCAGCCGTCGTTGATTGCCGGATTTTCGCGGCGCCGGCCGATGAGGCTCGGCACCTTGAACTGCTCGACCACCACCACGGAGCGTGTATCGGTGTTGAACAGCAGCACTGCAACGGCGTCGCCGCGCTCGAAATTCAGGCGCCGCTGATCGGCGCTCATCGTCCCGTCATACTGTTGATGCGAGACGACGATCTCGTCGATTTTGAAAAAGTCGTCGAATAATCGCTTTTCGCTTTTGATCTCGACCCGACGGCGGCCCTGCATCTTACGCCCCTGTCACAGCCCGAACCCGAAACTTCCGCTCATCCGCCATCAGGCGCATGAGCGCAAAAGTGGCGGAGGGAGTGGGATTCGAACCCACGATACGGTTTCCCGTATACACGCTTTCCAAGCGAGCGCCTTCAGCCACTCGGCCACCCCTCCGCAAAGGGAAAACAGGGCGCAATATAGCGGCGGGGGTTCGACTTACAACCCGCGCGCAACCCGCGCGGAATCGGCCCCGCGGAGCCAGCCTGTCAAAAATCCGGCGAGCCAGGCGGAGGAACTTTCACCCCCCGTTTCCCGTTATTCCGCCAGTCCTGACGAGGCGACACAGGAGGCAGTCATGGGACGCGGGTTATTGCTATGGCTCATAGGCATTCCATTGCCGATTATTCTTCTGATTTGGGTGTTTGGCGGCCTTCACGGCTGATATTGGCAGACGGCTTGGAAGCGATGCGTAATGTGTGTGCACAGGCCCGGCGCAAGCCGGGCCTCTTGCTTGTCCGCTTTCGCCGGACCGACCGTTACCCTACATTAGCCAGATGAATTCGTCCGATGACGATTATCTCGTCCGCCCCGACCCGCTCGATCCGCGCCTGACCGAGCGCGTCAAGGGCATCGACCAGACCGGCGCCAAGATCGAAACGGCGGTGACAGTCGAGCGCGCGCTGACGATCTTCCTCAATTCGCAGGAGATCGTCACCGCGATGACTATCGGCGACCATCCGGAATATCTCGCGCTCGGTTATTTGCTCAACCAGAACATGCTCAAGCCGGACGATACCGTCACCGGCGTCGATTACGACGAGGAATTGTCGGTCGTCGTGGTGCGCACCAAACGCAAAACCAATTACGAGAAAAAGCTCAAAAAGAAGGTGCAGACGTCCGGCTGCGCGCAGGGCACCGCGTTCGGCGATCTGATGGAAGCGCTGGAGAATGTCACACTGCCGGAAGCGGAACTGCGCACGTCGTGGCTCTACACGCTCACCCACAAAATCAACACCACGCCGTCGCTTTATCTCGAAGCCGGCGCGATTCATGGCTGCGTGCTGGCGGTTAAGGACCGCCCGCTGGTCTATATGGAGGACGTCGGCCGCCACAACGCCGTCGACAAGATCGCCGGCTGGATGTTCAAGCATCGCGTCGGCTCAGCCGACAAGATTTTCTACACTACCGGGCGGCTGACCTCCGAGATGGTGATCAAGACGGTGCGCATGGGCATTCCGATTCTGATCTCGCGCTCCGGCTTCACCGCCTGGGGCGTCGAGCTGGCGCGCAAGGCGAATTTGACCCTGATCGGCCGCGCCCGCGGCAAACGCTTCATCGCGCTCGCCGGCGAAGACCGCATCGTGTTCGATCAGGACCTCGCTTATGTCGAGGAGGAAGGCGCCAAGCACCGGCGCAAGGCCGCGGTGCATGACGAGTGAGCAAAGGCGCGCGTGACGATCCCACCTACTCTCGGTCTTGTGCTTGCCGGCGGCCTGGCGCGCCGCATGGGCGGCGGCGATAAAGCCCGTATCAAA
>Ga0182024_10018713_pt1 | contig 12859 bp, 11 predicted proteins | sample P32metaG_FD_120480 | JGI IMG/M metagenome (GOLD analysis project Ga0182024, IMG submission 120480) | Permafrost microbial communities from Stordalen Mire, Sweden - P3-2 metaG (Illumina Assembly) | ecosystem: Environmental > Terrestrial > Soil > Wetlands > Permafrost | place: Sweden: Stordalen...
CTGAACGTGATGCTCTATTTCAACGTGCGCTACGGCATCTGATGGAGTGGGCAGACGAGCGATGTACGTTATCCGGCTAGCCAATGGCAACCTGCTGGTTCCCGAATCCGCGGTCGCCGACGACGGTCAGCTGATGAGCGAGGCCTACGTCGAGATCGGCCCGGCGGACGCCGACTATGCGCGGCTCGCGGCCGAGGCGCTGACGCAGGACGAGTATGACGAGCGTCGGCGGCGCTGGCAGGAGGGGGACGAGCCGCTTCGGCGCGAGTTCCTCGACTTCCTGGCCCGCCACGGCACCGCGGGCCCTCCGTCAGATCCAGCCGACGGTGGCGGCTAGCTCACCTGCGGTGGCGGCCGAACTGCGGCGCTGAGCAGAACTGCGGAGCGGGCGGGCGGGTCGGCTCGCGGCTGCCACTAACCGCGCGTCACACCGCGGTCTCGGCGGTGCCGGAATCCACGCCGAGCAGCGCCCGGACCTCAGACTCGCGGAACCTCCGGTGGCCACCTGGAGTGCGGATGCTGCTAATGCGGCCGGAGGCCGCCCAGCGGGTGACTGTCTTGGGGTCGACCCGGAAGAGGGCAGCCACCTCTCCGGGTGTGAGCAGTCGCTCACTGTTACCTTCCATCTGGGCCCCTCCTGGATCTCCCGTATAGCTGTCCCAAGTGTGGCAGAAGATAGCGACAAGCAGCGTTTTTATCCCTAGATTCCGTAAAATCGGTTCTGCGGAATGTTGTGGCGCCCTGGTGGTCTATGGCACCAGCACGACCGGAAACAACCGTGTCTCCCGGGGCGCGTGCGGCCACGGAGACGTCTGCGACACGCGGGGTTCGGTCTCTCGCGCGGGCTCGCGAGTTGTGCTGGCGCCAGCTGGCAGGCAGCAGACGGCAGGCGGCGCACGGCGAGGCGGCGGACTGCCGTCAGGGTCGCCTGTACACCGCCCGCCGGGCCGCGCAGATCCGGAGCGCAATAAGCTGGCTGGCACTATGCGCGCCACCTTGTCGTACACCGTGCTGCGGCTGGCCATCTTCGTCATCGCGCTCGGCCTGCTTTACCTGGCCGGAGCCCGCGGGATCCTGCTGCTCGTACTCGCGGCCGTGATCAGTGCCGTCACCAGCCTCATCCTGCTGGCCCGTCAGCGGGAGGCCATGGCCGGCTCGATCTCACGGCGCGTCAGCAGCGTTCGCGAGCAACTGGACGAGGGCGCTAAGGCCGAGGACGTCGACTAGGCGTCGAGACTCGAGCGGGCGCCGGACCGGTCGCCGGGTCAGGACCGGTCGGCCGCCAGCCAGCCACCGGAAGTCAGCAGGCGCAGCACAGCGGCGACGGCCTCCTGCTCGGTCAGCAACGACGTATCGATCACCAGGTCGGCGTCGAAGGGCTCCTCATAAGGGTCAGACACCCCCGTGAACTGGCCGATCAGGCCGGCCCGGGCCTTGGCGTACAGGCCCTTTCGGTCGCGGGCCTCGCATACCTCCACCGGCGTCGCGACGTGGATCAACAGGAAGTCGCCTACCTCGCTGACCATTTCGCGGACCCGCGCCCGGGCGCGGGCGAACGGCGCGATCGGGGCGCAGATCGCGATGCCGCCGTGGCGCGCGATCTCGGCCGCGACAAAGCCGATCCGCGTGATGTTGAGGTCACGGTCCTCGCGGGAAAACGTCAGGCCCGCCGAGAGCAGGTGCCTGACGAGGTCGCCGTCCAGCAGCGACACGCGCCGGTCGCCGCGCTCGGTGAGGACGTCGCGCAGATCCCGGGCGATGGTGGACTTGCCCGAGCCCGACAGTCCGGTCAGGAACAGGACGAAGCCGCGGGCCGACCGCGGCGGCCGGGCCCGCCGCAGTTCACGCGCTACCGCGGACGGGGTGAACCACTCGGGCACCGGCGCGCCGGCGTCCAGCAGGTCGCCGAGCTGGTCAGCGGACAAGTCCTCCTGCTCGGTGCCCGCCTCGATCAGGGCGAGCGGCCGCCAGACCTCCGCGCGCGGATCGTAGGCCCAGTCACCCGACGGCAGCACCAGGATCGGCGCGCCCGGAAGCTGGTAACCGCCCGCCACGGCCGACAGCCCGGTCAGCGGCCCGGTATCGGCCATCAGGTGCGTGGCGCCGTACGCGGCGGCAATCCGGGCCCGGATGGCGAGCTCGCGAATCTGGCTCGTCGCTGCCGAGATCCCGGCGCGCCCGCGCGGGGCGAGCGGGACCGGGATGATCCGGGTGTCGGCCGGAAGACTGCCAGCGGCGGCCAGCGTGGCGCGCACCAGCGCCTCCGGCCTGGTTACCACCTCGGCCGGCCCGGCGACGAGGGGGAGCACGAGCAGCCGGGCCTTGAGCTGCCCGGCCAGGTGCCGGAGCTGTCCTATCTGGCGGCGGTGCAGCGGCCCCCGGCCCGCCCAGGCCAGTACCGGTCCGTCGGGAGCCTGTGCCCTGGCCGCGGCCGGCGTCTGCATCAGCCGCCGGAACGGGCCATGCTCAGGAGCGCGCTGGGCCGTGACCGGGCCGGCCAGCCGGACTAGCGCGCAGGCGGCGGACCCCGGCCGGCCGGGCAGTCCCTCGAGCGGGCCCGCTGAGCCGCCAGCGTCCGGCCCGGAGTCGGCGGGAAGCTGGGTCCGCTCCGTGATGCGCAGCACCGCCAGCGGCGTGCCCTCTGGATCGGTGAGCGCCAGCTGGTCGGCGTCCGCCGAGATCGCGTCGGCCGGGATGTCCAGGGTCACCGGTACCGGGAACGGCGTGCCGTCAGCTAGCTGCCATGCGTCGGTGACAGCGGCCACGTCGGCGGCGGTCATGAACCCGGCCAGGGGCGCGAACGCGCCCGACAGCAGCAGCTCAAGATCGGCGAGCTGAGCTTCGCTCAGCATCCAGGTGGGCATCGCGGCGAGATCACCGCCGGGGCCGGCCGCGGAGCCGGCCGCCGGGCCGGCCGCCGAGTCAGCCTGGGCCTGCGCAGTCACGTCAATTCTCCGTCCACCCCCGCGCCCGTTCCGGCGCACCGTTACGCTTTCCGGACTCGTTCAGATGCCAACCGCTCAGCCGCGCTGGCGGGCTCCTGCCATTCCGGCTGATCCAGCCCTGCTCGCTGCGGTCCTGCCTGATCCGGCAGGTTCCCCCGGCCGGGCCGCCCGCGGGAACCCGCCCGCCGACCACGATTCCCGGCCGACCGCAACTCTCAGTCCGCACGCCCGTCAGGCAACCACGAGGCTACACGCGAGCGGAAGTGGCTTACAGCACGCGAGCGAACCTATCTTCCGGCCTGCGGATGACATAGCGAAGCTCATCGTGCGCGGCGGTCAGCCGGCCGCGGGTCGCCCCGGCCACCAGCTTGCGGGCCGCATGAATGACCGGCCGCCGCCGGCGGCCGTCGAGCCTGTTGCAGACTTCCCGGCGGGAGATCACCAGGCCGTGCCGGGCCACGAACAGCTGGATCCCGCGGGCGGAGGCCAGCTGCTCGTAGACGGCGGGGTAGGGGCCGGGCTCGTCGGGACGCAAGCTCCGCCAGGCCAGCCTGCGAAGCGAGCGGGGCAGCGCCCGGTCCAGGAAACCCGCCGCGGTCTCCCGGTCGGCCGTCCGCAACAGCAGCAGCCCGCCGGGCCGCAGCGCGTCAACGAGGCGGCCGAGCACCAGCTCGGCGTGACTGATCCGGTCGAGCAGCAGGCAGCAGTGCACGATATCGGCCGAGCGCGGCAGCAGTGGCGCGGCCCGGAGCTCGCCGAGGACCGCCGTGTGCAGCTCCGGCCGGCCGGCCACGGCCGCCCTGGTGGCCTCGTTGTCGTCGTCCAGCATCGTGAGGCTCACGCCGTAGCCGCTCGCGCGCAGGGCGCCGAGGTCGAGGTCGCCCCCGGCCGTAGCGCAGCCCGCCTGCAGGACCACGACAGCCTCGCCGGACCGGTGCGCGGCGTACTCCAGGGCCGACTGGGTGAAGAGCATGGCACCGGTCGCCGCCGGGCTCCTGCCCGCCAGCCCTGTGCCCGCCAGCCCTGTGCCCGCCAGCCCTGTGCCCGCCAGCCCTGTGCCTGTCAGGCCCGCGCCTGCCAGTTCAGTGCCGGCCGGCCGCGTCTCAGAGTCATCCCCGGCTCGGTGCCTGCCCAGCCGGCCGGGGGCGGCGTTCACGATGCCCCCGGGATACCTGCTCCCGCTTGCCACGGTTCCAGATAGTAGCCCTCTGATTACCTTTAGTGGCCGAAATACGGAGCCGCCACCCGAGATCAGTCAGCGTTTAGCCTCAGCGCGGCTGACCCCGTAAGCTAGGAGTATCCCGCCGCTGGTCCTGCTGCTGGTGATCCTGGTAGCCCCGCAGGCCAGCTCTCGCGCCGGTCGCAGCTCGTGTCATCGAGCCGGTCGCGAGCCGTTTACGCTGCCCAAATGCTGCTTAGGTAAAGGACGCAATGAGCCTCTCCGGTCTGCTCGGGGCCATCAGCGATGACCCGCAGCTCCGTAACGCCCTCGAGCACGCCGCGCTGCGCGCGGCTGGCGGCGGTGACCTGATCGCCCCGCCGGCGCTGCGGCCGCTGCTGGCGGCCGCGCTGACGGATCACGGCGACGGGGGCGAGACGGCAGCGGACGGCCGCTTCGTCCTGGCCGTGACCGCCACCGCCCGCGAGGCCGAGGATCTCACCGCGGCGCTCAGCTCGCTGCTGCCGCCGGAGACGGTCGGGTACTTCCCGGCCTGGGAGACGCTGCCGCACGAGCGGCTCTCGCCCCGCTCGGACACCTCCGGTCAGCGGCTGGCGGTGCTGCGCAGGCTGGCTCATCCCGAGCCCGGCGATCCGCGGACCGGCCCGCTGCTCGTAGTGACCGCGCCCGTGCGCAGCCTCCTGCAGCCCATGCCCGGCGGCCTGGGCGACCTGCTGCCGGTCAGGCTGGCCCCCGGTCAGGAAGCGGACCTGGAAGAGGTCGTCACCCGGCTGGTCGAGATCGGCTACAGCCGGACCGAGCTCGTAGAAAAGCGCGGTGAGCTGGCGGTTCGCGGCGGGATCCTGGACGTCTTCCCGCCGACCGAGGAGCACCCGCTGCGGATCGACTTCTGGGGCGACCAGGTCGAGGAGATCCGCTACTTCAAGGTCGCCGACCAGCGCAGCCTGGAGATCGCCGAGGACGGGCTGTGGGCGCCGCCGTGCCGCGAACTCCTGCTAACCCCGGCCGTCCGGTCGCGGGCCAAGGAACTGGCTCTGGAGTGGCCGGGTCTCGGCGAGGTGCTCAGCAAGCTGGCCGACGGCATCACGGTCGAGGGAATGGAGGCCTTCGCCCCGACCCTCTGCGACCGGATGGAGCTGCTGCTCGACTACGTCCCGGCGGGCGGCATCGTGGTGGCCTGCGACCCGGAGCGCATCCGGGCGCGCGCGGCCGACCTGGTCAGCACCAGCCAGGAGTTCCTCGAGGCCTCCTGGGTAAACGCCGCGGCCGGCGGCCAGGTGCCGATCGACCTCGGCGGCGCGGCGTTCCGGGCGATCACCGCCGTCCGCAAGTCGGCGGCCGACCTGGATATCCCCTGGTGGACGATCACCCCGTTCGCGGCCGCCACTGTGGCCACGGCAGCGGCCGCCGCCCAGGTCGCCGCGCTGGGCGACGATCACGAGGACGAGGGCAGCGGACGGCCGTCGTTTCGAATCGAAGCCGAGCCCGCCGGTTCCTACCGCGGCGATACCGGCCGGGTGCTGTCCGACGTCGGCCAGTGGCTGTCCGGCCAGTGGCGGGTCGTCCTGATCACCGAGGGCCACGGCCCGGCCCAGCGGCTCGCCGAGCTGCTGCGCGCCGAGGGTCTCGGCGTCCACGGATCCGGGACCGGCGACCTGAGCGACGAGCCCGAGCCGGGCCTGGCCAGCGTCGCGACCGGCCTGCTGGAGGCCGGGTTCATCTGGCCGTCGGTGCGGCTGGCGGTGCTGGCCGAGACGGACATGGCGGGCCAGCGGCCGGGGCGCCGCGAGAACCGGCGCATGCCGAGCCGCCGCCGCGGCGGCGTCGACCCGCTGCAGCTCACGCCCGGCGACTACATCGTGCATGAGCAGCACGGCGTCGGCCGGTACGTGGAGATGACCAGCCGTACCATCCAGGGCGCGACCAGGGACTACCTCGTCATCGAGTACGCGCCCAGTAAGCGCGGCCAGCCGCCGGACCGGCTCTACCTGCCGACCGACCAGCTCGACGAGGTCACCCGGTACAGCGGCGGCGAGGCGCCCGCGCTGCACCGGCTCGGCGGCGCCGACTGGGCGAAGGCCAAGGGCCGGGCCCGCAAGGCGGTCCGGGACATCGCGGCCGGCCTGATCCAGCTGTACCAGGCCCGGATGGCCTCGCCGGGCCACGCCTTCGCGCCGGACACGCCCTGGCAGCGCGAGCTGGAGGACGCCTTCCCGTACGTGGAGACGCCCGACCAGCTCGCCGCGGTGGATGAGGTCAAGGCCGACATGGAGAAGCCGGTCCCGATGGACCGCCTGATCTGTGGCGACGTCGGCTACGGGAAGACCGAGATCGCGGTGCGCGCCGCGTTCAAGGCCGTGCAGGACGGCCGGCAAGTCGTGATCCTGGCCCCGACGACGCTGCTGGCGGCTCAGCACTACGCCACCTTCAGCGAGCGGTACGCGCCGTTCCCCGTCGTCGTCCGGCCGCTGTCCCGGTTCCAGAGCGACAAGGAGGTCGCGCAGACCCTGGCCGGCCTGACCGAGGGCAAGGTCGACGTGGTCATCGGCACCCACCGGCTGCTCTCCCCGGAGACTCGCTTCGACCGCCTCGGACTGGTGATCATCGACGAGGAGCAGCGGTTCGGCGTCGAGCAGAAGGAGTACCTCAAGCAGCTGCGCACCGAGGTGGACGTGCTGGCGATGTCGGCCACGCCCATCCCGCGCACGCTGGAGATGGGGATCTCCGGGATCCGCGAGATGTCCACCATCTTGACCCCGCCGGAGGAGCGGCACCCGGTGCTGACGTCCGTCGGCCCCTACGACGAGAAGCAGATCGCCGCGGCGATCCGGCGCGAGCTGCTGCGCGACGGCCAGGTCTTCTTCGTGCATAACCGGGTGTCGTCGATCAACAAGGTCGCCGCCCGGATCGCGGAGCTGGTGCCGGAGGCCAGGGTCGGCGTGGGCCACGGCCAGATGAACGAGCACACGCTCGAGAAGATCATGAGCCAGTTCGTGGACCGGGAGTTCGACGTGCTCGTGGCCACCACGATCGTCGAGTCCGGCCTGGACATCCCGAACGCCAACACGCTGATCGTCGACCGCGCCGACGTCTACGGGCTGCCCGCCCTGCATCAGCTCCGCGGCCGGGTGGGACGGAGCCGGGAGCGGGGTTATGCCTACTTCCTCTACCCCCCGGAGAAGCCGCTGACCGAGACGGCGCACGAGCGGCTGTCCACCATCCAGCAGCACAGCGGGGTCGGCGCCGGGATGCACATCGCGCTCAAGGACCTGGAGATCCGCGGCGCGGGCAACCTGCTCGGCGGCGAGCAGTCCGGGCACGTCGCCGCCGTCGGCTTCGACCTGTACGTGAAGATGATCGGCGAGGCGGTCCGGGAACTGCGCGGTGACGGCCCGGCCGAGCGGCCCGAGGTCCGGATCGAGCTGCCCGTGGACGCGCACATCCCGCACGACTACGTCACCGGGGAGCGGCTCCGGCTGGAGGCGTACACGCGGATCGCGGCGATCGACTCCGCCGACGGCATCACCGCCGTGCGCGAGGAGCTGACCGACCGGTTCGGAACGCTTCCCACCCAGGTGGAGAGCCTGCTCAAGGTCGCCCGGCTGCGGACCCTGGCCCGGCGCGCCGGGCTGACCGACATCACCACGCAGGGCAACTACATCAGGTTCTCGCCGGTCGAGCTGCCCGATTCCAAGCAGGTCCGCGTGCAGCGGCTGTACCCGCGGACGCTGCTGAAGCCGGCAGTGCGTACGATGCTCGTACCGGTGCCTAGGGCAGCGCCCGGCACGCGCGCGGGATCGGGCAGCACGCGAGCCGGCACCGGGCAGACCGTGTCACTCGGCGCTCCGCCGCTTCGCGACACCGACCTGCTCGCCTGGTGCGAGGAGCTGATCGAGTCGGTGCTCGGCGAGACATCCGAGCGCTCAGCGTAAGGAGGAACATCGTCGTGCGCCGCACCTCGATGCAGTTGGCCGCGGTGGTGCTCGCCGGCGGCCTGACGGTGGCCGCCTGCGGGTCGGTCAAGCTGGGCGCTGCGGCGATCACGAGCCAGCAGCGGATCAGCTCGGCGACGCTGACCGACCAGGTCGCCAACCTCAATGCGGCCTACCAGGCCGACACCCGCAAGGGGGTCAAGCCGCAGCGGGCCGTGGCGCAGGCGCCGCAGCAGGTCCTGACCTGGCTGATTACTTTCCAGATCTATGACAAGCTCGCGGCCCAGCATGGCATCAGCATCACGCCCGCGGACGTGCAGAGCCAGCTGACCGCCCTGGCCGCGCAGGCCAAGCAGGAGAAGGTCAGCATCGCTACCTACATCTCCGCGGCCGGCGCCGTCCCGCCCGACCTGGAACCGCAGATCGGCCGGTACTTCGCGATCCTGTCCGCGTTCCAGAACCGCCTCGACGGGGGCAAGACACCGACCGCACAGGCCAGGCAGCAGGCCCTGCAGAGCCGGATTTCCCACGCGCAGTGCCTGGCGGCCAAGAAGCTGGAGATCATGGTCAACCCGCAGTACGGCGAGTTCGACTATTCCAGCTTCTCGGTCGTCCCGGCGCCGAGCCAGCTGGCCGCCGCGCCGTCGCCGTCGCCGTCGGCCAGCGCCAAGCCGCGGCTGAAGCCGCCCTGCTAGGCGGCGGCGCCTAGATGGACGAGCCGGCGCCGGGGGCGCGCCTGCTGGAACTGGTCGAGGTGATGGACCGGCTGCGCACGGACTGTCCCTGGGACGCCAAGCAGACTCATGCCTCCCTGGCCCCGTTCCTGCTGGAGGAAACCTACGAGGCGCTCGAGGCGCTGGACGGCGGGGACCCCGCGGCCATCCGCGAGGAGCTGGGTGACGTCCTGCTGCAGGTGGTCTTCCACGCCCGGGTGGCGGCCGAGCGCACCGACGGTACCGGCTACACCATCGACGACGTGGCCGACGGGATCATCACGAAGCTCACCCGCCGCCATCCGCACGTGTTCGGCGACGTCACTGTGTCCGGGGCCCAGGAGGTCACCGACAACTGGGACGCCATCAAGGCCGCCGAGCGGTCGGCCGCCCGCGGCGCGCCGGGCTCCGTGCTCGGCGGGGTGCCGATGGGCCAGCCCGCGCTGTCGCGGGCGGCGGCGCTGCAGCGGCGGGCGCAGCGGGCCGGGGCGCCCGTGGAGCTGGCTGACCTCGCCGGTCCCACGGCAGATCCCGAACCGGGGGAGCCGCCGCGGGGCGGGTCGCCGGCCGCCGGGCCGGGCACCGGGGTGAGCGGGGTGAGCGGGGTGAGCGAGATCGGCGCCGAGCTGTTCGCGCTTGCGGCCAGGGCAGGCGCGGCCGGGCTGGATCCCGAGCTGGAACTCCGCTCCGCGGCGCGGGCCTACCGGGACCGGGTACAGGCCTGGGAGCGCACTGCCGAGCCAGGCTCATCATGAAACCTGGCCGTCGTGGCGGTGCCGTGGGCCGCCGGCCGCACCCCGCCCGGCGTGGCCAGTGCGGCCGCCGGCCGAGGTTCTACTAGGCTCGTGCCGAAAACTTTGTGAACCGTGCACCGCCCCCACGGTGCCACCGTCAGGAGCTTGTAACTGTGGCCTCCATCGAAGGCATATTCGCCAGGCAGATTCTCGACTCGCGCGGCAACCCCACGGTCGAGGTAGAGGTAGTTCTCGATGACGGCAGCCTCGGCCGAGCCGCCGTGCCCAGCGGCGCGTCCACCGGCGTCTTCGAGGCCGTCGAACTGCGTGACGGAGGGGACGGTTACGGCGGCAAGGGCGTCACCAGGGCCGTGCAGGGGGTGATCGACGAGATCCAGCCCGAGCTGCTGGGCTACGACGCCGATGACCAGCGGCTGGTCGACCAGGAGCTGATCGACCTGGACCGCACGCCGGACAAGTCGAGGCTCGGCGCCAACGCCATCCTCGGCGTCAGCCTCGCGGTCGCCCGCGCCGCCGCCGAGTCGGCCGGCCTGCCGCTGTTCCGCTACGTCGGCGGCCCCAAGGCTCACCTGCTGCCGGTGCCGATGATGAACATCCTCAACGGCGGGGCGCACGCGGACACCAACGTGGACATCCAGGAGTTCATGATCGCGCCCATCGGCGCGGCCACGTTCAGCGAGGCGCTGCGCTGGGGCGCCGAGACCTACCACGCGCTCAAGGCGGTGCTCAAGCAGCATGGACTGAACACCGGAGTCGGCGACGAGGGCGGCTTCGCGCCGGACCTGGAGACCAACCGGGCGGCGCTGGACCTGATCGTGGAGGCCATCGGCAAGACGGGCCTGACCCTGGGGCAGGACATCGCGCTGGCCATCGACGCGGCCGCCAGCAGCTTCTACTCCGACGGCGGATACGCCTTCGAGGGCGGCAAGAAGACCGCGGCGGAGCTGACCAGCGTCTACGCCGACTGGCTGAGCGCCTATCCGATCGTCTCGCTGGAGGACCCGCTCGCCGAGGAGGACTGGGACGGCTTTCGCGAGCTGACCGCCGAGCTGGGCGGGAAGGTGCAGATCGTCGGCGACGACATCTTCGTGACCAACCCGCAGCGGCTGCGGCGGGGCATCGAGGAGAAGAGCGCGAACGCGCTCCTGGTCAAGGTCAACCAGATCGGCACCCTGACCGAGACCCTGGACGCCGTCTCGCTGGCCCACCGCAGCGGACTGCGCTGCATGATGAGCCACCGGTCCGGCGAGACCGAGGACACCACGATCTCGGACCTGGCGGTGGCGATTAACTGCGGTCAGATGAAGAGCGGCGCGCCGGCCCGGTCGGAGCGGGTAGCCAAGTACAACCAGTTGCTCCGGATCGAGGAGATTCTCGGTGACGCGGCCGCATACGCTGGCCGGGCGGCCTTCCCCCGCGCGGCGCCTGGCGGGAAATGACGCGATCGCAGATCCCCGACACGGCCGGCGACAGCCGGCCCGCCCGCGCGCGGCCCCGGTTCACGAGCCGGGCCGCGGTGCTGGTCGTGGTGGTCTGCGCCATCGCGCTGAGCCTGGCCTACCCGGTGCGCGAGTACATCGCCCAGCTGCGCCAGATAGAGCAGCTGCAGGCCCAGCAGGCGCAGATCTCCGCGCAGCTGCGCCAGCTCAAGACCGAGCGCCGGGAACTGGCCACCCCGGCCTACGTCGAGCAGCAGGCCCGCGACCGCCTGCACATGTGCCTGCCGGCCCAGACCTGCTACGTGATCATCAACGGGACCAAGCGTTCGGTTAAGGCCGCTGCGTCCAGCCCCGGCAGCGTGGCCACGCCCTGGTACGAGCGGCTGTGGTCATCGGTGCACCAGGCGGACAAGGTCTCCAGCCAGTGACCGTGCCTCGCCCGGCCCGTCCGCCTTGGCCGGCCGCGCCCAGCCAGCGTGACCTGGCGGCGGTCGGCCGTCAGCTCGGCCGCCCGCCTCGCGGCGTGACGGCGGTCGCGCATCGCTGTCCCTGCCGCCTGCCCGACGTCGTGGAGACCGCGCCGCGGCTGCCCGATGGCACCCCTTTCCCGACCCTGTACTACCTGACCTGTCCGCGGGCGGCGGCCGCGCTCAGCCGCCAGGAGGCCGCTGGGGTCATGCGGGAGATGACGTCGCGCCTGAGCACCGATCCGGACTTGCGGCAGGACTACCAGGCTGCGCACCGGGACTACCTGGCCAGGCGCGACGCGGCGGCGCAGGAGGCGGCCGTGGCGCCGCTGCCAGCTACCGCCGTCAGCGCCGGGGGCATGCCGGATCGGGTCAAGTGCCTGCACGCGCTCGCCGCCCACGAGCTCGCGGTGCCGGGATCCAACCCGCTGGGGCGGGAGGCGCTGCGCGCGGCCGGGGAATGGTGGGCGGCCGGTCCCTGCGTCCCGGGCGATGACACCACCAGCGCCGGAGGCGACGGCCCAGCAGGGGCGACGCTCAGATGACGACCGGACCAGCCGGCGAGCCGCCACCGGGCGGCGCAGCGGACGGGCCGGTGAACGGGTCCGTGGGCGGCGCGGTGGACGAACTCGCCAGCCGGACGGCCGCCCACCATTCCCCGGACCGCGCGCGCCGGGTGGCCGCCATCGACTGCGGAACGAACTCGCTGCGGCTGCTGATCGCCGACGTCAGCCTCGCCCGCGGCGAGCTGACCGATGTCCAGCGCCGGATGGAGATCGTCCGGCTCGGGCAGGGCGTGGATGCGACCGGCCGGCTAGCCCCGGTGGCCCTGGCCAGGACGCTGGGCGTGCTGGCCCAGTACAAGCGGTCGATCGACCAGGCCGGCGCCACCGCCGTCCGGATGGTGGCCACCAGCGCCACCCGGGACGCGAGCAACGCCGCGGAGTTCGTGCGTGGTGTCGTCGACACCCTCGGCGTTCCGCCGGAGGTCATCACCGGCGCGCAGGAGGCGCTGCTGTCGTTCACCGGGGCGACCGCCGAGCTGACCGGAGCCGGCCGGGCGGCGGGATCGGCGGACGGCCTGCTGCCGCCCTACCTGGTGCTCGATATCGGCGGCGGGTCGACCGAGTTCGTCGTCGGCGGCCCCGGCCGGGCCGGGCCGCGGGACGCGGCAGCGGATGTCCCGCAGTTGTACGCCGCCTCCCAGGACATCGGCTGCGTCCGGCTCACGGAGCGTCACCTGCACGCAGACCCGCCCACGCCGGCTCAGGTGGCCGCAGCGACGGCGGACATTGACGCGGCGATCGCGAGCGCGGCGGAGCAGGTGCCGGTGACGGCCGCGCGGACGCTGGTCGGCCTGGCCGGATCGGTTACTACGGTGACGGCGCTGGCGCTCGGCCTGCCCGGCTACGACCCCGCGCGGATTCA
>Ga0182024_10018714_pt1 | contig 12858 bp, 12 predicted proteins | sample P32metaG_FD_120480 | JGI IMG/M metagenome (GOLD analysis project Ga0182024, IMG submission 120480) | Permafrost microbial communities from Stordalen Mire, Sweden - P3-2 metaG (Illumina Assembly) | ecosystem: Environmental > Terrestrial > Soil > Wetlands > Permafrost | place: Sweden: Stordalen...
ATTGTCCGCCAGCGCTGTGATCCGACAAATCTCCACCGTGAGCGCCGCCTCGGACAAGTGTCCGGCCCTCCGTTCCAGCTTGACGAGCCGTTGCTCTGCCTTGATCCGGGCGGAAGGCGAATAGGCGCGGGAGGGTTCAAAAACCTCGCGCCGGAACACAGCGAGGTCTTGCATCTGGTTCTGCCTCTCCGGGGACTGCGCGACTGCCCCGCTGGCGAGGGTTAGGGCGACCATCAGGCCGGGTCGGGCGAAGCGGGCGGCGGCAGCCAAAGTGCAGCTTGATTGCATCAAGGCAGACTGTCCGGTTTCTGCGTGCAGGGGAAGGGCGGCTCTCCACCCTCTTGAGACCTTCGGAACGTCTGCTAGTGGGCAAGGCTGCGTCGACCGCCCACGCCGCCGCGCATGCCTTGGGGTTGGACTAACCTCTTGATCCTCCCCCGCCTGCGGGGAGGGATTAAACCCTTCACTCTCCCCCCGTTTACGGGGGGAGGGGACCGCGAAGCGGTGAGGGGGGCGGGGGCCGCGCTCTTCACCCGCCCCCTCCACCACCTTCGGTGGTCCCCCTCCCCCGCATAGGGGCGGGGGAGGATCATGGGGAAAGTGACGCCTAAGCCCTAAATCACTTCATCCACCGCCTCGATCCAGTGGCGCACCGGCACGGGCGATTTGGCCGCCAGATGCAGCCAGCAGCCGATGTTGGCGGTGCAGATGGCGTCGGGCGCCGAGGCGGTCAGGGCGGCGATCTTGTCGGCGCGCAGGCGCCGCGCGAAGCGGGGCTGCAACAGCGAATAGGCGCCGGCCGAGCCGCAGCAAAGGTGGCTGTCCTTCACCGTTTGGGGATCGTAACCCAGGCCGGCCAGCAGGCGCGCCACCGCGCCTTCGAGCCTGGGGCCGTTGCGAAGCGTGCAGGGGTCATGCACCGCGATGCTCGGGTGGGCGGGCGGCCGCGCCGCCGACAGCGCCGCTTCCCCAAGAATCTCCACCGGGTCGCGCACGAGGTCCGCCACGCGCCGCGCCTTTTGCGCATAGGCCGGATCATCGGCCAGGATGTCGGGATAGTCGCGAATGAAGGCGGCGCAGCCGCTGGCGTTGACGATGATGGCCCCCGCGCCCGCGCCCGCGTCAATGTCGGCGATCCAGGCGTCGATGTTGCGCCGGGCCAGGGTCCGCGCCTCGTCGAAGGCGTCAAGATGGAAGCTCAGGGCCCCGCAGCACCCCGCCCCCGGGGTTTCGGCGAGCGTTATGCCGATCTTGTCGAACACCCGGCGGGTGACGGCGTTGAAGTGGGGCGCGGCCGCAGCTTGCACGCAGCCGCCGAGCAAGGCCATGCGGGTGGCGTGGACCCGGTCCGGCGCCGAGCCCGACGTCCCCTTGGCGGGCCACAAGGTCGCCGCGCGGGCCAGGGCGGCGAGGACGCGCCGGGGGCCACGCTCGAGACACAACCAGCGGATGAGCGACCGGGAAAGCCGCTCGAACCATGGCCGGCGCACCTTGGCGGCCACCACCTCGCGGCCGACGTCGAACAGGCGGTGATATTCCACCCCCGACGGGCAGGTGGTCTCGCAGGCGCGGCAGGCCAGGCAGCGGTCCAGATGGACCTGGGTCAGGCGTCCGACGGCCTCGCCTTCCAGGGCCTGCTTGATCAGATAGATGCGCCCGCGCGGCCCATCGAGCTCGTCGCCGGTGATCTGGTAGGTGGGGCACGTCGCGTTGCACATGCCGCAATGCACGCAGGCGCGCAGCACCCCCTCGGCGATGGCGCCGGCCGCCGTCTCGGCGTGGGAGCTGTGGAGGTCGGTGCGCATCGCCTCAAAGCTCTTGGTACATCCGGCCCGGGTTGAACACCCCGGCCGGATCGAAGGCGGCCTTCAGCCGCCTGTGCAGGGCCAAGAGGGGGGCGGTGAGCGGCGCGAACACCGCTTCGCCAGGGCGGGCGCCCCGGAACAGGGTCGCGTGACCGCCGGCGGCGTTGGCGGCGGCGCGGATGTCATCGGCGGGCGCCTCGCTCTCCAGCCACATCAGACCGCCCCCCCAGTCGCGGAAGCGGCGTCCCTCCAGGTCCACGGGCGCGGCGGCTGGGGGCAGCGACAGGCGCCACAGTCGCTGGGCGCTTAAGAGGGGCAGGGTCATGTGGCGAACGTCTTGCCAGAACCCGATCGCCGTCTCCTCGCCGCCCAGCGCCTTGGCCGTGGCGGCGACAGCGCCCTCCGCCCCGCTCAGGCGCAGGTACAGCCGCTCGCCGTCGTGACAGGCGCCGCTCAAGGCCAAGGGCTGGCGCATGAGACCGAGGATCAGGCGGCGCGCCGTTGGCCAGTCCTCGTCGAAGGCCAAGGAAACCTCCGCGCGCGGACGCGGCGCCACGCGCAGGGACACATCCAGCAGAACCCCCAGACACCCCAAGGCCCCCGCCATCAGCCGAAAGCCGTCGAAACCGGCGACGTTCTTGAACACCGTCCCACCCAGCCGCAGGGCCCGACCGGCGCCGTCCAGCACGGTGGCGCCAAGCACGAAATCGCGCACCGCTCCGGTAAATGGTCGGGCCGGACCGGCCAGTCCCGCCGCGACCACGCCGCCCAGGGTGCTCGCCGCTCCGAACACCGGCGGCTCGAAGGCCAGCATCTGGCCGTGTTCGGCCAGAAGCGCCTCGATGTCCGCGATCGGCGTCCCCGCCCTGGCCGTGATCACCAGCTCGCTGGGCTCATAACTGGTCACCCCGCGATGGCCCGCCACCTCCAGCGCCTCGCCTTCCACCGCCCGGCCATAAAAGGCCTTGGTGTCCCCGCCGACGATGCGCAGCGCCCGGCCATCGCGCGAGGCGCCGCGAACCGCCTCAGCCAACGCCGCGCTCTCGTCGCCGTCGTTTGCGTTCACACCAGGGCTCCCGCGATCCCGCAGGCGCGTGGAGTGCCCGCGTACGCCCCCTCCGTCAGACCGCGAGAGGGCGGTCCGCCACCTCCCCCGCGAGGAGGCGCAGGGGAGGATTGAGAAAGGTGATGCCTCTCTATTCCTCCCTTGCGAAGCGGGGGAGGTGGCGCGGCGCACTGTTGCGCCGTGACGGAGGGGGCGCGAGGCCGTGCCCTCATTGCGCGAGACGTCTCACAGCCGATCAAGGTGGGCAAAGGGCGTCTTTCCGCCGTGCACGTGCATGGCCCCGAACTCGGCGCAGCGCGCCAGGGTGGGGATGGCCTTGCCGGGGTTGAGCAGGCCGGCGGGATCGAACGCGGCCTTGATGGCGGCGAAAATCTCCACCTCGGCGGGCGAAAACTGCGCGCACATCTGGTTGATCTTCTCGCGCCCCACCCCGTGCTCGCCGGTGATCGTGCCGCCGGCCTCCACGCACAGCCGCAGGATCGCCCCGCCCAGGGCCTCGGCGCGCTCCATCTCACCGGGCTCATTGGCGTCATAGAGGATCAGGGGATGCAGGTTGCCGTCGCCGGCGTGGAAGACATTGGCCACCGGCAGGCCGTGCTCGGCCGACAGCTCCTCGATGCGCGCCAGCACCTGCGCGATGCGCCGGCGCGGGATGGTGCCGTCGATGCAGTAATAGTCGGGCGCCAGGCGGCCCATGGCCGGAAACGCGCCCTTGCGTCCGGCCCAGAACAGCCGACGTTCGGCTTCGTCGGCGGCCACGCGCACCCGCACGGCGCCCGCGCCCTCGCAAACCTGCGCCACGCGGCCAAGTTCGGCGGCCACGTCGTCCACCGCTCCGTCGATCTCGCACAGCAGAATGGCCGCCGCGTCGGTGGGATAGCCGGCATGGACATACTGCTCGGCCGCCCCGATCGCCAGGCGGTCCATCATCTCCAACCCGGCCGGGATGATCCCCGCGGCGATGATCGCCGCCACCGCGTCGCCGGCGCGGCGCACGTCGTCGAAGGCGGCCAGCAGAACCTGGGCGTGAACGGGCTGGGGCAGCAACTTCACCGTCACCTCGGTGATCACCCCCAAGAGGCCCTCCGAGCCGCAGATCAGCGCCATCAGGTCGAAGCCCGGAGCATCCAGCGCGCCGCCGCCCAGATGCAGCACCTCGCCGTCGAGGGTAACCAGTTCCAGCGCCTGGAGGTTGTGGACGGTGAGGCCGTATTTCAGGCAGTGAACGCCGCCGGCGTTCTCGGCCACGTTTCCTCCGATGCTGCAGGCCAGCTGCGACGAAGGATCGGGGGCGTAGAACAGCCCCAGCGGCGCCGCCGCTTCGGAAATCGCCAGATTGCGCACCCCCGGCTGCACCCTGGCCGTGCGCGCGTCGGCATCGATGGCCAGAATCTGGTCGAACCGCGCCAGGCTGAGCAGCACGCAACCGGGGAAGGGCAGGGCGCCCCCCGAGAGGCCCGTTCCGGCCCCCCGCGCCACCACCGGCACGCCCATCTCGCCGCACACCTTCAGGACCGCTCGAACCTGATCGGTGGTGCGCGGCAGGGCGACCACGCCCGGCAATCCGCGGTAGGCGGCCAAACCGTCGCTCTCATAGACCCGCATGCCTTCGACGGCGGTCACCAGGCCATCCGCCGGCAAGATCGCCGCCAGCCGCCCGATCAGCGCGGCCCGGTCGGCGGGCGCGAACGTGGGGTCAAGGCGATCGTCGAACTGGTCGAGCATGGAAATCCCTTCCCGCCGTTGACCGGATGCCACACATTGGGGACTCTTCGCTAGCGATCACGCGGAACACGGACGGGGCGCCTTGAAGGACATCATCATCCTGGGCGGACCCAATGGCGCGGGCAAGACCACCGCCGCGCAGGTCTTGGTGCCCGAGGGATTGGGCATCCGTGAGTTTGTCAACGCCGACGAAATCGCTCGCGGGTTGTCACCGTTCAATGTGGACCGAGCCGCGATACCGGCCGCCCGCCTCATGATCGAGAGGATGAGAGATTTGGTGCGAGCCGAGGAAAGCTTTGCTTTCGAGACGACCTGCGCGGGTCGACAGCATGCGATCTGGTTGCGAGAGTGCGAGGCGGCCGGGTGGCGTATCGCCCTGCTCTACCTCTGGCTGCCATCGGTCGCCGCCGCGCTTGAACGTGTCGCGCGCCGAGTTCGAGAAGGCGGCCATGATGTTCCTCCCGACATTGTCGCCCGGCGCTACGCGGCGGGAGTCAGGAATTTGCGACGCCTCTACCTTCCGTTGGCCTATTCCGCCGCCATTTATGATAATTCAGACGAGCGGCGCACTCTGATAGCCACCCGGTCGGATGGCCGGCCTCTAGTGATCCATGACGCCGTTCGTTGGGCGACGATTGAAAAGGCTGGCGAATGAAAAAGCTCACCTCTGCCAGAATCTTGGAAGCGATGGACCGCGCCCTCGAAATAACGCGGCGCAAGTTCACGGCGGCGACCGAACAAACTCCGCCCGCGAAAAGGCCATTGCCTACGCGGCGCGCGTCGGATCGCGTCTCTCAACAGCGCTGATTGATGGCCGACGCGGTAAATTGCGGGCGGAACATGGACACGACGCCTTGAAGAACATCGCCGCGAGGGTCCAAATTCCAGCGCAACGGATAGCTGGCCCGCCCGATCGTCTCGGGCCCCGCGCCGCCGGCGCCCGATCCTAGCTCGGCCGCCCCTCCGGGAACCTCTGCAGGTCGTCGTGGCCATGGTCCCACGGCGCCTGGTGGCTCACCCAGATGTGGGCGTCTGGACGGGCGTCGAGGCCCTCGTCGGCGCTGGCGATGCGCAGGATGACCATGGGCGTGGCCGTCCATTCGGCCATCAGGTGCGAGCCGCAGCGCGTGCAGAAGTGGCGCAGCTTGCCCGGCGTCGATTCGTAACCGCCGCGCGCATCCTCGCCGCGCGTCCAGGCAAAATCCTCGCGCCGGACCCGCGCCGTGGTGGCGAAAGCGGCGCTGTGGGCCTTCTGGCAAGTGCGGCAGTGGCAATGCACGGGGGCGCCGCTCAAGGCCGCCGCTTCATAGGCGACGGCGCCGCAGAGGCAGCTTCCCTTGATCATGAGAAATCCTCCGTGAAGCGGATATTTCCCGCCTCGAGGCCTTTCAGCACCACCTCCATCCCTCCCGATTTGATCATCCACTCTAGCCGGTGATCGCGGTATTCGCGCTTGAACAGGCCCTTGGCCACGAGGTCGGCGACGTTGGAGTCGGCGATGTTGAAGGTGCGGGCTTCCTTGATGGTTTCGGCCACCGACGGGCGCTCAAGAACACGCTCCAGCCAGGCGGCCAGCTTCGATCCCGCCGGCGGCCGGTTGCCGACGCTTACCGAGGTCCCGACGTGAGGAACGACGGCCAGATCGCCCCAACCGAACGCCTCGCCGTTGAACCACGTCCGCGCCCCGAGCTGACGTTCGAGCCAGGCGAAGAGGCCCCGCGTCTGCCGCGCGGCGTTGGCGGTCAGGGTCTGGGCCAGTTTCCCCTCCGCCCGGTGAAACCAGCTAATCTCGCCGAGGCCCCAGTTGATCGCCTCGAAATGGGTGTCCATCACCTCTTCGATCATTCGCACCCGGGCCCGCTCGCCGGCGCCGACCGGCAACAGCGCGGGGGTCGGCCAGCGATTTTCGATGTATTCCAGGATGATCGTCGAATCGAACACCGCCGTCTCGCCATCGATGAGCGTCGGCACTTCCGCGCGCGGGTTGGCCGCCGTGAACTCTCCGTCCGCGCCGCCCGATCCCATGCCGCTGGGAACCGCCAGGTCGAACGGGACGCCTTTCTCGCGCAGGGCGATCTTCACCTTCTGCGCATAGGGAGAAAGCGGATGTTCGTAGAGCCTGACCATCGTTCGGGCCTTTGTAGAGAATAAGTCTTTAACCACGAAGCTCACGAAGCTCACGAAGCTCACAAAGGCAGGAGTTAGCGCTTCGCGCGAAGCGCAAGACTTTCTTCTTCACTTCCTTCGTGGTGTTCTTTGTGTTCTTCGTGGTAAAAATCTCTTTCGTCCAGCAACCTAACCCTCATTGCCGAAGATGATCGTCCCGGCCGCGCCGAACATGCCCCCGACGCCGTGGCTGACGGCGATCTTGGCGCCCGGAACCTGAGCCGGAGCAATGCCGCGCATCTGGCGCACGCTCTCCTGCAGGGCGTACATGCCGTACATGCCCGAGTGCATGTAGGACAGGCCCCCGCCATTGGTGTTCAGCGGAAGCTTGCCGCCAGGCGCCGTATTCCGTTCACGGATGAACGCCGCCGCTTCCCCCGGCTTGCAGAAGCCGAGGTCTTCCAGACCATAAAGCGGGAGATGGGCGAAGGCGTCATAGACCATCAGATGACTGACGTCCGCGTGACGGATGCCCGCCTCCTCAAAGGCTTTCTTGCCGGAAACCCGGAACGCCTTGGATGTGGTGAAATCTTCCATCTGGCTGACCATTGGCGTCTCCACGCCTTCGCCGGTCCCCAGGATATAGACGGGCTTTTGCGGGAAATCCTTGGCGCGCTCGGCGCTGGTGAGGATCAGGGCGCCGCCGCCATCGGTGACCAGGCAACACATCAGCATGCGGAAGGGCCAGGCGATCATCGGCGAGTTCAAGACATCGTCCACGGTGATCGGATCGCGGAAGCTGGCGCGCGGGTTCTTCGCCGCCCATTCGCGCTGGATCACGGCCACCATGGCCAGATCCTCCTCGGTGACGCCGTACGTCTTCATGTAGCGCAGCACCGGAATGGTGAACATGGTCGGCGGCGAGGTAACGCCGAAGGGCATTTCAAATTGCCCCATCAGGCTGGACCCGGCGCGGCCTCCGCCAAATCCCCTTTCCCCGGCGCCCACCCGCGAGCGGCCGCTCTCGCCGTGGGTGATCAGCACCGTCGTGCACTGCCCCTCGTTGATGGCCGCCGCCGCGTGGCGGACGTGCAGCATGAACGAGCAGCCGCCGACGCTGGTGCCGTCCACCCAGGTCGGGGTGATCCCCAGATAGTGGGCGATAGCGACCGGGCTCTCCCCGGCGGTGGCGACGCCGTCGATGTCCGAGGGCTTGAGGCCGGCGTCGGCCAGGGTGTTGAGGGCGGCGTCGGCGTGCAGGCCGATCACCGACATGTCGGGAATCTTGCCAAGCCGCGTGGTCTCGGCGGCGCCGACGACGGCGACGGTGTGCGGTTTCATCGTCAGGCTCCCGCCGGCTTGAAGAGGGGCAGGGCCATGGCCCCGAACGTCTCGAAAACCACCTCTACGGCCATGTCCAACTTCAGCGCCTCGGGGGTCTGCGGACAGCCGACGATATTGGTCATCATGCGCGGACCCTCGGCGAGGCTGACCACGGCGATGGAGTGGGGCGCGGTCCCCATGTCCGGGCGCGGGCGGTGGTTGATCACATAGCTGTACAGGCTGGCCTTGCCGCTGGCCTTGTAGACCTCCACGGACCTGGACCCACAGGCCGGGCAGAAGGCGCGCGGCGGGAAATAGCTCTTGCGGCAGTCGGTGCAGCGCTGCAGGCGAAGTTCGCCCACTTTGCAGCCGTCCCAGAAATGCTGGGTCTCCGGAGTGGGCTGGGGAAGGGCTCTGTCCATGAAGCGGTGCATCCTCGAAAGGCGGCGTCTGGGGGTTCTTGTCGAAACTATTTGGCGCCCGATGGCAAGGGGTCCACGGTGTGCCGCGACGATCAGAAGGGCGGTGCGGCGGCGAGGCGCTTTTCTCCGCGTGGTCCTTTAGGCATCTTGCTCGTCCTCTGAGGCCTTGGCGTATGCAAGCACGCTCGCGGGATCATCGGCGTCTAACTCCACCGCCTTGCCGCCGAGAACACCGGTCACACGTCCGTCCCGGTGGATGGTAATCTCGATCACTTTTGGGGGCATGCCCGGAGGGAGCTTTTCAGGATCGCTCATGCGCCGCATCATATGGGCGCGGTTAGCCTCGCGCCATGCTTGTCAATGCGCGGATTTGGCAAACTGAGACACTACCCGGCGGCGAGGCTTAGGTCGTTCGCCGGCCACGCTGTATCATGTTCCTCCCCCGCTCCTATGCGGGGGAGGGGGACCGCGAAGCGGTGGAGGGGGCGGCGGCCGAAGCTTCTGTACAGAGATTAGTGCAGTGTCACCGTAATCTCAGTGTCACCGTAATCTTAATCAGGAGGCATGACCGTGACCGTAACCCCCGCCGAGCCTCCTTTTCGGCTGAAACTCGTCCCCATCCTCGTCACCGGCGCGCTCGGTTGGTCCGTTCCGTATGCCGCCGCCTTTGCCGCCCTCTACAGCATCAAGCTCTTTCATCTTGCGATCGTGCCGGGCGGAAATCTGGGCTGGCTCTATCTCCAACATGGCTGGCAACTTCTGAGCGCGTTGCTTGTGATCGCGGTCCTGAAATTCTGGCTGGCGCCCGCCGATTACGGGCTGCATTGGCCGCGCGGCAAAACCTATATCTGGCCCGCGATCGCATGGGGCGTCTTCTTCGGCGTGCTGATGACGGTGGTGGATTACGCGCCGCAGATCATCACACACACCAAGCCCGATCCCGGCTTTCCGCTGACACCCGGCAATATTTGGGGCTGGACCTTCTTCGAGGGATTTTATGTCGGCCCGACTGAGGAAATTCCGTTCCGCGCTCTGCTGGTGACCTATCTCGCGACAACGATGCCCGGAAAGCTGCGCATCGGCCGCTTCAACATGAACTGGGCGGGCGTCATCGTGGCGGCGATCTTCGCGCTGCTACACGCCGCAAACTTCAATACGCGCGCTTGGCCTGAAGCACTTGGTCAACAAATCTACGCGTTCGCGCTGGGCGTACTCTATGCCTACTGGCTGGAGAAATCGAGGAGCGTCGTAGGCCCGATCATCGGCCACAACGTCAGCGATGTTGTGGAATACCTGATCCTGTTCGCGTGGCTCGGCGTGTTCTAAGGAATTACGGTGACGCTGCACTAAACTCCCGCTCTGGCCTGGCGCGCGCGGCTCCCCGTTGCCCCCCCCGATCCAGTCGGGGGGACGGAGGGGGCGCGAGGCGGCCGCCGCCGGCCCTTCCGTAGGCAATAACCATGCTGATACGGTTCTTAAGGAGGGGCGGGAGCGGTGTGATGGGCGGGAGCGAACGCATGGACGGTCCGGCCGGCGATCCGCCACCCGCCGACTGGTGGCGCGGCGCGGTGATCTATCAGATCTATCCGCGCAGCTTCTTCGATGCCGACGGCGACGGCGTGGGCGATCTCAGAGGCGTTCTGGAAAAGCTCGACTACGTCGCCGCCCTGGGCGTCGATGGGGTGTGGCTGTCGCCCTTCTTCCGCTCGCCGATGAAGGACTTCGGCTATGACGTCAGCGACTACCGCGACGTCGATCCGCTGTTCGGCTCCCTGGCCGATTTCGACGCGGTGCTGGCCAGGGCCCACAAGCTGGGCCTCAAGCTGATCATCGACCAGGTGTGGTCCCATACCTCCGACCAGCACTCGTGGTTCGCTGAGAGCGCCGCGTCGCCGGACAACGCCAAGTCCGATTGGTATGTCTGGGCCGATGCCAAGCGCGACGGCTCGCCGCCCAACAACTGGCAGGCGGTGTTCGGCGGACCCTCGTGGACGTGGAATCCGCGCCGCCGGCGGTACTATCTGCACAACTTCCTCGCCGAGCAGCCGGACCTCAATTACTGGAACGCGGAGGTTCAGGACGCCATCCTGGAAGTGGCCAGGTTCTGGCTGGACCGGGGCGTCGACGGCTTCCGCCTGGACGTCATCAACTTCATCGTCCAGGACGCCAAGCTGCGCGACAATCCGGCGGCGCCGCACGACCGCACGCCCATCGCTCCCACCCGTTTCCAGCGGCATGTCCACGATCGCTCCCAGCCGGAGGCGCTGGCGTTTCTGCATCGCCTGCGCGGCGTCGTCGACGGCTTTGCCGGGGCGATGACGGTGGGGGAGATCGTCGATGACCCGCCCCTTGAGCGCCAGCAGGAATACACCCTGCCGCCCGACCGCCTGAATACCGCCTACAGCTTCTATCTGCTGGCCGCCTCGGCCGCCCCGCCGGAACTGTTCGCCCACGCCCTGCGCTCGTGGAAGGACGCGGCGGGCTGGCCCTCCTGGTCGCTCGGCAACCACGACGTGGATCGTTTCGCCAGCCGCCTGGCCCATTCGGGCGATCCGGCCCAGGTGCGCATCCTCCTGGCGGTCCTGATGTGCCTGCGCGGCACGATCTTCCTCTACCAGGGCGAGGAGCTTGGCCTGCCTCAGGCGCGGGTGCCCTTCGACCGCCTGCGCGATCCCTTCGCCATCGCCGCCTACACCGGCAAGTCCGGGCGCGACGGCGCGCGCACGCCCATGCCGTGGACGGCCGATGGCCCCAACGCCGGGTTCTCCACGGCGGCGCAGACCTGGTTGCCCGTGGACGAGGCGCACCAACCCCTGTCGGTGGCCAGCCAGGAGGGCGATCCCGACTCCATGCTCAACTTCACCCGCCGCCTGATCGCTCTTCGCCGGACCCACGCCGCCCTTCGCCAAGGCGTCGCCAACGTGCTGCCGGCGCCGTCCGGCGTGCTGGCCTTCGAGCGCCTCGCCGCGGGCGAGCGGCTGCTGTGCCTCTTCGAACTCTCCGGCGAGGCGGCGCAAATGCCGGTCGCCCATGGCGCCGATCTGCTGGAGCGCTTTGGCGCCGCGACCTTGGCTGAAGGCGTGGCGCGTCTGCCGCCCTTCGGCGGGGCCGTGCTCAGCCTGCCGCTTGTCGCCCATGCCTGACGTCGAAAGCCTCGCCGAGCAGCTTCGTGGTTATCCAAAAGGCGAGGGCGGCTTCATCGTCGGCGTCACCGGCGGCGTCGCCGCGGGCAAGAGCACGCTATCGGCGGCCTTGAAGGCGCGTATCGAGGCCTGGCCGCAGGCGCCGATGGTCGAGCTGGCGGGCACGGACGGCTTCCTGCGCTCCAACGCGGCGCTGGAGCGGGCCGGCCTGACGGCGCGCAAGGGTTTTCCCGAAAGCTATGACACCGAGGCCCTGCGCGAGGCCCTCACCGCCGTGCGGCGTGGTGCGGCCACCTTCCCCGGCTATTCGCACCTCATCTACGATGTCGACGCCGCCCTGGCCCGGCGGCTCGACCGCCCCGACGTGCTGATCATCGAGGGGCTGGGCCTTTCCCGCGCCACGCCGGTCGATGTCCTGATCTATGTGGACGGCCGCGAGCGCGATCTGGAGGCCTGGTTCGTCGCCCGCTTCATCGAGTTTTGGGAGGCCGGCCTGATCGATGCCGGCAGCTTCTACGCGCGTTTCGCTCATCTGGACCGGGAGGCGGCGACGCGCCTGGCCCACACGGTGTGGACGACGATCAACCTTCCCAATCTGCGCAGCCACATCCTGCCCCTGCGCGAGCTCGCCGATATCGTCGTGCGTAAGGGTCCCGACCACCAGATCGAGGCTATCGTCATGCAGGACAGAAGCCCCCAATGAACCAAGGCCGCCTCTCGGGGTTATCCTCGGGTAGAGGAGTTTCCCCACCATGTTCACCCTGCCTGGCCTGCCTTACGCCTACGACGCCCTGTCGCCGGTGATGTCCGAAAAGACGCTGCATTTTCACCACGACAAGCACCACGCCACCTACGTCAAAACGCTCAACAGCCTGGTCGAGGCGTCGGGCGAATCCTACGCTTCCCTCGAAGCGCTGATCGTCGCCGAGGCGAAGTCGACGCCCAAAAAGCTGTTCAACAACGCCGCCCAGGCGTGGAACCACGCCTTCTTCTGGGTGGCCATGTCCCCTGATCGCCAGCAACCCACATCCGATCTGCACACGGCCATCCGCTCGGGCTTCGGGTCCTTCGAGAAGCTGCGCAGCGCCTTCGTCACCGCCGGGGTGGACCATTTCGGCTCCGGCTGGGTGTGGCTGACGGCCGATCGCGCCGGGGAACTGAAGGTGGTCTCCACCCACGACGCGGACGACACCCTGACCACGAAAGACCGCACCCCGCTGCTGGTTTGCGATCTGTGGGAGCACGCCTACTACCTGGACTACCAGAAC
>Ga0182024_10018715_pt1 | contig 12858 bp, 13 predicted proteins | sample P32metaG_FD_120480 | JGI IMG/M metagenome (GOLD analysis project Ga0182024, IMG submission 120480) | Permafrost microbial communities from Stordalen Mire, Sweden - P3-2 metaG (Illumina Assembly) | ecosystem: Environmental > Terrestrial > Soil > Wetlands > Permafrost | place: Sweden: Stordalen...
CGGCTGACGGCGGTGGAGATGAACGCCCTCCTGCGCCAGATGGAGGCGACGCCGCATTCGGGTCAGTGCAACCACGGCCGTCCGACCTATGTGGAGTTGAAGCTCGCCGACATCGAGCGGCTGTTCGGCCGGCGTTGATCAGCCTTTCAGGAAATCGATCCGCGCGGCGCCCCAGGTCCGTGCGTCCAGCCTCTCGTATCCCGCGAGATTGAGCGGCGCTTCTCCCGCCGCCCGCTCGACGACGACCACGGCGCCCGGGGCTAGCCAGTCGCCGGCCGCCAGAGCCGCGAGCGCCATCTCGGCCAGCCCCTGGTCGTAGGGCGGATCGAGGAAGGCCAAATCGAATGGGCGCTCGCCTGGCGCCCTCTTGCCGAGCCGTGTCGCATCGGCGCCGATCACGCGCGCGCGGTCCTGGAGGCGCAGGGTCTCGATGTTGCGCGTGATCGCGGCGCGCGCGGCTTCATCGGCGTCGACGAACTGGCAGAAGGCCGCGCCGCGCGATAGGGATTCCAGGCCCAGGGCGCCGGCGCCGGCGAAAAGATCGATCGCTCGCCCGCCCGGCGTCCGCGGCGACCAGGCGGCATGCTCGAGGACATTGAACAAGGCCTGACGGGTGCGATCGGCGGTAGGGCGGGTCAACTGTCCCTTCGGCGCCACAAGGGCGCGCCCGCGATGCATTCCCCCCACGATGCGCATGCGATTGTCCTTTTGATTTGGCCCTCCCTAGCCGAAGAGGAGAAGTGAGGGCAAAGCGGGATTCGCGATGAGCGTACCTGGGGTTTGGGCGGGCTTGGCGAATTCGCCCTTCCTCGCCGACGTCGATCGCCGGGACATGGATGCGGCCCGCATCGTCGGCGCGGTTCTGGGGGGCCTCATCGTCGGCGTCGTGGCGGCGCTGGCGGCCATGATCCTGGTTCTCGCCCTCTACACCCTCATCGTCGGCCTGGGCGGCGGGGGCATGGACGGGCTGACCAGGGTTCTCCTGCAGCTCCAGAGAGTCGCGCCGCCGGATCTGAAGCTCACCATCCTCGAACTGCTGGTCGCGGCAGCCGTCAACGGCGCTTTCGCGGCGGCCTTCGTGGCGGTGGCCGCGCTCCTCGCCGGACATCCCTTCCACAACTATGTCACCGCCGCCCGCCAGGTTCGCTGGCGCCTGCTGGGCGTCGGCGTCGTTGCATCGCTTATCGTCCTTGGTCCCGTGGTCGCGGCCGACCGCCTCGTCTCGGGAGAGCCGGGAGCAACCCCCTTGCTCGCCATTGGGCCGCGAGCGCTGGAGCGCGTGGGCTATGGCTTGAGCGCCCTGCTGCTTATTCCCGCCGCGGCGGCCGAGGAGCTGCTGTTCCGGGGCTGGCTGATGCGGCAGGTGGCGGCCTTCGTGCGGCGCCCGGCTATCCTCATTGGCGCGACCGCGGTTGTTTTTTCAGCGGCGCATCTCGACTTCAGCGCCGACGGCTTCCTCACCCGCGTCTTGATGGGGGCCGGCTTCGCCTACATGACCTTGCGGCTGGGCGGCATCGAGTTCTCGACGGGCGCGCACGCGGTCAACAACATCCTGATCGTACTGTTCGTGCAGCCCCTGACTCTGCAGAACCCCTCCGGCCCCTCGGGCCTTTCCTTCGGGTCCCTCGTGGAGGACGCCGCCATGGTGGCGGGCTATGTCGCCATCACCGAGGCCGTGGTTCGCTTTGGCGCCTTAAGGCGCTGGGCGGGCGTCAAGGCGGTCGAACTGTCGGCGGTGTGCGCCGAGGCGCGAGCCCCGGCGCCTTAGGCCGCGGCGCGCAAGCGCTCCAGATCGCCTCCGCGGGCAGACCCAGATGGGCGAACATCTCGGCGCGGCCGGGACCGGGCTTTTCGGCGTAGAAGCGGGTGTTGGCGCGCCGGCCGCGCGCCCAGGTGGCCAGCACCTTGGCCAGCACCGCCGGCCGGCCCAGCCAGGCGCGCGGCGGGGCGAGCATGTGGAAGGCGCGCATGGCCTCGCGCAACAGGTCGGCGTCGCGGCGCAGGGCGATGGCCAGGCCATCCTCGAGAAAGCCGCGCATCAGCCGCCCGCGCCAGGAGGGCCGGTGGGCGGGGTCCAGGCCATGGCGGGCGCGGCGGGCGGCGCCGCGATCCTGGGTTCGCATGTCGTCGTAGTAGGGCGAAAGCTCGGCGCGGACGCGGGCGCTGTAGGCGCGCCCACGCTCGGCCGGATCGGCGCTCTCGCCCAGCACATCGCGCAGGGTGTGCGCCTCCACCGCCGCGAAGGAGCAGCCCCGGCCGTAGAGGGGATTGGTCAGCACCAAGCTGTCGCCGATACTGAAGAGGTCCAGGACGGCCGGCGCGCCGCCCGGCGCCGCCTCGCGCCACCGGCTCTTCAGATCGCCCATGCCATGCACCTTGCTGACCGGTGCGGCGCGTGACGGGTCGGTCCACGGCGCGACGCCAGGCAGCCGCGCGCAGATGCGGTCGAAGGTCTCGGGGCGGAGCACGGCCATGCGCAACGCTTCCTCCACCTGCGGCACTGCCAAGGTGATGGAAAAGGTATCGTTGTCGGCCGGAAAGACGGCGAACTTCAGATATCCCAGATCGCCGGTGGCGCCGTGGCGGCCACGCGGCGGCTCGCCCTGCCCCGGCGCCAGGCGATAGAAGCGGGTGTAGTAGAGGATGGCGCAGTCCTCGCTCTCCTCGGACAAGACCACGCCGGCCTCGGCGAGCCAGTCGGTCATCGGCGAGGCGCGGCCGCCGGCGTCAATGACGATGTCGGCCAGGGCGGGCGCCTCGCCTTCGATGGTAAGGCCGCGCGCCGCCAGTCTCCCGCTCGGGTCGCGCTCGCTGACCAGGCCGTTCACGAACACGCCCGAGCGTACGGTCACATTCGCCTGGCGCTCCACGTAGCGGCGGATGACCAGTTCGAAGGTGGTGCGCCGGCTGACGATCACCGCCAGCTCCTCGTCCCCGGGCTTGGCCGAGTAGACGGCGCGGATCGGCTCGGGAAGGCCTTCGGCGAAGGTCAGCTCGCGCGCCCCGGCGGCGCGCAGTTCGTCCAGAAGGCCGGGATGCTCGGCGCGGATGAGGTTGCGCAGGCGGGCGAGGAAGGCGTGGCTGTGACGCATCTGGCCGACGCCGCGCCGGCGCCATTCATCGAAGGCCGATTCGGGACCGCCATGCGGCGGCGGCGGCGGGTCGCGCTCGAAGAGGGTCATCTGGCGGCCGGTGGGGGCCAGGGCCAGGGCGGCGAAAAGCCCGGCCATCCCCGCCCCCACGATCGCCACCCGCTCGCCCATGGCCTAAGGTTCCGTCCGTCTTGTTTCGCCATCATTTGAACGGCGGGGCCGCTGAGGAAGGCAACTAACGACAAGTGCAGCGTTCCTGGAACTTGGTGCAATAGCTCGACATCGCGGTTCCCCTGAGCCTATTCTGCGTCATCCAGATCGTGGCTTGGGAGGAATTTAAGATGCGCTGGATCACACTGGCGGTGGCGGCGGCGGTTCAACTGGGCGCGGTGGGCGCGGTGGCGGCTTCGGACCTGCCGCCCCTCACCCTGGGCGAGGTCAATTTCCACAGCATGCCCAAGGCCCAGGCGGGCGCGCAGTTCTATCCCGCCGAGGCGCTCAAGGCGAAAGTCGACGGCCACGCCACGGTCGTCTGCACCGTGCAGCCTTCGGGAGACCTGGGCGGCTGCTCGATCACCGAGGAGACGCCGCCCGGCTATGGTTTCGGCGCCAAGGTCCTGGAGACCGCGCAATCCATCCGAATCTATGGGCTGAGCCGCTACGGCGCGCCGACCAGGGGGCGGCTGATCGAGGTGCCGATAAAGTTCACGCTACCTCAGAGCTGATCCCGCGCGCGCGACTTCCGAGCGGGCGTCGTCGAGATTCAGGTTTCCGGCGGTTGCGGCTCGCGCCACATGCTCCAGAGCGGCGGGGCGTCCGGGCGGGCCCTGTGCTCGGAAATGACCTCGAAGCCATGGCGGCGATAGAGCGCGATGTTGCGCTCGGTCTGGGTTTCCAGATAGGCCGGCTCGCCCGCCGCGTCGAGGCGGTCGGTTCCGACTTTCAAAAGGCGCGAGCCGACGCCGTGGCCCTGCGCTTCGGGCCGAACCCCCAGGAACCACAGATAGGCGTGCGGCCGGTCCAGCGGATGGTGCTTGTCCATGTCGGCGCGCAGGGCGGTCAGACGGCCAAATCTAGCCAGGCCGGTGACGAAGAGTAGCGTCGGCAGGGCGCGAAGCTCCTGGGAGATCGGCGTCGGCCCGACGAACGAGAAAGGCATCCACACCGCCGCCGCGCCGCCCTGCGCCGGCCGCTCGATCCGGCCGGCGCCGAACGCCATCTTGCCGATCAGCAGGCGGAAGAAGCGCAGCCGCGCCTCGTCCCGCCGGTCGTCGGCGCGGAAGAACCAATCGAACATGACGTCGTCGGCGAAGGCGGCCGAGAGATCGTCGGCCACGCCCGCCACATCGCCGGCCATGGCTTCCACGGGCGCCTCGGCGGCGCGCCGAAGGGCGTCGATATCCATCAGAGCTTCTCCGATATCTTGATCGCCGCGCGGCATCCGGCGCGGATGACGGCGGCGAGGAGGGGATACGCCGGCGCCTGCCGCGCCCCGCCGGCCACCGCCTGATCACGATGGGCGAGTTCCTCGGCCCGAAACTGCGTCAGTTCGGCGGCGAGGGCCGGTTCGCGCTCGGCCAACTCCTCGATCTGGCCGGCGTAGTGCGCCTCGATGACCGTCTCCACCGCTTCGGTGCAAGCGTGCGCCGCCTTTTCACCCATCAGGGCGGTCCCGGCCCCCAGGGCGAAGCCGGCCGCGCGCCATACCGGCGCGAGGAGCGTAGGGCGGACACGCCCGTCGGTGAGCATGGTCTCGAAGCGGGTCAGATGCCGCGCCTCGTGGGCCTCCATGTCGGCGAGTTGGGCGAAGATCGCCTCCCGCCCCGCCGCTTCGCCCAGCACGGCGCGCTGGCCGCGATAGATGTGCACCGCGGCCAGTTCCCCGGCGTGATCTACGCGCAGGATTTCGGCGCGGCGGCGCTCGTTCGCGCCGGGCCCCGGCCTGGCCGGGATCGGCCGCGCCGTCACCAAGCGCCTCCGGTCACGAGAAACGTCCCTCGCCCTGCTTGCCCTGGGCGGCGGCCAGCGCGCTGGCCCCCGCCAGGCCCAGGGAGATCAGGGCGTTCCAACCGGCCATCGACAGGCCCAGGAACACCCAGGCCGCCTTGTCGCAGGCCGGCATGACCATCGGAGCGCCTTTCAGGAAGGCGGTGAGATCGCCAGCGTTGACGTTGAGCTGCCCGCCGCTGCAGCTCGTCGGTCCCGGCCACAACTTCCACTCCGCCCCGGCGTGATAGCCGGCGACCACGGCGCTGTAGAGGAAGGCAAGCACCAGAAGCGCGTTGGCGAAGCGGGCGGCCAGGGCGCCCCTGGAGGTAAGGTTGGAAGCCGCGGCGAGCGCCGCGATCGCCCCCGCCGCCCAATAGATCTGGCGCTCCTTCAGGCACAGGCTGCAAGGCGCCATATGGCCGAACGTCTCGAACGCGTGGGCGATGGCCAGCATGGCCGCGCAGGCCAGAAGGGCCATCCAGGGCCAATGCCGGGCAAAACGTTCCACCGATCCGATATGGCCGAGATTCGTCATCAGGGTAAGTACCGCACCGCCGCCACGACAGCGACGGCTAGCACCACGATCGCCACCGTGACGAGCGCCAGGCGTCGCTGGAAGATCGGCAGCACGGCCGGTCCGAAGCGCTTCACCAAGGCGGCGACGCCGAAGAACCGCGTACTGCGCACGACGATCGAGGCGGCGACGAACTTCCAGAGCGTGAAATGCGCCAGGCCCGAGGTGATCGTCAGCAGCTTGTAGGGAATCGGCAGCAGGCCCTGCAATAGGATCACCCCCACGCCCCACCTGGCGAACGCGGCCCTTAAGGAAACCTCGCCGCCCGCCTGGCCCATCGCCGCCAGCAGCCAGTGGCCGACCGGCGCCAGGCAGTAGCCGATGGCGTAGCCGGCCACGCCGCCGATGACGGAGCCGGCTGCGCAGATCGCCGCGTAGCGCCAGGCGCGCTCGGGCCGCGTCAGCACCATGGGGGCCAAGAGGACGTCTGGAGGGATGGGAAAGAACGAGCTCTCGGCGAAGGCGATCGCGGCCAAGGCGGTTGCGGCGTGGCGCGAGGCCGACAGCCTCATCACCCAGGCGTAGAGGCGTCGCAGCATCGCAAAAGGGTCCAAAACGCCAAGCCGGCGCGTCCTGCTATCAGGCAAGGGCGCCCTTCCGCAAACTCCATTCCAATGACACTATGGCGCCCTCGCAAGGAGTTGCGCCATGAACGCTCCCGCCGCCGTGCACCCCGATCTCTTCGACAACCCCCTGGGCACCGATGGGTTCGAGTTTGTCGAGTTCACCTCGCCGGAGCCCGATCGCCTCAAGGGCCTGTTCGAATTGATGGGCTTTTCGGCCATCTCGCGCCACCGCTCGAAGAACGTGCTGCGCTTCGCCCAGGGCGACATCAACTTCATCCTCAACATGGAGCCGGTGGGCCAGCCGGCGGCGTTCCGCGACCAGCATGGGCCGTCGGCCAACGCCATGGCCTTTAGGGTCAGGGACGCGGCGAAGGCCTTGCGGCTCGCGGTGGAGCGCGGCGCCAAGGCGGTGAGCGGCCGGGTCGGGCCGATGGAGCTGAACATCCCCGCCATCGAGGGCATCGGCGGCACGCATCTTTATCTGGTCGACCGCTATGGGGCCAAGGCGATCTACGATGTGGATTTCACGCCCATCGAGGGCGCCTTGCAGACCGTCGCAGGGGTCGGCCTCACCTATCTCGATCACCTCACCCACAACGTCCATCGCGGCCAGATGGCCAGGTGGGCGGAGTTCTACGAGCGTATCTTCAACTTCCGCGAGATCCGCTATTTCGACATCGAGGGCGCGCAGACCGGGCTCATCTCCAAGGCCATGACCAGCCCCTGCGGCAAGATTCGCATCCCCTTGAACGAAAGCCAGGATGACCATTCCCAGATCGAGGAATTCCTGAAGGATTATCGCGGCGAGGGGATACAGCACATCGCGCTGGGGACCGGCGACATCTGCGCGGCCGTGGAGACCATGGGCGCGCGCGGCGTCAAGTTCCAGGACGTTCCCGACACCTACTACGAACAGCTCGACGCCCGCGTCCCCGGCCACGGCGAGAACCTGCAACGCCTGCGCGCCGACCGCATCCTCCTGGACGGCGCGCCGACCGAGGGCCAGGGCCTGCTCTTGCAGATCTTCACCCAGAACATGATCGGCCCGATCTTCTTCGAGATGATCCAGCGCAAGGGCAACGAAGGCTTCGGCGAGGGGAACTTCAAGGCCCTGTTCGAGTCCATCGAAGCCGATCAGATGCGGCGCGGCGTACTCCCGGCCAAGGCGGCCGAAGGGTGACTAAGCGGAACTGGATCCCGGTTCGCGGCGCGCAAGGCGCCCATTCCCGTCAGGCCCACGCCGACATGCCGGCCGGAACCTATGAGCGGGAGGTGTCCAAGGAGGGCTTCTTCGGCCCGGCGGCGTTCTTTCACCACCGCCGACCGCCCACGGGCTGGACCACCTTCGAGGGGCCGCTGCGTCCCCGCGCCTTCGATCTGGCGGCGCTCAACGAAGCCGCCGCCTCGCCATGGTCGGCGCCCAAGGTGCTCGGCAACCTCCATGTGGAGATACGTTTCTGGAAGCTTGCCGCCGCCATGCCGACCCTGGCGCGCAACGCCGACGGCGATCAGCTGCTCTTCGTCCACGACGGGCGTGGCGACCTCTTCTGCGACTACGGCCGCCTGGCCTTCGAGAGCGGCGACTATCTCTATATCCCGCGCGGCACGATGTGGCGCCTGGCGCCGCGGGACGGCGCGGCGGTCCTGATGATCGAGGCCACCGGCGGCCACTACACCTTGCCCGAGCGGGGCGCGCTGGGACCCACCGCGATCTTCGATCCGGCCATGCTCGACACGCCGGTAATGGACGACGCCTTCCGGGCCCACCAGGACGAGGCCGGAGACCACCGCGTCGAGATCAAGAAGCGCGGCCAGGTTTCCACGGTGACCTATCCCTACAACCCGCTGGACGCGGTGGGTTGGCACGGCGACCTGGCCCCGGCCCGTCTCAACGTGCGCTCGATCCGCCCCGTGGCCAGCCACCGCTACCACCTACCGCCCTCGGTCCACACCACCTTCGCCGCCGACCGTTTCGTGGTCTGCACCTTCGCCCCGCGCCCCTTTGAGACCGATCCGGGCGCGCTCAAGGTGCCGTTCTTCCACAACAATGACGACTACGACGAGGTGCTGTTCTACCACGCCGGCGACTTCTTCAGCCGCGACAACATCGAAGCGGGCATGCTTACCTTTCATCCCAGCGGCTTCACTCATGGCCCCCATCCCAAGGCGCTCGCGAACATGCTGGTCCAGACCAAGGCGGCCACCGACGAATACGCCGTGATGATCGACGCGCGCGATCCGCTGGATGTGGGCGAGGGCGCCGCGGCGGTGGAAAACGGCGCCTATGTCGATAGCTGGAAGACGGCATGAAGCTCGCCTCGCTGAAATCGGGCCGCGACGGGCGCCTGGTGGTGGTCTCGCGCGACCTGGCCTGGTGCGTGGAGGCCGAGGATATCGCTCCGACACTGCAGGCGGCGCTCGACGATTGGGATCGCTGCGAGCCCCTGCTGCGTGGCCTGGCCCAGAGCCTCAAGCATGGCGCGGTCTCGCCTCTGAGGTTCCATGAACGCGGCGCGATGAGCCCCCTGCCGCGCGCCTATCAGTGGGCGGACGGTTCGGCCTATGTGAACCATGTCGAGCTAGTTCGCCGCGCCCGTGGCGCGGAGATGCCGCAAAGCTTCTGGACCGATCCCTTGATGTACCAGGGCGGGTCGGACGGATTCCTCGCGCCGCGCGATCCGATCCCGCTCGCCGACGAGGCGTGGGGATGTGATTTCGAGGCGGAAGTCGCGGTGATCACCGGCGATGTCCCCCAGGGCGCGAGCCGGGAGAAAGCGCTCAGCGCCATCCGACTGGTGATGCTGGTCAACGACGTTTCGCTGCGCGGGCTCATCCCGGCGGAACTGGCCAAGTCGTTCGGTTTCTTCCAGTCCAAACCCGCCTCGGCCTTTTCTCCCGTGGCCGTGACGCCCGACGAACTGGGCGAGGCCTGGAGCGACGGGCGGCACCGCGGCGCGGTTATGGTCGAGCTGAACGGCGCCCTTTTCGGACGCGCCGACGCCGGCGTCGACATGACCTTCGATTTTGGAACCCTGATCGCTCACGCCGCCAAGACCCGCGCCTTGGCCGCCGGAACCATCATCGGCTCGGGCACCGTCTCCAACCGCGGCGAGGACGGCGGCCCTGGCAAGCCGATCGGGGCGGGCGGAGCGGGCTATTCCTGCATCGCCGAGCTGCGAACGGTGGAGACGCTCCTCGAGGGCGCGGCGAAGACCCCGTTTCTCAAGAGCGGGGATACAGTGCGTATCGAGATGCGTGATGCTCAGCGCCATTCCATCTTCGGGGCCATCGAGCAGAGAGCGGCGGCGCCCTGACGCCCGGCCATGAGCGTCCTTTTGGGCGTGATTCATTTGGCGGGACTTGCGCGGCCTGCGCGGAGCCCGGACGGCGCTTACCGCGACCAGGTCCAGTCCGACGCGCTGGCGCGGCAGCCGCCGCCGGGGGCGCCGGTCCAGGCCCGGCCGCGGACCACGCGGCCGGTGGCCGCGCCGGTGGGGTGGCCGTTCCGGATCGCGAAATCGCCGCCCACGATCACGTCGCGCACGCCGGTGGAGAGCTGATGGGGCGCCGCGTAGGTGGCGTGGTCCTGGATCGTGGCCGGGTCGAACACCACCACGTCGGCGAAATAGCCCGGCAGGAGCCGGCCGCGATCCTTAAGCGACAGATTGGCGGCCGGGAGCGCGGCGAGCTTGCGCACCGCCTCCTGCACGGTAAGCGCGTGGTCCTCGCGCACGTACGTCGCGAAGACACGGGCGAAGTTCCCATAGGCGCGGGGATGGGGGTTGGATTTCAGGAACACGCCGTCCGGCGCTGGCGCCGCTTCGTCGGAGGCGAAGCTGACCCAGGGCAGCGCCACCTGACGGCGGATGTTGTCTTCGCTCATCAGGAAGTAGGCGACCCCGACGCGCGATCCGTCCTCGATGACCAGGTCGATGGCCGCATCATCGGGGCTTTCGCCGCGAAGCGCGGCCGCCTGCGCCAGGGTCTTGCCGGTGAGGGGCTTCAAGGCGTCGTTCTTGAAAGCCAGGAGCAGGGTTCCCCGCGGGCCGGCCGCGCCCATCAGGTTCTCCCAATCGGGCTTGGGATCGCGCATGGCGGTCAACACCCGGCCGCGAACCGCGGGATCCTTCAGTCGCGCGATCCACGCCTCCAGGCCGCCGTCCTGCACCCAGGGCGGCATGGCCGCGTCGAGGCCCGTGGCGCCGGCGGTGTAGACGTACATGTCGGCGGTGATGCGAACCCCGGCGGCGCGGGCCGCCTCGACCTTGGCGATCAGGGGATCGAGCTTGTTCCAATTGGCGCGCCCTGCTTCCTTCAAGTGATATATTTCCGCCGGCGCCCCGGAGGCCTTCGCGATCTCGATCGTCTCGTCCACCCCTTCGAGCAGACGGTCACCCTCGCTGCGCATGTGGGCGATGTAGAGGCCGCCGCAGCGGGCCGATTCCTTGGCGAGATCGATGAGCTCGGGCGTCTTGGCGTATTCGTTGGGCGCGTAGATGAGGGCGGTGGTCAGCCCCAGCGCGCCGTCCTCCATGGCCTGGCGCACCAGGGCGCGCATGGCGGTCAGCTGCGCCGGTGTTGGCGCCACATCGGCTTCGCCCAGCAGGTTTTCCCGCACTGTCCCCTCGCCGACGAAGGAGGCGACATTGGGCCCGATGCCGCGCGCCTGCAGCGTGCGCAAATACTGATCGAGGGTGGTCCAATCGACCTTGTATTTTATATCGCCCTGGCGCTGGACCATCAGCCTTCGCATCGCCGGGGTGAGCGGACCCATGGAGTCCTCGCCTATAACCTCCAGCGTCACGCCCTGGCTCAGATCGCTCAGCGCCCGGCCGTCGGCGAAGAGGGAGTCCTCGGGGTGGGCCAGCATGTTGACGAAGCCGGGCGCCAAGGCCTGGCCGGCGGCGTCCACCTCGGCGGCGCCGAGGCCAGGCGCATGCGGGCCGACATAGGCGATCTTGTCGCCCTTGATGGCCACGTCGCCGATGAACGGCGCCCCTCCAGAGCCGTCGTAGACCGCCCCACCCCGCAGCACGAGGTCGTAGGCGGTGGGCGCGGGCGACAATCCCATCAGGGCAAGGCCGGTCAGGGCGACGCAGATGGACCGAACGTCTCGCATTTGCCGCCCCTTTGAAGCTGGAGATCGATGGCGCCTGAACATGGGCGCTGTCGAGATTGACGCGGTGGCGGCGTACAACACAATCCCCGTGGAACCGAAAAATCGGCAAGCTCGTGGATGGCCCAGGGCCGACGGCGGCCGAACCCCCGCCTTGTGAGCCGCCGCGGGGCTTGTTAGTGCCTCGCCCATGCCCGCCGCCGCGCTCCCGCCTGTCCGCCCGTTGACGCTCGCCGAAATGCGCGAGGCCCAGCGCAGAATCGCCGGCGTGGTCTTGCGCACCCCGCTGGTGAGGCTCGAGCTGGGGCCGGGTTTTCCCGATATCCGCCTGAAGCTGGAGAACCTGCAGCCGATCAACGCCTACAAGCTGCGCGGCGCGGTGAACGCGGTGGCCATGCTGATGCCGGCGCAGCGCGAACTGGGCGTGTGGACGATCAGCGCCGGGAACGCCGGTCAGGGCGTCGCCTATGCGGCCAGGCAAGCGGGCGTGCCGTGCAGCGTGGTGGTCATCGAGACCGCGCCGGCGGCCAAGATCGAGCGGATGCGGGCTTTGGGCGCAAACCTTATCCTCGCACCCTTTGACGTCGCCTGGCGGGCGCTCGAGGACCACGCCTTTCCCGGCATGGTAGGCACGCTGGTCCACCCGTTCGACGATCACAACTTCATCGCCGGCCACGCCAGCATGGGTTTCGAGATCCTGGAAGACGCCCCCGACACGGCGGCGGTGATAGGCGCCATCGGCGGCGGCGGGCTCATCGCCGGGGTCGGCGCCGCGATCAAGGCGCTCAAACCCGAGGTGACGGTCTGGGGCGTGGAGCCGGAGACGGCCGCGCCCTTCGCGCTTTCCTTCGCCGCCGGCGGCGCCCAGGCGTTCAAGGACTGGCGCCCCTCCTTCGTGGATGGCGCGGGCGGCCGCAGCGTCTTTCCACGCATGTGGGAGCGCATGAAGCCGGTGGCCGACGGGGCCCTCGTGGTCAGCCTGGACCAGACACGGGCGGCCATGCGCCTGATGGCCGAAAAGGCGCGCATCGTCTCGGAAGGGGCCGGCGCGCTGGCCCTCGCCGCCGCCCTGACCGGCCAGGCGGGCGATGGACCCATCGTCGCCATCGTCTCCGGCGGCAATCTCGATCTGAAGACGTTTTGCGAGCTGATCGACTGTTGAGGGCGCAAGGCGCGGCCACGGCCTTGGAAACGCAAGCATGCTTCAGCGCGCGGCCACCGGCTCGGTTGGCTCGCGCCCATTCAGGCGCTAGGAAGGCGCCTTGCGCGGGCGTGGCGGAATTGGCAGACGCGCCGGACTCAAAATCCGGTTCTGGTGACAGAGTGTCGGTTCGACCCCGACCGCCCGCACCAATCAAAGCCGTCGGGCAAGGCGTAAGCTGTCGCCGGATTGCTCGAGGCTCCAGACATAGGTTCCCGCCGCCCGATCCAGCTCCGCCGCTCATGCCATCATGACGTGAGGGCCGGCGATGAGCGGCGCGTGGGCCAGCGGGCCGTCGGCCTGCCGCACCGTGACCGCCC
>Ga0182024_10018716_pt1 | contig 12858 bp, 13 predicted proteins | sample P32metaG_FD_120480 | JGI IMG/M metagenome (GOLD analysis project Ga0182024, IMG submission 120480) | Permafrost microbial communities from Stordalen Mire, Sweden - P3-2 metaG (Illumina Assembly) | ecosystem: Environmental > Terrestrial > Soil > Wetlands > Permafrost | place: Sweden: Stordalen...
AGCGGCGAATGCTGATCTGCCCGCTCAAGCGCCTCAACAACACCCTGACGATCCAGCAGCAGTTTCTCCTTGCGTGCGTTGAAGGTGGGTTGGTCGATAGCGCTGTCTATCAGCAGATCGGTGAGACGGGTACAGCGGTCGTCCAGGTGTTGGAGCCGTAGGGTGAGGGACGCCTTGAGGCGTTCCGCGTCACTGGCCTGTGCTCCGTATGCTTCCTCCACCAAGTCCCTCAAGTCCCTCATCTCCCTCTCGTCCACGCGGACGCGGAAGATATGGTCGAGCGCGACGCCTTCAAGGTGGTCTCCGCGCCACGAGGCACCCCGACAGGCACGGCCATGGCAGCGGTAATAGGCACGGGATTTCTGGTATTCGCCGGTGAGGGTGCGGCGGGCGCAGTTCCCGCACTTCACCATCTGGCGCAGGAGAAATTGGTGCTTCTTGGCCTTCGGCACCGTTTTGCCCCGCAGGATGCTTTGCACACGCTCGAAAAGCGCCTTGGTGATGAGTGGCTCATGCGCGCCGGGGAAGGTTTCTCCGGTCGTACCGATACGGATCACGCCCATATAAAAAGGGTTGTTGAGGATGTTGGTGAGGGTGTTTGGATAGAATGGCTTTCCCGAGGACGAGCGTAGCCCCTTGGTGGCCAGTTCGTGGCGCAGCTCTTCGAAACTCACGGTGCCGGTGGCATACCGTTCGAATAGGTGCCGGACGAGCGGCCCTTTCACCGGATCGATGGTCTTGAGCTTGGCCTTGCCGTTGTTGAGGTAACCGATAGGAGCGGCGAACGGATACATGCCCTGTTTGAGGCGGCCATACAGGCCCTTTTTCACCTCATCGCGAAGGTTGCGGATAAAGTCCGCCGCAACTACGGCTTGAATATCGGCTGAGAGGCGTCCGCCACGGGACAGCATATCGAAATTATCGCTCACGAACCGCACATCTACACCACGGTCTATGAGGTCCCCAAGGTCTGCCCAGTCCCGTAGGTTGCGAGCACTGCGGTCGATCTTGTGAATTATGAGGCCATCAGCTTTACCTTTCCCCAACTGAGCCATCATCTGGGAGAACAAGCGCCGCCCTTGCTTGGCAGCGGTCTCCATTTCCTCGAACCAGCCGACAATTGAAAGGTTGTTCCGCGCCGCGTAGGCTTCGATAGCCCCTTTCTGTTCGGTCAGGGACGCGCCGCGCTCGCCCTGCTTGACGGTTGAAACACGGATATAGGCAAAATAATTCTTCTTCATACGCTGGTGGGGAGAGACTCCGACTCTAGCGTGGGCGCGCCAGTAGCGCGAATCGCAGGCTGGGGATTGTCAAGCGCCAGGCGCTCATGGACCCGGATCAGCAACCGGGCAAGACGGCGCAGGTTCTCACGCGCTGTCTCACGTTCCTCATCAGTTGCGTTAGGCAGATAGCGGTCGAGGATGATATCGCCGGGAATATGTACAGGCATCAATCCAGAATCTGGCGATGCCCCGCTGAATCGAGCCGCTCTCGCACTTCAAGGGCCAGTCGCTCGTCAATGCTTACCAACAGCGCGACTAGCGCCCGCAGATTTGTGTACGCTTCCTCTCTGGCTTCCTCCGTCTCCTTCGGCAAATCGCGATCAATGAATAATTCGCCGGGCCGTTGATTGTCATTTTTGTTTTTCATACGCGCATGCTGTCGCGTCAGGGGCAAACATGTAAGGCGGCACTACTTTACAGAATGTCAAAATATGCCGCCTTACATCAAACGCCGTGCGCCCTCATTATCCTGGTCTATGACCAACGAGACAAAAAGCCAGCAAGCCAAGCGAACGTACGGCGTACCTACCGTGTCACGCGTATGCGATGATCAGACCCTTATTGAGCTGGTTTATGATCCCGTAAAGCGAACAACCGGGTTGGCTGTCTCGCGGTTTGGCGGGCTCTGGAACATCGAACAGGAAGTGCGGATTGAAACCGGCGAGACGCTGGTACCCTATTCCCCGAAGAACAACCTCATTGCGAACGAGTGTGTGCAGCTCCCGTCGGTTCCGTCAGAGTTCTATACCAAGGAAGAGTTGATCGCCGACATTCAGGCATTCCTGCACCAATATGTTGATCTTTCGCCCATCTTTGCCAAAATCGCGTCGTACTACATCCTGCTGACCTGGGTTCACGACGCCTTCAACGAATTGCCCTATCTGCGGCTGCGTGGGGAATACGGCACCGGCAAGACGCGCGGGCTGATGACGATAGGCTCCCTTTGCTACAAAGCCTTCTCCGCCAGCGGTGCATCCACGACCTCACCGATCTTCCACACCCTAGATGCGTTTGGAGGGACACTGCTCTTCGACGAGGCCGACCTGCCATACAGCGATGCGCGAGCCGATATCGTCAAAATACTGAATAACGGGACGGTAAAGGGCATGCCTGTGCTTCGTACCGTCGTGAACCGGCACAACGAGTTCAATCCACACGCCTTCAAGGTGTTCGGTCCCAAGATCATTGCCATGCGCGGTGAATTTGACGACCGCGCGTTGGAAAGCCGCTTCTTTACGGAGGAGACCGGCAGACGACCGCTCCGCTCGGACATCCCGATACACTTGCCAAACGAAATGAAAGCGGAAGCGCTGGCACTGCGTAATCGGCTGCTCCACTTTCGATTCTGCAATTTCTTCAAGATCAAAGCAGACCCAGCCGTCATTATGGACGGTGTTGAACCGCGCCTTAATCAAACTGCTTCTTCGCTATTGAGTCTGGTCGATGACATCCAATTGCGCGAAACGATACAGCGCGCCTTTATTGATGACTATGAATGCACATTGTCGGATCGCAGTGACTCCGCTGAGGCGCGCATTCTAAAGGCCGCGAGCACTGCATTTGCGGTGGCCCAGGGAGCGAGCGTAACCGTTGGTGCCGTAGCGGACAGATTCAACGAAGAGCATAGCGGCGACTATGGCGGTCCAAGAACTAATAAATGGATCGGCCACATGCTCCGAACCCGGTTGCATTTAACGACCCGCAAAAGCGACGGCGTCTATGTCATTCCCGCCACTGAGAAGCCAACCATTGAAGCACTCATGGCGCGCATGGGCGTGTAGTGGATATCGCCCGGTAGCGAAATTCCCGATGATATTCTGGAGAATATCGCATAAATCCTCGCTCTTTGCCGACTTGACAATTTGTAAATTAGTGCCGCCTTACGTGATGGTGGGTGTTTCTGAGAAGATGGTGAAGGTCCGCAAGGACCCTTAATTCTCATCCCCGATATGCCGCCCCTCTTACCGAACTATCTCAGAACACTGCGCATGCGGTGGGGCATGTCGCAACGCGAGTTGGCCACACTGCTTGGCATCAGCGAGAGCGCGCTGTCCTTGTGTGAGACACAAGTGCGCCCACCTACCGTCAATCTGGTGATCGGTGCGGAGGTCATATTTGGGCAGAGCGCCCGCGAAGCATTCCCAGCGATTTACGCTCAGACTGAACGCAACGTCTTGCGCCGTGCCGCTGCTTTCTCGAAGCGGCTTGAACATGATTCCGACGACACCGTGAAAATGAAGCAACGGCTGCTCACCGAAATGATCGCCCGCTCGGAAGTCGATAACAAGCATCTATGAATGCACGACACAAGCAGGGTCTTATTCTTGCTATCCATCCAACTTCACGAGGATTCGGTTGGGCACTATTCGAGAGCGCAATCGCGCCAGTCGATTGGGGCCTAACAAGAGTGAGCACAAAGCGCAACGCACGGTCGCTTGCTCGGCTTGAAAAATTGCTTAATCGCTACGACCCAAAGGTTGTGGTGTTCGAAGAGTTCAGCGACCGCCCGGCGCGTCGTGCCAAACGAATACAAGAACTGTGCAGACAGATGATTGTTCTCTGTAGCAAACGTGGACTTTATACGCCGATCTATAGCCGAGAGACGATACGCGAATGCTTCGAAAGTAGCGGCGCACGGACCCGCCATGACATTGCCTTGTCCATTGCCGATCATATCGAAGTGTTTCGTCGTCGCCTGCCGCGAGAACGGAAACGGTGGGACAGCGAGGATGTCCGGCAGAGCTTGTTCGATGCCGTCGCGCTCGCTCTTACCTACTTCGCCGTAGACGGTCGAAAGGCAGTTCCTTCCTAATCTTAGATCAAAGGTTTGTTGCGCCCTCCCGCGCATTCGGGAGCGTCGGAATAGTCCGGCGTTCCCGCTGTGCACGGGAGTTATCAATGAACAATACAGTTCTTTCTGAATCGAAGTTGAGTGTATATGAAGCCGTTACGGCCCAAATTGTCGCGGCAATTGAAGCTGGAGCGGGCGTCTGCAAGATGCCATGGCACGCAGGCATCATGCCGATGTCGATGCCGATTAATGCCACGACTGAAATGCCATATCACGGCATCAACATAGTGGCGCTTTGGGCCCAGGCGGTGGCAAAGCTTTATATCACCGGCTATTGGGCCAGTTACAAGCAATGGCAGAAGCTCGGTGCGCAGGTGCGCAGTGGCGAGCGAGGCTCCACCATCATCTTCTACAAAGAGCTCGGAAATGACATAGCGGAGCAGACCAATGCGGACGCTGACCGGCCACGCTTTGTAATTCGTTCGTCCCACGTTTTCAACGCCGAGCAAGTGGACGGTTGGGAGTTCCCACAGTCTCCACGAGCATCACAAGTCGAAATCGACGAGCAAATTGACGCCTTCGTGCGGGCTACGAAAGCGGATATCCGGCACGGTTCGTCCATCGCCTGCTACAGGCGGCGGGACGACTATATCGAAATGCCGAGTCCCGAGCAGTTCACCGGTACGCTGACAAGTTCACCGACTGAAGCGTACTACGCCGTCCTGCTCCATGAACTTGTGCATTATTCTGGAGCACCACACCGCCTCAACCGGGAATGCGGCAAACGGTTTGGGGACCGGGACTATGCCTTTGAAGAGCTGGTTGCCGAGCTTGGTGCGGCATTCATGTGTTCGGCGTTTCGGATCGTAAACGAGCCGCGCCCCGATCACGCCGCGTATATCTCAAACTGGCTCGACATCCTGGACCGGGACCACAAGGCCATCTTCACGGCGGCGAGCATGGCACAGCAAGCCGTTGAATATCTGCGGACACTTGCTGACCGACAACATGACACTCATCCACCTTGTCCTTTCTGAGTGCTCAGCAGTGGGCCATACTGGCCTGATTTAGCAATATTGACGGCTAAATTGATCGGAGTAGGCTTTGTGGTCAGAAGGCTCCTTTAGAGAATCGGAGAAATAGATGGGCAAGATGCACAAGGGATATTCGCTTCCATCGATCTCGGACATCCTCGACTTCGCCGGGCTACTAGGGGTAATGGTGGTGTTGGAAGGAATGCTGATGTACATGGCTCTAACGGCTCACTGACGTTCCGACGGTCTAATTGCCAAGCCCGCGACCGCCCCATTTTCGGGGCGGTCTTTTTTTATCTCAAGCTCTGTTAACTCCTCGTACTGACTCGACGATTGCTTAATAAGTTTGATTGCGACGGCGGTCAGAAAGAAGCCCACTGCAACATGATACGGCCACGCAGAAGGTTCCTGCAGAAATGGAAAACACTGACAAAAAATGAATGCCGTGAAACCCAATACCGCAGTCCCACATGCGCCCTCTATATCCTCGAAAAGCCATTTCCGGTAGTCTTTGACCTTAGCCCGCAAATCCGCTGCATAATTCAGGGGGTGCGCTTGGTTTAAGCGATTTAGCACTAGCCCAGCAGCGCACGTAGCAAATAAGCCGTACACTAGGTACCAAAAAACCCAAACCTGTGGCGCGTCCTTAGAAGGCGCAAGAACAGCAAACAGCAATCCCTCACACATGCCCAATGCGATGGGCAAAACAATGTCCCAAGGATTGGCGCGAGCATTTGTGAAGGCTGAACCACGGCTCCAAGTTGCAATAGTCACCAGCGAAAAGGAAAATGAGGTGATCCAAAGTGCCACTTGTTGAAGTTTAAAGTCGTTGCCTGAGGTTGACAGGATGAAATAGATCGCGGCACCACCAACAACCACCACGGCTCCTTTTATGAAGAATGAAAAATTGAGATACATCAAATAAACGTGATCCTTCAGACGCTCTCGCAGCATCTGCTCGGTCAACGGAAGAGCTTTAATGGTCGTAGTTACTGGCATCTGTTGTGGTCCTTCATTGCAAGACACTCCAGCCATCACAGCCCAGGGGATACGCTTGGGGATACAGGGAGGGATGCCGTATCCCCAATCTGATCGCGTCAATTATGCGAAACTACTCCGAACAATCAAGCACTTGTAAAACCCGATGCGCGCTTCAACCAGCCCGACTAATACTCAAAACTCTTTCCCAAACCACCCACCCTTAATCATTGCTCTTTCTACCACCCTCTATCGCCGCGCTAGGACGGGTTTGATGGTACACCAACCTCTCTTCGATGCCTCGGCATCACGCATTACGCGCTAACGCGCCGGCATTCCTGATTGGGCACTCCGCGTTGCTATCACCGCCTAGCGCGGCTGGCAGCTCTGATTGGAAATATTCTAGGAATACCAACTATGCGGCTGTCGGACAGACGATTAAAGAAAATGCGTGCCGGCTCTTCGATGTAACGGTAGGTCAGAACGGACCCCATGATTGCAGCCGATACACACAGAAGCGCCGCACCATCCATTGTCCAGCGGCCGCCGAGGGTCAACAGATCGTCGCCTCCCACCGAAATGCTCGGTGGCAGACCAAGGTGCCTTGCGAGGGCATAGACGATGACCGTCATCAAGAGCAGATACAGGGAATGCGTCAAATAGATCGAATAGGAACTGGCCCCGAGTTTGAGGCAGGCAGGACGTTTCAGAAGCGCGGACAAGGGGCCCACTTCGAAGGCGAACAGGAATACCACGACAGAAAAGACAAGCGGCGGCCCAAGGTCCGGCAGGACATCGGTATAGCCGAAGGCGCACACAATCAACGGTAGGACAAGCAGTTCCGCTGCCCGGAAGAGCTTCCATCCGCGCCGCCGAACAGCATCGAAAAGTGCGAAGGTAATCGTGCCAAGAAGGAATCCGAAGATGGAGCGCATCGCATCGAGAAGAACGTCGACCTCCACGGGTGACACCGGCAATGTCAGCCGGCCGTTCGAAGCAACAAATGCCCCGGTGGCGGCCAAAATCAGCAGGGAACAAGCGAGAAAGCGCCGCCCCAGCGACACGGCCAGGACTGCGAACGCGAAATTGGCCCACAACTCGACGCTTATGCTCCAGGCGGGGTAGTTCCAGGTTTCGTGATCCGGGGTGAAGCCTTGGACGAGGAAAAGATTGGCGAACAGCGAAGGGACGCTGGTGTTGTTGGTGAAGGCGTCCGGCGCATGCAGGAAGTACAGCCGTCCCAGCTCAATGCCGATGTATATGCCCAGAACGGCGATATGGAGCGGATATAACCGTCCGAAGCGGCGAAGTGCAAACCTGCGCGCATCTTGGGGTATACGCAGGCGATTACCATAGGCGCTCGCGATGACAAAGCCGCTCAGGACGAAGAAGAAATCGACTGCGACATAGCTGTTGCGAATGACTGGCAGCCAGTAGAAATGCGTATTGGCGTCCATGTGGAAGAGCATCACCGACACGGCACACAGGCCGCGGCAGGAATCGAGCACTCGGAATCTGGTCGCCACGTTCTACAAGTTCATGGAATCTGGCTGCGCTCATGCGCTGCGTTGTACTCATCGCGAGCGCTGCTGAATTGCGCGGAGACCATCTGCTTATTCTGATTGTTGAGAACGTTTTGACCGAGGTATTTCTGTTCGAGCCGGGGATCGAGCGTGTAGCCTCGCTGCGCAGCCTGGTTGCGGGCATTTTCTAAGCCGTTTTGGATGCAGCTTTGAAAACGGTCGGAAGCATTCATGTAAATCGTCATGCGGTCGCGCGCTTCGATTATGTCCCGCCTGGACGTGGTTGCTCCATCAACGACCGGGGGAGCTATCGGTGCGGCACAGCCCATCGCAACGCCTTGAACGGGGGCTAGCCGGGGGGCGAGTTGAACCGCAGCGTCGCGCGCCATCTGGCCTTCGGGACTGTCGCCGCCGTACTGCACGGCTAATCGCAGCGGTAAGACGGCATCCGGTATATCGCCGCGCCGTACGAGGCAGTCGGCATAATAGTAGTTGGCGGCGGCATTGTACGGATCGAGGATCAGACCCTGCTTCAGCTGTTCCTCGGCGTCGGCGTAGTCGCCCTTCTGCCAATCCGTGTAGCCGGCTTCAAAATGGGGTTTCGCAGCTGCTGCTGTGCTGGCATCTTCGGTACCGTCACGTTCAGAATTCGTCGCCCCTGCGCTCGTATCAGACGTGTCCTGCGCCTGGGCGCGCAACGTGGCCACTTCCTGGTCGTCGGGATTGAGCTTGAGGGCGTGATCGAAGTCAGCCACCGCCAATTTATTGGCGTGTTCGCCGAGATAGGCTTTCCCACGTTCCACATAGGCGGATTCGGCATCCGCCGACGATAGCTGTTTGCTGTGAAGCGCACGGGCAAATAGCTGAACAGCTTTTGCATAGTCCCCGGCATTCAGCGCATCCATCCCTGCGTTGGCGTCATCCACGGCGCTTGCGAAGGACGCGCAGGGCGTCATCACCAGCAGGGTCGCAGTAAGCAGAGCTGCAATCAATCTCATCGCGTATTTTCCATCACCAAGAGGAACGAGGCGAAGGCAGTCATGCAGGGACATGACCGATCATTGATCGGGGATTTCGTCGGACGGCGCGTTACCGGATGCATCACTCTGCGTCCGCCGACTCATCAAAGACGCCGTAGATGCCCTGCGTGATTGCGCCGTTATTAAGGTCGATCAGCAGAATGTCGGGGCCGTAGCGAACCCACTCAAAGTTCGACGGCGGCGGATCGAGATCGTAATCCGTGTAGTCGTCGATAAAGTAGTCGTGGACCCAGAAGCGCCGGGGTAGTACGTACCCAACGACGTAACGCCTGTAACTATAGCCGTGCGGCCAACGGTACGGGTCAGCGCGGAAGCGCGAGAATGTATGGCCGCGATAGACGTAACCGCGCCCGCCTTGAATTCGTCTGGGCACGGAGTTCGCCGCATGAAACTCCGCGTCCGCCGCACCGAAATGCCGTGTTCCGGCCACTCCACCCGTGGTACCGAAGTGTCGAGCTTCGGACCTGCCGCTCTGGAATGGGCTTTGCGCGCCGAACGGCCTGCGCGCGGCTGGATAGCCGCTGAGCGACGCACCACCCCGGGCCCCTGGATTTCTATTGTCCCGGAGGTTCGATTGCGGCATCGCGAACGTATTCGGGCGCTGCCCGAAGCCACTCTGCTGCGTCGGACGAAACTGCTGAACCGGACGGGGCTGCTGTACGGGACGAAATTGTTGCACTGCACGAGGCGGCGGAGGTGACGGGCGTTTCTCCGCCCCGTAGGCGGGCGAGATGAGAGCCGCGATACCTAAAATCACTACCAGGCAAGAGACCACAGCTGCCCGGTATTCCAGCTCCCGCCACATACCAGCCCCCGAATGTTAACAATATGGCTGATATTGATAAGGGAGCGTTGGCTAAGTCAATAGCATCTGCTGACCCGCGGAATGATTTTGTGTCAACAAGTGGGGTATGACTTGGTCACTGTTGGATAATTACGGACGGCGGAAATACCTAACGCCAGCGGAGCGGAGCGCTTTCATAAGCGCTGCATTGAAAGCAGAACCCATAACAAGCTCATTTTGCCTGACACTCGCCCTAACGGGTGCGCGTATTTCGGAGGCCTTGGCGATAACTGCCGAGAGAGTGGATAGCGGCAACAATGCGATCGTACTCGAAACGTTAAAGCGTCGAAAACGAGGAGTGTTTCGGGCGGTCCCCGTCCCACGCAATTTGATCCGTCACCTAGCATCCGTTCATGCTATCCGGCTGGAAGATCAGAAAGCCGGGGACCGACGCCTTTGGCAGTTTAGTCGGCCCACGGCCTGGAAGCGGGTTAGATTGGTGATGGCGGCGGCAGGCATTCCTTCTACACAAGCAAAACCCAAGGCGCTCCGGCATGCCTTTGCGATTGAAGCAGTCCAGAAGCGCATAGCCTTGAGCCTCATTAAGAAGTGGCTGGGCCACGCAAAAATAGAAACCACCGCCATATACGCAGAGCCCATCGGTGAGGAGGAACGGGCACTTGCGCGGTTGATGTGGCGGACGCTACCTGCCTTCAAGGGACCCTAAACCCTATCCAGCCCGCCCTTCTAAGAGCTACGATCTGCTCGACCGAATCGAGCAGGCCGCCTTTGAGCGTTCGCCAATCTACGCAAAAATACCAAGGCGTTCCTGTTTTCGTTGAGGGCGAACTCAGGAGCGAGAGCGATGTCGAACAAAAGCTGCTCTTTCCGTTTCTTACCCACCCAAGTTTTGTCGGCCTCCCGGTAAGTGTAGTCCGAACAAAAGAATATATGACGCCAACTACAATCGATAAGGCCGCTGGAAAGCGGTACGGGTACGTTCCAGATTATTCCATTTGGCTGGGAGGACTACCACTCGTTGTAGTGGAAGCCAAAGCAACCGACATAACTGTAGAGTCTGGGTTGCGGGACGCTCATCTCTACGCGTCGGAAATCAACAAGCGATATCCGCCGGGCGTTAATCCAATCGGTTTTGTTTTGGCGTCCAACGGCGTGCAATTCGCTCTTGCGGAGGCTGACAGCCAAACCAATGCGTTGATATTCGCGGTGGGTGAAGCAGTCCCAGGCTCAGCCGTCTTGCAAGCAATCAAGGACGCTATTGGCAAAGACGCGCTGGACAAAAGAGTAAAGACGCTGGCGGCACATTTCCAGACCCGCGGTTTTTTCGCGGTCTCGAATTATATGGGCGGGCAAGCCGTAGTAAATCGCCAGTTGGGAGTCAACGAGTTTGCTGAACCGTTATTTCCAGCCCTTACGAAGTATTTCGCAAACAACTCTGATGAGACGCCTGATGACGTAATAGATCGCGCGTATGTTACATCCGACGAGCTGGGCAGCTACGAAGGAATTCTCGAGACATATCTGAAAGATCGGTCATCCCATATCGCTGGAAACCAACTCCAACCCATCGTTACGAGCAGAAATACAGCGACCGGAATTTCCACCGAGGTTAGTAAATTCGCGGGAAACCCAACGTATTATAGCCGCGTCCAACTCATTATTGGTTCCGTGGGCGCGGGCAAGAGCACGTTCATACGACGCTACTATCGGCGGCTGAGATCGAAAGATGTTGTCGACCGAACGCGGTGGGCATTTTTGAACTTCAACGTGATGCCGCCAGATGGTGATTTGCAGAAATGGATTGCGAAGACTTTCGTCGACTCATTTGGAGAAACTAATTCGCTCGAACTCTTTGAGCTGAAGCAAATCGAGAAAATCTTCAACGTCGAGATGAAGAGGTTCGAAGAGGGGGCAAACAAACCACTGAAGAAGTCTGACCCTGGTGAATTTGAGCGTAGACGCACGTCGTACCTGGAATCTTTAACTCAAGATATGTCTAAGTTTGCCGAGTGCGTCGCGAGGCATTTCTCGGGGGAGAAGGGTCTCGGGATCGTCGTTTTATTCGACAATGTCGATAAGCGTACCAGAGAGCAGCAACTTAAGATTTTCGAGGCAGCCCAGTGGTTCAAGGACATAACGCGCTCGCTTGTACTGATCAATTTGCGTGATTCGACGTTTGAGGCTCACAGAGACGAGCCACCACTTGATGCGTTTATCAATGCGATCAATTTCTATGTGAGGCCGCCGCGCTTTGCGCAAGTTATCCGAAAGCGCATGGAGCTTTTGCTTGAAACACTGCCCGACGAAGTTGCGCGGTTCCAAGAGTATTCTTTGCCTTCGGGGGTAAAGATAACCTATCCAGCGTCACGACTTGGTGAGTACCTCCTGGGGATTTACCTCTCCATGTTTGACAGAGGGACCATGCAAATTAGTCAGGCGCTTGAAGCGTTGGTCGCGAAAGACGTGCGCCGCGCGTTAGGGATGTTCGGCGATATCATCGTTTCCCCCCATATCCCAACCGATCAAATAGCGGGAATAGCGATGACCGCTGGGAAAAACCGGATTCAAGAAAATCGGATCATCCGCGCTCTAATGCGCGGTCGATACAAATATTATAACGGCCGCTCGCTGTACGTTCGAAATATACTTGCCGCCGATCTCGACCATGAACGCCCCAGCAATTTTATTAATGCCGATATCCTGGAATACCTGATCCGTAGACGAAAGGAGAAGATTGACTTGCAGCAAGAGGGCTACGCAAGAGTCGATACTCTTATCAAGGCTATGGGGGTCTTGGGCTACAGCGAGGCCGATGTCTTCAGTGCCGTGCGGAAACTCGTGCAGTGGGGCTTGATTGAACCCGAAAGCTTAGTAGTCGAGAGCTTGACGGAATCTGATGTTGTGCGAGTGCAGGCTGCGGGTTTTATGCACATGCGCTTTTTTATCAACAGGAACGAATATTTAGTCGGCATTACTCCAAATATGAATTTTTCATCAAAGGAGGTTGCTGAAGATGTTGGTGTTACATGGGCGACGCAGGATGCCAATGCCGATCTTTCGCTTCATTCAAAGAGGAAAATACTGGAGCGCTTAAAAAACTACTTAGCATTTGAATATCAGCGAAGGGCGGGCCGTCACGCGTTTTATAAAGACGAGGGGTGGGGTGGAAAGGCGATTGTAGACGCTGTAGAGACGGCTTCCCTACATTTGAACCAAGTCCAGCAAAGCGGCCCCAGCAGTGGTCCGCGCTCCAGACGATTGCCTGGCCTATAGCTCGCTGCAATCTCTTGCGGGGCTAGCCACAGCTGACCGCTTTCCCGTCCAGCGAATTCCCCGCTCCCTTAACAGTATCAGCCATATTGTTAACATTCGGGGGCTGGTATGTGGCGGGAGCTGGAATACCG
>Ga0182024_10018717_pt1 | contig 12858 bp, 10 predicted proteins | sample P32metaG_FD_120480 | JGI IMG/M metagenome (GOLD analysis project Ga0182024, IMG submission 120480) | Permafrost microbial communities from Stordalen Mire, Sweden - P3-2 metaG (Illumina Assembly) | ecosystem: Environmental > Terrestrial > Soil > Wetlands > Permafrost | place: Sweden: Stordalen...
ATTCTTCGCTATTCCGGTTTTTGCTCGAATCGCCAGAGCGAATACGCTTACTCTCCGGGAGCGGACGTTCATTGTTGCGTCGAAATTGTCGGGAACGCCGGATCGCCAAATCCTCCTCCGGCATATCGTGCCAAACATCTTTCCGGCGCTCATGACTTTTAGCCTGCTGGGTGTCGGCATCGCCGCCATCGTCGAGGCTTCGCTCAGCTTCTTGGGTCTTGGGGTGCCGCCACCGGCGCCAAGTTGGGGCAATATGATCGCCATCGGAGAGCAACAGCTGACGACATCACCCGACTTGGTCCTCATTCCTGCCGCATTTCTATTTTCGACGGTCCTGTCATTGAACCTGCTAGGCGATGCTCTGCGGAAGCGATGGAGACTCCAGTGAGTATCTAAGAAGGAAACTGGCGGCTGATCGGTGGAGATAAGTGAGCCATTGACCTCGTTCGTCCCCAGTGCCTGGGGTCGACATCTCAGCGTACGGATCCAAGGAACCGGTCGCGCGAGAACGAGATCGACCGTCACGATCTGGGGGGCGGGTCTCGAATCGGATCTCGCGCTCAGATACCATCGCCGAGGAGGTAGCACGTTGTGATGGAAGCGACGCCTGATCTGACCACTGGAAGTCCTTCATCTTCTGCGCCACGAGGCCTTTAACGGGTCCTCACCGCGACGCAATCCGTCGGAACGTTGGCGAGCTCCGAGGCAGCGCTGCGTTGCTGAAACCAGACTTGTCCTCCCGGTTCCGCCACCCGACAGCCAGATTGGATTCGACTCCCAGTTCATAAGGTTCGTTGTCAGGATGGTAACCAGCGCTTCGGATTTTACCGGGGCGTGATCGTCGATAGCAGCGCCCAGTTGGGTCTTCCCGCGTAGAGCAGCGACGTGGTCCCTTAGTTGCGAAAGCTCGTGAAGCCGAAGGCGGCGTGTCACGCGGCGATCTGCTGATTCCACTGACGCAGTGTTCGCCAAGCGAGCAAACTTCGATCGAGTTGTCGGAGTCGGCCATGTCGGCGGCGAGACGCTCCACCTAATGCAATGCAGAGCGAGCGTCGGGGTGGTGTGCGCATAGAGCTCGCGGATGGCCTCCTCCGCGTGCCAGGCCGAGCGCGCTGACGCTCCATAACGATCCGGGGCACCGTCACAGAGCGCCCCTCCATAGGCGACGACGTGTCGTTCACGGTGTGCCAGCCACAGCCGATCTCGCGAGCGACCTCGTTGAGGCGGGTGCGTCTACCAAAACAAGGAAGGTCGATGAGCGAGGCGCTCCTTCAGGCCGGACTTCCGCGGGTGAAGCCCTGATTTGACCCTTTCCGTTGCCTCTGCAACGTGCTGACCAGGAATTCAACTCTCCCGGAAGTGTCCGTCGTTCGTGAGTTGTGGGGGCGACAAATACTCGACTCGAAGGCAGTAGTGACGTAGAATTGCTGTGTGCACGTGAAGCGGACGGTCCGGAGGAGGGGCGACAAGGAGTACACCTACTTGTCGCTCGTCGAGTCCGTCCGCATCGACGGCAAGAAGACCCATCAGACACTGCTGCGCCTCGGCGAGGTCGGCGAGCTCGAGCGCACCGGTCAGCTGGACCGGATCGTTGCGACGCTGTCGAGCTACACCGAGAAACACTTCGTCGCTGCGGATGAGCTCGAGGGTGACGGCGCTCCATCCTTCGGCGCAGTCGCGGCGATTGCCGCGTACTTCGACCGCCTCGGACTTCGTGAGCACTTCAGCCTCATCGGTGACAAGCGACACTCGAAGAACCTGGCCGACACGGCGTTCGTCATGGTGGCGAACCGGCTGTGCGATCCTTCGTCGAAGCGCCGCACGATTCATGAGTGGCTCGCTCAGGTGGCACTGCCCGACGGCGTCACCTCGCCGTTGCTCGACCAGTGCTATCGGGCCATGGACGCGATCGCCGATGAGAAGGAGGCGACCGAGGAGCTGTTGTACGCGCGTCTCACCGATCTCACGAACCTCGACCTGCGTCTTGCGCTCTATGACCTCACCTCCACGTACTTCGAGACGAGCCGAGGGCCAAGTGAGGAGTTTCCATCGCGCGCCTATGGCTATAGCCGTGACAAGCGGGGCGATCGCCCCCAGGTCGTGATCGGTCTGCTCGTCACTGGCAACGGGATCCCAATTGCGCACTACGTCTTTCCCGGCAACACGAGGGACTCAACGACGCTGACCGAGGTGATGACCGACTACCAGTCCCGGTTCGGCGTCGGACGGATCGCGCTCGTCGCGGACCGGGGACTCATCAGCGAGAAGAATCTTGACGACGTCGAAGCGGCCGGCTTCGACCATGTCTTAGCGACGCGGCTGCACCACGACGAAGATGTCGCCGCCGTGCTCGCCCAAGCGGCAGCAGCCGGCGAGGATGCGTGGATCTCCGTTCCCGGCTTCGAAGGAACAAAGGCCTTCGAAGTGCTCCACGATGGCCGGCGTTTCGTCGCGGTCTCCTCCATCGAGCGCAAGGCCCGCGATGACCGGCGCCGCGAAGAACTGCTCACCCGCGTCGAGACAAAGCTCATCACTCTTAGCGAACGGGTGCGGTCGGGAAAACTCATCGACCCCGCGAAAGTCGGGGCCGCGGCCGAACGGATCCTCCACGACTCAGGTGTCGCACGATGCTTCACCACCAAGATCGCCCATGGGGTGTTCACGTGGGGCTTTGACGAACGGGCGCTCGACTATGAGGAGAATCTCCTTGCGGGCCGCTACGTGCTCACGACCTCACTCTCGCCCGGCGAGGCGTCGACGACCGACATCGTGCGCCACTACAAGATGCTCCAGAACGTTGAGCGGAGATTCAGAGTAATGAAGGACTTCCTCGGTCTTCGTCCCGTTCACCATCGACTCGAGGAGCGCGTCCGTGGTCACATCGCGCTGTGTGTCATTGCTGCGGTGATCGAAGCGGTGATGGGCAACGACTTAGAACTCGCCGGCGTGAAGGACCCCGACATCGCCGAGCAGACCATCTCACCGCGACGCGCGTTGGCTGAACTTGGCGCCATCCGGCTCCACAGGCTGAACGCCGGACGCCACATCGAGCTCGTCGACCGACCGACGAAGCTGCAGCACCAGATCCTCGATGCCTTCGGCGTCGAGGCGAATGCGTGGAGCCGGGCCAGAATCTCCTGAGCTGGGCGAACGCGAACGGTGTGGGGGAAACACTTCTTGATCGCGCCTCCACTACCAGGTCATTCGCGAACCACCCGCTGAAGTCCGGTCAGGCGGGCCTAGCTCCCGCAGGATTCGCAGAACGCGGAGGCTTGTGGCAATCGACATGCAAGCGAAGTTCAGCGGCAGGTTTATCCTCGACGCCAAGGAGGGCGAAGTCGGGAGGACCGACCAGTAGCTCACAGACGCACGTAGTCTCGAGTTCCACGGGGGCTCTCCAGATCTGTGGGCGTTAGACACCTTCAGATTGGTCGAGCCTCTGCCTCGCGTCGCGGATCACTCAGCCCCGTGTTTTCCGAAGCGCCGCCTAACCGACCTTCCAGCGGGTTAGGCGGAGTTCTGCTGAGAGACGGGTGCTGAACCCCCCGGCATCTCTCAGCAGCTACTTCAACCAGACGTTTTCATAGTAGGCATTAGCACCGGTGGGCGCCACCCAGTTCATAACGTTTTTAGTTAAGACCACGTATGTTGTCTTTTGATAGAGCGGAATCGCGTATGCATTTTGGTCAAGCAAGTTAAAAATCTGATTATAGAACCTCTGACGAGCAGTCGGATCTTTAATTTCCGCGGCCCGCTGCAAGTCGCCGTCGAGAGCTGGCGATGTCGTTCCACTAAAAAAGCCGGTTGAACCAAACATTGCTGGTGTAGCGAACGATGGATCGACGCCGGTCTCAACCCCGTTGGTGAGGAACACGGACCAGGCACCAGTCTGCATATCAGCGGCATACGTCGTTACTGCTTTCGGAGTTATTTGCACCTGAATTCCGACCTGCTCCCATTGTTGAGCGATCGCGGAGGCTTCTGTTACCCACACGGGTGTATTAATTGCCGTGAATAACTGTACTGTGGGAAATGGACTTCCGGTTTGGGTCTGGTACTCCGCGAGCAGCGCCTTGGCCTTAGTCGGATTATATCCTAGGTAAGCAGAGTACTTCTTTTCGAAGAAATCCGTCCCCGCCGCAATCGGTGCTTCGGTCAATGGGTACAAATTTGAGTAGATGGAAGCAACAAGCTGTTTGGCGTTGGTGGCATAACTGAGAATCTCTCGCGCCAACAAATTATTAAATGGAGCGCTCCTGGAATTGAGCGCGACAAACTCGTAGTTAACGCTTTGAGGCGAATCCACCTTGAAACTAAAGGAACTCTTTGCCTGTTCGATGATGGACGTTGTAGAGAAGGTACTTACCTCGGCCTCGCCTGACTCAAGAGCGCTGTAGTCGCTTTCATCGTTACTAGTCGCTAAGAAATCGACCCCGCTTAAATACGGATGACCTTTCTCCCAGTAGTGAGGGTTACGTGTCAAGTCGAGCGAGGCCCCGGGTTCATCGCTGACCACCTCGAACGGACCGGCCCCTATCGGGTGTAAGCCAAACGAAACCAGCGACTCGGACCCGAGGGCGGTCGGTGACTGCGGCCAGTTGGGCGCGTTGTTGAAGAACGCACCAGCAAGGGCCGCGTCAGGATACTTTAGATGCATCACTGCCTTGTAAGTACCCTGAGTTGACATAGAGCTGACCGCCGCAAAGTTGGATAGACAGAGGCAGGCGTTGCTCGGAAGAAGATCGCGATTCCAATCGAAGACGATGGCCTTCGCGTTCACTGGCGTACCGTCTTGAAATTTCACTCCCGGCCTTAGCGTTACCGTAAAGGTAAGGTTTTTGTTTGACCAGGCATAACCAAGAGCAATGTCAGGAACGAGACTGCCGGCTGATCCTTGTTCGAAGAGGGTGCCGTCGATAGCCCCATTTATCCCCGCATTAGCTGCATCCTGGCTGTCGGTCGCAACATCGAGCGTAGGCCATGTCTCGCCCGGGACCAATTGTGTCAACGTGCCACCGTGTCGAGGTGAGGCTTGTGCAACCCGGGTCGAAGCTGGCGCCGCCGAAGCTCCGATGACCATCACCACGATGGCTATGGCAACAATGGTGGCAACACGTTCTGAAACGGTTCTTAGCAATTAGATATCCCCCTCGTGTTTGAGCGCCAACAAAATCTCACGGCTTTAATTTCGTTCAAGCCGACCCTTCGAATGAAGGGGTTCACACCTCTAGGTCCCAGAAACGCGCTTCGCCGTCCTCTCGGATTCTTTCCAACTTCCAGCGAAAGTTATCATCTGCTCTAGGTGTTGCGCAACTAGTTGGTCTATGTTACGCGAATATGACGCCGACTGCCTTCGTCCCGCTGCGACGTACCCCGTCCATCGTCACTCGACCACGGGAACCTGGACGATGTTTGGCCGTCCAATCTCACCTGCATGACCTCTCGGCACCGGCAGGCCTTCCTCTGAGTAGTCGGAGAGCAACTCCGCCGCACGGGTGCTCGGCCTGGTCTTTCGCCGTTGACGTCGGCACAGTCTTCCGTACCGATCGCGGCCAGGAGTCGTCCAGTGACATCGAGTCGTCGCTCCAGGATCCGATCGGATCGCTTGGATGTGGGTGTTTCGCCGCTCCGTCCACTAAAGAACCCCAGAAGTCCGAATAGCTCGATCAGCTAGTACGACGCCTTCAAATCAGCGATCATGCTGTCCTGCTTCCTTCAAGGTCGTTCCACCGTGTACTCGGCCGATGCAAGCGGGACAGGGCCGCAGCAGACCAACCAGGTCGTCGATGTCAGATGATGGATGGAGCGGGAAGGCGACCAAGTACTGATTCGACCCATGCCGATGCCTGTAGAAGCTCATAGTCCCGCCCGGGAGGCGCAACGAGCTGTAATCCCATCGGAAGACCATTCTCTGCGAAGCCAAAGGGGACGTTGACCGAAGGAAAACCCAGCAAGCTCCACGGAATTAGCAAACTCGGGTCACCGGTATTCATACCCTCTGGAGCGGGTCCCGGTGTGGTTGGCATAAGTAAGACGTCTCGATCCACCCAATACTCCGCCAGCATCCCTCTGAGCCACGTTCGGATGCGACGGGCCTGTAGATAGTATGTGGCCGGCAGAAGCGAGCCAGCACGATAGCGGCTCGAGTCGCTCTCCTCGGAAGGGAAGTAGTCACATATGCTCGCTTCGGCGTAGGTGATAATCCGCCAACAAGACCACGTCAATTGGAAATCATCAGGCAAATGCACATCGGCAACCGTCGCCCCGGCGGACCGAAGTGTGCCGACTGCCCGCTCGATGCCAGCCCGCATATCTTCGCCGCAGCGCTGAAGAAAGAAATTCCGCACGACTCCGATCCGAGGTGCGCCGCGTTCGTTCATTCGAAGGTCGGAGGTTGGCGGCGGATCGGACAGTGTTGTCGGGTCACGAGGATCCGGACCTGCCATCACCGAAAGAAGTAAGGCGACGTCAGCAACGGATAAGGCGATAATTCCGACATGATCCAAAGACCAGGCATAAGGAATGCATCCGAAGCGCCCGATGCGTCCATAGGTCGGTTTCATTCCCACAACGCCGCAGTACGCAGCCGGTCGGAGATTGGAACCTGCCGTCTGTTCGCCGATGGCCGCAGGAACCATTCGGGCCCCCACTGCGGCACCTGACCCACTGCTCGTTCCGCCAGCCGTATGCTCCTGGTTCCATGGATTGCGAGTCGGTGGCGTTCGGTCACCGATCGGCATGTGTGTCTTTCCGAGGATAATTGCGCCGGCTCGGCGAAGTAAACTGACGCTAGTCGCATCGACGGTTTCAAGTGGCAAGGTGGTCTTATCCCGCATCCCCGTGGGCATGTCGCGGACCAAGAACTCGTCCTTTACTCCAATGGGCACGCCGTGCAAGGGACCGCGTGAATATCCTCTCCTGACTTCGGAGGTGAGGAGTTCGGCTTCACGACGTGCACCATCGGGATCGAGATAGCTCCAAGCATGGACGCGTGCGTCGGCAAGCTCGATCCGGTCCAACGCGTCGGCCACAACTTCCGTCGGGGAATAGTCACCGGCGGCGATACCCGCCGCAATTCCAACCACACCAAGCTCATCGACTGGTATACCCATCCAAGTCACCGCCTACTTACGAGCCCGAAGCGAACTAATGGGCACCGGGCTCCGTCCCATCAGGAAGGTCCACTGCGCTGATCGTCGCCATGTCTGCCGCGAGTGTCCGGAGCAAGCGCGACGCCTGGTCCGTTGAGGGGCCCCAGCGTCGTTCCGATTCGGCGGACAACCATTGGAACGCCTCGTCAGCAGATATCTCGGGTTTTAATCGCATACTTCAAGACCCTCCATTGGTCTATAACTCAAGCATTGGCTCGTAGAACAGCTCTTCGACCGAGACTCGGCGAACCGACAGACCTTGCTCGTAGGAGTAGTCGAGGAGCGTCTCCAGCAGGATCCGATTGTTGCGGACACCGTATGGAAATACGTCCGTTCTGAGTCCGATCCCCGCTTCGCTCGAGAGCACTCCGGTTTCGAGGTAAGGACGCGCTCCTTCTTGAACCTCGGCGAGCCAGCTGTCTTTAGCTTCTAGAAATGCCTGGTATAGATTAATTGCAACCCACGGATGACGCTTCAAGAAGTCAGTTTGGATCGCGACACCGTGGTTCACTGGAAAGATACCTGACTGGGAAAAGTAGCGGGCTCCCTCCGCCTGAGGATCGGCGAACAATGGTCGAATTCCTGAACCGGATCCGAAGTCAGCAGATCCCCGGTTTTCGTTGACGATCGACTTGCGACGTTGGGAATTAGGGACGGGCGCCGAGAAGCCCCACCGACCTCCGAGGAGGGAGGCATCGAGCTCGCCGGCGCCTAACATCGCGCCGATATTTTTCTCCCAAGGAATATAATGAAAATCGAGGTCCCTGGGTGGTTCGAAACCTGTTGAGCCGCCGTGACTTTGTTCGGGCAGACGCTCCATATACCAATGGCAGCTTGTAGTTTCGACGCCGAAGTCGTGCTGTAGAATTCCTCTGGCCCAGAGTGCGGCAGTCATCTGATACTCAGGAACACCTATGCGCTTTCCAGCGAGGTCTTCCGGGCGTAAAATACTCGACGCCTCCCGAACGAGCACATTCGTCTGCATAAAGCCTCTTGTCGTGAAGATTGGCAGGGCAACAAACGAGTCGTCACCTCTGCTTCTCGCGGCAATCATGCTCGACATGGACAATTCAGACGCATCAAATTCGTGAGCATGAAATTGTCGCCAGGCGAGTTCCTGCATCCCCGATCTAGTGCACTGCAGGTTAATACCCTCAGGAGCAATTCGCCCCTCAATCAGCGGCCGTGATCGAGGATTCTCAGCGAACGCAAAGCTCACGTCAAGGTTTGCCATACATAACCCTCCAGAACATCAGGAAGCCCGCCGAGGCCCGCTTGATCGCCCTTACGAATGGCGAAACCTATCATTTGCTCCACATGTTGCGCAAATTCTCTGTCCAGTCCTCGTGATCGCGAGGCGTCCGTCACCAGCCGAGGCGTGCGACCGGGTCTCTTGACCGGGACTCACATAGCGAAACAAGTCGACCAGGGGAACAAGCTTGATCGCATTTCGTGGAGGAACGACTCCAAGCGCCACCTCCAGCCGCGTCCGGAACACCTGCCCTAAACGGGCCTCTGGAAGCGGCTACGAGAGGAGGCGTTCCGGACAAAGACGTAAGAGAAGAATGCTGCCCAAAGTTTAGGATGGCATACTCTCAATCCGACACACTCACGAGCGAACTAAGGCAGATTCGGTTTTTAGGTGAACGCCTCGAATCTGCGTTCTCGTCTGAGTTCGTCGCTATGGTAACGGTGAATATGTCTGAAAGTTATGCTCCACCCTGGATATGCGCGCAGAATTTAACCGAATGAGCTCTTCGCGGTCTCGGTTCTTCAACGCCGCAAAAAGACCCGAGTAGTACGCGGTTAGGCGGGCTGCCTCAGGGTCCTCAACAGTCGCAAGTTCTAGCGCCCGATAAACAGCTGCTCGATCCCAGATCCGTTTTGCCTCGAAGGTATATATGTCATAAGGACACAGGTCAAATATTATAAATGAAACTTGCCGTGCTGCCTCAAGAGCACCGTGGCCATCTCCAGCTTTGACGCAACCAATTACCTCATCCATAGCTGAATGAATATTTCCTAGTTCAACTACCTCGGGCCAGCGAATTGTCGCAAGAACTTCCTTCTCGAGCAGGCCCCTCAGGTGATAGATCTGTTCCATCTCTTGAACATCGATGCGAGCAACGAAATAACCGCGGTAAGCGTCGTAAGAAAGCAATTGCTCAGACACCAATATCTTCAACGCCTCGCGAGTCGGTGCGCTACTAACGCCAAGGTGATTTGCCCACCACACTTGTCGTACGTGTTCGCCGGGCAATAGCTCCCGATGCCGAATCGCCTTGCGAATCGCTGCCGCTACATGCTCGGCGGTATGGGAGCCCTTCTTATAGCTCCGCTTTACTTCAACGTGAACATCTGGCACCTGGATCGGACAACTCCCTACGAATTCGGCGTAAGCATGCGTTGCGGGTATCGGATCTCACTCCAATCGCCGCAGACGGCCGGTGGCCGCCTAAACGACGCTCCATCTTATCCCAACGTTCTCTCTCGCGCCGCCACCATTTTAAGGCACGCACGACCCAAGGCTCTGCACGACCGACTAATTGGCGATCCTTGTTTCGATGTAGTGGGTAGCAATGTCATCGCTCGTTGTTACCCAGACATCGCGATGTGAGCAGATCTCCTTCAGTACGTTGGAGAACCGCTTGAATAAGTAAGGTTGCCCGACAACAAAGGTATGAATCGGAAGGGCCATCACCATCCCGGTCTTCTGTGCGTCCTGCATAAGCACCTCGAACTGATCGAGCACGATCGACTCATAGTCGGTGCCCGAGAGCGTGGTTGACGCCCACATGCCGATGTCATTCACCTCGAGAGAGTACGGGACGGAGATCATCCCAGGAATCGACAGAGGGAATGGCTGATCGTCACAACACCAGTCAAGAAGATAGGTGAAGCCGTACTCGGAAAGGATCCGTGGTGTCTCGAAGGTCTCCGAGAGCCCGGGGCCAAGCCAGCCCTTCGGTCGCGAAGGAAGAGACGCATCGAATTCAGCCATCATCTCCTGGAGGAACCGCTCTTCCTCTTCGACTGGCATGCCCGACTCTGTGATCGAGTTCGTCTGACCATGCGCGACCCAGGCCCAATCCCGCTCGATAGCTGCCTTCACGATCTGGGGGTAACGCGAGCAGACTTCGGAGTTAGTGATTGCGCTCGCCCGCACACCCAAGGAGTCGAAAAGGTCCATGAGACGCCAGATCCCAACCCGGGTGCCGTAATCTCGCTGACCATGTCCCATCGGATCCGGCACGTGGGGGCGCGAGGATGACTTGTCTACATGAAAGTGCTCAATGTTGAGCCCAACATAGAACGCAAGCTTCTTGTCGTCAGGGAACGTGAGCGGTGACCTCTCGACGATCGGCTGATATGTGTAGAGGGCATTGTCCATTTCCTCGTCATCCTTTCTGGATTATCTAGAGAGCGCTCTAGATAATCCGATCCTAAGTTGACCTTCTAATCGCTGTAGCTTGGGTAGGCCTAAAGTGCGGTAACTTCCATCGACGGAGAACCCATACGTACGTTAGGCACATCGCTGAAGCGATAGTCCTGAGAAATGAAACGTTGCTGCTGTCCTGAATTGAGCCCTGGCCTCGAAGTGACTCGAAGTATCCCTCCATCGATGCTCCACAATGAACAAGACAAATCGAGCATCTTCTTCGGCCTTTTTCAGAAATCTGGGATGACTGCCCGAGAACTACAAATCAAGTCGCCCGCCGCGGCTCGCTCCATTTTACGCCATCGAACATCGCAATGATGCCCTCAAGGACGAGGAACGATTCCGTGATCGTCCCGCGAGAGTGTGAACTCGGCCACCGTCCTTCGAGACTGACCGTCTCCCTTACAACTGCTGACCAAATAGCTGGTCGAGCTGTTTTCAGGCGGTTAATCACGACGGGGACCAAAAGCATTTAGCTCACCGCTGCCCGCGATAAAGGATGGGAGAGTAGCTCGGAGATCCCTTTAGGAACCTGCGACACGCTCTATAACCCCGGGCCACGGGTTTTACACTAATGGCGATCGTGGAGTAGCGCAACAAGTTCCGCAAGATTGTCGTGCTGCAAGATGATCGGGAGCGCCGGTCAAAGGCAGGGGAGGTCCATCAGTGAAGCTCCTCGAGGCTTCACCGGCTCGACGGACGTAGACCGAAACCGCTGAGCATCACACGCGAGACAGAGCGCGGCGAAACCAACGTCAGGGAGGGCCGCGCGAGGGGATCTAAAAGGCCTCTGACATGGAAAGATTCCTTAGCGACCACAGACCTGAGACGGCGGTTGAGCAGATCCGCTTCGAGCTCGCGAGTGAGCTTCTCGGTGATCTCCAACGTCTCGACGAGCAACTGAAAGCTGCGCACAAGCGCATCCGCGAGGCGGTGCGTGCGTCGGGAACATTGCTCACCGAGTCATTCGGCGTCGGTCCGATCATCGCTGCGACGCTCATCGGATTCACAGGCGACGTCAACCGGTTCGCGAACCGGGACCACTACGCCTCTTACAACGGCACTGTTCCCGTCGAGTTCTCTTCTGCGGGACGGGTGGTCCACCGGCTCTCTCGACGTGGGAACCGGACGCTCACCATGCTCTCCACATGGCTGCGGTGAACCAAGTTCGCCACCCACATTCAGAGGGGCGCGCCTACTTCGAGCGACAGGTCGCCGAGGGCAAGACCAAACGTGAGGCGCTTCGCTCGCTCAAGCGTCAGGTCAGCAACGCCGCCTATCGCCAGCTTCTGCTCGACGCTCGACGAGCCGGGAGATAGTGGGCCCGGGAGGACACTAGGGAGCGACTCATTGCCAGCGCGGACGACCTCGCACGATTCGCACGCAGCCTCAACAACCGGCCACGCGAGACGCTCGAATTCATGAAACCATCAGAAAAGCTCACCGAGCTAATTGCGCTGACTGGTTGAGCCCACCCTCCTTTGCTACTCAACTGGGCGAGATCAGCTGGACCAACGATTACAGGACAGGTGAGACACATAAGCTGACCTGCCCGTATGGACGGAGGCCAAGCGGAAATACAGACTGGGTAGGACTACGGATCAGGGGGCGCGTGTCTCTCCACCTAACCGAACATACGGCAGTGGCTGTGGGGGCGCTATCAATCGCGGAGCGAGATACGCCCTCGTCCGCGGACCCGTCCTCCTGCATTCTGGCCGCACCATACCTAGGATCGAACCCATGCCCCGCGGAGACTTAGGCACCCGGCGTACTGCGCGCTCGATCGGAGCCGATGGCTGGTGAATTCATCCAAACTCGTCAGGGACGGGCGACCATCTGACAGTCTGGTCGCGTGGCGACCGACACGGGACGCGCTCCGCGGTACCCGGTGCTCACGACTCGGCTCGACAGAGCTCCCGTTGCCAACGTCTGGGTAAGAATGCTCGCTGAGCGCTCAGCGTGACTGAAAGGCCGGCGATCCGAGAGAACACTCCGCCGGATCGCGATCGCAAGGCCTCTACGGGTGCGTTCTTATTGCGCGAAGGCGTACTAATCGCGATCGTGCCTATCTTCGGATATGCAAGCGCGTTCTCGTATGACGCGGTCCGGGCGGCCCGGTTCGGAATTCCCTATGGCATGATTTCGATCAACCTGAACGACGTGCTTCGTACGCTCGCGACAACGTTTCTCGTGCCATTTCTGATAGCCACAATTGTCTTCACTTTGTTGGGTTTCGTACCCTCGGAGGTGCTCAACGCAAGGCTGGCA
>Ga0182024_10018718_pt1 | contig 12858 bp, 11 predicted proteins | sample P32metaG_FD_120480 | JGI IMG/M metagenome (GOLD analysis project Ga0182024, IMG submission 120480) | Permafrost microbial communities from Stordalen Mire, Sweden - P3-2 metaG (Illumina Assembly) | ecosystem: Environmental > Terrestrial > Soil > Wetlands > Permafrost | place: Sweden: Stordalen...
CCGGCCGCGATCGACGAGCGCTATGGTTTCGCGCAGGGCGCCGAAAGCGCCGCGCGGCTGACAGGCGTACCCTGGCTCACCCCGGTGATCGCGCTCATGGTGCTGTTCACGGGACTCGGACAATTCGGCGGCATCGGATCGTCAGTTTCGCGGCTGCCTTTCGCCGTGGGAGTCGATCGCCTGCTTCCAGAGGCGGTCAGCCGCGTTCATCCGCGCTGGCACACGCCGTATATATCGATCCTCATGCTCGGCGTGGTAGCGTCGTTTTTGCTGACCGTATTTCAATTGGGCGATACGCTGCGCGCGGCCTATGACACGCTGGTTTCGCTCATGGTGATCGCGGGGTTCCTTCCCTACATCTACATTTTCGGCAGCGCGTGGAAAGCGGCGCGGCGCGTGAGCGCGCTGTGCGGATGGGCGGTGACGGCGATCGCGCTCACTTGCTCGGTGGTGCCCACTTCTGAGATCCACAACGTCTGGCTGTTCGAATCGAAGCTCGCGCTAGGGACCGCGGCGATGGTCGCGTCGGCGTGGTTGTTGTACCGTCGGAATAAGCGTCCTGATCTTCCTTGATATTTGGCCCGATGTCGAGCTATCCCGATTCCGTTCGTTTCCTCTACGCGCTCGGCAACGAAATCAAGAGCGTGAAATTCGGCCTCGACCGGATTCGCGCGGTGCTCGAAGCCTTGGGCAATCCGCAACGCGCGTTTCGCGTCGTGCACGTTGCGGGAACCAACGGCAAAGGGTCCACCTGCGCGATGATCGACGCCGGGCTGCGCGCGTCTCACTTAAACGAGCCCATTCGAACCGGCCTCTACACCTCGCCCCACCTCATCGAACCGACAGAACGGATTCACGTCGACGGCATCGCCGTATCTCGAGAACAATTCCAGCGCGCTTTCGCAATCGTCCATGAGGTCGCTCTAAATCTTGATCTAGATTGTCATCCGACTTATTTTGAAACGGTCACCGCGATGGCGTTCTGGCTGTTTCGAGAATTGCGGGTCGAAACTGCCGTGATCGAAGTGGGTCTGGGCGGGCGCCTCGATGCGACCAACGTAGTCGAGCCTGCGCTTACCGCGATCACTCCCATTGATTTCGATCACGAGGCCTGGCTCGGCAGCACCATCGAATCGATCGCCCGGGAGAAGGCCGGCATCTTGAAACCGGGAGTTCCCGCGGTGTTCGCGCGGCAGCGTCCCGAAGCCGCGGCAGTGCTCGACCAGCGCGCGGCCGAGTTGGGGATCGCGGTCGCCCGCGCCGCGGATTTCGAGATTCGCGATTTGGAAATCGACGCGCGCGGGTCAAAATTCACGATCGCGGGACTCTCCTACATCGAGTGCCCGCTGGCCGGCGAGCATCAGGTCGACAACGCGGTCACCGCAGCGCTGGCGCTCGAAAGCCTGGGCATTTCGCCGCGCGGGATTGCGGAGACGCGGTGGCCCGGCCGTCTCGAAGTGGTCGCGCCGAATCCCGACATCATTCTCGACGGCGCGCACAACCCGGCGGGCGCGCGCGCTCTCGCCCGATACCTCGCGCGATTCTACTCGCATCGAAAAATCTGGATGATCTACGCGGCCATGCGCGATAAAGCCATCGAGGAGATCGCCGGCATCCTGTTTCCGATTGCCGCCGAGCTGATCTTCACCACCGCTGGCTCGTCGCGCGCGCTGCGCCCCGAAGCGTTGGTCGAAATCGCCGGGCGCGGCGAAACGGCGGAATCGCCCGCAGCCGCTGTGGATCTGGCGCGCACGCGCGCTCAATCCGACGACGTGATCGTGATTACGGGATCGCTGTTCCTGGTGGGCGAAGCACGAGCGTTGTTGCAAAGCGTCCGGCCTGCCTGGGGCGGATGACTCCGGGGATCAGACGAGGTTCTCGTACGCCGGCAGCGTCAGGAATTCCTCGAAATCGGCGCTGGTCATCATCTGTTTGAAGATCTGCGCGGCTTTCAATCCCGGCGCGGTCTCATCCGTGATCTGGCGGACCATTTCGGCTGTGATAGTGCGGCCGTCGTGCATCACCGAGCCGTGCTTCACCCATTGCCACACCTGCGCGCGGGAGATTTCCGCCGTCGCCGCGTCCTCCATCAGGTTGTAGATGGGCACGCAGCCGACGCCGTGCAGCCACGCGTCGAGATACTTCACGCCGACGTCGATATTCAGACGCAGCCCCGCTTCGGTGATGTCGCCTTCGGGCGCTTCAAGCAGATCCTTCGCGGTCACGTGAACCTCGTCGCGCTTGCGCGAGATCTGGTTCGGCGCAGGCATGTATTGGTCGAAAACTTCCTTCGCCACCGGCACCAGACCTGGGTGCGCCACCCACGTTCCATCATGCCCCGCGTTGACTTCGCGCAATTTATCCTGCCGGACTTTTTCGAGCGCCTGTTCGTTCGCTTGCGGGTCGTTTTTGATCGGAACCTGCGCGGCCATGCCGCCCATCGCGTGAATGCCGCGGCGATGGCAGGTCTTGATCAGCAGCTCGACGTAGGATTTGAGAAAGTGCCGCGTCATGGTGACCTGCGCGCGATCCGGCAGCACGAACTGCGGATAGTTCCGGAATTTCTTGATGAAGCTGAAAATGTAATCCCAGCGGCCGCAGTTCAAACCGGCCGAATGTTCGCGCAGCTCGTAGAGAATCTCGTCCATCTCAAACGCGGCCAGGATGGTTTCGATCAGCACCGTCGCGCGAATGGTCCCGCGCGGCACGCCAACGTGGTCCTGCGCGAAATTGAAAACGTCGTTCCACAGCCGCGCTTCGAGATGGCTCTCGAGTTTCGGCAGATAGAAATACGGCCCGCTGCCCGCCTTCCTCAACGTGTGAACGTTATGAAAAAAATACAAGCCGAAATCGAATAAAGACCCCGACAAGGGTCGGCCATCGAGCAGCGCGTGCTTCTCATGCAGGTGCCAGCCGCGCGGGCGAACCAGCAACGTCGCGATTTTGTCGTTCAGCTTGTAGCGCTTGCCCTCCGGGCTCGTAAATTCGATCGCGCGATGCACCGCGTCGCGAACGTTGAGCTGCCCCTCCAGGTTGTTGAGCCACGTGGGCGAATTGGCGTCCTCGAAATCCGCCATGAAAACGTTCGCGCCGGAATTCAACGCGTTGATCACCATCTTCCGATCCACCGGACCGGTGATCTCGACCCGGCGGTCTTCGAGATCGCGCGGGATCGGCGCGACGGTCCACTCGAGTTCGCGAATCGCGGCGGTTTCCGGCAGAAAATCGGGGAAGATTCCCGCGTCGATGTCGCGCTGGCGAACGCGCCGCCGTTCGAGCAGCTCCTGCCGCCGGGGCTCGAACTCGCGGGAGAGGTTCAGCACGAAATCGATCGCGTCGTGTGCCAGAATTTCGCGCGCTGCGCCGGTCACGTGCGCGGTGATCTTGAAATCGTGGGGCAAAAAATTATCCTCCTGCGAGCGCGGGGCTCGGGGCGGCCCGATGTTTTTGGGGACGGGGCATGTTGCGAAGAACCAGCGTCAGCAGCGCGGCGATCAGCGCCAGCGCCGCGCACACGTAAAAGCCGTAATCCCAGGTTCCGGTTTTTCTGAAAAGCTGCGCCGCCAAACCACCGGCCAGAATCGATGCGACGCCCTTGGCCGCGTAAATGAATCCGTAATTCGAGCTGGCGTTTCTCGATCCAAAATAATCGCCGATCGCCGACGGCATCAGCGAATAAATTTCGCCCCACGTGAAGAACACCAGCGCGCAACATATCACGAACAGCGTCGCCGACCCGCGAGCTACCGTGACCACGCCCAGCAAAAATATCGATTGCAGCAGGAACGCGACGCCCATGGTCCGCTCCCGGCCGACGTGATCGGAAACCCAGCCCCAGAAGAGGCGCCCGCTGCCGTTCGCGATCAGATTCAGCGTCACCGAAAGTTGCACCGTCGCCGCAGCGATGTTCAGCGTCTTCGCCATCGGCTTGACCTGAGCCGTGATCATCAGCCCGCCGATCCCCATCATCAGCGCCATCGCGAAAAGCATCCAAAAATGCGGCGTCCGAAGCATTTCCCACGAATTGTAATCCGCGCCGTGGGGCTTGATCTGGACTCGCGTCAAGGTCGCCGGGAGCACGATTCTGGGAGGATTTTCGAGGAACTGCGCCGCGACCATGATCAGCAAACCCTGCACGACTCCGGTATAGAGGAACGTGTCCCGATAGCCGTGCACGTGGATCAAATGTGCGATCAGCGCGGTGAACAAAGCCGCGCCCGAGCCGAACCCCGCAGCGATCAAACCCGCCGCCAGCCCGCGTTTATCGGCGAACCACTTGAGCGCGATCCCCATCGATCCGCAGTAGACCAGCGCCGCGCCGAATCCGGCAATCGAATAAAACAGGTACAGCTCGGTCAGCTTGTCCGCGTGGCCCATCGCCGCCCAGCCCGCGCCGCACAGCAATCCGGCGGCGGTCATGAAGGTGCGCGGCCCCAGGCGGTCGATGAGCCAACCCGAGCACGGCATGATCCACGTCTCAAACGCGATGAACAGCGTGAACGCCCACTGGATATCGTCGAGCTTCCAGCTCTTGTGCGCGGCTTGGAGCGGCTCGACGAAAAATGTCCAGGCATATTGCAGGTTGGCGATCATGATCATCGCGATCACCGCCGCCGACAACCGGAACCAACGATTCACTTGGCGCCTCCTCCACGCGACACGATATCAAGAAGCTTCGCGCACGCGTAAACGCTGCGCGTATGCGGCATCGCGACGCCCAACCGGTCTCCCAATTCCACCACCGCGCCGACGATCGCTTCGATCTCCATCGGACGGCCCGCTTCGAGATCCTGAAGCATCGACGTCTTGTGCGCGCCGACCTTTTCCGCGCCCGCGATTCGCTGCTCGATCGATACCGGCAGCTCCATCCCCAGTTTCGCCGCAACCGCTTCCGCCTCGCTCATGATATTCCGGGCCAGCGAGCATGTTTCCCGATCGTGAACGATCTGCTCGAGCGTCGCTCGCGTCAGCGCGCTGATCGGGTTGAACGCGGCGTTGCCCAGAATCTTCACCCAGATTTCGTGGCGAATCCGGGCCGTCAATGGCGCGCGAAGTCCGGCTTTCACCAGACGCTCGGCAATCGCGCGCGCCCGGTCCGATCGCGCGCCGTCGGGTTCTCCGATCGAAATCCGGTTCCCTTCGTTGTGACGGATCACGCCCGGCTCGGCGATATCGGTCGAGAAATAGGCGATCGAGCCGATCACGCGCCGGCAGTCGATGGATCGCGCGATCACGCCGCCCGGGTCCACGCGTTCGAGATGAAGGTTGGCATATTCACCGTTCTCGAACTGGAAATACCACCACGGCACGCCGTTCTGCGTGCTCACGATGCTGGTATTTTCGCCGATCAACGGCGTAATCTGTGGCGCGAGCTGCGTCAATCCGTGCGCCTTCACGCCCAGAAAAATCACGTCCGCCGGACCGGCTTCCCGCAAATCGCCGATCACGCGCGGGCGGACTTCGAAATCGCCGTCGGCGCTGATCACCCGCAGGCCCCGCGCGCACATCGCCTGCAAATGGGGGCCGCGTGCGAAGAGCGTCACGTCTTCGCCCGCCCGCGCCAGCTTCGCTCCAATGTAACCGCCGATCGCACCCGCGCCGGCGATCAGGAACCGCATTACCGCGCCTCCACGATTACAGCACCCCTGCCAGCGCCTTTGCGACCGCGCCCCGCTGGATCTTGCCCGTCGCGGTGCGCGGAATCGTGGTGACGATGTACAGCTTCTTGGGGCGCTTGAAATCCGCCAGCCGTTCCTTGCAAAATGCGAGCAGGGTCGCTTCGGAGGGCGCCTCGATCTCTTCGCGCAGCACTACGGCGGCGGCCACTTCTTCGCCCCAGGTCGCGTGCGGCACGCCGAACGCGACGGCCTCGGCAACCGCCGGGTGCGCCAGCAGAATCTCGTCGATCTCGCGCGGCGCGATCTTTTCACCGCCGCGATTGATCAGTTCCTTGATCCGGCCAGTCAGCGTGAGATAACCTTCGGCGTCGAGAAATCCTTGATCGCCGGTGCGAAACCATCCGTTCGTAAACGACGCCGCATTCGCTTCGGGATTATTTTCGTATCCGTCGACCACGTTCGGCCCCTGGATGACCACCTCTCCGCGCTCGCCCGCCGCAAGCAGCTTCCCGTCCTTATCCATGATGCCGATCTTCACACCCGTTCCCGGCCCCACCGATCCCGGCTTGCGCGCTGCGGGCGGCTTCGGATTTGAGGCCATCTGATGCGAGGCTTCCGTCATTCCGTAGGCTTCAAGCACCGGCGCGCCGAACGCCTGCTCCATTTTCGCCATCATCTCCGGCGCGAGCGCCGCGCTGCACGATCGGATGAATCGCAAACCCTCGGCGCCCTGCGGACGTTCGTTGCCCGCGCGCGCAAGCAGCAGCGAATGAATGGTCGGAACCGCCGAATACCACGTGACGCCGCAATCGCGCACCGTTCGCCAGAACGCGAGCGGCTGAAATTTCGACGGCACCACCACCGTGCCCCCGGAAAGCAGCGTCGCGACCGTCGAGGCCACCAGGCCGTGCACGTGAAACAGCGGCATCGCAACCAGCGCCACGTCCTCGCGCGTCAAACCGTAGTGCGCGACGATGTTCCGCGCCGAAGCCATCAGATTGCGGTGGCGGATCGGCACGCGCTTCGGGCGTCCCGTGCTTCCGCTGGTGTGCAGAACCAGGGCGACATCATCCGGAGCGGGCGAAATCGGATCGGGCGAAATATTTCGCAACGCCGCGTGTACCCCCGCAATCCGCACGAATCCGCTCGCGTCCATTTCGATCGAGTGCACCGGCACTTTGCCTTCCGCCGCCTTCCGCGCTTCGGAAGCGCCGTCGGGCGGGCACAGCAGTAGCTTCGCCGAAGTGTCCTCGATGTAATAGCTGAATTCGTCGTGGCGATAGCCGGGATTCAGCGGCGCGATCGTTCCTGCAATCGACCCGGCGAGAAAACTGACGATCGCCGGCAATCCGTTCGGCAAAACCGTGGCGACGCGATCGCCCTTTTCGATGCCGAGCGACCGGAGCGCGTTGGCCATCGTCATCACTTGATCGCGCAGATTGTCGTAGGAGATCCGAATTCCGGCTTCGGGCAGAATCACGGCGATTCGATTCCCGGAATCCAGAAGATCGCTAAGGGTATCAGGCATGGAATTCGGTGCGGACGAGGCTCTTTTCGCGATGTTATCAGACTTGAGCGTGTTCGCGCGCCTTCAATCCGCCGCGATCACCTGCTCGTGGCCGTGTTCGCGCCGATGTTCTTGCATATGTCGCGCGGCCACCAGGTTCGCCGCGCGCAGCAGCGAATCGAAGGTCCCCGCGTCGGTCCACCAGCCGTCCAGCACCGCGTAGGTCATGGTCCCTTCGCGAATGTAGTCGTTGTTGACGTCGGTGATCTCCAGCTCGCCGCGATGCGAAGGCTTCAGCTCGCGGCATTTGTCGAATACCGTGGCGTCGTAGAGATAGATTCCGGTCACCGCGTAATCGCTCTTGGGTTTGTTGGGTTTTTCTTCGATCCCCACGATGCGCTGCCCGTCCAGCTCGGCCACGCCGAAGCGTTGCGCATCCTGAACTTCCTTGAGGAAAATGCGGGCGCCGCGCGGCATTTGCTTGAACTCATCCACCGCGGCGCGGATGTTGCCTTCGATCAGATTGTCGCCGAGAATCACGCAGATCTGGTCGCCGTCGGCGAAATGCTCGGCCAGCGCCAGCGCGTCCGCGATCCCGCCTTCGCCTTCCTGATAGGTGTAGTTCAGGTGCTTGAGTCCGAACTCTTTCCCGTTGCCGAGCAGCCGGAGGAAATCGCCCGAATTCCGGCCGCCGGTCACCAGCATGATGTCGGTAATCCCCGCCGCCACCAGCGTCTGGATCGGGTAATACACCATCGGTTTGTCGAAGATCGGCAGCAGGTGTTTGTTGGTGATTTTCGTCAGCGGGTAGAGACGGCTGCCTGAGCCCCCCGCCAGCACAATGCCCTTCACGCGTGTAGTATAGCGCAGACGCGCGATTTGACCGGCTTTGGGTAGTGGGCATCAGTCAAATTGATGACTCACGACCGCCGCGTCATCCCGAGCGCAGCGAGGGGATCTGCTTTTCGGCCGGGGGGTTCAATTTTTTTCGAACTGACCCAGTACCCGGCGTTGGCTCAGATCGAATTCATTTGAGCCGCTGCAACTGCGATCCGGCGGGCTGCGCCAGGGCGAATTTGGTGTCGGTTATATCGGGAGGATTGACGTGCATCTCGACCGTGTCGAGCACGACTTCGTAGCCGTCCAGCGGCCGCCGTATCGTGATGGTCGACGGGAACGACGCGGATCCGAATGGCTTCCAATCCGCGTACTTGGTCTCGCTGACGACCTCCCCGGAGGCGGTAAAAGTCTTCTGGCGGCTGATCTCGAGCGAGTACCGGTCAAAATAGATGTTGCGGATCACGCGCAGCTGGCCCTGCTCCTGGCGGATGATCATGAGAATGTAAACGGCTTTGCTTTCATCGGTATCGTTTTCGAGCAGCGTCAGGTCCGATTTCGCGTCGGGCGACGCGATCAGCAGCGAAGTCAGGAACGCAGTCGGACGGAGATTTTCGAGCTTGTTGGTGGAACTTGGCGGCGCGTCGTTGTCGCCCTCGATGAACCGGTTTTTGGACGGAATCCAGACGCGAAAATCGCGGCCGGTCGATACCATGTCGAAAATGGTGGCGCTGTGGACCACCGGATCCAGCCCGATGATGCGAATATCGTCCGGTTTCCGATAGAGAATGGAAGCGCGGATGGTGGCGTAGTCGGTCAGTTCCCCGCCATAGAGCGCTCCCACCGACGGCGAAATGTCGGCGCGCAGGTTAAAGGATTGGATCGGCTCAGAGACCTGGCGGACGCGCTCGATCAGCTCCTCTTTGGTCGCGGTGAGCAACGGACGGTTGGCCGGCTTGCCCGGATTGGCGACCACCCGCTTGCGGACAAAGCACGAGCACAACAGTATCAGCAGAATGCACAGCAGTGCTCGGGGGACTGGCCGCATCGGCGCGAGACGATTCGCATTCACTATTGTGCGCTATTCGCGGGGCGCGCGTCGAATCTGGTGCGAACGGTGGGACTTGAACCCACATGGCTGTTAACCGCTGGAACCTAAATCCAGTGCGTCTGCCAGTTCCGCCACGTTCGCGCCGGGCGCTATTGGCATGATAACCCGCCGCGGTCTGCCGTATCAGCCGCTTACAGAGCCGCGACCACAGGGAGCGGTGGATGCACGTTTTTCAACAAGCTGCTATCGGGCGTACGTCGCGATGCTGCGCATCGCTTCCTCGCGCGCGGCCTCTTCCCGCGAAATCAGCCGGGCCGTCTTGCGCCCGCAGGCGCACGCCGATTCATCGATCCGGTCCGTCTCGCCCCGCCGCGCCCGCGGCGTCTCCGGCGACATTGTCTCAGTCGCGATATGCAGGCCGCAGTGCGCCTCGCACTCCGCCGCCAGCAGCGTCCCATTCCCGTCGACGATCTGCTCGAACACCGGGACGCGGAACCGGGTCCACAGCATCTCCCGATCGGTTTCGCTCAACCGCGCGTCTTCCCACTTGCCCAGCACGACGATCGCATGGCTCACGGAAATCCCGGTCGCCGCGATCGCCTCCAGTTGCGCAAGCGTCGCCGCGATCGCTTGCGGCGCAAACTTCGCCGCCGCTTCCGACCAGCCTTCGGCGAACACCCTTACCCCGGCGCCCGGCCGGAATCCCGGAACCAGCACCGCCGTCCGCGGCGCCGGCGGAATCGGATAACGGAAAGCCGCCTTACGCGGCGACCACTTGAGACAAGCGCGCACACTTCCTTCGTCGCGTTACTGCGCAAATATTCTCAGGAGATTTTCCTGGAAAATCGCGCGGGCATCGCCCTCGCTCAACCCCAGCTCGTACAACGCCGTCGCCTGCGCTTCAAAAATCTGATGGTGCCAGCCGCGCGGAAAAAACGAGGAATCCGTCCCGAACAGCAGCCGCTGCGGTCCCACCACGTCCAGCGCCCGCCGGAATACCTGCCGCAGGTCCAGGTGCGATTCCTGATAGCGCATCCACGAATTCGTGCTCGACGTGTCGAGATAAACATTCGGGCACAGGTCGGCAACCATCAGCGCTTCGCGAAAATACCCCGCGCCGAAATGCGGGATGATGATCGGCACCGAGGCAAACTCCTGCGCGATCGCATGCAGATCGATCGGGTTTGAAAAACGCATGTCGAAGCGCGACTCGAGCCCCAGCTTCTTCCGCACTCCCACGCTCAACACGCCGCAATGCACCAACACCGCCCTCCGGTTGCGCGATGCCCATTCAAACACCCGCCGCGCTTCCTCGGATTGAACCGGGTAGCGATGCATCGCCGGAAACAGGCACGCCGCACCGATCTCCGCGAGCCCGTCCGGATTCCACGCGTGTACCGGATCGACCATCGCGAAGCTGAAAAATCGATCGGGATGCGCCCGAACCGCAGCCGCCACGGATTCTTCATCGCCGGGAACGCTCGCGATCAGTGCGGCTCGCGCCACCCCGTGCCGGTCGAGGTCGTGCACCCACGCCGCCGCCAATTGCTCGGCCGCGATCTCCGGCATCTGCCATCCGAGCTGCTCGCCGATTGCGTCGATCGTCAATCCGGATTTCTGTGCCGCGAGCGCCGAAAAGAATCCGTGCGAAAAGAAATGAATGTGCGCGTCGGCCACCGCCATCGGCCCCCACGGCGATTCGCGCTGCGCGCTCACTGACGGCGGCTCATTTAGAATCGCCGGCCGCCTGCTCGCTCGGAAGCCGCATCAACCCCACCGAAAACGCGAGCCGCGTCAGCCCCGATGCGTTGTTCACGCCCAGCTTCTTCATCATCGTCTTGCGATAGCTCCGCACCGTCTGCTCCCGCAAATCCAGCATCACCGCGATCTCTTTGCTCGATTTCCCTTCAGCCACCAGCCGCAGCACCTGCACCTCCCGCGGCGAAAGCGAGTCGATCGCCGACGGCGCCGCCCGCGATTCCAGATCGCCCTTCTGAATGCGCGTGAGCAGCCGGTCGGAAACCTGCGGGCTCAGGTACGCGCCGCCGCTCGCCACCACGCGCAGCGCCTCCATCAGGTCGCTGTCCGAGGCCCGCTTCAGCACGAAAGCGCGCGCCCCCGAGCGGATCGCGCTCACCACCGAGTTCTCGTCGTCGTACATCGACAGAATTACGATCTTGCAGTCGGGAGAGTGCCGCAGGATCTCGGCCGTGGTCTCGACGCCGTTCAATCCCGGCAGCCCGATATCCATCAGGACGATATGCGGGCGCAGACGTTTCACGCTCACGACGGCATCCGTGCCCGTCTCGGCCTCCCCTACCACCCGGAACTCCCCGCTCCGGCCGAGAATAGCTTTAATGCCGTCCCGCATGATCTTGTGATCGTCGACCAGCAGCACGTCGAATGGCATAACAGCAGAAGATCCAGTCAATTGTACAGCGTTTGGCGATCTGAAGTAGCCAACGCTAACGCGCGGCGGGGAAAGGCCGCCTGGGGGCCGTCCGGAGGTTTCTATACATTCGTCTCTCTAACGTAGAATGGGGTTGCGCGTCCATTTCTGAGGGAGTCTTTTCATGCCCGCCCTAAAGCCCTCCTTTCTGCTCGCGCCGCTCGCCTTCGCCTTTGCTCTGGCGCAATCGCCCGTGCCCCAACCATTGATCGGCGCCGCGGGCTACTCGTCTCCGGTTCCGATCCCGGTCGCCCCGGGCCAGATCCTGACCCTCTTCCTTCCCGGGTTGGGCACCCTCGTTTCGACCGCCGTGACCGCTCCCCAGGGCGCCCTGCCCGCCTCGCTCGCCGGCGTTTCAGGAAGTCTCAAACAAAATTCGACCGCTCCCGAACCTCTTCCCATCCTCGAAGTCCAGCCCATCGTGTCGTGTACCATGGGCGCGCTTGTACCCGCGACTACCTGTGGCTCGATGCTTGCGGTCACCGTGCAGATCCCGTTCGATATCCAAACGCTTTGCCCTCTCTGCCTGAGACCCATTTCGCTGACGCCTGCCCAGATCGCGATCTCGGTCAACGGCCAGCCCAGCCAGTTCGTCGACTTGAACCCGCTGAACGATCAGGTTCACATCCTGACCGCCTGCGATGTGATCTTTGCCGGCTCAGCCGCGCTCGTCGCATCGGGAGGACCCTGCGCGCCGATAGTGACCCACGCCGATGCAAGCCTGGTGTCCGCGATCAAACCCGCCAAAGCCGGCGAGGAACTGGTCGCTTATGCGACCGGTCTTGGCCAGACCAACCCTCCCTTGGCAACCGGCGAACCCGCGAGTACGCCCGCGCCCACGCTCACCATCTTCGCCACGGACTTCGACTATCGTCTCAATGCGCTCGCGACCAAGCCGGGCGTGCTATTGCCGGGAGTGACCGCCATCAATTCGGCTCCTGTTTTCAGCGGCGCGACGCCCGGATTCGCAGGCCTCTATCAGGTCAATTTCATCGTCCCTCCGCTGCCCGTGAATGGCATCGCCCCCTGCTCGATCACGTTCGCGGGCGTTCCCTATTCGAGTGCCGTTCAATCCAATCTGACCGTCAGCATCGGATCGACGTACTCCTTCGACGGCGCGGGGATTTGCGTTCAACCCGGGATTTGAGCCGCGACCACGTGGGGCCGCCATTCCTGGCGGCGAGCCGGCTTTCAGCCGGCTTATGCTGTCGCCGGTTCGATTCCTCTTACCGGCGCCTAGCTGCTCGCGAATAATCCGGCGCCGGACTCAACCGCCGGCTCAGCGCGCGCACCCGATCGATCGCCTCGTCGAGCGCTTCCGTCACCGCGCGCACATGCTCGAGCGTCTCCGGAAAATCCATGCTCAGCAGTTGCAGCTTCAATCCCGCCGCCGACA
>Ga0182024_10018719_pt1 | contig 12858 bp, 13 predicted proteins | sample P32metaG_FD_120480 | JGI IMG/M metagenome (GOLD analysis project Ga0182024, IMG submission 120480) | Permafrost microbial communities from Stordalen Mire, Sweden - P3-2 metaG (Illumina Assembly) | ecosystem: Environmental > Terrestrial > Soil > Wetlands > Permafrost | place: Sweden: Stordalen...
GGCCGGAACGGTCCGCCGACCCGGTGATCGCGAAAACAACGCCGGCTCCTACGCCCGCAGCCAAGCCGGCGCCCGTTCCCGCGGCGCCTGTGAACGCCGCGCCCGAATCTCCCGCGCCGCCGCGCGCGCAGGCGATGCACATTGAGCTCGACGCGTCCGAACCCTGTTGGATCGCGATGACCGACAGCGACGGCAATCATTTGTTCTCCGGTGTGCTCTCCCCCGGCGCGCCGCGAACGGTCGAGGTGGAGCAGGCCGCGAAGCTTCGCACCGGCAACGCCGGTGGACTGATGGTGAAGCTGAACGGAAAGCCGCTCGGAGAAATTGGTCCGCACGGTAAAGTCCGCGAGATCGAGTTCAGGGACAACGCGTTCACCGTCACCGCACCCGACTAAACTCATCCCCGATGTGAAATCCTGTGGAGATGCGCCCTCTCGACGGCATCCGCGTCCTCGATTTTTCCCACGCTCTCGCCGGCCCTTACTGCACTATGCTCATGGCCCAGTATGGGGCGGAGATTTACAAGATCGAATCGCCCGAGGGCGAGATCGGTCGAACCTGGGGACCACCCTTCACCGGAGAGGACTCGTCTTTTTTTCTAGGAGTGAATACCGGCAAGCGCAGCCTGGCGATCGATTTGAAAAAGCCCGAAGCCGTGGCCCTATGCCTCGATCTGATCGAGCAGGTGGACGTGCTGATCGAAAATATGCGGCCGGGAACGCTCGAACGCCTGGGTCTCGGCTATGAAGCGGCGCGAGCGAGAAATCCGCGGCTGATTTACTGCTCCGTCAGCGGCTACGGGCAGAATGGACCTTCCCGCGACGAGCCTGCCATGGACCTGATTCTGCAGGGCTCGAGCGGCCTGATCAGCATCACCGGCGTCGAAGGCGGCGAGCGCGTGCGCTGCGGCCATTCGGTCGCCGACATTACCGCGGGAATGTTCGCGCTCACCGGGATACTGCTGGCTCTTGAAGCGCGTCACCGCACCGGCGCCGGTCAGTTCGTGGACGTTTCGATGTTGGATGCAATGATTTCGGCTATGTCTTCGAACTTCGCGTATTTCACCGGATCGGGCGTGGTCCCGGAGCCGTTCGGGACCCGCTTCGGCTCCATTGTTCCCTATCGCGGCTTCTCCGCTTCCGATCGCGACCTGGTCATCGCGGTGTCCAGCCCCAAGCTGTGGACGGAGTTTTGCGCCGCCATCGAACGGCCCGATCTCGCATCCGATCCGCGTTATGCCAGCAATCGTCTGCGTGTGGCGAATCGTGACCAGCTGGAGCCGCTGATCGCCGAAATTTTCCGCTCGAACACCTGCGCGTACTGGATCGAAAAACTGCGCGCACATGGAATTCCGTGCACTCCGGTACGCACTTTCGATGAAGTAGTGGCCGATCCGCAGACGGCGCACCGCCAGATGTTCCCGACCATCGATGGTTTTGAGGTGACCGGAACGCCGGTCAAGTTTTCCGCTACGCCTGGCTCCGTCGACCGGCGCGCGCCGCGCCTGGGCGAGCACTCCGAGGAAGTGTTGAAAGAATTGCTGGAGATGGACGATGCCGCCATCGACCACCTCCTGCGGAGCAAAATTGTTCACGCCGGGTCGACTAAGGATTCACACTCCACCGTGCCAGCGTCTTCACGTCCTTGATCAGCAATCCATCTTCCAGCACCACCGGATGCGCCCACGTGGCGCTCTCGGCGACTTCGTATTTGCGAATCTCGCCGAGTCCCTTCGGCGTCGGCCGCGCGACCATTATTTTCGCGTCGGGAGTCAACACATAGAGCGTCGAGGCGCTCGCCAGCATCGCCGCACTATCGCCGCCGCGCGGTGAGCCGGTCCAACCGATCGCTCCGGTACGCGCGTCCAGGCAGAAAATCTGGCCCTTCTTCAAATGCGAAAACCCGAACAGCAGATCGCCCGCCAGGACCGGTGAATTCATGTACATGGCGACGTCTTTGTTCTGCCACACCGTTTGCGTCGACCATTTGTCGCCGACGTGCGCCAGCCGCACCGCGAACACGCCTTTGTCGATGCCCGAAAAAATCAGCGTGTCCTTATACCGCACCGGCGTCACGATGTTCTGGTCGTACTGCGTTTTGAACGGAATCGTCCACAACACTTTACCGGTCGCGGCCGCCACGCCGACGATGTTCGATTTGCTTTGCGTCACCACCTGCCGCACGCCCCCGAGATCGACCACGATGGGCGAGGCGTAAGCCGGCGAGTCTCCATCCCAGGTCCATTTGACCGCCCCGGTCGCGGCCTCGAAGGCGGTCAGCGCGCCAAGTTTCGTGCCGCCGACATACACGATCAGCAGTCCGTTGTCGACTACCGGGGACATGGCTGTTCCGAAATCGGGCGCGCCTTCCTTATATTGCTGCGCGAAATCCTTGCGCCAGCGAAGCTGCCCCGTTTCGGCGTCGAAACAGGACAGAATTCCATTGATTCCTAAGGTGTAAACCCGACCGTTCGAATAGAGCGGCGTCGATTTCGGACCTTGCCCATGCCCGGTCGCCGCCGGATTCATCTGGTACGGCGCCGGATAGTGTTGCTGCCAGCGCAGCTTACCGCTCGCGGGATCGACAGAACTGATCGTTTCCGCATCATTCAGGCGCGTGAACACGTAAGCGCTGGCACCGGCCAGAATCGGCGATGCGTGGCCTTCCCCCACGGCAATCTTCCACTTAAGATTGAGCTTTTCGGGCCAGTTGGCGGGTTCGCCGGCGACGACGCCGTCGCGGTTCGGCCCGCGCCACTGCGGCCAGTCCGCGCCTTGCAGGAAAACGGTAACGAAGCAGCAGGCGGCGAGCATCTTCCTCATAGGGTCAACATTAACTCCCGTTTACATTCACAACCTTTCATCATCGTACCGTGTTGTGAGAACAGGACGTCTCAACGATCATGAGGACACGAACACTTCTTCTCGTTACTGCCGGCGCGCTGGGGATGACGCTGGCATGGGCACAGGAGCCGCCTCCGCCGGGCGGCCCGGGAGCTCCACCGCCGCCGGGAGCGCAGGGCGCCGCGCCGGGACAGGACGTGCCTGGACGCGCCGCCCGATTGGGACTGGTCACCGGTACAGTATCCTTCCAGCCGGGCAGCGTCGACGATTGGGTGCCCGCGACTCCTAATCGGCCGCTGACCACCGGCGATCGTCTGTGGACCGATACCGGCGGGAGGGCCGAGGTACATCTGGGCTCAGCGGCGTTTCGGCTGAATGCGCGGACCAATTTTTCGTTCATCAATCTGGACGACCGGATGGCGCAGGTGCAGCTTTCGATGGGGACGTTGAACATCCGCGTACGGCGGCTGGCCGACGATGAGACGGTGGAAATCGATACGCCGCAGGCCGCGCTGACCATCCTGCGGCCGGGCGAGTATCGTGTCGACGTGACCGAACAGGGCGATGCGTCGATCGTGACGGTGCGTTCCGGACAGATAGAAGCGACCGCCGGACAGGCCGTCGCCATCCACCCGCGGGAGCAGTTGCGCATCATGAACGGCCCCTCCGAAGGCGCTCCGGCAACGTTCGACCAGCGAGAAGCGCCTATCCCCGACCCCTTCGATAATTTCTGCATGGATCGGGACCGGCGGGAAGATATGTCGCAGTCGGCACGCTACGTTTCGCGGGACATGCCGGGCTACGCCGATCTCGATGCCGCTGGGCAGTGGCGCCCGACGCCGGAATACGGGAACGTCTGGTATCCCGGCAACGTGCAGCCGGGATGGGCGCCGTATCGATTCGGCCACTGGGCCTGGGTCGCGCCGTGGGGTTGGACTTGGGTGGATGACGCTCCATGGGGCTATGCTCCGTTCCACTACGGCCGCTGGGTATTCGCCGGTGGCGGCTGGGGCTGGGTTCCCGGGCCGATGGGAGGACCGGGGATCGTGGTGGCGCGTCCCGTGTATGCGCCGGCGCTGGTCGCCTGGGTCGGCGGACCGAGCTTCGGCGTCTCGATCGGGATCGGCGGAGGCGCGGCGGTCGGTTGGTTCGCTCTGGGGCCTCGCGAGGTTTTCGTGCCGGCTTACGCCTATAGTCCCGCCTACATCGAGAGGGTCAATGTGACCAATACAGTCATCGTGAATCGCGGCGTGTTTGTGAACGCCAACGTCGGCGGAGCGGTTTACATGAATCGCGGAGTGGCGGGCGCGGTGGTCGCGGTTCCGGCGGGAGCGATGGTCGCGGGCCGCCCCATCGGTGTTGCTGCCGTGGTGGTCCGTCCTGAGGTGATGGCGCGCGTACAAGTGACCAACGTCGTAGCGGTAGTGCCCGAGCGCGGTGCCGTGGTCGGCGGCCGCGTGGTCACCAACGTTGCGCCTCCCGCGATGGCCATGAATCGAACCGTGGTGACGCGGGCCGCGCCGCCTCCGGCGCCGGTGGCCTTCGAACAGCAGCGCGCGGCGATCGCGGCCAATCCCGAACGCCCTTTCAATAACGGCGCGATTCGCGCCTCCGCTCCCGCGCCTGCCGCGCGGCCCATGTATCGCCCGGCCGCTGTGGGTGGCGCGCCGGCGAATCCTGGAAGCCGTCCGTTCACCCCGGCCAACACTTCTCCGCGGCCCGAGCCGATGGCTCGGCCGGCCACCTCAAATGCTCCCACGCCGGCGGCACGGCCGAATCCGGAATCGCGGCCCAATGCCGAAGCGCGGCCCGCGGAACACGGCACTACTCCCCCGCCCGCGCACAATCAGAAACAAACCAAGGACACCCGATCGAAGCGCACCGACAAAGAAAAAGAAAAGCAGTAGGCTTTTAGCTAAGGACGAGCTGGGTCTGCGTCACCACCGCGACCAGCCGTCCTTCGCGCGTTGAAATTCGCGTTTGCCACACCATCGTAGTCCTGCCGCGATGAATCGGCGTGCATTCGGCTACCACTGTGGAGCCGGCCGGCGCGGGTCCGATGAAATTGGTCTTGCTCTCAATGGTCGTAGTGGAGGCGCCCCCTGGCAGATTCAGCACCGTCGCCAACGCGCCCAGCGTATCGGCCAGCGCCATCGCCGCACCGCCGTGAAGAACCGCGGGACGCGTGCACAGTTCTTCGCGCACCTGCATTTCCGCCGTCACCTTTTCCGGTGACGAGCTGACGATTTCAATCCCGAGCAGCGCCGCGAAGGGAAGCGGGTCCATTTACGATATCGTACTAAGGTGATCCTTCCGACGCTCGCTCTGGTCACGCTGCTGTCGGCAGACACTTGGCCGCAATTTCGCGGGCCGCAGTCGGCTGGCGTCGCCGCCGACGAACCGAAGCTCCCCGATTCCTGGAGCGCCAACTCAGAACGTGGTCTGGAAAGTCGATATTCCCGGCAACGGATGGTCGTCCCCGGTAGTTTGGGGAGACCGCATTTTCGTCACGTCGGTGGTCTCTGCGAACGATGAGGAGAAACCGAAAAAAGGCCTCTATTTCGGCGGCGAGCGCAAAGCTTCCACCGACGAACATCGCTGGATGGATTACGCCATTGATTTCAAGACCGGCAAAGTGGTGTGGGAGAAAGAAGCGTATCGCGGCGCTCCGAAGACGTCGCATCACTTGAAAAATACCTATGCCTCGGAAACTCCGGCGACCGACGGCGAACATGTTTACGCCTACTTCGGCAATGTCGGTCTGTACTGTTTCGACATCAACGGCAAGTTCGAATGGTCGCGCTCCTACGGACCGTACAACACGTGCTACGGCTGGGGCACCGCCGCGTCTCCGGTGCTCTATAAGAACCGGCTGTACATCGTCAACGACAATGACGATCACTCGTTCCTCGACGTTCTCGATAAAAAGACTGGCAACCCGATCACGCGGATGGATCGCGCGGATGAAAAAACCAACTGGTCAACGCCGTACATCTGGGAAAACGAAAAACGCACGGAGATTATCACCACCGGCACCAATCACGTGCGGTCCTACGATCTCGACGGCAAGATTCTCTGGGAACTCACCGGAATGTCTTCGATCGTGATTCCGACTCCCTTCGAAATTCGGCCTGTTGGATCTGAGCTCGGGCTACGTGCTCGATAGACGCGGCAGGCTTACGCGATCCGCGTGGGCGCATCGGGCGACATTACGCTCAAGCCGGTCAGACCGCCAGCGAATCCATCGCCTGGTACCTTCCCCGCGGCGGACCGTACAATCCGACTCCGTTGGTTTACGGCGATTATTACTACACTCTTTTCGATCAAGGCTTTCTGACCTGCCATGACGCCAAAACCGGGAAAGAGATTTATGGAAAGCAGCGCATCGATCCCGCGGCGGGCGCGTTCATTTCCTCGCCGATTGCGGCCAATGGAAAAATTTATCTATCGAGTGAAGACGGAGATACGTTTATCGTTCAGGCCGGTCCCGATTTTAAGGTGCTGGGCAAAAACAGCCTGGATGAAATGATCATGGCCACGCCGGCGATGGTGCGCGGCAGCCTGATCATCCGCACCGCCGGGAGCCTCTATCGAATCGGTGGGGCAGGTCTCTGACCTGCCAAGTCACAGAAACATCGAAACAAAATCCGAAGACCGGAATCGTATTCCGTGAGACATGGGACTCGGGTTTCAGATCGCCACCCTGTTCATCCTGGCGATTCCAATCGCCAGCATCGCCTGGGCGGTCACTCACGAAGAGGTGTTTCGCGAGCCGCGCGATTATTGCGCCGACCGGAGCCGCGAGTGCCGACGCTGGTATGAACGAAAGTTCTTTTACCTGTTTACGTGCGAATACTGCTTTAGCCACTATGTGGCGCTTTTCTTTGTCGGAATTACGCAATTTAGGCTGTTATACGACGATTGGCGCGGTTATTTGATCGCCATTTTCGCGCTGGTGTGGGTGGCCAATCTCTACATGGGCATCTTCGGACGCCTGCGGCTGGACATCAAAAGCCACCGGGTGGAGATCGAGACGCAGGAAAAGGAACTCGAAGAAGAGCGGCGTCGGTGATTTTTTCCTAACTTCTGAAGCCGGGTAACGTTCTTGCGTTACCGGAGTATCACACGACGTGGGATTCCTAGCACAAGATCTTCGATATGCCGCGCGGACCTTCAAGAAGTCGCCGGTTTTTGTGGTGGTTGCAGTGTTGTCGCTGGCCCTCGGGATTGGTGCGAATACTGCGATTTTCACTCTGGTCGACCAGATTCTGCTACGCCTGCTGCCGGTGAAAGATCCGCAACAACTGGTGCTGTTGTGGGGCCGCGGGCAACATTATGGCAGCAACAACGGCCGCTACAAACTGTCGTATCCGATGTACGAGGATTTTCGCGATCACAACCAGGTTTTCAGTGGAATGTTCTGTCGCTGGGAAACCTCGATGAGCGTGAGCGCGGGTGGACGCACGGAACACCTGGACGGCGAACTGGTTTCGGGAACGTATTTTCAGGTGCTCGGCGTGGGCGCGGCGCTCGGCCGTGTGTTTACTCCGGACGACGACCGCACTCCCGGCGGCCATCCGGTGGCAGTACTCAGCCATCGCTATTGGACGGCTCGTTTCGCCGGCGATCCGAACGTGATCGGCACCAGGCTGCTGGTGAACGGATACCCGCTGACGGTCATCGGAGTGAGCCAGGCCGGATTCGATGGCACCGACCCCGGCACAGCGCCCGCGATCCGCGTCCCGGTGATGATGAAAGCCCAGATGGACCAGCTCAATTTTTACACGCTGAAAAGCCGCCGCGGGCGCTGGGTGAACGTTTTCGGAAGATTGAAACCGGGCGTGACGATGGAACAGGCGAAAGCGTCGCTGCAGCCGTTTTTCCACCTGCTGCTCGAAATGGAAGTTCAGGAAAAAGAGTTTGCGCGCGCCGCTCCGGAAACCAAGCGGCGATTCCTGAGCATGTGGATGGACGTGCTACCGGCCTCCAAGGGCGATTCGGAATTGCGGCGCCAGTTTTCGAGTGCGCTGGTGGTGCTGATGTCGATTGTCGGGCTGGTGCTGCTGATTGCCTGCGCCAATGTCGCGAATCTGCTGATCGCGCGCGCGACGGCCCGGCAGAAGGAGATCGCGGTGCGGCTCGCGCTGGGCGCCAGCCGGTCGCGAATCATACGGCAGTTGCTGGTGGAGAGCGTCACGCTGGCGCTGACAGGCGGAGCGGCGGGAATCGCGCTGGCGATCTGGATGGATCGCGGGCTGCTGAAATTCCTTCCGACCAGAGATACTCCGCTCACCATTTCGACCATGCCGGATTGGCGGATTCTGTTATTCACGCTGGGCGTGTCGCTGCTGACAGGGGTCGTTTTCGGACTGGTGCCCGCGCTGCAGTCGACGCGGCCGCAGCTCGCCGGAACGCTGAAGGACCAGGTGGGGTCGATCGCCGGTGGAACCGCGGTAGGATTGCGGAAAGCACTGGTCGCGGCGCAGGTGACGCTTTCGCTGTTGCTGCTGATCGGCGCGGGGTTATTCATACGCAGCTTGAGCAATCTGCGCCAGCTCGATCCCGGATTCCGCACCGCCAATCTTCTGGAATTTGCCATCGATCCGACGCTGAACGGGTATCCGCAGGCGCGCAGTCTGGATTTTTATCGCCAGTTGCAGGAGAGCCTGGAAGGCATTCCGGGCGTGCAGTCGGCCAGCCTGGCGATCGTGCCAGTGCTGACCGGCAATGAGTGGGACAACACCATGGCGGTGGAGGGTTTCGTGAACAAGCCGGCGGAGGCGCCCGATCCGCACATGAATTTCGTTTCTCCGGATCATTTCAAAACCATGAACATCCCGATTCTGATCGGGCGCGATTTTCGAATAACGGACGCGGTGGGAGCGCCGCAAGTCTGCATCGTGAACGAGCGTTTCGCGAAAAAATATTTTAAAGACGGCAATGCCGTCGGGCGGCATCTCGGCAACGGGGGCGATCCCGGATCGAAACTCGATATCGAGATCGTTGGTGTGGTGCGCGATACGAAATACGAAAGCCTGCGCGATGAGGTGCCCGAAGAGGTGTACCGGCCTTATCGCCAGATGGGGTTTGCGCTGGGGATGTACGCTTACGTCCGCACCGCGCAGCCGCCAGAGCAGGTATTTCCGATGATCCGGCGGACGGTGAACGGACTGGACGCCAATCTGCCGGTATTCGAAATGAAGACCATCGAAAGGCAGATGGAAGAATCGTTGATCACGGAGCGGCTGGTGGCCACGCTCTCGACCGGCTTCGGATTGCTGGCTACGCTGCTGGCGGCGATCGGACTATACGGCGTGATGGCTTACATGGTGGCGCAGCGTACGCGCGAGATCGGCGTGCGTATGGCGTTGGGCGCCGCCAGGTCGGATGTGGTCTGGCTGGTGATGAAGGAAGTACTGCTGCTGGTGGCAATTGGAATCTGCGTGGGCGTGCCCGCGGCGTGGGGCCTGACGCGGCTGGTGAAATCGCAGCTCTACGGAATCCAGCCGAACGACACGGCGACGCTGGTACTGGCGGCGCTGGGAATCGCGTTCGTGGCGCTGCTTTCGGGTTACGTTCCCGCGCGGCGGGCCACCGCGGTCGATCCGATGCGCGCGCTGCGCTGGGAATGACGCCTTGTCCATCGCGGTCGACGACCTCGCAAAACCGCTAGAATAACTGTTTTGCGGCTCTTCTCCGTTCCTTTCGATCAAACGACGGTGCGGCGGAATCGGGCGCGGCATTTGTCAAAGGAAAGAAATGATTCGAATCGCGAACGGACAGGGATTTTGGGGCGACTCGCTCGAAGCCCCTGTGGAACAGGTGCGGAGAGGTCCCATCGATTATCTGACACTCGATTATCTGGCAGAAGTGACCATGTCGATTCTGCAGAAGCAGCGGTCGCGCGATCCGAAGGCCGGATACGCGCGCGACTTCGTCGACATGATCGCGCGGGTGCTGCCGGATCTGATCGACCGGCGGGTGCGGGTGATTGCCAACGCCGGCGGCGTGAATCCGGCCGCGTGCCGGGACGCGGTGCTCGATATTGCAAGACGGCAAGGAATTGAGATCAAGGTGGGGACGGTGGCCGGTGACGACATCATGGGCCGTCTGGACGAATTCATCTCGCGCGGCGTCGAGTTGAGGAACATGGAAACCGGCGAGCCGCTCTCCTCGATTCGCGGCGGCGTACAGAGCGCCAATGTATACTTCGGCGCGTTTCCGGTGGCCGACGCGCTGGCCCGGGGCGCGCAGATCGTGATCACCGGCCGCGTGACCGATACCGGGTTGGCGCTGGCGCCGATGATCCATGAATACGGCTGGAAAGCCGACGATTGGGACCGCCTCGCCGCCGGAACCATCGCCGGCCACACCGTCGAATGCGGCGCGCAGTGCACCGGCGGAAATTGCCAGGTGGATTGGGACACCATTCCGAATCTGGCTGACGTCGGTTATCCCATCATTGAAGCCGAGCCGGACGGAACTTTTTCCATTACCAAACATGCCGGAACCGGCGGACGCGTGACGGTCGCCTCAGTGAAGGAGCAGCTTCTTTACGAAATGGGCGATCCGCATGAATACATCACGCCCGATTGCGTCGCCGATTTCACCACCATCCATCTGGAGCAGGCGGGACCCGACCGGGTGCGTTTCAGCGGCATCCGCGGCCGGCCGGCCACACCGTTCTACAAAGTTTCCATCAGCTATGCGGCGGGCTTCAAGGCCATCGGCAACCTGGTTTACGCCTGGCCGGACGCGTACAAGAAAGCTCGCGCGGCGGATCGCATTCTGCGCCAGAGACTCGACCGGCTGGGTTTGAAGTTCGACGCCGTTCGAACTGAGTTCGTCGGCGCGAACGCCTGCCACGGGATTCCCTCGGCCGAGCCATCCGCGGAAATCGAGCCGCAGCTGGCCGAGGTGGTTCTGCGCATCGGCGTGCGCTCGAACGATCGGGCGGCGGTGGAGCGCTTCACCAAAGAAATCGCGCCGCTGGCGCTGAACGGTCCGCCGGTGGTGACCGGACTCGGCGGCGGACGGCCCCGGGTGGAAGAGATTGTCGCGTATTGGCCGGCGCTCATCCCCAAACGCGAAGTTACGCCGGAGGTGACCATATGGCCAAACGAAAACTAATCGAGCTGGCGCATGCGCGTTCCGGCGACAAAGGCGACACCGCGAATGTCGGTATCATCGCGCGAAAGCCGGAATATTATCCGACGCTGGTTCGCGAGGTGACGGCGGAACGCGTCAAAGAACATTTCAAGGGCGTGTGTCTCGGCAAAGTGGATCGCTTCGAATTGCCGAACCTGAGCGCCTTGAATTTTCTGCTGCACGAAAGCCTGGACGGCGGCGGAACGGTCGCGCTGAAGGCGGATCCGCAGGGAAAAACGTACAGCAGCGCGTTGCTGCGCATGGAGATTGAGGTTGATTGAATTTCGGGCGCACGGGGGTATCGCGCGCATCACTTTGAATCGTCCGGAAAAGCGCAACGCGCTGAATGCCGACCTGATCGCGGCGGTGCGCCAAGCGTTGGCGAAAACGGCGAGCGATGAAACTGTTCGGGTGGTTCTGCTAACCGGCGCGGGCACGGATTTTTGCTCCGGCGCGGATCTCGGCGGACTGGATCGAACGGCGGAAGCTGGTGTGCTCGATCATCTGGCGACGGCGCGGCACCTGGCAGAGATGTTTCTGGAAATGCGCCGGCATCCGCGTCCCGTCGTGGCGGCGGTTCGCGGTCGCGCGCTGGCTGGAGGATGCGGCCTGGCGACGGCATGCGATCTAATTCTGGCGAACGAATCAGCGCAGTTCGGCTATCCCGAAGTGAAGATCGGATTCGTGCCTGCCATGGTGATGGCGATTCTTCGCCGCTCGGTCAGCGAAAAACGTGCGTTCGAGCTCATTACTACCGGCGAAATCATCACCGCGGCGCAGGCCCACGCGGTCGGTATGATCAACCGCGTTTATCCGGATGGCGAATTCGAGGCGCGCGTCGAAGAGTACGTGGCGGCGCTGGCGTCGAAATCGCAGTCCGCCGTGAGCCTTAGCAAAAACCTGCTTTATCACATGGACGGAATGACGTTCGACTCCGCGCTCGAAGCCGGGGTTCAGGCGAACGCGCTGGCCCGGATGACCGAAGACGCGCGGCGCGGAATCGAGCGGTTCGTCAAGAAAGCCTGATGACGGACCCAATCCGGCGGCTGCGAAAAATCTGCCTCTCGCTTCCGGACGCCGTCGAGACCGAGAACTTCGGCCATCCCTTCTTCCGGATTAAAGGAAAACCGTTCTGCATCTATGGCGGCACCGCGGAAGTGAAGACGATCTCGTTCAAGGTGGCGAAATCCGAGCAGGGAATTTTTCTCGAAGACGCGCGATTCTTCAAAACCCCTTACATCGGGCAGCATGGATGGGTCTCGCTGCGCGTTTCCGGGCCGCTCGACTGGGAGGAGATCGAAGAACTGGTGAGAGGCGGGTATCGTCTGGCGGCGCCGCGGCGGTAGTCTGAATGAATGGATCGAAGAACTTTACTCGCCGCTTTCTGCGCGATTGTCGCGGAGACCGCCGCGAGCGCGCAAACGTCAGGTCCCAGTCGCGGCCCCGTATTTCAGCACGATCTGCCGGACATTAATATGCAGGGTTGGACGGTGACGGCGGTGGAAGTGAACTACGCGCCCGGCAAAGGCTCGAACGCGCACCGGCATCCGGGGATCACGATCGCCTATGTGCTGGAGGGTGCAATCGCATCAAAAGTGGGCGACGACCCCGAGCAAACGTACACCGTCGGCCAGATGTTTCTCGAAACACCCAACCAGCTTCACGCCGTTTCCCGCAACGCCAGCGCGACGAAACCGGCGCGGCTTCTGGCGATCTTGCTCGCGGAGAAAGGAAAGCAGCTCACCACGCCCGCCTGACGGGCGCGCGAGGCCGCCTTATCCTGGAAACAGGGAGGAATCATGGAACCGCGATTGGATTTCACCAAGATTGCGCCGGCGGCCGGGCGCGCGATGTTTGGACTAGAAAA
>Ga0182024_10018720_pt1 | contig 12858 bp, 9 predicted proteins | sample P32metaG_FD_120480 | JGI IMG/M metagenome (GOLD analysis project Ga0182024, IMG submission 120480) | Permafrost microbial communities from Stordalen Mire, Sweden - P3-2 metaG (Illumina Assembly) | ecosystem: Environmental > Terrestrial > Soil > Wetlands > Permafrost | place: Sweden: Stordalen...
ACAAACGAACGGCACCTTCACGGTCACCAACGCCCGCAACGGCTTCACCAAGACTTACACCGCGGGAACAAAATAGCGGGCACTCAATTTTTGTTGCACCAAACGGATAAGCTTATACTCCGGAAAGTGAACTTCCCCGGCTAGGCTGAATTAGGTGTATATTCACTCGCAGTATCGAGACCCAAATCGACATTCTCGCTGAATCGAGGAGAAATCTCATGCGACGATTTTGCTTGCCAGTTATGTTTGCAGTAGGGATCGCGATGCTCGCATCCCTGGGATTGGCCCAACAGGCGCCAACCGCAGGCCCCTATAAAATATTGAAGACTGCGAAAGTGGGCGGCGACGGCGGCTTTGACTATGTGAATGCGGACACGGCCGGCCGCCGCTTGTACGTGCCGCGCAGCGGGCCAACGGGCCGCATCACCGTCTTCGATCTGGACACTTTGGAGCCGACGGGCGAAATTACCGGTGTCAACGGACACGGCGCTGTCGTCGACCCCAAGACCAATCACGGCTTTGTAACAAGCAATCCTGTCGTGATGTTCGATTCCAAAACTCTTGCGGTGATCAAGACCATCGCCGTGCAGGGCAATCCGGACGGCATTCTCTTCGACGCGTATAACCAGCGGGTTTACGATCTCAGCCACTCCATGCCCCACGCCACTGTGATCGACACAAAGGATGGTTCGATCGTAGGGACCATCGATCTGGGCGGAGCTCCCGAACAGGCTGTTACCGACGGCAACGGTCACATTTATGTGGATATCGAAGATAAAGGCAATGTCGCGGTGGTCGACGCCAAGACACTGGCCGTGACTGCTCATTACGATGTTTCCGGCAAGGGCGGAACCTGCGCCGGACTGGCCATGGATCCCAAGAATCGCATTCTCTTTGTCGCCTGCCGCGATCCGCATGTGATGGTGATCCTCAACGCTGATGACGGCAACATCATCACCACGCTGCCGCTCGCCGGCGTCACCGATGGCGCTGTGTTCAACCCCGCCACGATGGAAGCCTTTAGCTCGCATGCCGAAGGGACGCTGACAGTGATCAAGGAAAACAGCCCCACCAGCTTTGAGGTGGAGCAGAACCTGACCACGATGCCGAGCGCCAAGACCCTCACGCTCGACAGGAAGACGAATCGCATCCTGTTGATCGCCGCGATGTTCGATCCGCCGCCAGCAGGGACTCCGCCGCCCTCAAACGGACGAGTGGCCCGCGGCCCAATGGTGGCGGGTTCGTTCTCCATTTTGTCGGTGGGCAAGTAGAAGGCCTGCCGGAAAATTCGTCCTTGGCAGTGGCAGCAGTGTTCTTCGGCATTCACGGAGACACTCTGTCACTGCCTATTTTTGCAACATGAGTCTCCGCTTCGGATATAAGAAGACTCATTCCCACCAGATGACATCCCAGGATTTCGCACTGGAGATAGCCATTCCAGCGCCGCCAAATTGAATTGAGTTGACGTAAGAGACCAGTGGACGTATGTTTCGCTCACGGGTAGGAATCTCTACATTACGCATGAGGTGAACTTATGCCAGCGCAAATCTCCAATCGTGCTTCCCGCACAGTTGCACTCTTGCTCGCCCTGACGGCGCTGCTTGTGGCAGGTGCGACGGCCCGGCTTGGCATGGCGAAGACGGCGCCCAAGGCCCCCAAAGCGGCCGCCGCTCCGGACACCTCCAATGACGATCTTCAACGGTCCCGCCGCCTGGATACGTATACGATCCTGGCTGACAGCGGCGCATCGCGCGGGGAAAACATTTACTTTTATAAGTGTTGGATGTGCCACAACCAATACACCAAGAGCGCCCCGTTGCTGAAGGACCTCTATCAGCGTGACAGCCTCTCTTCCGGCGACGCCGTCAGTGACGACACCGTCGCCGCAAAAATCAAAGAAGGCGGCGCCGGAATGCCCGCCTTTCGCACCAGCCTTTCCGACGCGGACATTTCGGATCTGGTCGCCTATTTTCATTCGGGAAAATGCTGCGTGGAAGGCGAGAACCCGCCGGCGAACCCCCTGTATCGCGCCGAGACGCAGAAATGGCCGGTTCAAAATGGGCTTGCCGGCGGCGCAACCGGAATCGTGAAAATCGCCAGCGGGGATTCCCCAGAGGGCGTAGGCGTTCAGCTCGTCGCGCCGAACGGCATTCGAACCACCGTGTATACGAATGGGGACGGCAAATTCGAATTTCCGAAAATGCGGGCCGGCTCCTACACCTTGCGCATTCCAACCCCTGTCCCATTCAAGCCGTACCGGCGCGATGGGGTCTCCATCAACGGCGCAACCAAGCTCGACGACATCGTGCTGGAGCGGGTCGCCGACTCGGATAATTTGCCTGCCACACCGGAACTGGAGTCGCAGCTCAGCAGCGCGGAGATCCTGTGGAACCTGCCGGGCACGGCTGAAGAAAAAGCAATGTTGCAGAAGAATTGCTCCGGATGCCATTCCTGGCAACAGATTTTCAGGAATCGTTATGACCAGCGCAGCTGGGGCCTGATTGTTGACCGCATGATGCATTTCAGCGGCACAGCGATTGCCGTGCGCAACAAACCAATGTCCGCGCCGGACCCTGAATACAACATCCTCGTAAAGTTTCTTTCGCGCGTGCGTGGTCCGGATTCAAAAGACGACCCGCTGCGCGTCTTCCCTCGCCCCCGCGGAGAATCGACCCGAGTCATCGTTACGGAATACGAATTGCCGCAACAGTTGCTCGCCCTTCACGATGCCGCCTCGGACAACCAGGGCAACATCTGGTTCACGAGTCACAAGACCCGCGTCGTCGGCAAACTGGATCCCAAAACGGGCATCGTCACGGAGTACAAGATTCCCCTGACTCCCGGTTCCATGCCGGGGACGCACCACGCCGTCATCGACAAGAACGGTATCGCCTGGATTTCAGAAAATTGGGCGCATCAGCTCAACCGGCTGGATCCAAAGACCGGCGACGTGAAGCAGGTTCTTATCGCCAGCAAGACTCCCATTAATGCCCCCAGTTTCGGAAATTTCACGCTGGACGCGGCAGGCAATGTGTGGGATGCCCGCGCGGACAGAATTGTGAAGATGGATCCAAATACCGGGAAAGTTTTGCAGGAGTGGCCGCTTCAGGCCAACAGCAGCTACGACAACACCATCTCTTACGACGGCAGATATTGGGGTGGGAGCGGGCCGGCGAATTGGGGCAATACCGTCGAGATGCTGGACATCGAGACGGGGAAAATACTGAATCTGAACAGCGGCACTCACATGATGACCGCGAAACGCGGGGGCTTCGATCCTTTCGGGAATACCTGGTGGGGCGGAGCGGATGGCTCCCTGATCGAGCTCAATGCGAAGGCCGCACGAATCGACGAATACACGCCTCCGATTGCCCCGCATCCCTACACCGATTTTTACGAGGCCATGCCGGACAAAAACGGCGAGGTGTGGGCCGGTGTGCTGCACGGCCGGCAGATGCTCCGGTTCGATCCCAAGACAAGCCACTGGCGGGCCTATCAGATGCCGGAGCCATATTCCTACGACCGGCGAACTTATATCGACGCCTCCACGCATCCGGTAACCGTGTGGTATGTGGACTACAACGGTTACTTGGTTCGCGTCCAACCTCTCGACTAGCTGTCAGGGGAGCCGATCAGCAATTCAGGGGCTCGAGCCAAGGGTTCGAGCCCCTTTCACTTATTGAACACTACTTGAACGTGATCTTCTCCACGTTCCATTCGGAGCAGGAGCCCCGAATGATGACGTTGTCAGACACGGCGTGGAGTTCGTGAATGATGCAGCCCGTCTGTCCCTGGCCGAGGCCGGTCTGCGCCCAGCCGAGCAGTTTTCCATCGTGATCCAGCCGGTAGATTTTTCCCGTCCCGTCGCCGCTGTAGATGTACTTTGGCGTGACCTGGACGCTCCATGGAGCGCCCACACCGCCAAAGGATTTCTTCAGGTTCAGATCGTAGTCATAGACCTGGATGCGGAAGTTTCCGCGGTCCGCGACGTAGACGTTCCCCTGCGCGTCCGTAGCGATCCCGTGAGGCGTGTTGAACTGATTGTCGCCGGAACCGTGCGTTCCTACTGTCTTCATCCATGTGCCATCCTTCGCGATCTTGACGACGCGCGAGTTGCCGTACCCGTCGCTCACGTACATATTGTCCTGCGGATCCCACGCGATATCGGTTTCCCGATTGAATGTCCCCATCGCCCCGACCGGATAGCGCTCCGTGACTTTTTCGCCGCGCTCGAGGTAGCGCTCCAGATAGTCGATCGCTTCCGGCTTTCGCCCGAGGGTCATTTTGACGATGCCGGCCGGATCGAACTTGACGATCATTCCCGAACCCTCGTCAATCATCCAAACGTTGTCATACTTATCGACGCGGACTGAGTGCGCGAACGACGCGGCGTAATTGTCCGGCCCCCAAAGTTTGACGAACTTCATATTTTGATCGAATTCGAACAGCTCCGCCGCCGTCCCGCCACGCGAGCTGCCGCCCTTGCCCGTGCGCGAGTACACAAACAAGTGGCCCTTCGAATTCATGGAAACCCCTTCCGTCTCTCCGATCGTGTGATCGGGAATGGTGAGCGGCAGGATTTCCTCCTTGATTTCCAACTTCGGAGTGGCCGCCTCAAGGGCAAGTTGTTTAGCAATCGCGGCCTGCCTCTCCGGGCTGGGAGGGCCGAACTGCGCTTGCACTCGCGGCGCCTCCGCGCCGATTCCAATGCCTAGCACGAACAAGCAAGACAGCACCAAGGAACGTTTCATAGAGCGAATCTCCTTTCGGAAATGAACCACCAGCCGGGAAATGGCCGGACGGTTCCAGCTTCAATTGCGATTTATCTCCTCAAGTCGCGCCATGCTACACCCAAACACGCGCCTCGCTTCGGATATTTATGAGGGCAGGTGGGCGGCCCTTTGACTTGGCAATGAATGGCGCCTCCATCCCCGGCCGTGAAATCGTACCAGCTCAAAAGCATATGTGGCTTATTGCGGAAGGATTGGTTCGGGTGTAGATTACCCCCGGTTGAAGCGTCAGAAAAACGAAACCCCAAATAAAGTGGATGCCTCCAATCACTTAGCGACGAGAAGTGACAACTCGTGACGAAGGGAGCTGCTATGAAAAGGTCGATTGTGATTGTGGTTTTCTCTGGACTTCTGCTTGGTGGTCTCGCGCTGCTACCGGTAACGAGCACGCCCACAGCAGCCGCCGATGATCCAGTCGTGCTGGCTGATCGCGCCGTTGTGCAGGCCCTTCAAAAAGGCGATCGGGCCGCCGCGGAAAAACTCCTCGACAAGGATTTTTCCTGGATCGATTCCAAAGGGGTGATGTGGGCGCCGGAGGATGCTTTTCAGGCCGGGCTCAAACCGCTGATTTCCGACGCTGGCGCGGCGACCATCACCGAACATAAGTACGGCAAGGTCGTATGGCTCCAGGAGAGTATGGGCAACAAGTATGTCGCCCACTTCTGGGTCGAGCGCCCCGCGGGATGGCGACTGCTCCACACGAACGAGATCAACATCGATCCGTCGCTTGCAGTTCACGAAGTACGGCCCAACTTCGCCGTGCCTTGCGTCAATCCATGCCAGATGCTCCCGTACACGCCGCTAACACCAAACGAAAAAGCTGCACTCGATGGTTGGCTGGACCAGGAGTCTGGCGCGGGACATCATGACGCGCACCTTGGTGAAAACCTTCGCGCCGTCCATTCGGAAAATGGAGTCCAGCCTCCGAAGGCGGAACGCGTGGCCGCAACGACCAAGGCAATGGCGGACCCCGCGGTCCGTAACCGGCCTCCGGTTGGCGTAGCCCCGGTATTGTGGATGCGTCAGTGGGATTTCGGAGACGCGGTTGTCTCGGTCATGTTGCAGCCTACCTATGGCGGCAAGGCGTATTGGTCGAGCCGGCTATTCGGGAATCACAACGGCTTCTGGATGATGGAAGAAAGCTATCACACCACGGTCCAGGCTGCTCCCCTCATGACAGCGCTGCCCGCCGATGCGAAAGGCGCGAAGGGTAGTTCCCTTCCTGAGTAGAGAATAAACCGATGCTCACACATTCGAATCTATGGAAGAAGTCATTCGCCATCGCGCTCGCCCTTTGCGGCGTGTTCTCCCTGCCCGCGCTCGCGCAGGCGCAAGACGCGCCACAATATAAGTTCGATTCCAACTGGCCCAAGCTGCCCCTGCCCAACAAGTGGTGGATGATGGGAGTCACAGGGTTGGCCGTGGATAAGGATGACAACGTCTGGGTGCTCGATCGCCCACGAGACATCGACGGCACGCAGAACTATGCCATGCTGAATCCGCCCACTGCCGAATGCTGCGTCCCGCCGCCGGCGATGATCCACTTCGACAAGGACGGCAACGTCATCGGTTCCTTCGACCCGCCGGAAGGACATGGCATGGCAGTTGACGCTAAAGGATTCGTCTACATCGGGAATGCCGTTAACGGCATGAACACCGTCCGCAAATACGATCCGAAGACCGGCCAGGTTCTGGCCGAAGTTCCTCGTGTCCCTGAGAGCCAGCCGGGCGGCGCAGGGGGTGAAGGAGGCGCTCCTGAAGGTGCAGCGAATACTCCGGCACCTGGAGGACCCGGTCCTGTCGCGTCATTACGGGGCCAGGGAGGCGGGCGTGGCGGCAATAGACCCGATCCAGCGGCTCGGGCCGCGGCGATCGCAGCGTTTCGCGCCAAATATCCACCGACGACGCCGATGATCGTGGGCCAGATCGAAGAAGTTCGGCTGGACGAACCGGCTCGCGAACTCTACTGCGCTGACAGTTACCTCGGCGGGCGCGTGATGGTGTTTGACATGGACACCTTCGCGTTCAAGCGGGGTTGGGGCGCTTATGGCCACCAACTGTCGGAAATCACTATCGATGACAAGGACCGCGAATACACCCCCGGCGGACCCGAGCCCAAAGAATTCCGGAACCATCTCACGCTGAACATATCCAAGGATGGGTTGGTCTACGCCGCCGATCGCGGGGCAAACCGCATCGATGTGACCACGAAGCAAGGCAAATTCGTCAAGGAGTTCACGTTGGCGACGGAGACGGGCAATCGCGGCTCCGCAGGCGGAGTGGCCTTTTCGCCCGATCCGAAGCAGCGATTTCTGTTTATTTCGGATATTTCGAACAACACGATCTGGATCCTCAACCGCGAGGACGGAAAGGTGTTGGGCCGAATCGGCAGCGCGGGCGATTACGGCGGCCAGTTCCACGGCCTGCACATGATCGCGTCGGATTCGAAAGGCAATATCTATACTGGCGAAGTGCAGGCCGGAGAACGCGTCCAGAAATTTGTACCGGTCAAGTAAGAAACACACGTCCAACGTTCATTGGTGAATAACGACAGAGCGTTGGAATTAAGAAGAGCGGGAAAATCCATATTACATGACGGCGAGGAGATTCAAATGACTCGAAAGTATTTTGTTGCAGCGGTCTTCAGCTTCTTGGTTCTGCTCGGCTTGTACTTCTCGATGGGGCGTCAAGTTCACGCGCAGCAACAGCAGCAGAAGCATGACATGACATTCTTCGTCACCAGCGTAAATATCGGCAAAGGTGGTGATCTGGGCGGCCTCGCTGGAGCGGATGCCCACTGCCAGACGTTGGCTGCCGCGGCCGGCGCCGGCAATCACACCTGGCACGCCTACATGAGTACGCAGGCGCGTGGCGATCAGCCCGCCGTCAATGCCCGCGACCGCATCGGGACAGGTCCGTGGTACAACTTCAAGGGCGACATGATCGCGAAGGACCTTGGCGATCTTCACGGTGACACGATTGAACAAGCACGCCTTGGCAACAACATCACCAAACTCACATCCCTCACCGAGAAGGGCGAAATCGTCCCCGGCCTGAACGACAATCCTGACAAGGCAGACCGGACCTGGGCCTATGCCTCTACGCATCCCAACTCCAACCGGCACGAAATGCTGACGGGCTCGCAACTGGACGGCCGCGCCTATAACGATGGCATGGACCATACCTGCAACAATTGGACGAGCAGCGCCACAGGGGTCTCCAAGGACGTTCGGGACAACCCTGGATCGAATGCCCAGATCGGGCTTTCCGACCGCAACGGCGGTGGCAACGGATCGTGGAACTCATCGCATGGAACCCGCGGCTGCAGCCAGGAAGACATCACGTTCTCCCACGGCGTGGGCCTGTTCTACTGCTTCGCGATCAACTGAACTTGCGGGCCATGATTGCGACTGACGCGTTTCGTCTACGGCGGCTCAACTTGAAATGAGACGTGCCCTCTACGTTCCGAAGGACGCGGTTCACGGTGAGCGTTCACCGTGAACGGGGCGGAGAGGCCTCTATAAAACCGCATTGCATCGACGCCAGTCAGGTTTGGAATCGCAAGGTCTGGAATCCCAGCGACGTAGCGCAGCGCCGCAGCGCCGTACTGATTTTTCTCGAGCACGGTCTTTTTCTGCATCCTGCCGAGGGAACCTAGCCCCCAAGATCTTGCCATTCTCGCAAAGAGGGAGGGGAGGTCAATGAAACAAAGCCTCATCTCATTACAGGAGGAAGACCATGAATTGTGACAACTCGAATAGAAGTAAGCACGAATGGATCGCCGGGTATCATTCCAAATTCATCGCTGCAGTCGCCCTCGCCCTGATTGTTTGGGTCACCGCTCCCGCCTCCCGCCTCTTTTCAGCGCAAGCGCAAAATGGCGCGGCGGCATCCTCCAAACCGAATATTGTATTGGTGCCCGGTGCCTATGAAGACGGCTCGATCTGGGCGAAAGTCGTTCGATTGCTGCAGGCCAAAGGATTTCACGTCACGGTTGTTCCTATACCGCTCACATCGCTGGCAGCAGACGCTGCCTTAACGAAAAGCGTAGTCGACAGGCAGCAAGCCCCGGTGATTCTGGTCGGCCATTCCTGGGGAGGAGTGGTGATCACCGAAGCCGGAAACGATCCGAATGTCATTGGCCTGGTGTATGTCGCTGCTCTCGCCCCCGACGCGGGCGAGGGTTCCGGGGACATGCTGAAAAATTGTCCGCGAAAGGCTTCCTCGCCGATCCACACCGATGAAGCAGGGCGAAAGTGGATTGACGTCGATGAATATCCTGAAGCTTGGGCGGGTGATTTGGACATCGCCGACGCTCGAGTTTTGGCCGCCACTCAAAGGCCCATCGCCACCCAATCCTTCACAGACAAGGTCACGCAGGCCGCCTGGCATACGAAACCTTCCTGGTTCCAGATTTCAGGGAAGGATATGGAGCAGTGCGCGGAAGTGCAGCGGATCATGGCCAAGCACATTGGAGCCACGAGCATTGAATTGCCGGCCAGCCACGCGTCTCCACTTTCGCATCCCGACGAGGTCGCAAAATTGATTATGGATGCAGCGGAGAAAGCCGGATCAATGAAAGTAAGCACGGCTCACTGATTCACTCAACTGCCCGGCACGGGCACTGCGAAGAAATCAACGGCAAGTCGCCGAAATCCGAAGTCGCCTGTCCGCAGGGCATGTGGGACGTTCAATATTGAGAGTTTGAAGGAGAAATGTTGCATGGTCGCCCATAAAAGCGGAAGCCCCTCGGAAGCTGCACGAGCAACTCCCAGCGCATTCGATTTTCGCGCGTGGATTGAAAAAGTAAGGGCGATTGGACAGTTGAGGGAAGTGGAAAACGCGGACCTTCATCTGGAACTCGGCGCAATTACCGAAATCAATGCGAAGAGGCGCGGCCCTTCGTTACTCTTCGGCGGCTTTCACGGCCATCAACCGGGATTTCGTGTCTTGACCGGCTCGATGCTCAACGCGAGAACGCTGGGCCTGACGATGGGTATAGAAGAGAATTTGGATACCATGGCCCTTACCGGCAGAATCGGCGAGAAATTGCAGACGATTTCATCCGAAGCCGCGAAGTATCCGGTCGAATATGTGGAGAGCGGGCCGGTGATGGAAAACAGAGTCGCCGCCGATGACCTTGACCTCAACATCTTCCCCGCCCCGGTATGGCATGAATTGGATGGCGGCGCATATATCGGAACCGGCTGCTTGAACATCTACAAGGATCCGGAAACAGGCTGGGAAAATGTGGGCGCCTATCGAGTTCAAAGGCAGAGCAAGAATACGGTTGGCACATTCATATCTCCAGGACACCATGGCAGCATCATCCGGAAAAAATACTGGGACAAAGATGAGCCTTGCCCCGTCGTTATCGTTTTCGGCTCTCACCCTTTATTCTTGGTGATGGGAGGATTGGAAGTCCCTGCGGGGGTTGACGAATTTACGTGGATAGGCGCGATAGCAGGGCAGCGCGTGCCGGTAATTCGCGGACCGATCACGGGCCTGCCTATTCCTGCCGATGCGGAAATCGCCATCGAAGGTTTTGTTTCCAAAGGGGACGTCCAGGAGGAAGGCCCGTTTGGCGAGTTCACCGGATATTACGCCGGCGGCAAGCATCCGGATTCGCTTGTTCGCGTGAAGGCGCTTTATTACCGCAACGATCCCATAATTCTTGGGGCTACTCCGTGCCGTCCGCTCCATGACTACTCCTATTTTTCGAGCGTCTTGCGTTCCGCCTTGCTGAAGGAATCCTTGCGCCGTTCGGGAATTCCAGGTGTGAAAGGGGTGTGGATTTCCGAAGCGGGCGCCAGCCGCATGTGGGTGGTCACCAGCATTGAACAAAAGTACGCCGGTCACGCTGCGCAAGCGGCAACTGTCGCGGTGCAATGCCACGCAGGCGCATTGATGAACCGTTATTCCATCGTGGTCGACGACGATATCGATCCATCCAACAGTGAAGATGTCATCTGGGCAATCAGCACGCGTTCCGATCCTGCGACCGACATTGATATTCTGCGGCAGTGCTGGAGCAACCCGCTGGACCCGATGATCTCGCCCAGTGAAAAGGAAAGAAAACGGCTGTGGAACAGCCGCGCAATCATTAACGCCTGCCGGCCATGGGACCGCGTGGTGGCAAAGGACTTCCCTCCGGTAGCCGAAGCCACGCCCGCGTTGCTTGAAGCGACAAAGAAAAAATGGGCCTGGCTGTTCGATTGAATCGATCCGGCCTGAGTTTCTTACAAACCCACTTTTTCATGCATTGCTGCACGCGGACTGAATTGCTCGATCCTCGCGAGTGAAAGGCCGATCAATGCAAACTGCAGGCTCCGCCGTCCAGCCCGCCGGACGGTGGTATCACGCGCTCGACCGGCGCCAGTGGAATACGCTGCTCGTCGCCAATCTGGGCTGGCTCTTTGACGGGTATGAGACGTACGCGCTGATCCTCACGGTCTCTCTCTCCTTTCGCGAACTCTTGCCGGCCGCTCGCCAGGCGTCGATTCCCTTCTATGCCGGAGTGGCGATCGCGATCACGCTGCTCGGATGGGGAATTGGTGGAATCGTGGGCGGGATTGTGGCCGATTACATCGGACGCAAACGGATGCTGATCTATTCGATCCTCGCCTATTCGATTGTCACGGGATTCACCGCTCTCGCCTGGTCTTGGATATCATTCATGATTCTCCGCTTCATTGTCGGACTGGCGCTCGGCTCGGAATGGAGCACAGGAACATCGATGGTCTCCGAGATGTGGCCTGCGAATCATCGCGGCAAGGGCGCCGGGCTCATGCAGTGCGGATTGGGAATTGGCTTTTTTGCCGCGTCAGCCGTCTGGTTCTTCGTCAGTGGCTTCGGACCCGCTGCCTGGAGGTGGATGTATGTGGTGGGAATTCTTCCCGCGCTCGCCACTCTGTGGATTCGCCGCGGGATGAAGGAACCCGAAAAATGGGTGGCCTCCGACGAAAAGCGCCGAGAAGCGGTCGCCGCGCGGAATCGTGGAGAGACTCTCGACGACACCTCGCGACACCTCGTGCGCTTTACCCTCTTCGATTTGTTCGCGAATCCAGAGACACGGCGGGTCACCATTGCGGCATTCCTGATGTCCACGACGACGACGCTGGGTTGGTGGGGGATCTCAACATGGGTGCCGGCTTATGTTTCTTCCGTCGCGGCGGGGCAGGGTCTGTCAGGAGTACGCTGGGCGAGCCTCGCGGGAATGTCTTACAACACGGGAGCAATTTGCGGATACATCGGGCTCGGCTTCATTGCGGATGCGTGGGGGCGAAAACCTGCGACGATCGCCTGGTTCGCTCTTGCGCTGCTCATGACGCCCGTCCTGTTCTTATGGACGCATAACCTGGCCCTGCTTTTGGTCGTGTGCGGCATTAACGCAGTTTTCTCGCTCGGCCAGTACACGTGGTGTTCGACGTGGCTCCCGGAAATATACCCGACTCGAATTCGAGGGACCGCGATCGGTTTTTGCTTTAACGCGCCGCGGTTTGTTGCGTTCCTGGGTCCTCTCGTCGCGGGAACTTTGATCACTTACTTCGGGGGATACGGGAAGGCCGCTGTCATCCTCAGCATGATTTATATGCTCGGAATCGCTGCGGCTCCGTTTCTTCCGGAGACGCGCGGCAAATCGCTGCCGGATTAGCAGACTTCATGAGAGCGGCTGGCAGTCAACCGTTGCTGTCATTTGCCTGTATTTTACTAGCCGCCTCTTTGACGGCCGCGATGATGTCCGGGTATGTGCCGCAGCGGCAGAGGTTTCCTGAAAGGAAGTGGCGAATTTGGTCGTCCGTCGGATCGGGATATCGCTTGAGCAACTGTTCGGCCATCAAAATAAATCCCGGCGTGCAATACCCGCACTGAAACCCGGTTTTGGAAACGAAGGCCTGCTGAATCGGATGGAGCACGCCGCGATCCGCAAGCCCTTCGACGGTCACTACCTCGGCGCCATCGACAAATGCCGCGAGGTAAAGACACCCGGAGACGGCCGTGCCATTTACGAGCACCGTGCAACACCCGCAGAGCCCCTGGCCGCAGCTTTCGCGCCCTCCAAAAAGAC
>Ga0182024_10018721_pt1 | contig 12858 bp, 10 predicted proteins | sample P32metaG_FD_120480 | JGI IMG/M metagenome (GOLD analysis project Ga0182024, IMG submission 120480) | Permafrost microbial communities from Stordalen Mire, Sweden - P3-2 metaG (Illumina Assembly) | ecosystem: Environmental > Terrestrial > Soil > Wetlands > Permafrost | place: Sweden: Stordalen...
GTTTGACGAACCCGCTTCGCGCCACGTGCAAGTGGCCGAGATGGTCATCGAAAAAGCCAAGCGCCTGGTCGAGCACAAACGCGATGTGGTAATCCTGCTCGATTCTATTACTCGCCTGGCTCGCGCCTACAACACCGTGGTTCCCCCGTCCGGCAAGGTCCTGTCGGGCGGCGTGGATTCCAACGCCCTGCAGCGCCCCAAGCGCTTCTTCGGCGCCGCGCGCAATATCGAGGAGGGCGGATCTCTTACCATCGTCGCCTCGGCCTTGATCGACACTGGAAGCCGCATGGACGATGTCATCTTCGAAGAGTTCAAGGGCACCGGCAATATGGAGATCCATCTGGATCGAAAGTTGATGGACAAGCGCGTCTTCCCCGCCATCGACATCACTAAGAGCGGAACCCGCAAGGAAGAGTTGCTGGTAGCCAAGGAAGAGCTGAATCGGATCTATGTCCTGCGCCGCGTGCTGAATCCACTTTCGCCCACCGAAAGCATGGAATTGTTGCTCGACAAGCTGGGTAAGACTCGCAGCAACGGCGAGTTCTTGGCCTCCATGAGCGCCTGACCGGAGGTGGGCCGAATACGTGTCCTCTCTGACACGGTTGCGAATAAAATCGCAGCCGGAGAGGTGGTTGAGCGTCCGGCATCCGTCGTCAAGGAGCTGATCGAAAATTCGCTCGACGCCGGAGCGAGCGAGCTCCGCATCGATATCGATAGCGGCGGCCGGCGGCTCATTCGCGTGGCCGATAACGGCTGCGGCATGCTGCGCGACGACGCTTTGCTCGCCTTCGAGCGCCACGCTACCAGCAAACTCAGCGACGTCAAAGATCTTCTTTCTATCGCTACGCTCGGCTTTCGAGGCGAGGCGTTGCCCTCCATCGCTTCGGTTTCGCGCCTGTTGCTTGAGACCCGCTCGGCTGAAGAGACCACCGGGGCGGCCGTCGAGTTCGCCGGCGGAAAGCTGCTCCGTTGCGACGAATTTCCCGGCGCAACCGGAACTACCATCTCCGTCCGCGATTTGTTCTTTAACGTTCCCGCGCGCAAGAAATTTCTGCGGTCCGATCAAACCGAGCTCGCGCACATCGCCTCGCTGGCAACGCATTACAGCCTGGCCCACCCCAAGAAAGCGTTTCAACTGCGCCACGGCGCGAACGAATTGCTCGATGTCACACCGGTCGAGACCCTACGCGAACGCCTGTACCAGGTCTTCGGCAGCCAGACGCTGGATGAGCTGATCGACCTCGATTACGTCGAGCGCGAACTCGATATCGCCGATGCCGACCAGCGCGTCTCGCGCGTCTTCGCCCTGCGCGGTTTCGTTTCGGGCCCGCAAGTTCAAAAGTCGAATCGCAATTCGATATTTCTGTTCGTCAACGGCCGTCTTATTCGCGACCGCCTGCTGATGCATGCCCTCTCCTCCGCGTATCACAACCTGATGCCGGGGTCCTGTTATCCCTTCGCGCTTTTGTTCCTGGATTCCGATTGCGAAGAGGTGGACGTGAATGTTCATCCATCGAAAACCGAAGTCCGGTTCCGGCACGGCAGTTTCGTGCACGACTTCGTTCGTGACGCGATCCGCGATCGCCTCATCGCCGCGCGTCCCGTTTCGAGCATTCCCGTCTCGGCGCAGCCACAACCCGCCGCCGAGCTGCCGTTCTCTGACTTCACCCAGCGCATCGAGGATCAGCGCTTCGAGCCGGTTCCGGATCTCACAACTTTGGTCGAGCGGCCCGAGGATCTGCCCATTTATACGCTCAGGCCTGCCGCTGCTCCGGGACGACGTTTCGACTTCGGCGAACCTGTCGCTCAACCAGCTCCGGACACTCACGGGTCCTTGCCTTACGTCGACTCACCCCAGAGTCTCACCGCGCTTTCCGATCTGCGCCCGCTCGGCCAGATTCACGATAGCTTCATCATCGCCGCCGGCCGCGACGGCCTGTGGGTGATCGACCAGCACGTAGCGCATGAGCGTATCTTGTTCGAGAAAGTGCTGCGGCAACAAGCCGAGGGCCGGGTCGAGCGCCAGCAGCTATTGATGCCGATTCTGCTCGAAGTAACGCCTTCGCAGAAGATCGAATACGCGAGAATCGCGAGCGAACTCGAGGCTTCGGGCTTCGACTCCGAGCTGTTCGGCAATCGCACCATCGCCGTGAAAGCCGCTCCCGCCGGTGTTGGAATCGCGGACGTCGAAAAGCTGATGTTCGAAATTCTCGAAAGCGCCGAAGGCGAATTGCGCCAAGTCTCGATCGGCGATCTGCGCCGAGCCTTGGCCGCGAGCATCGCGTGCCGTGCCGCGATCAAGGTGAATATGCGGCTGGATCAAACCAAGATGGAGTGGCTGCTAAACGAACTTGCGGCTACTGACTGCCCGATGAGCTGCCCGCACGGCCGGCCAATCGCGCTGCGCTACTCCACGCGCGATATCCTCAAAAGCTTCCACAGAATTTAGCTATTCCCACTCGATGGTGCCGGGCGGCTTATGAGTGAGGTCGTAGAACACGGCGCAGACGCCCTCGATGGCCAGCAATTCGCGTGTCATTCGATCCAGTAACTCACGCGGCATGCGCACCACTTGGGCCGTCATGCCGTCCACGGAATGGATTGGCCGCAGCACAATGGAATCCGGAGCGCCGTCGATTCCGATCGGAATCAGAACCACGGGAAACTGCCAAACCTGCTGCTCGAATCCGCTCTCTTCAGAAAGCCGCCGCACGATAGCATCGGCATGCCGCAACCGCACCAGCCGGTCATGCGTGATCGTGCCCGCAGTGGCGCGCATCTGATCGAGAGCAGCTCGGCTCTGAACCAGCCCGACTACGCGGTTGATCTCCATCATGCGATTGACCAGCTCAGTGGCCGTCTCGTCGGAAACCAAGGCCTCGAGAGCCAGAACCGAATGGTAACTTCGCGAATCGCCCTTCACGCCGACCGAGCGAATCGGCAGCAGCCAGCCTGGCTGGAAACGCTCGACGGGGGCTTCCTTCTCAGAGCACAAACAGCGGATTGCCAGACCGGGACCGGGGAAAGGATGGCGATGCAGAAACTCGCCCGGGATGCCCAGCTCGGCGCCGATCTCGCGCACCTCATCTTTATAAAACGAAGCCAGCGGCTCGATTAACCGCCCCATTTCTATGAGCTTTTGGATTCCGGCCACGCGGTTGTGATGGGTCTTGATGACGTCGGCCTTAGCCGTTCCGCCGGACTCAATGGTGTCGGGATAAATCGTGCCCTGTCCCAGAATCCAGTGGCCGTCGAGAAAATGCCCGGTGCTCAGGATGCGTTCCTGCACCACGACGAATTGCTCACCGATGATGTGCCGTTTCGCCTCGGGATCGGTGACGCCTTCGAGCGCGCGTAAAAACTCAGGCTCGGCTTCCTCCACGCGAAACGCCGTCGCGCCGAGCTGCTCGAAGAGGCGCTCGACGTAGCGCGTTTCCCCTTCCCGCATCAAACCGGTATCGACGTATATTCCAAAGACGCGTTCGGGTCCGAGCGCACGGAGACAAAGCGTGTACGCGACAGTAGAATCGACGCCGCCGCTGACGAAGAAAAACACATTGCGGTCGCCAGCCACGGCGCGGATTTCCTGTTCGAGCGGACCCAGGCGATCCTTCGGATCCCAGTCTTTGGTGCAGCCGCAAACGCCGAAGACGAAGTTCGCGAGCATCTGGTGCCCTTGCGGAGTATGCACCACTTCGGGGTGAAACTGAACGCCCATAAGCGGAAGTTCCCGATGCGCCATCGCCGCCACCGCGCAGGTATCCGTACCGGCCAAAACCTCAAAACCGGGAGGCACACTCTCGACCTGATCGCGATGGTTCATCCACACCTGGCCGTCCCCGTTGAGGCCGGCGAAAAGTGGATGTTGCTTTACGTGGCCCAGTCTGGCAAGTCCATACTCGCCCTTTTCGCCCTTGCGCACGCGGCCGCCCAAGACGTGTGTCATAAGCTGTTGCCCGTAACAGATGCCGAGTACAGCGCTGCCCTGGGAAAGAATAGCCGGATCGATGGATGGACAGCCGGGCTCATACACGCTGTCGGGCCCGCCGGAAATGATTAAGCCTTTTCGCCCGGGTAGTTCGCTCGACGGGGTTTCGCTAGGACGGACCTCTGCGAATACGCCGAGATCGCGAACCTTGCGTGCGATCAGATGACAATACTGTCCCCCGGCATCGAGGACAGTAATTTGCGGTTGCTTCAAATTCTCTGTTTAGCGGACGTCGCGCTGTATGCGCTCCACGATCAGCTTCTTCGACTTGTCGAGCAAGGCGCGGGCTTGCGGCATGGCCTCAACGGCTTTGGCCACCATCGGATCCGTCTCGATAGCAACCTTCTGGGAATCCTCGTAGCTGAAGCCGGTGGCGTACATTTCACGCTTCAACTGTCCCTGGATCCAGGTGCGGTTGTCATTCCATTCCTGATCTGTGAAGGCAACGTCCTGCTTCCGCGCGTAGTCTTGGAATTCCGATAGAACAGCGGCGTCCGGCTCCCAACCCTTGGGGAGCTTTGCCTGGGCACGCGATCCAAACCATTTTGCGGTGAAGTTGAAGAACACGTATTTGCGGAGAAGCTCGGTCTGGAGCTTGTTATATTTCGGCGCCTCGTACTTTTCGTCGGGCGTGATGCCGCCGCCGCCATAAACCGTTCTTCCGCTGTCGGTGCTCTTAACATCGAGCGGGTTCTTGGTCTCGGTGCGCTTGCCGTAGTAGTAATCCAGGAACGAAATATTGGAGTAGTCGCGCTGGATCAAACGTCCGCTGGGCGTGTAGTAGTGGGCCGTGGTGAGGGCCAGACCGGTATTTTCGTCGAGCGGGAACACGGTCTGCACTAACCCTTTGCCGAAAGTGGGTTCGCCCAAAATCCAACCGCGGTCGTGATCCTGCAGAGCGCCGGCCACGATCTCGGCGGCCGAAGCCGAATAACGATTCACCAGGACGACGATCGGATAGTTCTGTCCCTCAGGGCTACCTTTCGCCAGATAAGGCTTCTCGGGAGAATTACGGCCGCGATGCGAGACCACCACTTCGCCCTTCCGCAGATAATGCCCAGCCACCGCGACGCCTTCATTGAGCAGTCCGCCGGGATTCTCGCGCAGGTCCAAAATGAGACCTCTGATGTTGGATTCACCGAGCTTATTGAACTTGTCTTCCATCTCCTGGCTGGTGTTTTCGTTGAACGCGGAGATATGCATGTAGGCGATGCCGGGATGGACCCAGAACGCCTCTTCCACGCTCAAGCGGGGAATTTCGTCGCGGACGATGTCGAAGCTGAGCGGTTTGTCGGCTCCTTCGCGTCCGATGACGACCACGACGTGCGTCCCGCGAGGCCCCTTGAGCAGGTCGGCGACTTCGGGCGTGGTCATATTATCGGTCCGCTTGCCGTTGACTTCGGCAATCACGTCGCCCGGGCGAAGGCCGGCTTTATAGGCAGGAGATCCACCGAAAGGCGCCACCACGATGGTCTTGCCATTGCGCGGGGCCACCTGCATGCCTACGCCGTAATAGTGGCCGCTTTGGTCATCGCGGAGGGCCTGAAAGTCCTTGGGATCGAAAAAGTTTGAATGGGGATCCAGGGTTCGGAGCATACCCGGGATAGCGCCCTTATAAATGCCTTTGTCCGACGTGACCTTGTCGGCGTAGTTATTTTCCACCAACTCGTACACTTTGGTGAATTGCTTGATGCTAGTTCGGATGTCTTCTTCCGGAGCCGCAGCGGCGGCCGAAACACCGGTCAGACCGGGTCCAAAGATCCCTCCGATCACTGAACAGAAAACGATAACGAAAACGGCAAGCAGAAGGGGGCGCACTGGACGTGCCATCGACACCTCGCAATTCCAGTATAGCGAAGTTTCGGCGGAGTTCAGCTCAGGGTCAGGCGCTTTTTACGGAGCGGCGGGTTCCGGCAGCGGCGGCCGCTTCGGCCTTCATGGGTTTGCGGGGCGACGAGCTGTCCAGGCGGCGGACTTGATCGCTCACGCAAACTACGAACATGGGCTGCTTGGCGTTCTTCAGAATATCAATGATGCGTTCGTGCTGATCTTCGAGATAAATCGATTTTCCGTCCGTTACCAGGTGAAGGTCGGATTGGGACTCCAGCACTTCACTGAGGCGCTTGCCCATCTCGCGCTGCAGGAATCGCAGGACCCGCCGGATTTTCTGGAGGGAAAAACCTTTGCGGCGCAGTTCGGCAATGACTGTAATTTCAATTACTTCCTCGGGTTGGTAGACGCGTTTATGGCCTTCGTGGCGCGGGGAAACCACCTTGCGCTCGTCCCACCACTGCAACTGCCGCAAGCTGACTTGGGCAATGCGAGAGACGTCGCTGGAGGCAAAGGTACGAACGCCATCCTCGCTCTCAGAACGAGTTTTCCTTGTTTTGAACATATTCCCCCAGTGACGTTTAGAAGTAACGCGCCTTAAAAATTGTACCCGACCCAGAGCGACTGTCAATAGGTAAAGTGTTCCCTGGGATTAGGTTTGAAGAAGCGGACCCCGGCATGCCTAGCCTCCGCCCACGAACTGTACGATTTCTAACGTTGAGCCGTGGGCGATACTGGTTCGGTTCCAGTCTTTCCGATTGACGATGGACCGGTTGAGCTCCACCGCGACGCGCGCCGGATCGACCTTCAGAAACACGAGCAACTGGCTCAGACTCTGACCCTCGGTGACGAAGCGGCTTTGGCCATTTACAACAATTTCGATCTGATTTGTTCCGGTTGCCTGCATACGCTCGAATTCAAGATTCAGAACTAAACTTGCGGCCAGAGGCCGGTTCTCATTATATTCGAATGTTAGGGCTCCCGAGTTCACAAAAGTAAATCCTGATGCCAACCTCCTATCCCGACACGTTCTTCCCGGTTCTGGTGCAGATTGTCATAGCGGTCCTGGTGGCCAGCGGGCTGGTGACGCTTTCGATTGTGCTGGGAAAACACGTGAAGAGCCGGGTGAAGGATTCGCCGTATGAATCCGGGATCGCGCCCACCGGCAGCGCACGCGAGCGCTTCAGCGTGAAGTTTTATCTGGTTGCGATCGTTTTCATTCTGTTCGATATCGAAGCCGTGTTCCTGTATCCGTGGGCGGTGGTTTACCGGGAGCTGAAGATTTTTGGATTTGTCGAGATGACGGTGTTCATCGTTCTGATTCTGTCGGGCTTCTTCTACATCTGGAAGAAGGGCGCGCTGGACTGGTCGGTCGAGCAACCGAACGTGCCGTTAAACACCAGTTCCGAACAAGAGGAGAAAGATGCTGCCTGATGCGTTGAGAGAGCACCCCGCGGCCGCGGCTTTGGATGCCGCATTGCCGGACGCAATCGCGGGCGGCCATGCCGAGCGCAACGAGCCGACGCTGTTCATTGGCGCGCCGCGCATCGTCGAAGTCTGCCGGTTCCTCAAAGCTGAGCAACAGTTCGTGCGGCTAAGTTCGATCACGGCGGTGGACTGGATTCCCGCCGATCCGCGTTTTGAGGTGGTCTACAACTTGCACTCTATGGATCGGAACGCACGGCTCCGGCTGAAGTGCTGGGTTTCGGAATCGGAGTGCGAGATCGATTCGGTCACCGGCGTGTGGCGTTCCGCGAATTGGTACGAGCGGGAAGTATTCGATCTGTTCGGCATCCGTTTTCGGAACCATCCGGACATGCGGCGCATCTTGATGCCTTCCGATTGGGAAGGATATCCGCTGCGGAAGGACTATCCGGTGCACGGCTACAAGTACACGTACCAGAACGAATAGACATCATGCGCGAGATCACTCTTCATACCGACTCCATCGCCGCGACCGACGCGGTGGACATAGAACACCGGCTAGTCGAGACTGAACCCGGCTCGATGCGGCGGATGACCCTCAACATGGGTCCGCAGCATCCGTCCACGCACGGCGTGCTGCGCATCGTGCTGGAGCTGGACGGCGAGACGATTATCAGCGCGTTTCCCGATATCGGATTTCTGCATACGGGCATCGAAAAAGAATGCGAGGTCAAGACCTGGCAGCAGGTGGTGACGCTGACCGATCGCGTGGATTATCTCGCGAATCTCTCCAACAATTTGGTGTACGCGCTGGCGGTGGAAAAGCTGATCGGCGACATCGAAATTCCGCCCAGAGCGCAGTGGACGCGCGTGATGATGGCGGAGCTGCAGCGTTTGAACAGCCATCTGGTTTGGCTGGGAACGCATGCGCTGGACATCGGCGCGATGACGGTTTTCTTTTACTGCTTCCGTGAGCGCGAAGACATTCTGCGCATCTTCGAAATGTTCTCCGGGCAGCGGATGATGACCAGCTACATCCGGATCGGCGGGCTGGCGCTGGAACCGCCGCGCGGGTGGCAGCATGTGGTCGGGAAATTCATCAATGCGTTTCCGAGCAAGGTGGACGAGTACGAAGAACTGCTGGACGCCAATCCGATCTGGATGCGGCGAACGCAGGGCGTCGGCATCGCGCCACTCGAGGATTTGCTGGATTTGGGCGTCACCGGTCCGATGATCCGGGCGGCCGGCGTGAAGTGGGACGTCCGCAAGGACGAGCCGTACTCGAGTTACGACCAGTTCGATTTTGAAATTCCCACGCGCACGGAGAACGATGTGTACGCGCGGTATCGCGTGCGGCTGTCTGAGATGCGGCAAAGCGCGCGGATCGTCAAGCAGGCGCTGGAGGGGATGCCGGAAGGGCCTTGGCAGGCCAACGCGCCCAAGATCGTGCTGCCCGAACGCGAAAAGATGAAGACGCAAATGGAAGCGCTGATCTACCATTTCAAGATCGTGACTGAAGGCTTCCGCGTGACGGCGGGCGAGGTTTATCAGGCGGTGGAATCGCCGCGCGGCGAGATCGCCTATTACGTGGTGAGTAACGGCACCTCGCGGCCGTACCGGGTTTTCATGCGCACGCCAAGCTTCGGGAATCTGCAGGCGCTGCCCGCATTGCTGGAGGGGCGGCTGCTGGCCGATTCGATCGCCGCGCTGGGGAGCATGGATTTCGTTTTAGGAGACACAGACCGCTAGATGACCTTCTCGCCGGAATTAGAAGCCAGGTTTGCAAAGCTGCTGGAAAGTTATCCGCCCGGGCGGACGCGCTCGGCGGTAGTACCGATGCTGCTGTACGCACAGGACGAGGTGGGGCACATTTCCAAGGAGTTGATCGAGGAAGTGGCCCGGCGGTGCAAGATCGCGCCGCTGCAGGTAGACGAGGTGGTCGGCTATTATTCGATGCTGCATCGCAAGCCGCTGGGCCGGTATCACGTCCAGGTGTGCACGAACATCAGCTGCCTGCTCACAGGTGGCGAAGAATTGTATGAGCACGCTTCGAAGACGCTGGGCATTGGAAATAAGGAAGTGACCGGGGACGGGCAATTTTCTTTGGAAGAAGTGGAGTGCATCGGGGCTTGCAGTTGGGCGCCCGCGATCCAGGTCAACTACGATTTTCACCATCATGTGACGCCGGAGAAGCTGGACCGGTTGATCTCGGATTTGAGGAAGGCGCAGTAACGGATGCTCTATAACGAACCCAGTCCGCTGGAAGTGAAAATCCTGACCAAACGCTTTGGTCTGGCGAACTCCACTTCGCTCGATACGTACCTGGCCAACGACGGCTTCAAGGCCTTTTTCAAGGCGATGGAGATGACGCCCGAGCAGATCATCGAGGAAGTGAAGGCATCCGCGCTGCGCGGCCGCGGAGGGGCCGGCTTCCCTACCGGTCTTAAGTGGAGCTTCGTTCCGCGCACGTCTCCCAAACCAAAATACGTCATTATCAACGCCGATGAGAGCGAGCCGGGCACCTGCAAGGACAGGCTGTTGATGGAGAACGATCCGCATCAGTTGATCGAAGGGATACTGATTGGCGGGCGCGCGGTGGATGCGCACAAGGGCTACATCTATATTCGCGGCGAGTATCGTTATTTGATCCAGGCCATGGATCGCGCCATTGAAGAAGCCTATGCGCGCGGCTATCTGGGCAAAAACATCCAGGGGACGGGCTTCGATTTCGATCTCTACACGCATACCGGCGCTGGGGCTTATGAGTGCGGCGAGGAGACGGCGCTGCTGGATTCCATCGAGGGCAAGCGCGGAATTCCCCGCATGAAGCCACCGTTTCCGGCCGTGGTGGGCGCCTGGCAGTCGCCGACGCTGTTGAGCAATGTCGAGACGTTTTCGGCCGTGCCGGCGATCATTCGCGATGGTGGCGCGGCGTTCGCGGCGCTGGGAACTCCCAAGAACGGGGGCACGCGCCTGGTCTGCCTTTCGGGACACATCAATAAACCTGGTGTGTACGAATTACCGGTGGGATTCAATCTGCTCCGCATGATTAACGAAGTCGGCGGGGGCATGCGCGATGGGAAGAAGCTGAAGGCGGTAGTGCCGGGCGGCTCGTCCTGCCCGCTCTTGCGCGCCGAGGAATGCGACATCGCGATGGATTTTGACTCGCTGGCCAAGGCGAAGAGCATGCTCGGCTCGGGCGGCACGGTCATCCTGAATGAAGATACCTGCATGGTGCGTTTCGCACTGCGCATCATGAGGTTTTACGCGCACGAGAGCTGCGGCTGGTGCATTCCCTGCCGCGAGGGAACCACTTGGCTGCGAAAGATGCTGCAGCGTTTTCACGAGGGCATGGGCCAGAAGAGCGACATTGCGCTCATCGGCGAGTTGGCCAAGAACATGTTTGGGCGAACTTTTTGCGCGCTGGGCGATGCAGCGGCGATGCCGACTATGTCTATCGTGGAGAAATTTCCGGAGGATTTCGAGGCTCACCTGAACGGAAAACCGTGTCCCTATGCGCACGCGTCGGAGCCGGCCTTCGCCTAGCGGCGCGATGAACGAGAGAAAACAAAAACTCCAAAATGGCTGATCTGATCAATCTGACAATCGATGGAAGAGCTGTGACCGCGGCGCCGGGGACGTTGATCATCAACGCGGCCAAGCAGGTGGGGATCGAGATCCCTTCGTTCTGCTATTACGACGGTTTGACGCTGCAGGCCGCCTGCCGCATGTGTCTGGTGGAGGTGGAGAAGACTCCCAAGCTGCAGGTCGGGTGCACCCTGCCGGTGGCCGAGGGCATGGTGGTCCACACCGATTCGCCGCTGGTGCACGAAGCCAGGAAGGGCACGCTCGAGTTCCTGCTCACCAATCATCCGCTGGATTGTCCGGTCTGCGACAAGGGCGGCGAGTGCGAGCTGCAGGACATGACCTTCCGCTATGGGGCGGGCGAGAGCCGGTTCAGGGAGCAGAAGCAGCACGTCGACGAAGAACAATGGTCGCCGGTGGTGTTCTATGACAAGCCGCGCTGCATTCTCTGTTACCGGTGCGTGCGGATTTGCGACGAAGGGATGGGGGTCGGCGCGCTGGGCGTGAGCAACCGCGGCTCGATTTCCGAAATTATTCCGAATCAGTTCGGACATCTGAAGTGCGATGAATGCGGCATGTGCATCGACATCTGTCCAGTGGGCGCGCTCACCAGCGGCACCTATCGCTACAAGACACGGCCGTGGGAGATGCAACACGTCGGCACGATTTGTACGCATTGCGCCGATGGCTGCAAGACCACTCTGGGCGTTCGAAACAACGCGATCATCCGCGGCAATAATCGCGATCACTCCGGTATCAACGGCGAATTCTTGTGCATCAAGGGGCGCTATGCGTTCGATTTCGTGCATAGCCCGGAGCGGCTGCAATCGCCCATGCTGCGGAAGAACGGGAAACTGGAACCGGTCTCATGGTCGCAGGCGCTGGCGGCGGCGGCGGAAAAGTTCGGCGAAGTGGCCGCCCGGAGCGGCACCTTCGGGGTGATCGGCTCCAACCACACATCCAACGAGGAAAATTATTATCTTCAGAAGTTCGCACGCGAAGCGCTGCGCACGAATAATATCGACCACCATCGTACCGGCGACCTGCCCACGCTTCTGGATGCGCTGAGCGGAAAAACCGAAGCACTCGCGTCGACCGCGGACCTGTACAACAGCAAAGCGATTCTGGTGATTTCGAGCGACCTCTCGCAGCAACATCCGCTGCTGGCGTTCCAGATTCGGGCCAACTACCGCCATCATGGCGCGCACATTTATACTGTGACGCCCGGGCCGGTGCGGGAGCAAAAAATTGCGGTGCACAGCATCATCACTGTGCCCGGCCGCGAACTGGCGGAGGTGGAATGGCTGCGCACTCTGCTGAAGGCCGAGCCGGAGCTGGTGATTCTGTTCGGCGATGCGATCAAGGGCGACGCGGTCCGCAAGCTGGTGGCGTTCGGCGATTCACTGGGAATCCCGGTGCGCTATGTCTGCCTGATGGATTATTCGAATTCGCGCGGCGCGTCCGATATGGGCCTGGCTCCCAATCTGCTGCCGGGCTACGAATCAGCCGGCGAGTCTGGTCTGGCCTATGACGAGATTCTAGCGGCGGCGGACCTCGACGTTCTATGGGTGGTCGGCGCCAATCCGTTGAAGCGCGCTGCGCTCGCCTCGAGCCAGGCGTTCGTCGTCGTGCAAGATATGTTTCTGACGGAGACCGCGCAGCGGGCCGACCTTATCTTCCCGGCCGCATCCGCCTACGAAAAAAGCGGAACCGTTACCAACGTTTGCGGCGAGGTGCAGCACCTCAAGGCCGGTTTGAAGATTATGGGAACCAAGCCGGACCTGGAGATTATCGGCCTGGTGGCCAAGGAAATGGGAGTGAACATCGGCATTTGGTCGCCGGAAAAAGTTTTCGAGGAGATTCGCAGCAAGGTACGTGGTTATAATATTCCTTTGCCTGTAGTTCGAACAGGAGGGGCAGCGCAAACCGCGCCGGTGAACGGACGTGTTTCGGTGACTTCGCGGCCGGAGCTCATCCAGTCCGCGCGCGATACGCTTTTCACGTCCGGGTCATTGGGCCGGTATTCCAAA
>Ga0182024_10018722_pt1 | contig 12857 bp, 13 predicted proteins | sample P32metaG_FD_120480 | JGI IMG/M metagenome (GOLD analysis project Ga0182024, IMG submission 120480) | Permafrost microbial communities from Stordalen Mire, Sweden - P3-2 metaG (Illumina Assembly) | ecosystem: Environmental > Terrestrial > Soil > Wetlands > Permafrost | place: Sweden: Stordalen...
AGTGATTCCAGCGATTCGCGTGATTCGACGCGGGCTATAATAGACGGCGCGCATACACGGGAAGCCTGCATTTCCGCGATTTCTAACGAAATTCAGTGGACTAGTGACAGTCTGCCTTATCGCCCCTAACTTGCCCTTAGACCTAAGGGCGAAACTCGGCTCGTATTTTAGGCGGATTTTATGCTCCTGGAGACATGGATGGCCGAGCGTGTTGGCAACGCACCGTCCTAGAGCAACTGCGCGGGCTGAGGTGTGGAGCGGTCACCGCCTCCAGCCGAACGAAACTTTTAGGCGCTTGTTGCGGTGACCGCGAACAATGACCCGTTCGTTCTTCGGTAGAGACCGGTACTGAAGGTTTAGAACTCCCTGAGCGTAGCCGTCTGCATAATGGCGGCCTTCCCAATGAGCCCACCCGCCTGTCCAGCTAGCGGTATTTCTGTCTTTGCGAGCCTTGCGGACAAAGAAAAGCCTGCCATCTCTGGCCGGGCTTGATTCCCAATTCCTCTACCGAACCCGGCACAGGGAGAAAGCCGCTCCCCTGACCGGCTACGATGGTGGCGAGCGCGCTAGGATGGTATTAATGTGGCGCTGCAATGGGGGACGACTACCGTGATTGAATTGCCCGGCTGGAACTCCATTCACACAACGGGGACACTGGCAAATGTATTTTTCTGGGTGAGCATAGGCGCCCTGGTCTTTGTTGGGATTGCTCAAGTCATCTCCCAGCGCTACGCAGAACAGCGTGATCTGTTGGTGAACCAGCAGCACGCTGCGGAACAACGGGCTAGCGACGAAGAAATTGGGCGCCTTCGTCGACAGGCTGGCGCATTGAGTGCGAATCTGGAGCGGTCCAAAGTCGCAACAGCCGGGGCGAATACCCGCGCTGAGGAAGCGCAACAAGCGTTGGAGCAGCTCAAGGCTCCTCGAACACTTACCCCTGACGCGACACGCGCTATCAAAGTCGCGCTGAAGCCATTTGCGGGGCAGCAATGGACCATGACAACATTTTGGGACCTAAAGGAACCAGTTGACTTTGCCACTCTTCTTTATGAGCCCCTAAACAACGCCGGTTGGAGATATGATAATTCAGGGACTAAGAGCCTTTTGCTTGACGGATTAGCCGGCGTCCAAGTGTTTGTGCACCCCCAAGCAGATATCAAAGTTAAGGCCGCTGCTGCCGCTCTGGTCGCTGTGTTGAACAAATACGATTTCAATGCCGCCCTGAAGTTGATGAGCGCCCTCGATAGTCCTGACAAAATCCAGATTAATGTCGGAACGAAAACTGATCCATCAGGTCAGGGAACGCCGCCCTAATTTGCGTTAGGCGGCATGGGGCTTGCGCAGAACAAGACCTAATTCCCGTAGCTCCACCGCATCCATTCACGCCATGAGCGCGGCACAACGCGGTAATGGAGTTGTTAAATCGAGTAATCCCCGCACACGATCGGATGTTGTGCCGGCGGTTGAATTCTCGAACTCCGTGTAACGACCGGGCAGGATCAAGACTGTGCTGGGAAGGAATTTCAGTGCTCATCGCGAGCAATTTGCACACGCGCGAGCGGTCTCCTGAAAGGACGGGAACTCGCTTAGTGGCCCTATCAAAGCTTTAGAGGTCGCCCAATAGAGTTGCCAATTTGGAGGCGTGAAACATTTTGGAAAGTTCCCAGCGTTCCGGAGATGGTAATTGGGTCAGCTTTCGATGCCTTTATGTCCAAGACCAAGCGCTAACGAAATGGATGCGCTTAAATTGGTGAAATACGGCATCCCACTTGATGATAAGGTGCGCCAACACTTTGTTGAAGCAGGGCTCATCATGCGAGAAGTAGGGAGATGGGCGCTAACGGAGGGGGTGCACTTTGGGACGCACTCAGTTAGCCCAGCCGCGCTTAACGTCATGACGCGCGTCATGCTCGTCAGCGAGAGGCGCGCAAAGCGTGGAATGGCCGCCACAAAAGAAAAGCCCGGAGGTCGGGTGACACTCCGGGCTGCTAGTCATATCACTACCAAGAGGTATTCCCGGAGAAAGCCCCCCAAGGGAACACGCCCATTATGCACACGCCGCGTGGTTCAAGAACCGCATTCAATGGTGATGGTTACTGCAGAACCGACAGGGTTAATTCCAAACTTGTTGGCGGCGGGTCAGCCTGCTCCAAGCTGAATTATGTAAATCCCGATTACTTAATTATAGCACCCGCGATCCAAGTCCGGCATTCATCCCGTTGACAACAAATAACAATCGAATCTTGGCGCAACAATTGCTTCGGTGAACGCAAGTGACCACCGGCCCGATTGGACCGCTGATCAACATTTATTCGTTGGGAGTTTGGAATGCGCAAAATTATCCTGGGCTTGACGCTTTCGCTTGCTGCATTGGCCGCTATGCCAGCACAGGGCGCGGTTTTGTCGGGGCTTTACAATACGGGTGTCTCGAATACCGAAGGGGCGGTGGATCCCAATTACACGATGTATTCGATCACGAGTACGACGCCGCCCGCCTCGGTGGGCCCGACGTATGTTCTGCAAAACGGGTCGGGCTACTCAGGCGTATTTCCGGATCCATACTGGGCAACGTCCGGCGATTTGCAGTCAGCCTGGATCAGCCCCGACGGACGCAATGGGGATTTGGATCCTTATTCGGCCGGCAATTACATTTACCAGACGAGCTTCACCATCAACGGAAGCCTGGCAAACGTTTCCGGTCTGCAACTGGCAGGAATATGGTCGGCCGATAACATTGCGCTGGGGTTCAATGTGAATGGCAACCCGATGCTGGCAGCAGATTATGGGGCGTCCGTCGGTTCGGCCCTCACACCGGAAGAGTGCGCTTGCAATAGCGACTATTCCTTCGATCTGTTTGTGCCAGTGGCCGATCTTCGTGAGGGAACCAACACGATGTATTTTGATGTGACGAATTTCGCGCAGGTGGGCGGAAACCCGACAGGCCTTTATGTTGACTACAACACTGCCCAATCCGGCTTGATTGATCCGGCTCCCGTACCGGAGCCGCTGACCCTGTCGCTGTTCGGCGCGGGCCTGGCGGGAGCGGTCGCAATGCGCCGTCGCAAGAAGGTGCTCGCCAACTAACAAACGCAGTTTCCGCTGCACGCACGGCGGATACCCCCGAAGAGCCGATGGCTGGCGACGCCATCGGCTCTTTGCTTTTTTGCGCGGTTAGAGGCTCTTTTGGCCAGTCAAAGAGCTATACATTGGCGAAGGCTCCGAATGCTTAGTTGGCCACGGTACCGGTGATGACCCTCCGGCCGGCCAACACCGCTAGTCGAGTCAACGCGGGGATCAGGAGCCGTCACACCATTTAATTTGAACTTGCCGTGGTACCCGGGGCTAATACCGCGACCCGAACGGGCCGGCGCTCGCCAAACCAGGGCCCGAGAGCGGGGTGATCGGGCCGCTCAGCGTGTTGCCGTGAAGCGCGGCCGGCGTCGCGCTGAAATTCCGGACAAACACCGTGGGCCGAGCCATGTCATTGGTGAAGGTATTGTCGCGGATGACGATGCTTTGCGTTGGATGTTGCGGCTTGTTCTGTTCGGCGCCGATGGCGATGGCGGTCGTGTGGTTTGAACTCAGCGGACCCTTCTCGAAGCGGTTGCCGATGATAGTGACATTGCCGGACTGGGGAATGTCCACCAGGTAGGAGGCGGTGCCTTTTGGCCCGTCGTGGACGAAATTGTCCAAAATCGTAGTCTGAAGCGCGCGGGACTTGATGTGATGACCGTCATGCTGGGCGAAGAATTCCGAATGCTCGACTGTGAGCCTGTCGGCGCGGCTGACATAGATGCCATGGGCACATTCGCCAATGCAGGCGCCATTGCCCTCGAAATAGCCAGCGCGCACAGTAATGTCGCCGCCTTCGGGGAGGTAGGCGAGGACGCCGTCTTCGTTATCGAGGAATTTGTCGTCTTCCAGTGTCAGCGTACCGCCCTCGGCGCGGATGCCCGCGCCGTTGTGGTCGGTGGTGCGCGCGCCGGTGAAAGTGAGGCCGCGTATCAGGACGTCATGGCCGGCAACGACAAAGATGGCTTTGTCGTCGCAGACGCGGGGACCCAACACCACGCCGTCGCCCACACCGACGATGGAAAGATTGTCCTGGCGCCACACGGCGCAGTCATCATAGCGGCCGGGGAAGATTTCCACCGTGTCGCCGGTTCTGGCCTGGCGCACGGCCTGGCTGGGCAGGGCGAACTGCTTGCCCGCGCCCACCGTGAGGATAGTCGTGTTGGGCGCGCAGGCGGTTATCGCGCCTAAGGCGGCGATCGCCACAAGCGGTGCGATCAGGCGCAGCGGTAGGGTCATGAGTCCCCTTTCGGGCGCAAGTGTGCCGGGGATGCTTTAAGAAAGCAAAAAGCCTAGCGGCATGGACGGCTCGCCCGAAATTACTTCTAGTGCAGGGGATAGTTGGTCTCGCCTAGATCGCCTACCGGAAGTCGGGGCTTGTCCAGTTTAGTTGTCGATTTTGAGGACCTTGGTCATGGCCTTCGGACGACTCTGCAAGGTGTGGTGCGGTCTGCTGGTCGCCACACTTATAGGGATCGCGATCAGTATTCGCTGGATCGACGTCCCGGTTGCGTTAATTTTTCTCACTAATGCGAACCGCTTCACCGCACTGGGAGTTGGGCTCGGGAGTGCGGTATTGGTGGCCGGAGAAATGGTTCTAATCGCAGTGCTCGCGATTGCGCGTATGGTGCGAGGCGATCTGCCTGAGTTTGCGAAAGCTCTCTTTGTCGCCTGCTGCGCATCGCTGTCAGCGTTTGTGGCCAATGATTACGTCCTAAAACTCATTTTCGGCCGCCACGCCCCGTCCGTTCTTTTCCAGGGGGTTCCAAATCACGTGTTCAATTTTTTCGAAGGCAATCAGCAGAGTAGTTTTCCCTCCGGCCACATGGTGATGGCGACTGCGTTTGCAGTCGCCATGATGCGGCTTCAGCCCCGCACCTGGCTCGCCCTCGTTATCCTCCTTGGTATTGGAGCAGCGGCCCTCGTGATCGGGGACTGGCATTTTGTGGGAGATATAATTGCCGGCGCTTTTGTGGGCGGTACGGCGGGCTTCGTTGCCGGGGAACTTTGGCTCGAACACGTTCAGCGGCATGGTCCCACTTAGGCCCCGCTGGGGACCTAGGACACCGGCATTACCTTAGGACAGGCCTGTCGTCGCGCCCGGTGATTGTCCGCTTGGACCGTTCGCGGCCGGCGCCCCACTGGGCCAATTCTCCCCCATCTTTTGGGGACTGGCTCTAAACGTTTGCTCAAGTGGCGTCGTAAATCCAATTTCTTTAGCAAACACGGTCGCTCGGAAAGCGCTGAATTGGCGCGTGCATGCTTTGGCCACATCAAAAGTTCCACGGCACGACACGAACATTTGCAGGGCACAATGTTTCCGAACTCGGAATGTTTCTGTCCAAATTTGGTGTCATGAGTCTCTTTTTGGCACAGCAATAAGTTATGGCAGCGACGGCACAACTTTAAAGCGATTAACTCGTCGGAAACCTGGAACCATTTAGACCTTGCCGCACTACGATAAACTCGATTTAGTTTGCCTCTGTTCTCTATGAGGCTGGAATTTCCGCTTTGGTTGACGCTGGCTACAAAATCAACTGGCGCAATATAACCATCGCTGCTGGGATCGTACTTATTGGCAGCTATCTGTTGCGGACTTCTAACAGCGGCAACGTTTCCCGACATAGCATCGCCGAGCGAGCCTCCCCCGAGCCAACGCAAACGGGATCAGGGCTAACGCAAACGGGATCGGGCGAAATGACCATTGGCGAGTTCAAATGTTCCGCAAAAGATTCGGCGGAAGTGAAGCGTTTGACACCCATTGATACCCAAGGCCAGCTCGAAAGTGACAAAGAAGCCATAGAAGCTCAAGGACGCGAGCTGGCGGATTTACAGGTGCAGATCGAAGCGACCCCTACTAACGAATTCTCCAGTTCAAGTGACGTAGGCAATCACAATCAAATGGTTGATCAGTACAACTTGTTGCAAAGCACTTACGAAAGCGATTCGACTGCCTTGAAACAGCGAGTAGACGCCTTTACTTCGCAGATGGAAGTCCATGACAATTATTTGGAACAGCACTGTGCAAAAATTTCACAGTGACAATGTCAGATATGTATAAGCCCATTCTGCTTAGCGCATTGTTCGCTATTGCGCGCTAACCGGGTTCGGGCTGTGCTCCCATACCGCGGCAGCTATCTGAGATTTCATCGAAGTAACCGATGGTGCGGGTATGCCGACTGTCCACGCTTAGTCCGTTGCAGTACGTATCTCAGATCCTTCTGCTTTTGGATCAAAATGTCTGCTTTTTCGTGGATTCTGTTGAAAAACTCTTCAGTTGCCGGGAAGTGATGGCGCTGATTCACTGTCCATGTCGAAGCAGGAGTGCGATCGATGATGGGCGAACGAAGGGTGGACCAAGGCGCTCTGTTCTTTGAGTTTTCCCCTCGAGCGGCATGTGCCGTCGGATCACCTGCTGAGGGCGATTGATCGGTTCGTCGACCTGAACGAGCTGCGTGCGCACCTGGCGCCGTTCTATAGCGAGACGGACGGCCCTCGATCGACTCCGAGCTTCTGATCCGGATGCGCTGGTGGGGTATTGCCATGGGATCCGGTCAGAGCGACGGCTGTGCGAGGAAGTGCACCTCAATCTGGCTTATCGGTGGTTCTGCCGTTTGGGACTGGATGGCGCTGTCCCCGACCATTCGACCTTCTCGAAGAACCGACATGGGCGTTTCCGCGATAGCGATTTGCTACGGCACCTGTTCGAGGCAGTGCTGCGCCGGTGTATTACGGAAGGGTTGGTAGGTGGCGAAGGTTTTGCCGTAGATGCCAGTCTGATCAAGGCCGACGCCAACCGTCAGAAAAGATTAGAAGGATCAAAGGGGCTCCCGCCCGAGATGGCGAGTCGGGCCATTGATGAGTATCTCGCCGTCCTCGACGATGCCGCTTTTGGCGCTGCCACGGAGGTTACTCCAAAATACCTGTCGCCAGCCGACCCAGCCGCCCGCGGACCGGTGCCCATGGCGGCCTGGCATTCTTCGCCTATTCCACCAACTATCTGATCGATCTCGCCCCGATCGCCAATACCGCGTCATTACTGCAGGGTTTTTCAACAGAATCCGCGCAAAGCGGACGGTCTCGAAAACCAATCCTAGGCCGTCGCAAGTTTGGTCGCGTTCGTGAAATATCGAGTGGCTACTTCCGGGTTCTTCTTTAAGTTCGCTAACTGGGTTGCCTGGCCGAGCGCGAAGAGCATGTTGCGGTGCAAGGCACTGGCCTGGGGTTGTTTCTCCAAACCGGAGATGGGGGAGGGACTCGGCCAAATGATTTTTGCCCCGGGGGGTAGCGGCGAACCGTACCCCAACTCGGGCGCCGATTCGCGGGTTGATAGAGACCGAGTCGGAATGGAGGCGACTTCTGGGGGCGTCTAGATTTCTTCTCTGAAACCGTCTTTGCTTCCCTTTCGGGCCGCTGGTTCATCTCATCTCAGGAACGACGAAGGCACCCACCGGAAAGGTCCCGAACGCGGTAGAGCCGGCTGATCATGTGCAATCTCTATTCAATGACCAAGCCCCAGCAAGCCGTGCGGGACCTTGCACGAGTGGCGAACGACATGACTGGCAATTTGCCGTCTCTGCCGAGCATCTTCCCCGATATGATGGCCCCTGTGGTCATACAGGCTCCGCCCAGCAACACACGTGAATTGCTGATGATGCGCTGGGGGTTTCCTCATTCAGCACCCTTGCCGGGCGAAAGACCTAGGCCCGGCTACGTTACCAACGCTCGTCATACTGATAGCGTTGTCTGGCGCCCGTACTTACTGCGGACGGAACTGCGGTGTTTGGTTCCGGCAACCAGCTTTTGCGAACCCGACAATCGCTCTGGCAGCACTGTGTGGACATGGTACGCGCTCGATGAAAGCCGGCCTATGTTCTTCTTTGCGGGCATTTGGCGTAGCTGGACAGGCCCTCGTGGCACCAAGCGGCACCCGGTGGATGGCGAGCACCTTCTCTTTTCATTCCTAACAACGACGCCGAATGCGGAAGTCGCGGCGGTGCATCCTAAAGCTATGCCCGTGTTGCTGCTGGATGAGGCGGCACGGGAGACTTGGCTTAATGGGACAGTGGATGAAGCTTTGAAGCTTCAGCTTCCAGCGCCCGACGGTACGCTGAGGATCGTCAGGACGGGTGACAAGGAGGATTCTCCTTCCCTTCTATCAAGGTGATGACGCCGGCAATCTCCCAAATCGTTCCGTTAGATTGGGAAGGTGTATAGCCCGTCAGAACACCGACTCAGATTAAGGTGAGCCCACCTGCTGGCGGGGGCCAAAATGGCGGAATTTTCAAACGGCCGGAATACGCTCTTTCATTTCGTATAGGTCCGCGGCGCTTTGTTTGCGGCACTTATATTTTGGATGGTTGTTGCCGTTCTGGTTTTGAAAGTGCTCTAGCGTTTCGTCGTGACACAAACCTAAGTCACACATGCAACCGTGCGCCGCATTCCAGTATCACGTACACCGTCAAATGGGCCTGCGCCGAGGTTGCTTCGTTGCCCTTGACGAGAACGGCGACCCATTGGGCGCAGACGTTCATAAAGACAAAACCATCGGCAGCGCGAGGCGCAATGCGAGATTGTTAGCGGAAGCTCAAAAAAATGCGTCATTGATCCGCGGGCGGGCATGTTTTGACGCAAGAGCACGCCGCGCGAGATAGGTGCGCTAAAGCGACCGCGTCAGACCCAACAGGGCTGCTCTAGCAACAAGCGAATCCCCATGCTGCTAACAACTTAAAGTGTCAGAATAACTTACAGAATCGCTCGGAATCAATGTTGACGCCTCGTCAACATCTTAGACCATGTCGTTGATTTTTCTCATTGTAAGATCTGGCACGACGCTTGCTTAGATTAGAGCGAATATTGGGTAGGGGTGCGCAATGAGAGTTCCGCTTGGAGTGTTTGCCGCGCTGGTCACTGCGATGCTGCTAGCCGGTCCGGCCACCGCCGCTATCATCGTGTCAACCGGCTACAACGACGACCCGAACGAGGACCCGCTTCCAAACCCCTGGGTCGGGGCAGCGAACACGAGCGTTCTCGGCAGCCCCAGCGCGATCGCGGGCGCCGAGACCTTCGACCCCGACACGGACGCAGTGCTATTCCAGAATACCGGCGCCACGGCGGTGACCCTATCGGCCCTCACCTTCGCGCCCAGCGGATACGACCTCTTTGCGCTTGCGAGCCAGACGACGCCGGTGACCATCAATGCCGGAACGAACCTCATCGTCCTCGGGGTCGACGGTTCGGATGTGTTGGGGTATGCGCGGCAGACGGTCGATTTTACGCTCAACAGCGTTGACTATAGCGTGCTCGATGCCGTCACCACCGATGCCTTCGACGGAGTTCTCGACGGCAAGGTTGACTGGACTGAAGCCGAAACGCAGCCCTGGGCGCAAATTGATTGCATTGGTTGCTCGATCAGCGCGGTGCCCGAACCCTCATCCTTGCCAATGCTTCTCATGGGTCTCGGTCTCATTGGCGGCGCGTTTTATTTCGGACGCAAGAAGGCGATGACTGCGTAATTTGCTGCTTCGGCTAGGGAGGCTGCTTTATGAAGGTTCGTTCGTTATTTTTTGCCACGCTCGTGGGAGGCCTTTTGGTTTCGTCTTTGGCGCACGCCACGACGATCGATTTCACAATTTCTGAAGGGGCGGCGACCGAGGCGACGGGCTCTTTTAGCTACACAACCCCGTCAGCCAATCTTAGCTATGGCGACCTGACGGCCTTCTCTTTGAGCATCCTGCCTTCAGCAAGCTATGATCTCTCTTTCGGGCAGGGCAGCACAAATTACGACTATTTCGATTTCGACGCGTTCACCAACGCGTTCGTGCCGGGCGACGCCACTGGGACGTACGGCACACTAGGGCCCTTTCTTCTGAGTGCCATCTCCAGCGATTTGAGTTCAGGCTTCGATTTCTTCTCGGCGCCGCGCGATGACTTCTCTGAATTCACACAGAACATTTATGACATGCCCTATGACAGCGTCACGGTGACCTCGACTGATAGTGTTTCTTCTGTACCTGAACCATCATCGCTGCCAACGTTCCTGATGGGACTCGGGTTGATCGGGGGAGTGGTATCCTTCGGGCGCAAGAGAGTGCTGGCCCGTGTAACTAGGACGTAGTCACTTGTAATTTGTTAGAGATTTGTCCGCAGCGCGTCGCGTTTGCGCGGACAACTACCGAGAGAGCCGATGGACCAACCCCCATCGGCTCTCTTTCTTCGCGTGAGAAAGGCTTTATGCTGCTCAGGCAATCCCACCATGGAGAGGCTGGCAGAGCGAGGGATGCGAAATAAAGGACGCGCTGCACCGGCAGGTCTTGGCCGTCATACCTTGGTCAAGGATTCCGCGCGCCGTCGAGCCATCACCTGTCGTCTGCGCGGCGCACCAAGCGGTTTATTGACAGTGCAATGGCACCAGCGACCGCCAGCCAAACGACAAACCCAACTGCGCGCCAAAAGTCGGTCGGCACGCGTTGTAGTATCATTGCAAGCACCCACACCAAGACTATGCTGGTCAGCAGACCGCCCAAACCTTGGCGCAGGACGAACTGCTTTTGTTTGCGACGTGACATGGCATCTGGCCTCTTGCCTCTTGCTCACCAATCACAGTCCAACGCTCCCAAGAATGAAGCCCAAGAATTAAGAAATTGAACCTGGAAATGCTGGGATTTTGTTTGTCCGCATTTCGCCTGCATTTCGGGCACGTCTCAAATGGATTTAGCGGTTAGATTCCGGCCTGGCTCACGAACTGTAACAATACTCCCTACGGATGGCGATGCGTGCCAAAAACGGCGTGCCTTTCATGTGTTACCCGATGGCGGCGTAACCACTCGTCACTATACGTGCGGATTATCCGAGGCATTCCTCGTCCTTGTAAATCATTTTATATCTTCCAAGTAGGCCATGCCTTGCCGATAATTTGTACTGGGGCGTGCGAGGCAAATCAGCACCTTAACCCTAATTGAATCAAGGTCTGTTTTGAGCCCCTTCCGCTATACCGCTAACAGTTGGACGGATGTATTATTGGGTGTCGCGCGCTTTCCGCCCGATGCCCACGCGTGGCGTATCGCGGGGCTTATCATCAATCCTTCTTTGCCTGGGCCTCGCCAAGCCTCACGCATTTCCAAAGATGAGCGCCAAATGGAAAACGCTGCAAAAAGAGTCGAAGAATTGATGAACGAGTTTCGGCGGGACATTAATGGTTGGAAAATCGAGTTGAAGCGGCTGAAAGCCGAGGGGCGCGCCGACCTCGCGGAGACGATAGAAGGCTGGACCCGAGAAGCTGAGCGCGTCCTTGCTCGCTGGGATCGCTAATCCAAGAATCACAAACGGAAGCTACTCGCCGTTGTAAATGCGAAGTTCGGAGGGGCGAAAAAGCCTGACGAGCCTTGACGTCACGCTCGGCCGCGCATGTGGTAGCCTGGTTTTTGTCACAGCACCGAACTCTAAGGTATAACTGCGCTAACCAAAAGGTGTTATGAGCTCAAGGCGATTGGTGGATTGAGAGGCTTCTCGACCGCTGAGTTGTATTGCGGAATCCCCATTGTGGGCTAGCATTGGTGGCACGCGGGTTTTTTGCTCGCGATAGGGGCAACAACTGAAATGAGGTGGGTCATGCGCTTGGGGTTATCGCCCGCGTTCGCCGCGGCGTTTGCAGTTACTTGCACGGTGGGTCCGGCCCTTGCTGCTTCGGTTGATGACAAGACCGCGCAAAAGCAGGCGGACATTCCCACCTGCTCGCATAAAATAGGAACGCTTGCGATACATGAGCCTCAAAATAACTGGTGGGCACCACTTGGCTTGGAATCTCCGGAAGCGCTCCTCAAAGTGTTTGTGATGAAGTCTGGGTGCTTCACGTTGCTTGACCGCGGGCAGGGGTTTGCCATGGCGCAGCAGGAGAGAGCTCTCGCGAGCGGTGGCCAACTGCAGCAAGGTTCAAATATAGGAATGGGCCAAGTGCGCGCTGCTGATTACGTTTTGGTACCCGACGTTGTATCCAGAAATGGAAATGCCAGCGGAACCAATGTCGGCGGAATTCTGGGTGGTTTTATGGGTGGTGGTGTGGGCGCGTTAGTGTCCCATATCAATATTTCGTCCAAAACGGCAGATGTCGTTCTCACCGTAACAAATGTGCGCACCTCTGAGCAGCAGGCGATGGAAGAAGGTCACGGCTCCCAGACTGATGTCGGCTTGGGGTTTGGCGGCGGATGGGGCGGTTGGGGCGGATTTGGGGGCGCCGGAATTTCTAACTATCAGAACACGGCCATTGGTCAGGTGGTCGTGTTAGCGTATATCGACTCTTATACTAAACTTGTAGGCGATCTGGGCGGATTGTCGGCGCAAGCCTCGACAGATGCTCCAACCCAGGCGGTGTCGATGTCGCGTGCCGGGCGGCTTTACACCTCCGCGTCTGAAAAATCCAAAGTCGTGCGACCACTCGACGCCGGCATGATGTTATATCCCACTGGGAATAAAGACGGCGTTTGGTGGGAAGTTAAGGATGAGCTGGGCAATCAGGGCTGGGTGTCGTCCCTAAATCTGACGCTAGCGAAGTAATCTCCAATGGCAGCAACGGCTTGAGCCGATGCGGCCATCCCCTCGGCGAGATAATATTGAGACTCTCGACGGCGGGATTGTCCGAGCCCGCGCTTCCGAAGTTGTTGTCCGTCGACTGCAGCGCATTGACGCCTTCTGAGCCTCACCAGGGCTCAGACAATGAGGGCGCATGCCGCGCCCTCGGCAAAGCGGTGGCTCACCCGTCCCCGACGTGGGTCCAACAAGGGGCGAGC
>Ga0182024_10018723_pt1 | contig 12856 bp, 15 predicted proteins | sample P32metaG_FD_120480 | JGI IMG/M metagenome (GOLD analysis project Ga0182024, IMG submission 120480) | Permafrost microbial communities from Stordalen Mire, Sweden - P3-2 metaG (Illumina Assembly) | ecosystem: Environmental > Terrestrial > Soil > Wetlands > Permafrost | place: Sweden: Stordalen...
GGGACGGCGACGGTAAATGGTTTGGTGGGGGGATGGACCGGCGGTAGTAGTTTTGGGGCCCAATATTCAATCACACCCGCAATTTCTTTTTCAGTTCCTAAACGTGCCACTCCCACTATGAGTTATTGGGACTCTGCTGGAACCGCCAGCAAATTTGATTATTTTAATAATAATAGTGGGGGTTTTGTCGCCGGTAATGCTCCGGGAGGTTCTGCCGCTTTCTCCTCTCTTAGTAAAGAGAATTTTGTGTGGTGGAGTGATCAAAGCGCGCAAAATCAGGCATATATCCATTTCTCAGCCAGCGCGGAGCTTTAACTCGCCCTCACTCTCGCCCTGATCCTCGCGCCGTTGGCAGCCCATGCCGACGACTACCAACTCACGTCCGGCACCGCAATCTTCGACGCGAACACACAGGCGACCATTCCCGCCGGTCCGGGGAATAAGGATTATCGGGCTTATCTCGCTTAACGGCGGGGATTACCGCAGAGGCTTACATCGCACCCCCTAAGCCTCCAGCTCCCCCGGCCCCGGTTGCATGCAGCGGTCCGCCAACCTCCAGTTATGCTGTGACAAATGGCATCGTTACCCACTGCTAGGAGATGCCTCTCCGCGCGGTGACGCGGCTGTGAAAGATCATCGCGGCTCCTAGATTCCAATTGCTGCCTGACATTTCTGCCTGTAACTTCATCGGCGATCCGAGGTGGAGTCTTATGGGCCTATCAAAACTACTGCTTAACATGACCCTCTGCAAAACGGGAGCGAAGCGCCTTCACAGAATGGCAGCCCGTGCACGACGGGCGGAATTGTCGTCGGAATTGCGCTTGCAACTCGGCGGCACGGTGTTGTCGGGGTTGTTTAAGGGGATGGTCATTCCGGAGGAGTACTCGTGGGGCGATAGCGACGTTATCGCAAAAATTGTCGGCTTATACGAATCCGATCTTCGGGAAGCGTTGCTTAAGACAGTCGAACGCGCCCCCTCCATCGTAATAAATGTCGGCTGTGCGGAAGGCTTTTACGCCGTGGGGATGGCTCGACTTTTACCGAACGCGACAGTCTATGCCTTCGACATAGATGAACGTGCGTGTGCAATCTGTTCTCGCGCAGCAGAGGAAAATAATGTCTCCAATAGAATCGTTATCGACGGACTTTGCACCACGGACAGGCTTGCCAAAATAACGGACCGTCCAGACCGCACCCTGATAGTCATGGACTGTGAAGGGGCGGAACTGGAACTCCTCGATCCGGCCAAAGTGCCGGGATTGGCGCATTGCGACATAATTGTCGAAACTCATGATTTTGTCGAGGCTGACATCACGATGATTCTACAAAATCGATTAAATACCACTCACGACATACAGCGAATATCCCAAGGAGGACGCAATCCTAACGAGATACCGGAGTTGGCGCGATTGTCCGAGCTGGATCGTTGGCTCGCGATAAGTGAGGACCGGCCGGAAGCCATGACATGGCTTGCTTGTTGGGCAGTGAGAAGGTCCGAGTAAACATCTTTCTTGGCTTCCTGGCCGCGATCTATTGCGTATCCACCGTGTGTAAGCAAAGACGGAACCAACTTAGCGTCATAGTAAACCCAGAGGTCATTGGTTTTCTATCAGCAGGGCTCAGACCTTGCCAGCCGTTTTCCTAGTGGCGAGATAGTTGAGATACCAGAGCGACGCGCCAAGAATATTGCCAGTCTTGAGCAGATGTCGGGCGTATCTTTTTTTGTGTTTGCGGGTTACGGGACGCTCTAAACGGCTGGCTGGCCAGGGCGACTGGCTGAGATATTTCACAAAAGGCGGATCGCCGAAACTCGGGCTCCATTTATGCCATGGTTTGTCGTGCGAATAGTGGAGAAATACTGTGTCAGAAGGCGCGGGCCTCAAAGGATTCCAAAATCTGTTCCATCTCTGATCCATCCAGGTTATTTTTTCCGCCAGCACGAGATTCAGTGCGTCTTGGTCCACGGCCGAGAATTGATGCCCGCGTCGAACCAAAAGTTCCGTGGCTTTGCCCGTGATGTCATGTTCATTCCAACGCTCAAGATCAATATAAAGAACACCGGCGTTGAAGTAAGGTGCCGCCTCGGCCATTCCGATTTTTGCCATTCTTTGAGGGGACTGGGAGGCAGAATCTACAACCGCTGCAACAATGGCATCGCCCATATCCAACGCACTCAACCCGGAAATGTCGCCGAGGCAAACGATGTCCGAATCCAGATAGAGAACTTTTTGCGCAATGCCGCGCAGGAGGCTGCTGATCTGAAACCGGTAATAGGTTGCGTATGAAAATTCTTTCGGATCGGGGAGGGCGGACGTCATCTGTCGATTGATGTCATGCACCCGGATAGTAACATTCTGTTGTTCGGCCAGGGACTTCAGTCTGCCAATGTCGTCGGGAGGCAAGGAGTCTGCGAGCACATGACATATAAGGTGTGTATGAGGATTATTCGCGACAATGGAGATAATGGTTACCGCCATCGCCGGGGCATATTGTGCGGAGACGCCGAACGCGATGTGAAGGGGCGCGCCGGTACGTTGAGGCGTCTGCGTCGGTGTGAATTCGTGAGATAACGTCATGGCGAGGGTGTCCGTGATCAGGGGTTTAGTGGCCGATTGTCCTTGTTTTAGGTCCTAGACCAGCGGAAGTCACACGGTTTTTCACCATCTGGATCACATCGTCTGGATCATGAAGTATCGCTAAAGGTTCTGGAAGGTGTGTTACGGGATCGTATACGAACGATTATCGCCGCCGCCCTTTCCCTCCAAACCGATTGATAAACCACACATTTTTTGCCACGATTCTCGCAAATCCGTGACCGCTGCTTCTTTGCAAACCCGCGCCGCGTAGGAGACTTTACGCGAACGAAGCGATACTGCCCTTATTCAAGCGCACCTGGATGTCGCTATCACGGTCGGCACCGTTGGCGATCTTGAGATCACGAACATGGCCGGAACCGATGTCGCCGCTTTGTCTGCGCTTAGCTCCGATTGTTGTGCTCGGGCAGCGACGTGACGTGGTCATAGAAAGAGCGCAGGATCTGTGCGGAAGATTTGGCCTGGGCCACAAGTTGAACTCCGGTGTATGGCCGGTTGTCTGGCGGTCAGAAACAGCGCGTAGCAATTGTCCGCGCCCTGATGATGGAGCCAGAGTACTGTTGCTTGAGGAAATCACATCCGCACTTGATCCAGTTCTTACCTTCGACGTGATGCAGATCATACGAGATCTTCAAGCTACAGGCCTTGCAATGGTGCTGGTGACTCATCACATTGAATTCGCTTCTTCGGTGTGCGATCGCATCATGTTCGTGTCAGAAGGACAAGCGATTCAGGTAGATTCCCCCCCCCCGAACCTGCGCGCAAACCCTGTCTCGGAAGACGTGCGGCATTTCATGGAGATATTGAGTTCGGCCAGATGATTTGGTTTCGTCGGCGTAGAACTTGGGTTTGGCTTTTCGGCGGCGATAGTCAAGAACCTGTTCGATCTCCTTCTTCGTCGCAGTATTCTGTTTTGCGATCTCAGCGACATGTACCCAAGGCATTCCGTTTACTCCCCGTCATATCAGAGCTAAATCTCCTGACGTTTGTTCTCTGCATTGTATTTTCTCCTCAATAAAACCATTTTTTTTGAAAACCTCGGACGGTTTTTTGTCGGGCACCGGATCGGCCCGAAGCTGTCACAGGCCGAGGAGGAACGACGCAGGGCGCAAGCCGTGCCTTGACAGCGGGAGAACCGCATCTGGCAGTAGCTCTTGAAAGCCCGAGGGTGGAGAGAAAAAAGGGGTAACAGGGAAAGATGTGCGGCAAAGCACATGGGAGCGAGAAGCACGATGCGCCCACCTCGATCAAACGACCGCCTTTGAAAAATTTGGTACGACGCTCGGATTGGCCAGTTCTGCTAACCTTTCCTCAAGCGTGCCACTCCCGAGTTGTTTGGCGACGGTGTTATACATCTCACGGATGGGTTTCACAACCCGCTTGTTCTCAGAAAGCAGCCGAAGAATCGCGGCGAAATTATCCAATGCAAACCTGCGGAACAGGTTCTTCTTGTGGTAGGCCTCAATCACCCCAGTTTCAAATTCTTCCATTCGGTTGTACTGGGTGAGTATCTCAGAGCAGAAACTCAGTAGTGAGTAGAGGTTTCCTGCCCTAGCGTTCGGATCACTAATAGGATTCTTGTTGTATCTCACATCCTCAACTCCGGCAGCGATAGTCGCCAGCCGTCGAATAACACAGCCATAGCACGTGCCGTCGTGCGTTCCGAATCGCTGGCTGATGCAGGAATGCGTATATTTGAGTCCTTCCTTCGATGGACATATCGCGACGACTTCCGCCTTCGTTAAATTCTCGAAGGGTGTAATTACGCTTACGTCGCGCTTCAGAAGCAAGCTCACCACCTCTTTGGCTTTCTTCACAACAAATGGGTGGGTTGTCATCGTGGTGGAGTCCAGCGGCGAGAATCGCGGCTGGTACATCGTCGGCCCGCACTCAGTAACGACGATGCGCCGGGCGCCAAGTTTGTCCACATAGGCCCCGGCGCTCAGTAAATATAGAAAGCCCCTTAGCTGCGCATATCCTCTCGCTCCGATCCCCGGCACTGAGATCTTGCTGATTCTTAGCCCCCTCGGTCCCATTATCCTCCGCTGAAGATCGGCCACAATATGAATGATTCTTGCCTGGTCTGTATGAGCGCAAAAGACACCTTCAACGTCTCCTAGGGCCTCCTGTGACAGGAGGAGTCCCGCATACGAATCGACTCCGCCGGAAAAAAGGCAGACATTTTCCACGCGATTGACGCCCGGCAGATCCAGCTGTTCTCCCCCTTCCCAAGGAACCATGCTGAACTCTATGTCAATGTCTTCGACGAGAGTGAACACAATAAGCTCGTGAAGCAATCTGCTGAGCCTTGGTATGTCATAGTGGGCTCCGCCTAAACCGTAGATTGGAACAACGAGCTTGCGTATCCTGCGAGTGCGAACCGCTTGCTCTAGTTGGAATACGGAGCTGCCTACCGAAATCGCATTAAGTGCGGCTATGCTGCCGAATTGAGAAATGATTTTCTCGCTAGGAAGCTCGGGAACAAATGCGCGCTTGGCCTTCTTAGGCTTGCTCTTCATTATCAAGGCTGTCCTAGCGCAAATTCGAGGGCTTCCACTGTGAGAGCTTCGGACTCCTCTAGCGTTAGTTTACTGGGATCAGGCCCTGCGCGTTCCGCGATGTACCGTCCAGCGAGGTCCGCAAGTCGCTTATGCTCCGCCTTTGTCCGTTGCTGCGCGGCTGGGGCAAACCTCGCGTAGGCCGCTTCGACCGGTTCGGCCCTGGTGAGTGCAGTCATTACCTCGAAGAACGCTTCCGAGAAGAGTCTCGCCCATGCTTCTTGATCCTCGGGCGTGGCCTTCTTCGGGGTAGCCTTCTTCTTGGCCATCGCTATTTCCTGCCTTTTCCGATCGCTCTAGCGACCGAGGAAACGATGGCGTTGGTGACGATCGGGTCGTCTCCCAATTGCTGCTCCTTCTTGACGCGACTCCATTCCTTTCGGGCAAGTTCCACTCTTTGTTCGTAGCTCAGATCCTTCCCAGCTTCTTTTCGTACAAAATCGCTAAGCTTTGCTGCGTAGTAAACGATCTGCGCCATCTTGCCGCTCTTGGCGACCAGCTTTGCAGAGCTGACGGCGACCCCTTCAGGGTTTTCCTGTCCCAACGCGCGTGTGAAACTGGCCCGTTGTGCCGACAGACCAGTGCCAACGATTTCGCTAAGCGATCTTGCTCTTCTACCGCCCATATCGTTAGACCTTGTCCGCTATTGAGTCGAGCAGCGCCCTGAGGGCATTTTCTCGCCGCGATCCGTAAATAATGATGCCAAGGAGTACCACTACGAAGACCATTGGGAGAGTGAGGACGAGCATCTCACTGCGAACGCTAAAGAAATGTAGCCGGACCTGGCCACCCGGATGTGTAAACAGCGATATGATGCCTGCGAGAAAGAACGCCATGGTGAGCGCCACGGCAAGGTTATACTTCCTCACGGATAGCCTCTCTAGTTGAGACCACTCCTTGTTCCAAGCCTTGAACGCAGATAGAAGATCGACTTTGACGTGACTCTGAATGCTGCCCGAGTTCATGAGCTTCGCAAGAGCGGCGAGTTGTTCGCCTGGTAGCTTTGGCTTAACCACACACAGAAAGTCTCGTTTTTCGATGCCGGTCTCTGCAAGAAAACGAGCCTCCAACTCCTTGGTGTCTTTATTGATCCCTCTTATCTGGTCGCTCCAGCCCAGCAGGGCCACAAACAGACCTAGTGCGCTCGCAAACAGGAAGAGCGTCAACCCGGAAAACGACTCTCTGGGTTCGTTCGCCTCAGTAGCCGAGGGCGCATCGCAGTTGCAACATGGAACCTGCTGGGGAGCGTTCTGAGCCTTCGTCTGGTGCGCAGGTGTTCGCGCGGTGTCTGATGACGTTTTTTGCAGCGCCCCCTGTTTTGGGTGCTCGTTGCTGGGGAGAGTAGGCTGAGTGCTTGAGTCCTTCTGCCCGGCGACAGAGACACTAAGAACAAGCAACATCGCTGCCAGTCGAACGTGCCGTATTGCTGGCAAGACCGCCATCCACTCCTTTTGGAGTTACTGACAGCTCGGGCCGAAGATACCCCTGGGGAAGGCCTGAATCGTACTTGAGAAAGGGTCGGCGCGCAATGATGCTTATGGTTCGGAGTTGCGTAAGCCATCGGCCAAAGCCGAGACCGTAGCAAGTGCTGTCCTAAAATCAGGGGCTTCGCCGTAGACCATATCCCTCAGAAACGCTGCATAGTTGCTCGCAAAGCGATCGTCGGTCGCGAGCCCGTCAACCGCCCGCAAAGTTTCAGCAACCGGATTTTCGCGGTACGCGGGAAACTGATGGCCGTAAGCCTCGACATCGGCGCGTATGATCTCCTTAGTCAACGCTATAACTGCGGCCGGATCGTAATGCGGTCTGACTACGTGCAGGTCATATACATGGCGCACGAGGGTTTTGTCGCGCGGGCCGCCAGCTTCGGCAAGTTCGGCGCCCGCTCGCCTGGTCAGCGCCACAAACTTTTCGGCAATCGTCTCAAGGAGTGCGACGCATGGAATTGATGGCACTTCTTGCGGCTGCTTAAATGCCTCCGCCCAAAAAGAAGTCACGCTCCGTTCGACGGGTGGTAGACGCAGCGGCCAAACGGCAGTCTCGATTTGAATTTCGGGTCGCAACGCTCCCTCGCCGCTCACCAGCGGCATATAGGGCAGGCGATAGATCGTATAGCGGCTCTCATTACCGGAATCGCGGTGTGCGGCATTCTCCGGATCAAACTGGAATCCGGCATGCAACAGGGCGTTGGTGACGTTGTCGCGCAATTTACGCAGCTCCGGACGTGAGCGTGGTTCGTCCGACACGATCTTCAAGTCGAGGTCTTCCGACATGCGCCGGATAAGACGGTGAGCCCGGCTCAAAGCCGTGCCGCCGCTGAACACCAGACGAAACGGTTTCACGTCGGCGTTGTTAATCGCTGCAAGCGCCCTGACGACATACCAATCCTTCTCGACCAGGACTGGACTTGGCAGATCGAAATGCTTTTGAACTTCGAGCAGATCCTGGAGAGATGGTTTATCGGGCAAGCACCAGCTCCTGATTGCCGTCGCGGAGTCGGCGCGAAAATCTCCCCTTTACCTGCACGACCGGATTAAGCGGAATCTGTGTCGAACGTCCTGCGTTGTAGTCGCGTTCGGCTTCGGAAGGCTCCCATGTCACGCCAAGCTTGGTAAGGGCTTGACGTGCTGCGCCTAGAAATCCGTTCTGACTATAAAGGATTGGGGCGCCGGAAAGACGCGAGACAACTGCGCGGCCATAAACCCCGTAACCGAGGCGCACGAGGCGTTTTTCGCGCACGAGAATGCGTAGCGCGCGCAGGATCTGGTCCTCGCCCCCGAGATCCCGGAACTCCCGCGGCAGGAACACGTCCTCTCCGCGCTTCCGGGCGATCCGGGTCTCAACCTTCTCGCGCAATGTCTTCGGTCGACGCATAGAATCACCTACAAAAACCCGACACTCAGTATATACAAAAACCCGACAGCAATCAAGCGATAAATCATTGTATATCAAGTGTTTGATAAAGCTCGTACAATTGACTTTGAGATCAGTATAGCCTATCGCTCCTTCCAGCGAACCGAAGTTGAACATTACGTATTGCTTTTACTAGAACATAACGTGTAAATTAGTTGTATGGAAGACTACATCAAACCCGTCGATGTTCACGCGCCCAAACGCCTCTGGTCGCTGATTCAAGTTCTTTTTGACGGTGGAGCAAATACGGGAGATAACCCTTCGCCCAGCTCGCTCGCGATCGGGCGTTGGGAAAACGAGCCTGTTCTGGCAATGCGCTGGAACGGAAACAAAGAGAATCCGCTTGGCAATCCTCAATCCCGTGGACTCCCGACGTGGTTCGTGGTTCCCCAGCAGCACTGGAACCAGATCCTCGAAAGTGAGCCGTACAAATCTCTCCATGAAGATTTGCTCACGCTTGCACGAAATTTTCTTGAGTTGAAGCGCGTATATTTTTTGTCGCATTGCCCCAACCCCGCCTGCCGGAATTATCAGGGACTTGTCATGAGTACGTTCCGAACGAATGAAATAGAGAGCATTTTGGCAGAGTTGGAGCGGGACGAATTGAAGCTGTATCACATCATCTGTGATGGATCTTGGAAACCGGGTCCCCAAGAAAAAGCGAAACTCATGGCTGTGCTAAAAGCAGCCTGGAACAGTTACCGTTCCAAAGAGCTATGACATCGATTGTCGCAGTCCTGCGGGCCGACACTGCCACATCAATTCGCTGGCAGCAGAGTGGGCCGTCTGGCGTGGGGACAATCGAAAGGATGGGATTTGAGCATGTCCAACCTCACTTATGTAGAGAAGAGTAAATTTGAAAAACTCCTTGGAATGGAGAGCGGGTACGTCCTGGACTTCAGCAATCGAACTTTTGCTGAGTTCGTCCGCGACAGCACGGGCCGCGATATTTACGACTCGCGTTATGACTACGAAAGTGGTTCCAAGGCAAATCGGCTGCGAGCTTTTTGGCAGAAGGAAGAAAATGACGTGGTCGGAAAGCTCATGAGTGACCTGCTGGACTACAGCGACGCAACGGGAGCGCCGCAAGAAGTATGCCGTCTGATCGTTGCGCGCCTTCTGCAAAAGAGTTCAAACTCTCGGGCGGACACCGGCTCTGAGGAGAAGGAGCAATCATCCCAACAGCAGCGACGATCTCAAGTACTTAGGCAATTAAAGGAAGATTTTTTTCAGCTCGCGGCCGAGCGTGACAGAAACAGAGCCGGGCTGGCTCTTGAGAAGCTCCTGAATCGACTGTTTGAGATATTTGAACTCCGACCGCGACAGCCCTTCCGCGTCGTAGGAGAACAGATAGATGGATCGTTTGCGCTAGAAAGCCAAGTCTACCTGTTGGAATCGAAATGGGAAAAGCATCCGTTACCCGAGGCGGATTTGCTTATTTTCAGGGGCAAGATAGAAGGCAAGTCCACCTTCACGCGCGGCGTCTTTATTGCACTCAATGACATCAGCATGCCGGCGCGCGACGCCATCACACGAGGGAAGGCTCCTTCATTTTTCGTGATGAACGGGCATGACCTCATGATGATTCTGAGCGAAGCAATCAGTCTTACAGACTTCCTACGAAAGCGTGTCCGTCTGCTTGCCGAAGAAGGATGCGTGTGCGTTCCTTTTTCAGAACTCGTCTAAAGTCTGAGTACCAGGGAGAGGCCGCTCAAGGATGGCGACAGAGGAGCCCCCGCGCCAGGGCGCGTAAAAACGTCCTTGACGGACTCGTGAGAGAAGGGCGGGATAGGTCGTGGAATTATTGAGCGGCTCAGATTTCAGCTTTTCTGCAAATTCTCAGACGAGAATGCTCCGTACCATCGAAGATACCTCGCCTCTTCCGCCTTGTCGTCGATGCCACAGAACACGTATTCCATTTTCTCAGGCAGGGGAATGTCGGTTCGCTCCCCATATTTCATGGTGTGCTTGTCATAGATGATCTCAACGACCTGCTGCCCGTCTTTCTTGTAGAAGAAACCGACTCCTCGGGGTTCGCGCGGTGACAGAGCGACCACCCAATCGCCAACGATTTCTGTCTTGTCTTCATGTCTGGTCACCTTGACGTTTCGGTACAGAGTCAGGTGCGTACCGTCGGGGAGACGGACTTGTGCGTCGGGGACTCTCTCAGTGCGTGCCATTATGTGAGACAAGCTTAGCAGCCGCTATATCGCGAGCTGTTCAAATCTCTACCCATTTTCGACTCTTCTCATAATCCGTTCCGCCCATTGGACCGCGCTGGCAATCAATGATTCCGTTCGCGGACTCGGTCGGCTTTCCCGAAGGTCTTCTAAATTCTTTATGTGTCGGGCGACGAGGATGCCTGCGATGATTGCGACGACGCGCTTGCGGCCCTCTTCCACGAACCTGAGTTTAGCAGGTTCGCCTTTTGTTCGTCCACCTTGCCCCCAGTGGATTTATGGTATTCTGTGCTTTCGCCAATGCGCTTCCCCAGCTGGTGCTGGCGAACGATCTAGTCCAAACGGGGCCGTGAGGACTCGCGGTCATCGACCCGCGCTTCCCTTGTTATGACCACTACACGGGAGCGAGGTTTGGCCCTTGTTGATTGCCGCTCTCGGGTGGAACAAGGGGCAAGCGGAAGACTCGGCCCCAAGGACATTGTGAGAAGCCTCCCGACAGCGGAGGCTTTTCCACTTCAGAGCCCACCCATTCCCTCCCTTAAGACCGGGCGCAATAGGAGCGCTCCTACATCGACTTTGAACCGGCCTGAACCGGCGCGGAAGCGGGCGCGAGGGCTGTCACGAGCAGGCCCGCGTTGATCTTCTGCCTGACTTCGCTGGCGCGCAGGGCTTGCAGATACACCATGGTCGTCTTCACGTCCTTGTGGCCGAGCCAGTTCGATACGGTCAGGATGTCGACTCCGCTGCGGAGATGCATGGTGGCGAAGGTGTGCCGGAATTTGTGCAGATAGAATTTCTCGCACCATGCGCCCTCCGCGCAGAGTTTCCCCTGCCCGTCCACGCACCGTCCGCAATTCAGGCGGGCGCGGTGCGCCACGCGCTTGCACATTTCGAGGAAGTGATCGGTCGGTTTTCCGCCTGGCCGCGCGTTCGGCGCTTTCCAATGCGCCGGCGACGGAAACACCAGCTCGCCTGTCACTTTCTGATTGCGCGCCTTCAACGTCGTGAGCAGAGAATCCGGTATGGGAATAGAGCGCACGCCTTTGCCCTTGGGCTGGAATTTCCAGGGGCGCGAGCGCGTCGTCTCCTTGCGCGTGACGCGCACGACGCCGAGATCGAAGTCGATGTCGCTCCAGATCGTATGCCGCACTTCCTGGTCGCGCTCGCCGGTGTGCAGGAAGAACTGAAACGTGATGTTTTCCTCGTCGTTGCACGCGAAGAAGAACTTCTGCAACTCGGTGACGCTGTAGGTTTCGATTTCACGCGGCGTAAAGTCCGGCAGGTCGCGTCCGGTTATCAGATCCTCGACGCCTAACGTGTTTAGGAACGACAAAACCACGATGGTTTTGTTGCGGATTGTGTGCGCGCCCAAGCCCCGGTCGTGCAGGAATTTTTCATACTCCATGATGTCGTCGCGGTCGATTTTTCTCGCGTCGGCCTTGCGGCACGATTGCTTGAACAGGTCGAGCGTATGGCGATAATGGATGAAGGTCGAACGCGCCCGGTTCATCTCGATCTCGCCCAGATACTTCTCGACCGCATCTTTCAGATAGAGGGCGCTGTTCGCGGGATCGTCCGCCACGATCTCGATGCCTGCCGCCTGCGCATCCATAACGGCGCGTTTCCTCTGCGCCTCGGCCAGCACATCCGAGGGAATCGTACCCACGGATTTGCGGCGGCGCGCGCCGTTCTCGCGCCATTCGATGAAGTAATTGCCTTCGGGATGGTGTTCCTCCTTACCGGCAATGACGACGTAATCCCAACGGATGTGGCCGGTCTTGGTCTTGGCGGCGGGCGCGAAGCGCCAGGCGGAGTCGGTCTTCACGTACTTGATGATGTTGACGCGCTCGGAGTAGGAGTTGCGGGCCATACTGTCCCCCTGTCTTTGAGTCTTGGACAGTATCTCGGACAGTAAACGGCTCTGTCAATCGTAAGCTATTGATAAACCTACCCCGCCATCGTCCAGCTTGGGAAGCTGGCGTTCTACCGCTGAACTACTCCCGCTCACTGACTTTAATCGACTGACGTTAATCGACTGGCTTCAATCGGCAACCACTCGCCTGCCAAGCCAACAAAAGTCTAGCATTCGCAGCCATCAGAAACAATCGCTGCGGCGGCTCAACTTCGCGTCTGTATCGAAATCATCTGCAGCTTTCGTTTAGACTGAATGAAGAGATTAATTATGTCTTCTTCATCGCCACGAAAACATGCGAGCCCTGGCCCTGGTAGCGATCAGCCTGCGGTTCCTGAACCCTCGTTCTCGGAGCGGGCGCGCACGTTGGTTTACCTCGGCCGCATCGGCAGCCTTTCTACTCTCTCGCGCAAACAGCCCGGATTCCCTTTCGGCTCGGTGATGCCCTATGGGCTCGACCCGCGCGGGCGTCCTCTCTTTCTGATCAGCAGCATGGCTATGCACACGCAGAACCTGCAAGCCGACCCGCGCGCCAGCCTGCTCGTAACCCAGCCTGATTCCAGCGGCGATCCTTTGGGCGCGTCGCGAGTTACGGTCATAGGAAATGTTTTGACGATTCCGAAACCAGAGATCCCAGAGGCGCGCCAGCTCTACCTTGATCGTTACGCCAACAGCAAGTACTGGGTCGACTTTGAAGAC
>Ga0182024_10018724_pt1 | contig 12856 bp, 14 predicted proteins | sample P32metaG_FD_120480 | JGI IMG/M metagenome (GOLD analysis project Ga0182024, IMG submission 120480) | Permafrost microbial communities from Stordalen Mire, Sweden - P3-2 metaG (Illumina Assembly) | ecosystem: Environmental > Terrestrial > Soil > Wetlands > Permafrost | place: Sweden: Stordalen...
AACGCTACAGCGGAGATCGTAAGCGCTATAGCAAGACGCAGTCCAACGAGGATAGAGGCAGCGACGTGCAGGACGAGCGGATGCAGATTCCCGCAGGGCGGCTCGCGCGGCTTTCCGTCGGCGTCATGGTCGATGAGGCGCGGCATCTGAATTTGCAAAAGCTTCGGGAAATTACGAGCGCGACCGTAGGCCTCATGCCGCAACGCGGAGACGTGCTCAGTCTGCAAGAGCTGGCGTTCGCCAAGCCCGCGTCGCGACCGCCGTCCGCTCCCGCGGCGTTGCTTGGTTTGCTTGCGACCGTGTTGCCGACGTTGATCGTGGTTACGGGCGGGCTTGTCGCGCTGCGCTGGAGCGCAGATCCGGCGGCGCGGGCAATTGAGGCTTTTCGCCGAAGTTTCGCCGTGCGGCGCGCGAGCGACGAGGTCGTCGGCTTCGCGCCGGCGCAAGTGCGCGGCGTTTTGAACGGCGAGCCGCCGTATACGGCGGCGGCGATTATAAGCGCTCTTCCCGCGGCGACGGCGTCCGCCGTTTTGGAGATGTATTCGCCCGAAGAACGCTCGGCTATCGTGCGCCGTATGCAGCGCGCTACGGCGCCGGTTGTGCCGGATTATCAGACGTTGACGCGCCGTGCTTAACGATGCGACGCCTTTGGAGTTCATGTCGCTGCGCGATTTGTTGCGCGAAAAGCGCACGCCTAGCGTGCCTGCGCGGACGGAGGTCGAGGAATCAAAGCCGGCGCGGCCTCGCGCATCCTGCGGGTCGGCCGAGATCGCCTCTTTTGTAGAAGAAATCGCATTGCTTCGGTTACGCGTCGTCGAATCGTTCGAACGTTCGCGTAAAACCTTGTTGCATCGTTTCGCTGAAGAAGTCTTGGCGCGAGAGTTGCAATTGCAGCCGGTCGATATCGAGGCGATAGCGCGAAAAGTGCTGGCTGCGTTCGCGGATGAGGATTTGATTTCTGTTGTCGTTTGCCCGGCTGATGCCGCATGCCTGCGGGGCTATGCACGCGTGCGCGTCGATGAGAGCTTGGAACCGGGAGATTTTATCGCGGATGTTTGCGACGGGCATTTGGAATCGCCGCTCCGCTTGCGAGTAGCGAGGACGTTACAAGATACCTTGCGTGAGCAGGGAGCGTTATGATTATTCGCGGCGTCGGCCGCATCGTCCGGACGCTGGGGGATACGGCCGTCGCCGTGTTGCCTCGTGCACGCGTCGGCGAAGGCGTCTTCGTTCATTGCGCCTCCGGAAAACGCATAGGCGGGGTCGTCGTCGCGGTGGAACGCAAGGACGCGACGATCGCGGCGTTCGATTCGTTAACGGGGATAGCCGTCGGGGATCGGGTGGAAACGTCGTCTGATGCTCAAGCGGGCATTCTTGGTTTCGCGGCGCTTGGGCGCGTGTTGGACGCGAGATGCGAGGCGATCGATGAGCGCGAAGCCTTACGGGGCGAGCGTGAACCGATCGTTTGCACGGCGATTGCTCCTCTCCGACGTCGGCCCGTCGACGCGCCGTTATGGGTCGGCGTCCGGGCTATCGATGGTTTACTCACGGTCGGTCGAGGGGCCAGGATCGGTATTTTCGGTGCCCCCGGCGCAGGCAAAACGACGTTGCTGGAAGCGATCGTGCGCGGAGTTCGCGCGGATGCTTGCGTTTTGGCGTTGATTGGAGAGCGCGGCCGCGAAGCGGCATCATGGATTGGGCGGGTCGATCGGCGGACCACGATCGTATGCGCGACCAGCGACAAAAGCGCGGCGCAACGTTCTCGCGCGGCCGACGTCGCCATGGCGCAAGCGGGTACCTTACGCGAGCGCGGGTTGCATGTGGTGCTCATCGTCGATAGCCTCGCACGGTATTGTACGGCGCTGCGCGAACAACGCTGCGCGCTCGGGGAGTCTGTCGGTCGCGGCGGATATCCGCCCGGCGTTTTCGCGGATTTGGCGCGTTTGCTTGAACGCGCCGGCAACGGAGCATGCGGATCGATCACGATGATCGCGACCGTTCTCTCCGACGGCGCCGATGAACGGGAACCGCTTAGCGATGCCGCCCGCTCTTTGCTCGACGGACATATCGTTTTATCCGCGGAGCTCGCGCGTGCCGGGCGGTATCCGGCCGTCGATGTGCTTGCGAGCGCAAGCCGTACGATGGGGGCCGTCGCCGATGAGGGGCATGCGAGCGATGCGCTTGCCGTGCGCCGCGCTCTCGCATTGCTGGAACGTACGAAGGAGGCGCGCGCTTTGGGTTTGGGGGGCGATGCGAGCGGCGAACTCGCGCGGGCGGTAGCCGCGCAGGGCGACTTGGAACGCTTTTTGGCGCAGGGATCATCGCCGAGTTTTCCTTTGGACACGTTGCTCGCATTGCGCGGTTTGGGCGATCAGTTGCGATGAGTATTGTCGGAGATCTCCGTTCCGTGCGGCAACGCGTGGACGAACTCGACGGCGAGTGCGGCCCCGATGCGTCCAAGGCTCTAACGTCGGCCGAAGTTTCCGCGGCGACCGCGGTTCCCTCGTCGTTTCGAAGCATCATCGCTCGCAGCGCAGCGCAAGCACGCGTCGATCCTGCCCTGATCGAGGCTGTGATCTCCAAAGAATCGGCGTTTGATCCGCATGCGACTTCAACTGCCGGGGCGCAAGGCTTGATGCAGCTTATGCCGCGGACGGCCGCGGCGTTAGGAGCGTCGGATCCGTACGATCCGGCGCAGAACGTGCTAGCCGGAGCGAGATATTTACGCTCGTTGCTCGATCGCTTCGGCGCGGACGTGCCTTTGGCGCTGGCGGCGTACAACGCCGGACCAGGAGCCGTGGAGCGGTACGATGGTATTCCCCCTTATGCCGAAACACGCTCATATGTGGGAGAGGTTTTGTCGAGGTACGAGGCTTTGCGCCCGCACGCTCGCTAAGTACCTCATTACAGTAGTCGCTTGTTCGGCGATCCTCGGCGCGGCCGTAGGCGCTAAAGCCTCCCAGGTTGATCTTGCCGATCTACTTGCGCGTTACGAGCGCGCGATGAGCGATCCGCAGACCGGTCGACTTACGCGATTTGAGATGGCGGGAACGCTAGTCGGCGCCGGTTCGGCAGGGTCGTTTCATATATGGCACGACGGTAATAATGAGCGCCTTGATCAGAATTTGGGTTTGCGTCGAGAGCGTAAAATTCGCACAGGCGAACGCTTCTTTTTTGTCGATGAATCCGGCTTCGCGCGTGAGTACCACGGCGTATTGCTCCGCCATTCGCGAACGGAGGCGCTTATCGACTCAGGAGAGCTTGCCGCGACGGCGCATTGTTGCAAGTTCCTGGGCTCCGCTCATATTGCCGGACGCGCTGCGTACGAGCTTGCCGTCACGGCCGAGGGGGGAGATACGGAGTTCTTGTATCTTGATGCGCAAACCGCATTGCCGCTACGTTTGGCTTACGATGAAGACGACGGGCAAACGACCATAGATCTTTCGGATTGGCGCACGGTGAACGGCCGACGTTTCGCCTTTCGCAACGTAGCTTCCGACGGCAATCACGCGTTCGATCTTACGCAAATAATTGCTTCGGTCGTCGTCGATGCGCCGATCGATGATGCGCTCTTTATAGTTCCGCCCTCGCGAAGCATCGAGATGCACGGCATTGAGCATGTCGCGTTGATCGAGCATGACGGGCATTTTTTCGTTCCTGTTGAGATCGGCGGAAGGACCTACCGGTTTTTGCTCGACTCCGGCGCCCAGGGCATTCTGCTCGATCGACACGTCGCGGGGACGCTCAACTTGCATGAGGAGGGCACGTTTGAGGCAAGCGGCGCGCAACGAACGGGCGGATTGCGATTGGCTAAGCTTGCCGTCTTGCGCATCGGCGGAGCGACGATTCGCGATTCGATCGTCGCCACTCTTGATTTGGGAGCCTCTTCCCATGGAGCGTTTCGTATTGACGGGATACTCGGCTACCCGTTCTTCGCCTCGGCGGTCGTGCGGGTCGATTTTGCGGGGAAGATGCTGTCCTTCGGGCCGCCAGGTTCGCTCGCGAGCGAAGGCGACTATATCGACGTTGATCTCGATCGCGGGCTTAGCGAAGCGATGCTGAGCGCAGACGGGGTACGAGCGCCGTTCATGATCGATACGGGAAATGCGGCAGACGTCTTGTTATACGGTCCGTTTGTTGCGTCGCATCCCGGCATTGTTCCGACGACGCTGGCCGATATGCGCAGCTACGGTTTGGGCGGCTCCACGGATTCGTATCGATCCTTGTTGCGTGAACTTGTCTTGGGAACAACTACGCTGCGTGACGTCGACGTCGGCGTTATGCTCGCGACGCAAGGCGCATTCGCGGATCGCTTCGACGCCGGCAATATCGGCTTGGGCGTGCTGAGGAAATTTATCGTGACGTTCGACTACCCGAATGAAGCGCTTTTTTTCGAAAAATCCGGCAACACTTCGGCAATGGAGCGGTAGCCTTCGGTTAGTACGCTTGCATCGTGAACGCAAGGATTGATGAGATAGCCGTTATACGGACGCGGCTTCCGTATACCGATCGCCGCGCGCTTTCCCAAGCTTGGTTTTCCGCTTTACGTTGTGCTTGCGCAAGCGATGCGCAAGAAGACGGGCGCCGGTCGCCGGCGCCCGTAAACGCGGCTTCCGCGCAGCCGCACGGGCTGCGGCCAAAAACCGTGTCGCAAGGCGCCTGTGCGGCCGGATCAGGGCCGAGCGTCCCGATGCGTTCTCGGGTCTGGTCCGCCGCTATGTATGCGACGGAGCGTGCGACGACGCGGCGGACTTTTATCGCTTGCGATAGTACCGCAACGTCGTCGCGTGAAAAAATTTCGCATATGCGTTTCATGATGACGGTAGCGGGCGCGCGGATCGCGTTGCACGTTCGTCGGGACGGGGGTAAATTGATCGTGATTGCCGTGTGCAGCTCGCGGCACGTTGAACTCGTGCGTCGTGCGCTGGCCGAGGCCGCAGCCGGGATGCGCTTCCAAGGCGAGCGCGTCGATACGGCGGTGCGCGCCGCGGAGGGAGCGGGTCGAGCATGATCGATGCGACGATGAGCGATGCCCTGCGTCGTATAGAAATGCGCGCGCAAGACGTGCAGCATGCTTATCAAGGCGGCTTCGAGCCGCAGGCGCGCGACGTGGTTGCCCGAACGCCGCAGATTGAGCCGAGCATGGATGGATTGAGCGTCGTCGCTCCGGAGGGCGGATATTTCGTGGTTGCCGACATCGCAGGGGCTCCGTCTTATTCGCGCGCCGGCGGATTTTCGCTGCATGACGGCGTCTTGCGTGCGGGAGACGGATCGCCGGTGCTTGGTTTTTCGGCGTCCGGCGCAGCAATGGGGCCGCTGTCCGTCGATCGCGTGGATCGTGCCTTGGGGCGCGTTGCAGACGAGCGTATTGAAAGGGACGGAAGCGTTTGCTATTCGCGCGCGGCGGTCGATCCTCGGACGGGGAATCGGCGTATCGAGCGCGTGTCGATCGGGCGGATCGCGTTGGCGCGGTTTCCGGTCGGCACATTGCCGATTCGCATCGATCCCACGCACGTGCAGGCGCCGCGCGGGATTGTCCCGCACGTCGGTTCTCCCGGGGACGGAAATTTCCCAATGTTGCTCACGCATGCGCGCGACACGGGGCGCTTGGATATGCTTAGCGGCTTAAGCCGGTTACAGGAGGCATATCTCGCATTTGACGCCTTGAAAACCGCTCGCGCTGCCGACGGTGAAAACGTCAAAACGACGATGGGGTTGCTGAAGTGATCGCCGCGTTGCGCTTCGGTACGCCGCGCAAGGCGGGCCGACGGACCCTTCGGCAAGCGGGATTTGCGATGCGCTCGACGTTGCCGATGCCTGCGATATGCTTGACCGCGAACGGCGTTAGCGAGCAAATGAAGCGTTTGTTGGCGCGCGACTTTGAATTGGAGGTTGTCGAACCGGTAATCCTCGGATCGTCATCACGCGAGGTACTCTTCGAAGATGCGACGGCGTACCGCGTGCGCGGCCAAATCTGCGATGTGTATATCGTGCTGCGTCCGCTCGATGCGCGGCGTTTATCCGCAACGGCGTTCGGAGAAGCGGAGAGGCCCGAGAGCGTTCCGCTATCGGAGGTTGAAAGAACGACTTTGGAGCGCATACTCGCCGCGGTCGCCCCGCTTTGCGTTCCGTTGTGCGGGCGGATCGTCTCGTCGATGCCGGAACACGCGCTGCAAGCGCAAACGGAATGCGTCACGTATTTCGAGGTGCGCACGTCGGGCGTGCCTTCGATTGCAATGGGTTTTGCCTTAACGAGCGATCCTCCTGAAGAGGCTACGCGCTATCTGCAGATTTCGGATATTCTCGACGTGGAGCTTGAAGCGCGCGTCGAAGTCGCGCGCGGAGAAGTATCGGTTTCATCATTCGCTTCTCTAGATCGGGAGACGACGGTGTCCTTGCGAACGGGTTTGTCGGAAAGCGGAACGCTGCGATTCGGCGATGCGGTCTTCGCGCGCGGATCCTGCGGCGTGCATGGCGGAAACAGCGCTTTCGTTATCGGAGCGGCGTAATGGAGCGCAAAAATCTCGATCTCTTGATGCACGTTCAGCTCGCGGTTTCAGCGGAATTAGGTCGTTGCGCGATGCGCGTGAGCGATGTGCTGAAATTGGGAACCGGCTCGATTATCACGCTCGATCGCGCGGCAACCGATCCGATCGATCTCTTGGTGAACGAGAAACTTGTGGCTCGCGGAGAGATCGTAGCGATTGATGAACGCTTCGGTCTTCGTATCACGGAACTTGCTCGGCGAACGGATCAGACGGATGAGAAGGTATGACGCTCGATCGTTTAACGGCGCTTGGGCCTCACGGGAGTGCTTCGGGTTTGCCGCTGGATGTGCTTGCCGGGCTCACGCTGCTGTCGCTTGCTCCGTTTTTGTTGGTTATGACCACGTCATTCGTACGGATCATTATCGTTTTATCGCTGGTACGTTCGGCTATCGGCGCGAATGCATTGCCGCCGAACGCGGTGCTTACGGGCATCGCGTTCGTACTCACTCTTTCCATCATGATGCCGACCATGCAATCGATCTCTCATGACGCGCTCGATCCCTACAGTAAGGGGAAAATATCGCAAACGGTCATGATAACGCGAGCCTTTATGCCGTTGCGAACATTCATGTTGCGTCAAACGCGGGCCAAGGACATAGCGCTTTTCGCACGGGTCTCGCACGAGGCGGTCGTAGATCCGCGCAAGGCTTCGCCTACGGTTCTTATTCCGGCGTTTGTGGTGGGCGAGTTGCGGAACGCTTTCGCGATAGGTTTCGCGCTCTATCTCCCATTTACGGCGATCGATCTGGCGGTCGCCTCAATATTGATGGGATTGGGAATGTTTATGCTTAGCCCGCCCATCATATCTTTGCCTTGCAAACTATTGCTGTTCGTCATGGTCGACGGCTGGGCGCTGTTATGCGGAAGCCTTGTTCAGAGCTTTCGCTAGGACGGCCTTTCGTCCCATAGCCTAGGCGGGCGGAGGGGAGCGGCGCCTGAGCGAAATCGCTCAGGGTGAAAGTTACCGAAGCGCTGGCTCTGCGTAGGCCGTTTTTCTCGTTCGAGTTTTTTCCGCCGAAAAACGATGAAGGGGTCGAACAGTTGATGCGGACGGTGCGGACCTTGCGCGATCTGCATCCGGCGTTTGTTTCCGTTACCTACGGCGCCGGCGGCTCGACTCGCGCCCGGACGGTGGAGACGGCCAAGCGCATCCATCGCGAGTCGGGCCTTACCGTGGTCGCGCATATAACATGCGTCCAGAGTACGCGAGATGAAATGCGTTCGTTGCTTGGTGAACTGACCGAGGCCGGTATTCAGAATATTTTGGCCTTGCGGGGAGATCCGCCTAAAGGGGAGACGGTTTTCGTTGCTCCCGAAGACGGGTTCAATACTTCCACGGAGCTGGTGCGGCTGCTCAAGGCCGAATTCAATTTTTGCGTCGGCGGGGGATGCTATCCTGAGACGCATATCGAGGCGCCCGATGCGCAAACCGATCTGTCGCGTTTGGAGGGCAAGGTGCGCGCGGGAACGGATTTTCTCATCACGCAAATGTTTTTTGATAACGATCATTATTTCGCGTTCTCGGAGCTTGCGCGCCGTCAGGGGATTACGGCGCCGATCATCCCCGGCATCATTCCGATCACCAATTACGCGAGCATCACGAAAATGACGTCGATGAGCGGCGCGTCTATTCCCGGTCCGTTGCGTGAAGCGCTGGATGCGCGTAAGGATGAGCCCGAAGCGGTCGCCGAGTTGGGCGTCGCCTACGCGACGGCGCAGTGCGTCGATCTGCTGGCCCGCGGAGCGCCCGGCATTCATTTTTATACGCTCAATAAGTCGCCGGCTACGCGAGCCGTCGTCTCGGCGCTCTTGGCGACGCAAAATTTTCGAGCCGGCAATACGGCGGACGCATTAGGGTAACATGTTGCGCGTAGGCTAGCAGGCATGGATGCTCTAGATCCGATTATACGCGAGGCGCTGGCGGTCGTCGCCGTCCTATGCTTCCCCGTGTTAGGGGTTGCGACGGTTTGCGGCATGCTGGCGGCTATTCTGCAAGCCGCAACGCAAGTGCAAGAACAGACATTGACTTTGTTGCCCAAGATGCTCGCCGTCGGCGCGATGATCGCACTGTTTGGTTCATTCGCGATGCGCTTATGCGCTAGCCTCTTGGAGGACGTCGTGCAGGCGATCCCCGCCATAATTCTGCGGTCGTGAACGCGAGCGACGCGTTCCTCTTGGCGTTCGCACGGTGCATAGGATTTGTCTTTCGAGCGCCCGGGTTCTCGCACCCTAGCGTTCCGCCGCCGGTGCGGGCCGGTTTCGCGTACGCGCTCGCATCGGCTTGCGCGCGGGGCCTTTCAGATCGTATGCGTTTGCCGCTCGGCGGGTTTCTCGCCGGGATACTTTGCGAGACGTTCTTGGGAGCGGCGATCGGAATAGCCGCTTCGATGCTCTATGACGGAGCGTATGCGGGCGGGCGTCTTGTCGATGATTACGTCGGCATCAAAGTGAGTAATCCGGCTGCCGGCGTCGCGGCGCCGTCGGGTTTTGGGCGTCTTTGGTCACAGGCGTTCACGACGGGATTTTTCGTTTTGGGCGGCTGCTCGGCGACCATCCTCGCTTTTGCGCACACGTTTGAAACGCTCCCGCCGGACTCTTTGCTGCTCGCAAGCGATCTGCGTACCTTCGCCTACACGTTGCCGGCGACGCTCTTGCGCGCCGCGCTATTGGTTGCAGCTCCGGCCGTAGCGGTCGCGTTCGCGGTGCAGTTCGCGTTGGCGTCCGTTTCTCGAGTGGTTGCGCGGCTTTCCGTTTTCTCGCTGTCGTTTGCGCTGGCGTTTGCCTGCGTGTTGGCGGTTACGCTTACGACGCTTTCGCCTATTATGCGAACCTCGGCTGTGCCGCGGATGAACCTCTCGTTGTTACGCGCGCGCTAATATGGCTGAGGACAAGCCGTTTGAGGCGACGCAAAGCCGCGTCGCACGCGCGAAGAAGGCAGGGGATGTTCCGCGCTCTTCGGGGATCACGGCAACCGTATCGTTCGGATGTGCGGCGTTGGGCGCTTGCCTGGTAATGCCTATCGCATATGCGGCGGGCCGGGGGGCGTTGATCGCCGCGGCGAGCGGGAAGGGCATTTCTCTACGTTCGTATGGTGCGTTGGCCGGAGCCGTCTGCGCTCCGATGCTTAGCGCCGGCATCGGTTCTCTCGCTGCGACGCTTCTTCAAACCGGGAGTATCGCTTTCCGCTTGCCGGGGCTCAAGTTCGAGAAACTCAATCCCGTTTCCGGCTTCAAGCGCATGTTTTCACGAGATGCCGCCGCGGCCGCCGTGAAAGCGTGCGCGGCCGCGACGGTAACTGCGTCGGCGGTTCTCCCTGAGATTCGCGACACGATGCTCGCGGACGGCATTCTCCTCCATCACGTAGAATCGGTATGTGCCTCGCTACGGGCGATCGTAACGACATCGCTCGCGATCGGATTCGTATTCGGCGTCGTTGAATTTGTTTCAGAGAACGCTGCATGGCGGCGTCGTTTGCGGATGAGCTTCGACGAACTCAAACGCGACGTCAAGCAAAGCGAGGGCGATCCGCTCGTACGTAATCGACGTAAACAAGCCCATCGAATGTTTCTACGCGGCTCCGTTTCGAATTTGCGCAAAGCCGCGTTCGTGATCGCCAATCCGTCGCATATCGCAATCGCATTGGAGTATCATCCGCCTGACGTCGAAGTTCCGCGCGTTCTGATTCGTGCCGCGGACGACGGCGCGCGGCTCGTGAAGCGTCGCGCAAGCGAACTCCGTATCCCGGTCATTGAAAACATTCCGCTGGCGCGCACGCTTTTCGCATCAACCGAAATTGGGTCGACTATTCCGTGCGAGACTTTTGTCGCCGTGGCTGAGATAGTAGCGGCTTTAACGCGGAGAACGCCCTGAATCCCAAGTACGCAACATACGGATTAGCGGCAATGGTGTTGTCCGTCGTGGCGATACTGATCGTGCCGTTGCCGCCGCTTGTGCTAGACGCCCTTTTGGCGTTTAATATCCTGGGCTCGGGCGTGGTATTGCTTGTGAGCATCACGATATCCGATCCGTTGGAATTCGCGGCGTTCGCGCCCGCGCTGCTGATAGCGACGCTCTATAGGCTTTCGCTCGACGTTTCGGCGATGCGCTTGGTTCTCACGCAGGGGCACAGGGACGGCGGCGTCGGCGTGATCATACCGGCTTTCGGCAATTTTGTGGTGCAAGGAAATCTGGTCGTCGGCATTTTGGTCGTCGCCATTTTGATAACGATTCAATTCGTCGTGATTGCATCGGGATCGCAGCGCGTTGCGGAAGTTGCGGCGCGGTTCACGCTCGACGCCATGCCGGGCAAGCAGATGGCGATCGACGCCGAGGTGCACGCCGGAATGCTCGATGCGGAAGGCGCGCGGCGAAAACGCCTAAGCGTGCAGAAAGAAGCGGAGTTTTACGGTGCGATGGACGGAGCCGGAAAATTTGTAAAGGGAGATGCGACGGCGGCGTTGCTTATCGTCATTATCAATCTCATCGGCGGCGTCGCCGTCGGCGTCGGATATCACGAGATGAATCCGTTGCAAGCGTTAAACACGTATGCGATTCTTTCGATCGGAAATGCTTTGGCGACGGCAATCCCCGCCTTCTTGCTTTCCATTTCGATGGGCTTGATGGTGACGCGCGTCTCCTCAAAGGGATCGCTCGGCTTGGACTTGGCGACGCAACTGTTGGATCGGCCGGACGTCGTAGCGGCTGCCGGCGTTTTCGCCGGAGCATTGGCCATGATTCCGGCGTTGCCGCAAGGCTTGTTTCTCCTCTTTTCCGTATCGCTTTTCGGCGTCTGGGAACTTGCGCGTAGGCACAAACGGGAGCGTATACGACTAGATCAACAAGCGCAGGCGCAAGCCAAGCGTACCGCGATTCGGCGTCCGGAGACGGCTCTCGCGCTTGTGGGGGTGGATGCTCTTTGCATTGACGTAGGGAGCGATCTTGGCGCCTTGCTTACCGCTCCGCATGCCGACGCGTTGTTGGATCGCATCGGCGAGGTGCGTCGCGCGTTGGCGGCTGAGATAGGCATCGTTTTGCCGGGCGTGCGCTTGCGCGATGATTTGCAGCGCGGCGCAAGCACGTATGCAATTCGCGTGCGCGATGCGATCGTAGGCGAGGGATCGTTGCGCCTAGGTTCCCTGTTGGCTGTGGCTGATGAGGCAATTTGTGCGACATTACCCGGCGAGCGCGCCGCGGATCCGGTGTACGGCATGCCTGCGTGCTGGATCGTCGCGGAGAAGCGCGAAGACGCGATGAACGCCGGCGCGCTTGTTTTCGATCCGGTCTCCATCATCGGTTCGCATTTGGCTGAGGCCGCGCGTCAGCACGCGAGCGCATTGCTTGGGCGTCAAGAGTTGCAAACCTTACTGGAACATCTGCGCGCAAACATACCTGCGTTGGTGAAGGAGGTCGGAACCGACGCATTGCCGTTGGCGACGGTGCATCGGGTCTTTGAGTTCCTGCTTATCGAACGCGTTTGGCCGCGGGATACGGTCGCTGTTTTGGAAGCCTTGGCGGACGCTTGCGTCGCGACGCGTGATCCGCGCGACCTCACGGCCGCAGTACGCCGGCGGATCGTGCCTGCCCACTTGTTGCGGCGCGGCATCCTGAAAATCGACGCGTTGATCGCGGCTCCCGAATTCGAGGCGGAATTGCAGGCTTGCTTGGCCGACGGGGCGCTTGTGCCGCAACCGCAAACGGCGCTGCGCTTGCGCATGGTCGCCGGAGAGTATGCGAGCAGCGTTCGCGGCGATCGCGCGGCGATGGTGTGCTCCTCGCAGGTGCGTGCAGGCATCTCCGAATTTCTGAGGCGTTTCGGCATACGGCTTGACGTGTACGCTTACGGTGAATTACCGCCCGGCATAGAGCTCAAGCCCGAAATGATCGTAGGGGCTGCCTAGTCCTATAGTTGTAAGTTGTGGTGTCGTCACTCATGGGCTTCCCATACGCCGCAGCCGCAGGCGGTGGATTATGGCCATAGAACGCTTGAAGGCAACCTTAACGAGCAACGTAAATAAACGTTAGCCGCCTAAATTATGCGACAAATAAGCTTCTTTCCTTAGAATTAACGTAATTAGGAACTTATTTACATGAAGTTGTTCGCTTCTGTCGTAAGTCGTCTCCCGGGGAAATTCGCAGGGGTTTTATGCAGCATCTAAACAGGTCCGCGTTTATCGTCTTTGCAAGTGCTTGTATTCCGCTTTTTCTGGTAGCTTGCCCGACGGTTATTCCGCCTAGGGTCGTCGTGGATCTTTGCAGCGTCGTGGAAGCCAACGGCGGATCGCCTAAACCGGGGCTATGTCCGGCGCCGG
>Ga0182024_10018725_pt1 | contig 12856 bp, 12 predicted proteins | sample P32metaG_FD_120480 | JGI IMG/M metagenome (GOLD analysis project Ga0182024, IMG submission 120480) | Permafrost microbial communities from Stordalen Mire, Sweden - P3-2 metaG (Illumina Assembly) | ecosystem: Environmental > Terrestrial > Soil > Wetlands > Permafrost | place: Sweden: Stordalen...
GGCGCTCGCTTTCCGAATGTCGAAATTCAGTGGAAGCTCGCCCGTCAGTTCGAGCTTCACCGCCGGATAACGGCTCCGCAATCGATCTTCGAGCGCCTTCGCCCTCTCGTGAAGCTTTGGGACCAGCGACTCCACCGGACCCTGGGTCGGTTCGAGCCCGATCAGAACAAACGTTCCACCGTCTTTGCCCAGGAAAATCGGATCGCGCAATTCGAGATAAGATACCGCGCCGGACACACCGGGCTCCTCTTTTAGCCCCGACACAATGGCGCCTAACGCCTGCGCGCCATCGTCCGAATCCGCGGGCGGCAGTCCCTCAATCACCAGCACCGCGCGTTCAACGAACGGCGAACGAAAATGACTGCTCAGCTCCTGCCGGACCGCTTCCGGTTCGCCACCTTCGATGTGGGTTGCCGTCTCCAAATGGCGCTCGGCGTGAAAAGAGAAGGGAAGAAGCCCAATGACCGCGGCGAAGACCACTCCGGCCACCCAGAGACGGCGCACATGCATGAGAATCATCATGTCAGACGAGATGGGCGACCGTGAAGGGGCGACCTTTTTGTGTGGGCTGCAGAAGCCAAAACAGGCGACCCGACGCACAGCCAGTTCGTATAGTGGTAACGTGCACTTTCTGAGCGCTTCAGCGATCCAGCCGATGCCGTTGGGCAGGATCGAATGACCTCGTCGGTCGAGGAGGACCCATTCGTATACTCGCGCTGTTCGGATTGTTCGCCGCGATTCAAGTTGGAGCCGCGGACCCCCGGGTGGGCTCCTGGACGCTGGTCTTTGCGCAGTCCAGCCTCGATCCTCCCAATAACCTCTCCGTCACCGTACTCCATGATACTGTGCGTATCGTCATGTCCGGAGAGACGCATCTGGACTTTACAGCGAAAAGGGACGGACACGAAACGGCCGTACCAGGCAATCCGGCGTTCAATCAAGTCGAGTTGCACAGGATCGATAAGAGAGACGCCGAGGTCAAGGAGAAGAAGAACGGCGCTGTCGTGGCGACGGTTCACGAAAAACTTTCGAGCGATGGGAAAGAGCTAGCTGTCACGACTACGAGCGTAGGCCATGCCGACCAGATCACGGTGTGGAGGCGAAGCGGGGGCAGGAAGTCCGCCCTTGACCCACTGGCTGGCGAATGGACGCAGGACCTCAGCAAGACTCGGATGCGGCAGGGACTGCTGCTCAAGATCGACGCGGACGGAAAGGATGGGGTAAGCTTTTCGGGCGACTTCAGCTACGCTGCCCGCTTTGACGGAAAGCAATACGACCTCAGGAACTCCCGCAACGATACGGTGACGCTTCAACTTGTCAATGCTCACACGGTGGATTCAATTTACCGGCGAGACGATCAGGTGACCGAAAAGGACACGTGGGTGGTCTCCGCCGACGGACAGCAAATGACGTTCACCACCACGGGCACATTCGAGTCCGGCCAACGTGTAACCGAGAAACTGTTATTCAAAAAGCAGTAGCGGATCACGCGTCCGCCTGTACGGCATCCGTCAAGCTCAGATCGATGGCCGGCGGTGGCGCGGGTTGGTGCTCACGAGCCGCGACCGAAATGATCCCCTTGCGATGCATGAATTTCAGAATGCCGTTGACCGTATCTTCGAGCGACGGATCTGGCTTGCCCCACTCTGAGGCATCGCGGGCCTTTTGATAAGTGGAATTGTCATAGCGCTTGAACTCCATCGCCGTGATGTTGTCGACGGAGCCCACGAGAAAATCCAGCAGCGGAAAGAGAAGATCTTCCTTCCGGCATCTGCGGATCAACTCGGGAACGAATTCTTTAACGCTGAATATTTCGAATTGCCGCCCGGTCGACTTGGTAATGAGACCGGTGATATCCAGCATGTTTGCATAATCGTCCCGCACCACATGGTAAGTTTTGTTCTCTGTGCCGGGAGTGGTGGAGATCGCAACGATGTTATTCGCCACAATGTCCGCGGGAACAAAACTCACCTGGTTCAGAGCATCGACCCCAATGCCGTGATTCACCATGAACGCAACTAAGCGAACGGCGATATCGAAGTTATTGCCTCCGCCGGTAACCGAAGGACTCACGAGAGCGGGACGGAAGATGCGCACGGAAAGTCCCTTGCTGCGCGCGTCCGCGACCACCTGCTCCGCTACCCATTTGGATTGGCTGTACCCGAAATCGAGAAGCTCCATATTCTCGTTCATGTCGGTCTCGTACAGGACGCTTTTGACGGCCCAGCCAAACACGAAGGTAGTCGAGACGTAGTTGAACTCCTTGGGGCGACCCTCGAACGCGAGCCGCAAGACCTCATTCGTTCCCAGCACGTTCGCATCGCGCATCCGGTCGTAATTGAACAGGTAGTTCACGGTAGCACCGTTGTGGAACACCGCGTCCATTTGCGTGGCCAGGAAATCCCAGGCGTCCTGCGTCAGACCCAGATTCGGCTGCCCGAGATCGCCACAAACGGGAATCACGCGAGTGTCGAACATTTGCATGAGACCGACATTGCACGGCCCCATCGATTCCATCGCTGCTTTTAGTCTTTGCCTGCCCTGATCCGCGTTGGAAGCCCTGACGAGAACATGAATTTTGGCCTGAGTCTGATCGAGCAGGCTTTTCATGAGGAACGGTCCGATGAAACCCGTGCCCCCCGTTAGTAGTACATGATTCAGTATCGATATCTCGGGTACGGGCGCATGCGTAGGAGGCGCGAAGACGAGCTGCCTATCATTGCTCATCAACTGTATCTCCGCCGCGCGCTGTTCTTCACGGAACGCCGCCAGAGAATGACGTAGCATATCCAGCGCCTCTTCGGGGGCGCTCTCCAACTGCTCGGCCAGTTGAAACAGCTCGGCCACGCTTACTCGCTGAATGACACCGATATCGACCTGCCTCGCCAGCATCTCAGCGCCCTTGTCCTTGAGCAGCTCCTTGAGCTCATGCATGAACACGACAAGATCAAGGGAATCCAGCCCAGCTTCGACGAGGTTGTAAGATTCCAGGCCAGTCAGGTTGTACCTGGCCTTCAATGCGTCGAAGGATGACTGGATACCCGAACCGCACGCACAGGCGCCTGCATCCTTCTCCCGGGAGAATTCGGACAGCACGGTAAACTGACCGTCCAGCCACATCTGCTTGGTCCGATGGCGCATGATCTTGCCTGAACTGGTTCTCGGGATCGCACGAGGCGCAATGAAGCAGATCAACGCCACTTCCACGTTGAGATAATTCCTGACCGCAGAGGCAATCTTTCGTGCGTCGGGAATTGCATTCGGGTTTTTCACTTCGGCCACGATGGCCAGCGCAGGCTCGCGGTCTTCGTGAATCTGGAACGCGGCGACGCAACTCGACCGGATCAGGCCGGACGCTCTCTCAACAACGTTTTCAATGTCCTGCGGGTAATAGTTTTGCCCGCGAAGGATAATCATGTCCTTAATGCGGCCGCAAACAAAGAGTTCGCCGTCGTGGACAAATCCCATATCGCCGGTCCGAAGGTAGCCGTCGTCATAGGGGCTGTCGTCCACGAGCCGCGCATGAAACTGCTTCAGCGTCAGCTCTGGATTCTTCCAGTAACCAAGGCACTTACCACTTCCCGAGATCCAGATTTCGCCGAGTTGGCCATCCTTCAAGGCGACGTGCTGTTCGGGATCCACGATCTTGACGTCGAATCCTGGGAGCGGAATGCCGCAGCTGACAATCTGCATGGCTGCGTCGATCTCGGAGACCTCCGTCGTCATGCGAGCCTTGCCCAGCGCGAGGGCGCGCTTGTTGACCGAAACAATATTGCGGCCGCCTAGTGAAACTGCCAGCGTATTCTCGGCCAGCCCGAAGGCAGCGTAGAAGCTCTCTGACTTGAGTCCGTAGGGCTGAAATGTCTCAAGAAATCGTGTGTAAGTATCCGGCTTCACGGGTTCCGCTGCGACCATCAACACTTGCAGCGAACTCAAATCGCAGTCTTCCAGGCTCTCCCGAGAAAGCCTTCCGGCACGCAGGCAATAGTCGTAAGCAAAGTTAGGGGCAGCTGTCGCAGTAGCCCGATAGGTTGTAATCGTGTCGAACCACAGGGCCGGCCGTTGAATGAAGTCCATCGAAGCGAAGCCGTACGTCGTGCCCCCTCGCAGCGCGGGATAAATGTAGCACCCGATCAGACCCATGTCGTGGTACTGCGGAAGCCACGATACAACGACTGGATCGGCATGGTCGATCACGAGCCGAAAGGTATGCAGGATGTTTTCGTGCGTCACCATCACGCCCTTGGGCTCCATCGTCGAGCCCGACGTGTACTGCAGAAACAGAATCTTCGCCACATCGGCAAAAGGTGCGTCCGAAATCGTATCCACAAAGTCTTCGGTGACAATCCAGGGAAGACCGGAAATGTAGTCCACGTCGACGCCGGACGCCGAGACGCCGCTTCTGGCGAGATTGGTCTTCAAGGATGCGTGGTAGTCCTTACTCGTCAGAATCCCGGTCGCCTGGCAATCCTTCGCGATGTGGACCATTTTGTACAGGGCGCTCTGGAATCCACGAGAGCTGGGAGGATAAACAGGCACGGGGATCAATCCAGCGCGCACGCAACCGAAAAACGCACAGATCATTTCCAGCCCCGGCGGGTAGGCGAGCAGAAGCCGGTCCTCCGCCGCGAAACGCCGCTCTCTGCGCAGGTGCCCGGCAATCGCCTTCGTCCGTTGGAGGAACGATGCGTAGGAATAGCTTTCGATCGGACTGCCGTTCAGGTCAAGGTACGAATAGAGGAGTTTGTGCGGCTGCTTGTCCACCAGCCGGTCTAATTGATCCAAAATCGACGCCATAAGCGATTAGAGATACCCTTCGAGGTGGAATGGGAAAGCTCAGTACGTGCGGATTACTAAAAGCCTTGCTGCTACCCGTGCCATGGTGCAGTAAAGTGCGACTGAGTCTCGGGGTGCGGAATTAAAGTGTAAGCCGACTCTGAGAACAAAGGCAATTATCCACTCCGCGCCCACGCGTCGCTCTGTCCGGGTCGGGGTAAGTCTCCCATCACGGCCGAGCCAGGCGGCGAGGAAGTCGTGCAGGGCTCCGCTGGGCGTCTGTCGCTCCCGTCAAAGCATCCTCGATTGGATACGATCAATCGCTCTATGTTAGCAGAGCTAGGAAGCATTGCAACAGCTTCTCGCTTCCAGCAGTGAGACGTGTCACTCTGGTATGTCTAACCAAAATGCCCTTGATTCCCTCTAATTCTTCGCGCTACTATCAGCTTTCGACGCCGTTGGCGAGGGCGAAAAGACCCGCTCCTGCCCTGCGAAATCGATGCTACCGACCGGGATGGGCAGGTCGGCCTACAATGACCGAGGAGGCACCGATGGCATCCGGGATCGAAGCGGCAATCGCTCTTAAGCCGGATATCGACGATCTTGTACCGTCCGAGGCGCGGTCGCTGCAGCCCGTCGGCGAGCCAACAGGTGTGTCTTCCTTCCCCAAGGTCTTACGCCGCCGCCTCGACCAGTTTTTCGTCGGCCAGAACATTTCACCCAAAGCCGATCGCACCATGTGGGTCAAGATCGCCGCGGGCCTGGCAGTGCTCGCGGGTAGTTGGATTGCGATCTACGCGCTCAGGCCGGACTCATGGAAGTTTGTGGCCCTCTACCTAGCCAGCGGCCTCGCCCAGACCTTCCTGTTGCTGAACATTGCCCACGACAGCAACCACAACGCAATCTCGTCTGTGCCGTCCGTCAACAAACTTCTGAATTATGTTTTCGACGTTTGCGGAATCAGCTCGTACATGTGGCGTATTCTCCATCATCGAGGACACCACTCCTGCATCAACTTACACGGCGAAGACGACGCACTTACTGGCCGCGGTATCTTCCGGTTTACACCGCATGAACCCCGCGCGTTCTTCCATCGCTTCCAACACATCTATGCACTGTTCTTTTATGCGTTGTTCTCTCTCGACTATGTGTTCCTGAGGGACTTTGAGTGCTTCTTCTTCCCGTCCCACGAATATCTGAAGCGCACCAGGCATGCGCTGCGAGAATACGCGATCCTTTTTGCGGGGAAGGCGTTCTACCTCACCTACATGCTCATCCTGCCCGTTGTATTGCTCGGCATGTCGCCTCTGCTGGTCGCTGGGTCGTTTCTGCTGGTCCATTTGATCGTCGGTTTGACCGTATCGCTGGTATTCCAGACGACGCACACCATCGACAGCACATACTTTCCCTCGGACCGCAACGAGTTTGACAACGGCGTCTATCACATCTTCGCGACAACGGCCGATTATGCGACGAATAACCCGCTCGTAAGTTGGCTCACTGGCGGGCTCAACCACCACATCGCCCATCATCTCTGCCCTTACGTGTGCCACACCCACTACGCGCCGCTGACTCGGATTGTCAAAAAGACTGCCGAAGAGTTTGGAGTTCCCTATCGGCAACACACCACCATGACTCGGGCAATCCTGCATCATCTGATACTTTTGAAGCAACTGGGGAGCGAAGATTGATATTGAGTAGGTAGTCCTCTACCGATAGCTATCCAACTAACTGCTTCAGGCGGATTCCATGAATTTTCCTGTCCTTCTACGCAAGCCTTCCGGCAACGAGGTGTGACCTTGGCCCCACTTACACCCGCTGTCTCGCGACTTCGCTCCTTTGCGGATTCGCGCGCGATGGCACGCAATCCCGTGCAGGTTCTGTCAAAGTACGGCGAACTCTTCGGCGACACATTCCGGTTCTATATAGGTGGTCTCAAAGAGGCCATCGTTACCACCAATCCCGCCGTCATTCAGCACGTGCTCAAGACGAATGCAGAAAACTACCAGAAGTCTGAAATCCAGGTAAAGCGGATGGGACACTTCCTGGGCAAAGGTCTTCTCACCACTGACGGCGAAGCTTGGCGTACACAGCGCCGTCTCATCCAGAAGGGATTCGATCGGAAACAACTCGAGGCCCTTTCCTCGATCATGCAGGACTCCCTCGCCGAGTCGCTGCGGGATTTTGATCGGCAAGTCGGCAACGGCCCCGTCGATATCTACCCCTGCCTGATGAAAATGACCTTCGCGATGGTCGCCCGATCGCTGTTTGGTGCCCGGCTGAAGGATGAAGACATCGACCTCGTGAGCCACACCATCTGCACCGTCCAGGAATTCATCGTTCGGCAAACTCTACAGCCCTACCTGAATCCCTGGTTTGCCGTCTCCGGCGAACTGCGCAAACACGAAGACATGCGAGCCCGTGCGGACAACATTCTGCTCGAATACATCCGGCAACGCCGCCACAAGCCGGCCGGCCACGATCTGCTGCAGACCTTGATGGATGCCCGTTACAGCGACGGCGAGGGCATGAGCGATGAACTGGTCCTGAGCGAGAGCATGCAACTGCTAGTCGCTGGTCATGAAACATCCTCGAATGCTCTATCGTGGCTTCTCTATCTCTTAAGCTCGCGTCCGGATTGCCTCGAAAGGGTGCGCCAGGAGTTCGATGCTGTGCTCGGCGATACGCCGCTCAATTACGGCGACGTTCCAAGGTTCGAGTTCGTCACACAGGTGATTCAGGAGGCGCTCCGCCTCTACCCGCCATTTTGGATGATCGACCGCATGGCTGTCGCGGACGACCGCGTTGGCGATCTCGCCATACCCCGCGGATCGACGGTCATCGTGTTCGTCTACGGCGCGCACCATGCCTCGCGCTACTGGGACGACCCGGAGCGTTTCGATTCGGAGCGTTTCACCAAAGCGCACGAGAAGCAGCAGACGCCTTTTACCTATCTGCCCTTCGGAGGCGGACCGCGCGGCTGCATTGGTGGTAACTATGCGATGCTGCAGATTCTCATGATTCTGAGTATTCTGCTCAGAAAGTACGATTTTCAGTTATCTCCGGGCCAGACAATCGAAGCGCAACCAATGGTGATCCTGCGGCCGAAGCACGGAATTCGCATGACCTTCATGCCGGCAATCGCACCTGACCGTCATGCGATCCTTCAGGAATCGAAGTAATTGGAGCCGAAGTGGAATGCAGTCGTGATGAGCGGCTGGACTGTGTCCCAAACGGGGCTGGTAGTGCTCCAGGGGATGGCGAGAAGCGGAAGTTGCGAACCCGGAGACGCTATGGCGATTGCCGCCGATCCAGTGAACTCGCGGAGTAATCCTGCGTTTCAATAAAAGAGATATGAGTCATGAGCCGTCCTCAAGCGATGCTCGTAGCGGGACAACCGTGTTCGCAGCAGCCAGAAGCGAGCCAAGCTCATCCGGATCGATCGGCTCAGATGACTTGGATGATGCCCAGTCAGCGAGGGCAGGACGCCCTCACTGTTTCAAACTGGTTTTATCGAAGTCTCATGGAAGGCGGCGGCGTATAGATTCCCTATAGTGATAGCCGATAGTGTTGCTTGTGAAAGCCGCTAAAATCTAGATATGGCTTCGCCCTCCCCGCGTACGCATCGTCTGCATAAGCGATACCCATGGTCTTCACCGTAAGCTGGATCTGCCTGATGGCGATGTTCTGATCCATGCAGGTGACTTCATGGCGTCCGGGCGCGCGACCGAGGAAATCAATGATTTCGATGACTTGCTCTGTGACCTGCCTTACAAGCACAAGGTCGTCGTTGCGGGAAACCAAGACTTGCTTTTCGAGTCCAAGCCCGAGCAAGTCAAAGAGCATCTTTCTAATGCTGTTTACCTGCAAGACTCCGGCGTGACTCTGGAACGGCTCAATTTCTGGGGCTGTCCCGTGACGCCCTTCCTTCCCTATATGGCCTTCGCTGTGGAGCGCGGCGCTGCCAGCAAACGACACTGGGACAAGATCCCGCAGACGACAGACGTACTTATAACCCATGGACCGCCATTCGGCATTCTGGACAAGGAAGATATTGTTGCCTCTCACATGCGATGCGAGCAGCTTGGCAGAGCCGTTCAGAGAGTGCGTCCCAAGCTGCACGTCTTCGGACATGTGCATGGCGGATATGGCGCGAGGCGGGCCCAAACGGGACCAGCTTTGTAAACTGCGCTTTACTCAATGGGGACGGGCTTCAGTCACCGGTTGAGATCGAGCTTCATTGCGGCAGCCAATAAGCCATCTTGTATGCTGGTGTCGGCCAAAATCGGGCTATACTCGATTTGCTCGCCCGGCGTAGGTCGGAGGAACCGAGGGCCAGGCTCTCGGGGTGGGCCGAACGAGCAGAGAGGGCTCTGCTGCGGCGAACTCTGGCGCAAATGCTTTCAGCATTTGTTTTAGATGGAATGGCTGCCCTGTTCTTGCAGCAGGGCCGCAGACTTTTGCCGGGGCCAAATTTCTCTTTCTTCGTCCTGTACAGTTCGCTACCGATCCCGACGATGTTTCACCCTTCCCGCGACCGATGCAGCCCAACTAACCCGAATTTGTCGCATTTCAGCAGGGTCTAATCGCGGGTCCCAATAGCAGAGCAACAAGAAAGATTCCGATCCACGCGCGTTTGCCTGGAAAACAGCATTCCTTCGCAGCTAAGATGCTCTTATGAGAAGCAGCCGACGCGTGATCATGGGTGTAATTGTGCTCCGCTCATTCATGACCCTGGAACTTCCCAACCATGTATCCGTCCGTCTTTGGACGGCTGCACAATGCAGAGCTTAGAATTCCTATTTTCGCTACGTTCGATTTTCCGTCAAGGGCGATCACAAGCTGTCAATGACCGCAAATCGCCGTTTAAATCCAAGGCAAATGCCGCCTGGCCTAACCGCGTTGCTGCCCAACTCGAGACTGCATTGACATGCGCTGCACGGATGTAGCCCTGTTGATTACAGACGTGATATCCGCAGAAAAAGGCAAGAGCCAACACGAGCATTCCGCATAATGCTGCGCAACCGAGCAACTGGAGCCAAGATTTACGCGCGGCGGAAGAAGCGCAAGCACTGCGTCCGGCAGAGTATTCCCTTACGTCAGTACACGGCCGCCAACCAGGAGTGGGCTCTGGATTTCGTGCACGACGCAATCGCGGCGGGCCGTGCGATCCGCGTGCTGAGCGTGGTCGATGCATACACCCGAGAGTGTCTTGCGCTGGAAGTGGATACCAGCTTTGCGAGCCGGCGCGTAACACGGGTGCTGGACGAGATCATCAAGCAACGCGGAGAACCAAGGTCGATTCGATGCGACAACGGCCCGGAACCGACCAGTCGCCATTTCCTGGCCTGGTCGATCGAGCGGAAGATCGAGCTATTACATATTCAACCCGGAAAGCCCACGCAGAACGCGCATATCGAGAGCTTCCATGGGCGGTTGCGCGAGGAGTGCTTGCGAGTGAGTTGGTTCCAGAATCTGTTCGACGTCAGGCAGAAAATCGCCTTCTGGCGCCAAGATTACAACGAACAACGGCCACATAGCAGCTTGAAATATCGGACACCAGCAGAGTTCGCTCGTGAGATGAGCTATGGAAAAGACGTGGGCTCTGCCCACTTTGAAAACGCCGATGGCGTTTCCAACTTTCCCACAGCTACTGCGGCGACGGGCTAAGTTGTAAGATCACCGTCCGGAAAATGGGGGCAGGTCAGTCGGACTCAACCCGGCTGATTTGAACAACCGGTTTCCCGTGCTTTGTGACCACCACTGGCCGCCCGCTTTGCGCGACCTGGTCCATCAAGGCGAGGCACTGCGATTTGAATTGGGCGGCTGGAATCTTCTGCATGAGATGCTCCCATCAATATGACCATAATATTGTGACCATTTTAGAGAAGCGAGGCTCTGGACGACACTATGAAGGGCTTCGCCGCTACCGCGCCCGCCGACGCCGATGTCGCCAAGGCCCTTAGTGCGATGCGGCCTTTCAAAGCTTTGAGTCTCAGCTGATCGGTTCGGTCCAATTCTCGATCTTAAGGCTTGCCACTCGTCCGAATTCCCGGGTGTTGTTCGTCACCAGAGTGAGCCCGAGACAGCGTGTATGAGCGGCGATGAACAGATCGTTCGCCCCAATCATGGTTCCACTCGCCTTGAGGGCAGCACGGATCTGAGCGTAGTGCAAAGCCGCCTCGTCTGGATACTCCAGGACCTCGACATGCCGCAAGTATGCATCAAGAGCAGCCTGGTCCTGCGTCCTCCGAGGAGACACTTCGACCCCATACATGAGCTCAGACTTGGTGATGACTGAGATACAGACGTCGCCAACGAGGACCTTCTGCAATCTCCTAAGGACAGCGTCATGTGACCGTTTCATCACGTACGACGAGATATCCGTATCGAGCATATAGAGGGCCATCAGAGCGCTCGCTCCTGCATCGGCAAGTCTTCGATCCCCTCCATAAACTCTTCCGAGGCCACTGGGCCTGAGGTCAGATAGGCAGACCAGTCTACTGGACGAGCGGAGAGAATTACCTCATCACCATTCTTACGAATGAATACCTCAGGCGTATTGAACTGGAATTCCTTGGGCAGCCGAACTGCCTGACTCCGGTTATTCATGAAGATCTTGGCAGTGCGCTGCATCGAAATCCTCCCACACTTGGCATATACAAAAGTATATGCCAATACTTCTCTTTTCGCAATATCAACTCAGAATGGGTTCTTCAGCCGCCGGAACTGGGCGCAATACCTCAACAAAAGTATGTCGAGGCAATCTGACCGGTCCATTCCCCCCCTGGGAAGGTCAACACCTGAGAACGTAGCCCATCCCCAATCCACTCAAGCATTTCATCTGTAGTTGCCGAGATCAGAACAGGCCGGCAGCCGATGCCATCGAACTCCTCGATTCTCTTTTTTCGCTCGACGGTCTCAAGGATGTGGTCTGCCCAGGCCGGGTCGGCAGGCAGCCCCAAGAAGCTCGCCAAAGTGCCCCAAGCCTCTTCGCGCCGGTAACGCAAGAGGATCGTCCGCCCCGCGCTCCCATTCGAGTGAAGTTCCTGCGAGACTGCCAGCAATTGGCGCATTGGATGCTTCCTACCGGGTAGTGTCACCGCGCCTTTGTAGCAGGAGGCGTGCTCGTCGAGCGAGATGTCCTTCGTAGTGCCATCGGGAAACGTGAGGCCGAATGTGGCCTTTTCGTGAACGGCCGCCGTGATCGCGCCAACATCCGAGTCGTTGCCGAAGACGCTCAGAAGATGTGCCTGCCCATCTTCCCCTATATAACGGTCGACCCGCAGGCGAATGCGGGTCGAGGCCTTTTCGGTAAGGCACGCGTACTCAAACAGCCCGAGTCGAAGGTGTGCATTCTCCATCAGCTTCGCCCTCCTTCTTCGTCGGAGTCTCGGTCAGCTTCAGTGTGCTCCCATCGGCATTGACCAGGTACAACTCGTTGGCCCACCGCTCTCGATGGTGAATGATTTCGGTGTCTCCGTCCTGTTCCACGAACGTCGTCACATGCTTGACCGAGCGCCAGCGGGCTATGTGGCGGTCGTCGCCCTCGCCGAAGACGCCGTTCAAGAGGCCCGCGGTGCACAGAAGCCCGACATGGCCGCCATGCAGCGGTGTGATGGGCCGGCCAGTCGCAATATCCTCATGTGGCATCAGTAGCGGCGCCGCCAGTTTCCATGCGCCCAATTGTTCTCGGCAGTTGGATCGCCCAAAGCATCTTCAACAGAAATCGAACTTCTTCATTGATCGATTTCGCAGCGGCACCCTCGCGCAGCCGATCCTCCTGGTACGTCAATACAGAATTCGCATCGATGTCCACAGCCAACCTGGTCCCAAGCAGGCGCGAAACGTGGCCAAGTGCATAATTCGCGAACCGGGGCGCGCGATATCTCAGACGATAGCCCACCAGGTATTCGTCGATGATCTCCTTCAGACTACGTATCCGCTGCTCTCGAGCCTGGCTAGTACTACAGTTGTAGATAGAATGTGGGCAGAGGCGATCCGCGCTTTCGATAGTGGCAGTACATGGCCCGGAATTGGTGTCGTCTTCGCCACTGGGACCAATGCAGCAGGTGTTCAA
>Ga0182024_10018726_pt1 | contig 12855 bp, 12 predicted proteins | sample P32metaG_FD_120480 | JGI IMG/M metagenome (GOLD analysis project Ga0182024, IMG submission 120480) | Permafrost microbial communities from Stordalen Mire, Sweden - P3-2 metaG (Illumina Assembly) | ecosystem: Environmental > Terrestrial > Soil > Wetlands > Permafrost | place: Sweden: Stordalen...
AGTGCAGTCTTGGACCTATCGGCCATATCTTTTGAACGGCGTTCCGACTGAAGTTGAGACGACGATCACCGTCAATTTCGCGATCGGGAAGTAACATCGAGTATTGAGTGGCAACTAGGTAAATCGGTCCCCTGAGGAGAACACAATGAAGTCGCATGGATATGCTGCGCACGATACGAAGTCGGCGCTGGTGCCTTGGAGTTTTCAGCGGCGCGAGCCTGGGCCGCGCGATGTGGTGGTCGAGATTGCCTACTGCGGCATCTGCCACTCGGATATTCACCAGGTGCGCGACGAGTGGGGCGGATCGATGTATCCCATGGTTCCGGGGCACGAGATCGTGGGCACGGTGACGGCCGTGGGCGCGGACGTGAAGAAGCTCAAGGCCGGCGACCTGGCGGGCGTCGGCGTGATGGTGAACTCGTGCCGCACCTGCGCCAACTGCAAGGCAGATCTCGAAAACTACTGCATGAAGCAATTCGTCGGCACGTACAACGCGAAGGACTACGACGGTGCGATCACCTACGGCGGCTACTCGAACAACATCGTGTGCGACATGCGCTACGTGCATACCATCTCGCCGAAGTTCGGCGACAAGCTCGCCGGGGTGGCGCCCCTGCTGTGCGCGGGCATCACGACCTACTCGCCGATGCGGCACTGGGGCGCGGGTCCGGGCAAGAAGGTGGGCGTGGTCGGACTGGGCGGGCTGGGACATATGGGGCTCAAATTCGCCCATTCTTTCGGGGCGCATTCAGTCCAGTTCACGACCAGCGAGAGCAAAATCGCCGACGCCAAACGGCTGGGCGCGGACGAGGTGGTCGTCTCGAAGGACGCGGACGCGATGGCCAAGCATGCGGCGAGCTTCGACTTCATCCTGGACTGCGTGCCGGCTCCGCATGATCTGAATGCGTATCTGCAATTGCTGAAGCTGGATGGGACGCTGTGCCTGGTGGGCCTGTCGGAGAAGCCGCTTCCGGTAGCGCCGTTCTCGCTGACGTCGTACCGCGTGGCGCTCGCCGGATCGAACATCGGCGGCATGAAGGAAACGCAGGAGATGCTGGACTACTGCGCGGACCATGGGATTGTTTCCGACGTCGAGGTGGTGTCGGTCAGTCAGATTGGCGAGGCGTACGAACGCGTGCTGAAGAGCGATGTGAAGTATCGCTTCGTGATCGATATGGCGACGCTGAAGGGATAGGTTTTCTGCAAGGGCGCCCTGCGCGGGCGGCGGTCACTTCGTGACTTCTGCCGAGCTTCGCGTAGTCCTCCCGTTGGTCGGCACGGGATCCAGGTTGCGACCATCGGGAGCACCACGCGACGCCCACTGCAAGTCACGAAGTGACCGCCGCCCGCGCAGGGCGACCCTCCCACACGCAATTGGAGATGCTCGCATGATCCGTGTAAAGTAACTGCGATGACAGCGCGTGGATGGTATGTGTGGTGGATTGCCACGGTGGCGGCGCTGGGCGGGCTGCTGTTCGGGTACGACTGGGTGGTGATCGGCGGCGCGAAGCCCTTTTACGAGGCGCATTTCGGGCTGGTTTCCCCGCAAGTGCAGGGGTGGGCGATGAGCTGCGCGCTGGTGGGCTGCCTGGTGGGGGCGATGCTCTCGGGCATGCTGAGCGAGCGGTTCGGGCGCAAGCCGGCTCTGCTGGCGGCCGCGCTGGTCTTCACCGTTTCGAGTGTCGGAACGGGGATGGCTCCGACGTTCCACGCGTTCGTTCTGTGGCGGATGTGCGGCGGCCTGGCGATCGGCCTGGCTTCCAGCCTGAGTCCGATGTATATCGCCGAGGTGTCGCCGGCGGGGATGCGCGGGCGCCTCGTGTGCCTGAACGAGCTGACCATCGTGATTGGGATCCTGATGGCGCAGGTAACGAACTGGCTGATTGCCAGTCACGGCTCGGGCGACCTGATGCAGCGCAACACCGACGTCGGATGGCGCTGGATGTTTGGCGCGACCGCCGTGCCTGCCGCCGTGTTTTTGCTGGGCATGCTGTTTGTGCCGGAGAGTCCGCGCTGGCTGGCGCTGCGCGGACGCGAGGACGAGGCGCGGCGAACGCTGGAGCGGCTGGGCGGCGAGCAGAGCGCGGCGATTGTCCTCGCCGAGATTGAGCAGAGCGTGCGCGGAAGTGAGCACAGGAACACGCTGGCATCCGAATTGAAGATGCTGGCAGGCCCGAAGCTGCGCGGCGTGATGCTGCTGGGCATCGGCCTGGCGGTGCTGCAGCAGTGGTGCGGCATCAACGTGATCTTCAACTACGCGCACGATATCTTCAGCGCGGCAGGGTATGGGCTCAGCGACATCCTGTTCAACATCGTGGTCACCGGAATCACGATGCTGATCTTCACCTTCCTCGCCATCGCCACCGTCGACCGCAACGGCCGCCGCGTGTTGATGCTGGGAGGATGCGCCGGGCTGGCCGCGATCTACATCACGCTGGGATATTTCTTCCGCGCGCACAGCCGCGGCGTGCACATGCTGGCGCTGGTGGTCGCCGCGCTGGCCTGTTATGCGATGACCCTGGCGCCAGTGACCTGGGTGGTGTTGAGCGAAGTCTTCCCCAGCCGCGTGCGCGGCACCGCGATGGCTGTGGCGACAGCGTCGCTGTGGGCAGCCTGCTTCGTGCTCACCTACACCTTCCCGCTGTTGAATGCGTCGCTCGGCACTGCCGGCACGTTCTGGGTCTATGCGGGTGTATGCATGCTGGGATTTGCGGGCGTGAAGAAGTGGCTGCCGGAGACCAAGGGCAAGACGCTGGAACAGATCGAGAGCTTCTGGACCTAGTGCGCGACCGGCTTCACCTCAAAACGAATCACAGAGATCACAGAGCAAAAGAGAGGACACAGAGATTGCCTCGCTCGTCCTCACTGATCTCTCTATGGTCTCTCCGTTTCTCTGTGATCTCTGCGATTCGCTCTAAATGCCTTCCGCGTCGGCGAAGCATTCCTTCGCGATCTGCATCAGCAGCAGCGATTGCTCCCAGCGGTCCGACTCTTCCTTCCCGCCAAAGCTGCGCGCGTAGAAGATTCCCGGCGCCAGCAGCTCCGGCGCGAACGTGAGGAACGGCTGTTGCGGCGCGGGGTCGCGCAGGTACGCTGCGAAACATCGCGTCCACATCGCGCGGAAGTGCGCGACGTACGGCGCTGGATCGTTCGCGGCAATCGCGACCTGCATGCATCCCGGATTGCCGATGCGCCCGTGCACGAATCGCACGCGGTCGATCACGGGCTGGATGTACGCGAGCTTGTTTTCGAAGCCGCCGTAGACCATCTCGCTGCCGGTGTACCAGTGGGAGAAGTCGCCGTTGAAGCGCAACGCGGGGAAGCGCGCCACGAACTGCACCGTGCGCTGCAAGTCTTGAAACAACGTGGCGCGATGCGTCTCCACATATAGCGGAATTCCGTGGCGCGCGTTTGCCTCGAGCACCGCTTCAATCAGCCGCGCGCCCTCGTCATCGGACTCCATGCCCCAGCCGACGTGCAGCGTCAGGCACTCGAGCCCCGCGTCCGCCGCGGCCTGCGCGATCGGCGCCGCATCGCCCGGCGCATTGATACGTCCGCTGCCGCACACGCCCAGGCCACGCGCACGCGCCAGCGCCAGAGCAGCCCGGTCCAGCGGATCGATGAACTGGATGCCATCGTAGCCGGCGGCATCAATGGCGGCGACCGGATCTCCGCCATGCGAGCCGAGGCTGGCTGAGTCCAGTCCGTCGAGCGCAAGCCAGTTCATGTAGCAGCGCAGGCGGGTCGACGCGGGCGGGCTCACGTGTTCTGCAGGGACTTCGCGCTGACGTCGTCCTTCGTGTCCAGCCACACGCTCTCGTCGGATTCCGCAAATCGCTTGCTCCCGGCCACCAGGATCTCCGAGTCGGGAACCTTGTCGAGCGGCGTGTAGCGCGGGTGGTGCGATTCCTTGTACGGGTTGTTGCGCGCCGCGTTGTAGCAGCAGATCATCGACCAGCGCGGATGGTCGGACCGGTTCTGATCCGAGCGGTGCAGCAGGTTGGCATGGAAGTAGAGCACGTCGCCGGGCTCCATCTCCACATACACCAGCGACAGCACCTTCAGAATCTCCTCCACGCGCGCCTGGTCCGCGCCGGCCTGGTCGCCGGTGAGAATGTGCTCGATGCGGCCCAGGTGGTGCGACCCCTTGATCACCTGCATGCAGCCGTTCTCCCGCGTCGCTGGATCGACCGCGATAGACGCCGACGTCAGCAGCGGAAACAGCACGCCATTCTGATACCAGTAGCCGTAGTCCTGGTGCCAGGCCCACGCGCCGCCCACCTTGGCGTCCTTCATGATCATCTTCGAGTGGTAGTGGTACACCTCGCCGCCGAGCACCTGCTCGGCCACACCGACGACCGACTCCGACCGCGCAATCGCGCCGTAGATGGTATCCGTCGGATGGTTCCACAGCGACAGGCGCACCGTCCCGCCCTCGCCGTCGGCCTTGCCGAAGCTGTGTTGATCGAGCACGCGGTCTTCGCGCGCAGTGCGGCTGAGCATGGCAACCGCGCCCGGCGACAGCATGCCCTTGAGCACGATAAATCCATCGTCGTTATATTGCTGCACCTGTTCGGGAGTGAGCTTCATGGGTAAGGTTGCTCCTCAAAATGTTTGTAGTCGCGCGCAGGCATGGGGGCAAGTATAGGCGCGCGATTTCGCGGCTGTCTATCGCGTAGCCGCGGCCGGAAACCGGCGCATGCTGCCGGTTCCGGATTGCGGATCGTCGCCCGCTATCGGGGTGGGACGGCGGGTGGTGCAGCGGCGGGCGGGCGGCCGCGAAATTCGCGGACAGTGCGCACCGCGGCTTCCGTGGGCAGCTGATCCTTGCACAGTTCGAGGACTTCGATGCATTGCAGCGCGGTCTGCGATGCTTCGTTGGTCGACATGCGCGGATCTTCTTCGACCGGCTTGAGCGAATCCGCGCCCGTCACCCTATGCGCATTGGCGATGCCTCCACCCTGCGAGAGCAGCGTGGCGATCGCCTTCTTCGCATAGGCAACGTCACCGGTCTTGGCATACGCGTAGGCGGCGAGGCGGGCGCCGCTCTGGCCGGGCGGAACGTATTGCGCATCGCCGCCTTCATTGTGGGTGGCGCGGTCCCGGTCCCACACCTCGGGCGGAGCAATACCCAGCCTGCAGAGTTTCAGCCACGCATCCGCGAAGTCCTTGCGTCCCAGCAGCGGCACCAGTTCGAACATGACTTCGCCGCCGCCCTGGATGGTGGCGAGGTTGTAGTTCGCCGGCACCAGCGCATGCGTTTGCGGATTGGGGATCGCGGTCAGCTTGCCGGTCGCGTTGTCGAAGCCGACGGTGGCGGCCAGCGCCTTCGAATTGGCCTCGGGCTTGCCCGTCTCCAGGCCGTAGGGCATGGCGACGATGGAGTCCACGCCGGCGAGGATGCGGTCGCGCCAGTGCGCGTCGCCGGTGCGTTCCCACTCGGCCATCCAGTTGCCGGCGATGGCGAACCAGTCGGGACCGATGCGGATGCGCACGCGAGGTTCTTCGGGGGTGCGCGGCTCGGCCTCGCGCATGGGATCGAAGTTGGCCACGGATTGGCCGGCGTACTCGGCGGACTCGTGAATGAGGTCGCCGCTGCGCTCGTCGGTGGTCAGGTAGTAGAAGGGACGCCAGTGCGCGGCCTGGCTGATGCGCGCCTCTTTCGCGCCATCGCCCCACTTCACCACGTTGTGGCGCGAGCCGAGTCCGCGCATCGGACCGAGGTGGTACGTGTCCGTCTCGCTGGTGTTGCGCGCGTGGGCTTCGGCGAGACGGAAGAGATCGGCACGGCCGCTGCGCAGGTAGCTGTACCACAGCCACAGCGGCGCGCCGAGTTCGGTATTGTCCCACGCGTGGCCGCCCCAGTCGTAATGCCACACGTGGCGCGCCGCGGAGTAGGAGTGCATGAAGTCGCCGTACTGCCAGAAGCCGTACCAGCAGCGGTCCTCGACCTGGCGCTGGTAGTAGGCGAGCACGGAGTCGAGGCCGTCCTCGATGGACTTCCTGAATGGCGTGGAGCGGTCGGGCAGGCTCCACACGCCAAACACTCCGGTGGAGTGGATGTACTCGGGCGTGACGGCCAGCAGCGGAAGTTGAGCGCCGGCGGCGGCCATGGCGACGGTGTCCGGCTTGGCGGGAAACGCGGCGGAGGCGAACAGAGTCAGTTCGCTGGTGCGCGCGACTCCGTAGGCGGTGGAAAGGCCGGGCTGCGCGTCTTCGTAGGCGGCATCGAGTCCGTGGCCGTGCGTATCGTAGAAGCGCATGTCCATCTCCGGCGCGTCGGGCGACCACAGCCAGGCCACGATTTTCGCCGCGGGGCCGGCGGCGTTTTGAATTTCGAGCGCGGCGGGAAACGACTGCCAGAAATTCTTCACGCTGACGGCGAGGCCGCCGCCGAGGTCGCCCGCGTAGGCCACGCCCGGCGCGCGCGTGCCTGCGTTGGAGTAGAGCCACGTGCTCTCCGGACCGGTGCGCTTGACGATGGTGAACCCATCGGGCGTCGGCTGGATGAGCTTGAAGTCGTTCCAGATCGCATTCTTGCTGAAGACCGGACCGGGCGTGAAGGACTGGCCCGTCTCCTGCGCCGCGCTGCCGCCGCCGGGCTGCAGCGGCTCGGACCAGAGGCCGCCGTCGGCTCCGGCAAAGCGCACGGTGCGGTTCAGCGGCTGATCGCGCATCGGCACGTCGATCTCGAGGCCGAGGCCGCGCACGAAATCTTTCTCCTGGTCGCCGTCGAAGACGATGGTGTGGACGACGCGGATGCTGGTCTGGCCGCTGAAGAAGTAGAGACGCGCCGTGAAGGGCAGCCACTCGCGCTGGCTGGCGGTGCCGCGATGCATGCCTTCGATCTTGACCACGGCGCGCACCGGGCCGGACTGCTCGACGGTAACTTTCTTCACGTCGCTGAGGAACTTCTCGCGCGTGGGCGAGTCCTCGGGATTGGTGGCCGGGCCTTTTTGCAGGATGCAGACCAGTTGGCCCGCTCCGGCGATGGACTTGCCGCCGAGCGTGATGGACTCGATCAGGTTCGCGCCGGTAGTGGGGATGGAGCATTGCAGCGCGCCGGTGTCGACGGTGATGGCCCTGGCGGTATTTGTAACCTTAAGAGTGCCAGATGCGGCCGCCTGCGCGGCGCCGGGGACGAGCGTGAGTTGGCCGGCAAGTCCGGCAGGAGCGACGGTGGCAAAGCCGCTCCACTTCAGCGAGCCGTCGGGCCAGTAGGCCAGCGGCCAACTCTGTAGCGGCAGGGTTGAACCGTTCGCGCTAAGGCTGAAGGCGGTATCGGGCCGCACCGCGCCCTGCGCAAAGGGCACTCCCCAACTGATGCCGGTCGCCATCGCGGTGGGCTGACCGCCTACGAGCGAGAGCGCGATGCTGCGCGGAGCAACGGCCGATGCGGGCGACTGGGCTGGAGCAGCGGCGAACAGGCTGCGCGGTGCGGAGGTGGAGACGGCGGCGCCGGCGAGTGCGGCATCCTTCAGAAACTCTCTGCGCGTGGTGTGATTCACGGATGGGCTCCCTGCGAGGTTGCAATGTGGCTTGCTGTCGACTGGCCATTATCGGCTTCCGAAAGCGGGGTTGTGAAGCGGGCGGGCGGAGGCGCAGGAATAACGATCGCTAATTGCGACGCACCACACTAGTTCTGGAAGCCGAGGTTCACCGGAGTTGTTGGCAGAGACGCGCCGCCGTGCATGCCGGTGGTGTCGACGCCCGTTCCGACCACTTCGAACTGGACGTTGTTGAGCCAGACCTCGCCCGGTCCCGAGAGCAGGACGCCGAAGGAGATGCCGGTCGCGTCGGCTGGAACGTCAAGTACAACGTCATACGCTGTCCACGGAAGCGTGCCACGAATGGCCCGCTGCTGCATGTTGTCGAAGCCGACCATCTTCTCCGCTTTGTCGACGCGCATCCACAGGCCGGCCCAGTCCGTAACATCTTTTGCCTGCACCCACGCTCGCAGGCGAACGCGCCTGCCGGCGTATTGCGTGGCCTGGATCGACTGCATCAGAGTTCCGAAGCCGCCGGTGTCCGGAACGGTTGCGACGAGATAGGCGCTGGGCAGAGCGTCGCGCAGCATCTCCCGGTCGACGCCCGTGCGATAGCTTGCCGGTTTGCTTCCGGCCAGGAACCACCCCGTGGGAGGAGCGCCGGCCTGGGTCGATGTCTGCGCGAGGATCGGTTTGAGAGCGAAGGAGGTGCTCAGGGCAACAGCGAGAAAAGCCGCGCCAACGGCTATCGCTGCGCAGGTGCGTGGATAAGTTTGCTTCGCATTTTCCATGATGACCTCCTTTGCTTTGGCCTGAGATTCTACGCTTTAGACGCGGGAGCTGAGCTTATGACGTGTAGTCGGGCGATTTCCAGAAGATCGACCGGTCGATGTCGTCGAGCCTGGTGCGGCCGGTCATCGCCATCGCGCCTTCGAGTTCGGTGCGCAGGATTTGCACGACATCGCGGATGCCGTCGGGGCCGGCGACGGCGAGCCCGTAGATGTAAGGGCGGCCGATGAGGACGCCGGCGGCGCCATAGCCCAGGCCCTTCAGCACGTCGGTGCCGCGGCGAACTCCTCCGTCGAAGAGCACGGGGATGCGGCCGGCGACGCGATCGACGACGGCGGGAAGGACTTCGATGGTGGCGGGTTCAGTGTCGAGCACGCGGCCGCCGTGGTTGGAGACGACGATGGCCGCGACCCCACGCCTGGCGGCCTGGTCGGCGTCGTCGGGGTTGAGAATTCCCTTCAGGATGACCGGCGTTTTGGCAATGGACTGGATCCACGCGAGGTCGTTCCAGTTGAAGTGCCGGTGCGGGACACCGCGGCCCCCGGGGCCGGACTGGATGCCGATATTGGCGAACGTCATCATGGGCGCCAGCGCCTGCACGCGGGCCTCGCGGTTGCGCGCGTAGGCCAGCGGGTTGTCCGCGGTGAGGCAGAGGGCCGTGCAGCCAGCAGCTTCGGCGCGCTCGATCAGGGTCTGGGTGGCTTTGCGGTCGTCGTCGACGTAGAGCTGAAACCAGACGGGGCCAGTTGCGGCCTTGCAGATGTCCTCGATGCTGCGGTTGGAGTTGGTGCTGGCAATAAAGATCGCTTTGGCGTCAGCGGCTCCGCGCGCGGAGGCGACCTCGGCGTCGGGATGCGCGAGCAGATGCGACGAGGTGGGCGCGAGCAGGATGGGATGTTCGAGATGGAAGCCGAGCAGCGTGCGGCTGGTGTCGATCCGGGTGACGTCGACCAGCACGCGCGGCTTCAGTTGCAGCGAGTCCAGCGCGGAACGGTTGCGGCGCAGCGTGATCTCGTCGCCTGAGCCGCCGTTGAAGTACTCCCACGCCGGAATGGAGAGCTTGCGCTTCGCCGCGGCCTCGTAGTCGTAGAGGCTGGGCAGCGGCTCAGGCGCGCTGGCCGCGGTGGCGGCTGCTTGCGATGCGGCGTCGGCCGCGCGTCCGGATGAAATGCCCATGGCGGCTGCTCCTGCGAGGCTGGCTTTCAACACGTCTCGTCGATCCATCAATCGAACTCCATTCTCACACGCTACTTCTTCCTCGCGTAGGGGCCAACTTCGGGCTTGCCCTGCGTGTCCTTCAAGGGCCCAAGCTCGTCGGCGACGCCGCGCTGAATCGCCACAATCTCGCTGGCGTTCTGGAAGCAGGTGAAGTCGGGGCGATCGCGCCATGCGAACGGGCCGCACAGGCGTTTGTGCTCGGCCAGCGCCGCGTCGTGCACCACGTTGATCAGGCGCTCGTAGTCGGGCGTGCCCATTTTGTAACCGGAAAAGTTACCTAAATCTCCGCTCGCCGCGAAGATCGCCGTCACCCCGGAAATTGCCGCGATCCTGCGCGCGTCCATCGCGCCTTCGAGCGTCTCGATCATCTCGATCAGCACAACGTTGCGGTTGATGGTGTTGCGATAGCCGCCGGGAACAGTGCCCCACATCTCCGGCTCGAACGCCTGCCCGCCGCCCAGCGAGCGCTTGCCCAGCGGCGGATACATGGTCCAGTCGCGCGCCGCGGTTCCCTCGGCGACCGAGCGCACCGTGGGCACCACGATCACCAGCGCCCCCGCATCCATCGCGTGCTGAATCTCGCGCTCGTCCGTGTATGCCACCCGCACCCCGGGCACCGCCTTGGCATGCGGACACGCCTTCCACATCTTCGCCACCGCGTCCCAGTCCCGCGTGTTGTGCTGCATCTCAGTCCAGATGAAGTCATACCCCGCATTCGCCATCGCGCAATAGGTCTCCGGCGTGTCGGTGGAGAAGACCGTGCCGGCGGTGACCTTCTCGCCCTTCATCATCTTGATCATCACCGGATTCCAGATGGCGGCGGCGGCGGGCGAATCGTAGGCGGGGCCATACTTCCAGGTGGCGGGATCGAGCGGACCTTGATTCACCGCGCCGGGCGGGGCGGCGTTGATCGCGCCGGAATCCTTGCCCGCAGGCGCGGCCAGCGGAAACTGCAGCTTGCCCGCGTCCGGGTTGTTGGCGTAAGGATCGGCCGAGGGCGCGGGTGTTTGCGCGCGAAGTGTGGCGACGCTGAGCGCCGCGGCGAGAACTGCGATGGGCAAGCGATGCATTCTGAAAACTCCCTTCCCGTCCGGCTTAGGTCCCGTGTTAACCGCGCAGCTATAGTACCCATCGCGATGCACCATGCGCGATGAGGAATTGTGGCCGAATCGAAACCAGCCGCCCGGCGTTCAAAGAACCTACCGGCGCCGCGGCAGCTCGGTGATGCGGAGGTGGTCGCTGGCGACCAGGTAGGACTTGCGGCGGAACCAGTCCTGCATCGCGGCGGCGAGCCGGTCCAGGGGGATGCGCAGCCCCGCTTCCATCAGGCCGTCGGCGATGGGCAGCGTGTCGTCGAAGATGGCGTCGTTGGTGAAGTTGCGCATGGCGAAGTTGTCGAGCTGCGCGATGGGACACAACTGCGCCTGGCCCGCGGAGTCGATGCGCTCGATTTGGAGTCTGCGGAGAAACATCAGGTACAGGATACTAGGTTCGAGGTTTGTGCTTTCTTGCTTCGGCCGCATGACGCAACTTCTCGATGTCGACGAGGTCCTGCGGTCTTCCGGCTGCGAGTTTGTTTGTGATCAGGGTATCCGATGAGATGTATCTCACGGGAACCTCCTCGTCGACGAGGGCAGTTTCCGAAGTCTCCCAGGCTTGATCGAAAGACACGCCGTCGATATTGCATATAAGGTCAATACGAAAGGGTGCGACCCCAATCTGAAATATGGTCCCTGGCCTCGCAAAATCGGCAACCGTTGTATCCGCTAGATATGCGCCGTACTCCGCCAAAGCCTTGTAGGTGGCGATCGCGTTTTCGGGGTCGGGCCTGATAAAGAGGTCGAGATCTTTGGTTGTGCGCGGCTCAGTGTAGCGAGCGTAAGCGTAGCCGCCGACGATCAGATAGCGAACGCTATGCGCGTTGAATGCGGACAAGAGATCTTTGAAGTCCTTGTGCATCCTGGACGAGGCCTTTCATGCGGTACATTTCAAGCGTGAACTCCCAGGTTGCGTTCATGCGCTCGGAGTCGGAGACGCTCTGCCAGTAGCGGTAGGTCTCGGCCTGCTGCTCGACTAAATCTGTCACTTTGCGGACGGTCTTGTCCATAGGTGCCCGAATCCATTATATCAAGCAACCTTTAGTTCGCCGTGGGCCGGTCCATATGGTCGATGACCAGCACGTCGATGGAGCCGCGCGTGCGTTCAAGCTGCAGGCCGAGTTGCTCCCGCACCGCGGTGAAGATCGAAGGATAGCTTTCGGGGTCCGACGACTGATAGGTATAGCGCAGCGTGAAGTTGTAGCGGTCGGCGAGGCCGGTCCTGTCCTCGACGTTGCCGCGGATCATCGCGCTGAGCAGCGCCGCAATGCCCTTCGCGGTGATGTGCGTGGCCGTCAACTCGCGTCCCTGCGGCACGCCGTGCGCCTGGATATTCGCGCCCCTGGTCTCGGGCGGCATGCTGTTGGGGATGGAGGGGTCGGGCGCCTCCACCTTGTCGGCCTGCAGCTTCGAGCCGCCCTTCGCAATCGTGAGCGCGTACACGTTCGCCTGCTTCGTCTCCCAGTGGACCTTCAGGTGGAACCGCTCGGCGAGCAGCGCCTGCATCATGTGCTGCTTCTCCAGCCGCGCCTGGTCGTCGGTCAGCTTGGCCAGTTGCTCGTCGACGGAGTGGTCGCACTTGGCCTCGACCGCCCAGAAGCTCGACTCGAACCAGTCCGGCGCGCCGGAGACCTCGTACGCGCCGAAGCCGTAAGCGGCCTGGACCAGCACCTTCGGCGTGATGCCGTTGGCCTGGAACTCGCTCGAGTGCAGCGCGCTGGTCAGTCCCATCTGCCACGAGGGACTGTCCTGCGGCTGCTGCGTCTCGCGCACGGACGCGACGTCGAAGGTGAGCGTCGGCACATAGGCCGGCGGATCGCCAGGCTGAGGCGCTGCGGGCGGCTGCGCGATCGTTACATGCGCGAAGACCATCACGCAGACGGCGACGGCTCGGCGAAGGGCTCGCGACGAAGTCATGCAGAAGATATTACTCGAGCCGCAAGTATGGTGCGTCAAGCAGATGGCCGTTTATCTGCCTTGAAAGGTATGGGCTGCTTACTGGCCCGCTTGAATCCGCGGGGTGATCAAGCCGATGTTGTCCACATCAGCCTGGTGGCCCATATCGACCACCTCGGCAACCTTGCCAAAGTCCAGATCGGAGCCGCCCTGAATGAACATCACCTTCTCCTGGCGGGTCGCGAAGATCTCAGCCAGCTTGGGCTCGATCTGCGACTTGGGGAACGCGTCCTCGTTGATCTTGTACGAGGGCTCCCCCTTGCCATTGGCCAGAATCTGCACCACGATCGTCTGCTCCGGCGGCGGTG
>Ga0182024_10018727_pt1 | contig 12854 bp, 10 predicted proteins | sample P32metaG_FD_120480 | JGI IMG/M metagenome (GOLD analysis project Ga0182024, IMG submission 120480) | Permafrost microbial communities from Stordalen Mire, Sweden - P3-2 metaG (Illumina Assembly) | ecosystem: Environmental > Terrestrial > Soil > Wetlands > Permafrost | place: Sweden: Stordalen...
AATACTTTATGTATGACGTGGTGCGCGTGAAGAACGGCAAGATTCAGGAGCATTGGGACAACGTGAAGACCGACATGCCCGTGCCCTCCGGTTCGTCGCCAGCAGCCGCCCAACTCGGACACGGCGACGCACCTCCCGGCGTGCCGATGAAAAATACGTACGACGTCAGCTCCTTGAAATACACGCCCGAAGAGCAGAAGAATATCGAAACCGCAGTGGGCTACTATCGCGACTGCGTGCAGTCTCATCATCCTGAATTAGTCGACAATTTCCTCGCGAAGAACGAAATTAATCACAACCCGAATGACCCCCAGACGCCGCCCGGACTAATGGCGATGCTCAGCAGCCGCTTCCCTAAACCCGAGCCGCTGCACAAGGAGCTTGATCCTCTGCCGAATCTTCTGCTCGCTAAGGGCAATATGGTTCTATTCATGTACGACGAGGAGGAAAAAAGTCCTGGCGGAAAGACCTATCCAGTGGACCGCTTTGAAATGGTGCGTTTCAAGAACGGCAAGATTGAGGAGCATTGGGACGTCGCGAATCGCCGGGTGAATGCTCAGACCTGGAAACTCGACTGGTGCTCAAAAGCCGGCCGAAACGATTGCCCGACTCCCTAGGTTCTTCATGGCACGGCTTGCTTACTCTCATTCCACTGTTGCAGCAATATTTCTAGTTCTACTGCTCTGGCCGCCGCAACGCGCCTCAGCGGCGACGTGCGAAAGTCTCGCTTCCACCGCATTGCCGCACGCTGCCATCGGATCCGCCCAACTCGTCGCACCCGGAGCGTTCCAACCGCCGGTGCCCATAACTCCTGGCCGTGGAATACGTTACGATGATTTGGCTTCGTTTTGTCGGATTACGATCACCTCCAAACCCACCTCCGATTCCGACATCAAGATCGAGGTTTGGCTGCCGGCCTCCAATTGGAATGGCAAGTTTCAAGCCACGGGCAACGGCTGCTTCGGCGGCGCCATTAACTACGGCGCCATGGGCAACGTGATCCGAACCGGCTCGGCTACCGCGGGAACAAACGCGGGACACGACAGCACGGCCGGGTGCGCGGCTGGTGCCGGAGCATTTGTATTCGGGCACCCGGAGAAGTTGAAGGACTTCGCCGAACGCTCGTTTCACGAGATGACCGTGGATGCCAAGACGCTGATCTCAGGCTTTTATGGCAGCGGGCCAAAACTTTCGTTTCTGGACGAATGCGGGGGCGGAAGCCGCCAGGCGTTAACGGAAATGCAGCGTTTCCCGGAAGACTATGACGCCGTTGCAGCCGGGGGATTGGATGGCCACTCCACGCATCACAGCCTCGGCCAACTGTGGGTTTGGCAGGCCACCCACAAGGATGAGGCGAGCTACATCCCACCCTCAAAGTATCCCCTGATTCATGAAGCCGCCATGGCTGCCTGCGACGCGCAAGATGGAGTGAAGGACGGCGTCATTTCCGATCCGACGCGCTGCAAGTTCGATCCGGGCGTGCTCGCCTGTAAGGGCGCGGACGCGTCCAATTGCCTGACTGCTCCACAAGTGGATGCCGCTCGCAAGATCTACGCGCCTCCCACGAACCCTCGCACGCATCAGCAGCTTTTCGGTCCGCTGCTGCCCGGCAGTGAGCTGGGTTGGGCAGCTCAAGCGGGACCTCTGCCATTCGGTTATGGCGAGGACTTTTTCAGGTACCTCGTTTTCAAAGACCCCGCGTGGGACCCGAAAACGCGCCCAGTTAATTTCGACAGCGACGCACAGGCGGCCGACGACCCCGAGAATCTGATTCTCAACGCGAACAACGGGGATATCTCAAAGTTCATCAGACGCGGCGGGAAGCTTTTCATCATCGGCGGCTGGGCCGACACCGGCATCGCTCCCTTCAGCAACACCGAATATTACGAATCGATGCTAGCGAAAATGGGCGCTAAAAAAATGAAGGATTCTGTCCGCTTTTATATGGTGCCGGACATGGGGCACTGCCCAGGAAAGACCGGGCCCAGCGCCTACTACGTCGATACTTTCCATCTCATCCAAGACTGGAAAGAGAAGGGACAGGCGCCCGACCAGCTTACGATGACTCACTACGTAAACGGCAAAGAAGATCGCAAAGTGCTGGTCTGCCAATACCCGCAAATGGCCACCTACAAGGGGACCGGCGATATAAACGATCCAGCGGACTATTCTTGCAAGAGGCGTTAATCTTAGTCTTGAAGTAGGCCCCATGGCGGATCCGCGTAAACGGCTGCCCAACAACGCAGCAGGCGAATTCTTTGTCGATTCCACCTGCATAAACTGCGACACGTGCCGCCAACTCGCACCCGCAACATTCGGCGAAGCGGACGATGCGTCGTTTGTCCGCTCGCAGCCGCAAGAGATTATCGAACGCCAAAAAGCCTTTCGTGCGCTAGTGGCCTGTCCGGTTGGAGCGATCGGCTCGAAGGATTCGGCGGCGGCGCGCGCCGCGGTACACGACTTTCCGCTGCGAATTGCGGATGCGGTCTTCTATTGCGGCTTCAACTCTGCCGATTCGTACGGCGCCAACAGCTATTTTGTCCAGCATCCCCAAGGCAACTGGCTGATCGATTCCCCAAGATACTCGGAGCACCTGGCACGCGAATTTGAAAAACTGGGCGGCGTTGCTCACATTTTCTTGACGCATCGCGATGACGTAGCGGATGCTGATAAGTGGGCGCGGCGATTTGCGAGCCAGCGCATCATTCATGAGCTGGAACGCTCTGCGCAGCCAGATGCCGAGTGGATTATCGACGGAACCGTGCCAATTACGCTCGCGCCCGGGTTCACCGCCATTCCGACGCCCGGCCATACGCGCGGACATTGCGTGCTCTTGCATAATCGCTTCCTATTCACCGGCGACCATCTCTGTTGGAACCGCGAGCAGACTCGCCTAAACGCCTGGCGCTCGAAATGCTGGTATTCGTGGCCTGAGCAGATCGCGTCGATGGCAGCGCTGTCTGCATGGGACTTCGAGTGGATCCTACCAGGTCACGGCCAGCGCATTCAGTTGCCTCTGGCAGAGATGCGGCAGCAGATGAATTTGCTCGTGCGAGGAATGAAAGATCAGAATTGGCGTGACTGAACGATCGTGTGCTGGCCCGATACGCGCCCGGTGAAGCGGCCCGCAGTCATGTTCGCGTCGATGCGATTCTCGCCGATTGTGACTTCCGCGGGCGCTGTCAGCAGCATCGCTATAGGCTGAACGAAAATGTCCTCCCCGTTTAGGTTCGTCGTGAGATTACCGGAATCAGGGGAATATGTGACTGCGATACGCATGGGCCGTTTATCCTGCGAACTGACATCATGCGTCAACCTTGAGCTGCCCGATCGTGAGGCAATCCGGAGTCCTCCCGCCCGATGCTCCACATAAATGAAATGAGGATCGGTTCTGCCCAGTGTGACCAGCGGTTCGCGAAAACCGTCTTCTTGTGGGCTGAACTGAACCTCGAAAGTGACGGATACATAAGGGTTGAGAAGCGGTCGAAATTGCGGCATCGGGCTGAACCAGCCTGCTATGCGCAGGTAGCGTTTGGGGTGGTTCTGAAGCATTTCTTGATGCGGTCCGGAAATTCCGAGGGCCAGATTTACCACCATGCCGAATCCGATGAAGAGCATGAGCGCCACTGAGAATACGCTACGCTTCCATCCCACGCTTCGGTCGATATAAAACGCTAGATTAACGAGTGCCACTAGAATCAAGCTCGGAAGAAAATCAACCTCGTAGCGCTGGGTTGTGAAACCCGTCCACGCAATAGAAAGCAGCAGCACCGCACCTATTGCGAGTGTCGTCCAGAGCAGCATCCTTGCAGCGGAAAAGTCCTCGGGATGGGTGCGCTTCAACGCATCGCGCCGCGGAATAAACCAAGCTGCCACCACGAACGGCGCCAGGTACAGTATGCCCGCGGTTGGTTCGATGAAATAACCCTGAGGAAACGAGTGCGTGGGAGAGCCGAATGGGTAGCGGAAAGCTAATCGTACCCATGGGAAGACAGGACTGAAGTTTGGCGCGCACAACAGAAAGAAATAGAGGCCCGGTAGCAAGAAATCCGCGGAAAGCTTAATACGATTCTGATTGGTTGCGCTCGCCAGAAGATAATTGACGCCAAATTCAAATGGATTATTGAAACGAAGGTAATTGTAAATCGCAATCGCGACTCCGGTAAGGCAGAGAGGCAAGAAGAACGCAAAAAGCTTTGGGGTTCGATGCGATTTCTGCAGATAGATCGCGACCGCAATGGCGCCGATTCCGGCTGCGAACACCATGTTTGGCCGGCAGCCCACTGCTAGCCCGAACATAAGGCCCGAGGCGCCAAGCCAGTACATGTTTCCGGAAGGGATGGCCCGCGCGAGAAAGAAAAGCGCTCCCGAAAGACAGAGGTAACCGCCCGCGATGGCGACCTCGTAGACGAAGATCCGGCTCAACAGAAACGGTACGCCTTGGCAGACGCCAAGCGAGAGCAGCAAGAGTGCCAGGAGCGCCGGACCGGGCTTCATGCCGGCCAGGCTCAAGATTCGCAATAAAGTCGCGCAGGAAAACAGGAACCCGCCGAACGCGAACAGAAAGACCGCGAAGTTTTCGGGCAGATCATATTTTGTGATGAGGAGCCACGGCGTAAACAACAGTACAGCGGGAGCAGCGCCGTGATACAGGTAATAGCGCCGGTTGTACAAAGCGACGTCGGACACTTTGTACTCGCTACCCACCGTGGGGTCCCAGGGATTCGGAAGCGCCAGCAGCTCCGGAACCGGCGCGAAAGGGAGATACAGATGACCACTGGCGAACGATCGGGCCAAGTAGTCGTAGAAACCGGGGTGGTCGCCAAGCCACTCGAACCCGGTGCCGGCCGCGCGCACGGCCCACAGATAGTAGCAGGCGACCATAAGCACGACGGCCAACACCACCGTCCGCCGAGTCAACACGCCGGGGTCGACCTTTTGATTCACGCGAAGCGAGCTGTCTTTCTTGGACCGCGCTTCAACTGCGGTAGCGCGGCAGAATTCTTTCGGCGTTCCCGCGATTGATGGCCCGGAGCTCTTTCGCAGTGAAAACCTTATTCGTGGTCAACCCCCTGCTTGTTTCTACCGAGGTGCGAAACCAGTAATCGGTACCGTAAACGATCTGCGATACGGGCACTACTTTGCGAAGCGCATCCATCGCCACCGGGTTGGAGGATTGCGCGGTGTCGAAGTACAGCTTCCTCAGTTCGCCGAGCACGTCGCTGCCCGCCGCGAGATTTTTCACGGGCCGCCCATCCTGTCCCTTGGTGACGATGCCTGGGACAACTTCGCCGGATTCGCCTCCCTGAAAAAAGCGCTCGATAATGAACGGCATCATTCCTCCGGCATGCGAGAACACCAAAGTGATGTCGGGGAAGCGCGAGGTAAAGCCGCTGAAAATTACGTTGGCAATGGTGCGCGTCGTGTCGGTTCCATACTCGATCATCGCGCCCTCGTTGGGGATATCTTTCGAGAGGCCGGCAGGCTCGCAGCACTTGGCGGTATGCGGATGAATAAAAACGATCGCCTTGCGCCGGTTCAACTCCTGATAGATCGGACTCCAGGACTCATCGCCAACCCAGCGGTCTCCATGCGACGTATACGACATGAACCCATCCGCCTTAAGCGTATCCAAAGCGTATTCGATTTCCCGCAAAGCGCCATCGGTATCCGGATACCACCACGGCAGCGCCGCGAAATTTCCGAAGCGGCCGGGATGGTCCGAGTTTAGTTTGGCCGCGAAATCGTTGCACATCCGCACCGCTTTGCGCACCGATTCCACATCGCCGAAATCCAAATTGGCCGGCTGCCCCAAGGCGGAAAGAAGCGCCGTGGCTGTGCCGCTCTTATCCATATCGTCGAGGTCTTTCGCGAGCGTCCAGGTGGGTGGGCCAGTTCTGATACCCTTTGAACTCGCGAAGGCGAAAACCTCGGGCGATTGGAAGTGATGATGAAAATCAATCCGCCGAGGGCTCGCATTGGTTTGCGCCTCGGAACCGGTTCCAGTGATCCACGCGCCAACTCCAAGCGCAGTCAGTCCGCTTAACAAACTGCGCCGCGAGGGAAGATTCTGGCCCGAAGATGACGATTTCAGCGTATGCATAGGCTAGAGTATGGCCAAACTGACTTCGGGTGTCAACGCTGGGGGCAGGCGTAGCGTTTGAACTCAAGCCTTGAACCGGGGAAACAACCGCTTCGCATTCCCGCGCTCCAGCGCGCGCAGCACGTCGGGAGGTAGCCGGCATCGGGAAGCAGGTCGAGAGTTGTGTCCATCGGCTTTCTTGCCCTCATGTGTGGTTTTGCAGCCCGAAGCTGCACCTGACGCACGCCTGGTGGCATCTCCCGGCACTCGATCCTTAACGCGGCCGGCCAGCTGAAAAGTTAGCGAAAACTGGATACCAGCTATATCACAGGGTTTCCGATAGTGTCAATCAGATCACTAGCTTTTGAAGCTCGGAGCGGGCTTCCGGGTTCGCCTCCATCGTCATCCCATACAACGTTAGAACGCTGTACAATTAATCCACTATGACCTCGATCTCCGAAAGCCGGCGTCAATTTCTGCGATTTCTCGCGGGCAGCCCTTTGCTCGCCGAGGCCTGGGCACAACAAGGTTCTGCTCCGCAAATCGCTTCCTCGAAAGATGCCCTGAACGTAATGGATTTCGAGGAGCTGGCCCATCGCATCCTGCCGCCCGCGCACTGGGGCTATATGGCTACCGGTGTTGACGACGATCTGACCCTCAAGGCCAACATTGCGGCGTACAAGCATATCCAGCTCAATCCCCATCGCCTGGTGGACGTCTCTAAGATTGACATGAAGATCGATCTCTTCGGCGTAACGTTTGACAGCCCGATTTTTATCTGTCCCGTTGGCGGCCACAAGATGTTTCATCCGGAGGGCGAAATTGCAACCGCGAAAGCTGCCCGGTCAAAGAACGCTTTGCAGATTCTGTCTACCCAAACCTCCACCGCCGTCGAGGACGTGGTCCAGGCACGAGGGAACTCTCTGTGGTATCAGCTTTACATGCCCACAAAATGGGATGACACCGAGAAGCTAGTGAAGCGAGTGGAGGCCGCAGGGTGCCCGGCCATGGCTTGGACGATTGACAATTTGGCGGGCCGCAATATCGAAACGGCCGCGCGTCTTCAGCGCATGGACACGCGCAATTGCTCTACCTGCCACACCGTGGGCCAGAATGGCCAGGTCGGCCGCGGACCCAGCAAGTCTCCGATGTTCGTGGGCCTTTCGGGTGGCGGTATCAACCCGCTGACGGCAACTTGGGACTATGTCGATCGTCTCAAGAAGCTGACCAAGATGAAGCTGCTGCTGAAGGGCGTCGAAATTCCGGAGGATGCCAAGCTGGCGGTTGAGCACGGCGTGGACGGTCTGATCGTTTCCAATCACGGAGGCCGGGCGACTGAGGATTTGCGGGCGACCGTCGAAAGTCTGCCAGAGGTCCTGAGTGCGGTCGGCGGCCGTATTCCGGTGCTCGTCGATGGCGGTGTTCGCCGAGGCAGCGACGCTTATAAAGCCCTGGCGCTGGGAGCTAAAGCGGTTGGGATTGGCCGGCCCTACACGTGGGGATTGACCGCGTTCGGACAAGAGGGCGTCGAGAGGGTGCTGGACATTTTGAACGCTGAACTGCAGAGAACCATGCGCCAATGCGGCACGCCCAGCATCGCTCAAATTACGCGGGCGTCGGTCCGGATGATGAAGAACAACGACGGAGTATCCTAAGGGCTGGCGCGAATCGGCCAAGCTGAAAAAGCGGTTTCACGTCCGCCGGCCTCGGCCTGGAGGGAGACCCTAAGGTCTTTACCGGTGGTTCGAGTTCTTCAGACGGCCAGAATGCGCGGAGACCGTTGAATTCTCTTCGGAAAACTAGAATCGTCGCGTCCTGCGCAGTGCCTTCCAGCTGTGCGATCCGCCTGAGTCGTTTGCCTTATGGCGAACGCAGTCCAAACCGACGATGAACACTCTGGCATGGCGTCGAAAAGGTCGAGCGGGACCAGCCGGTTCGAGTATTTCCTGTATTCCGCCATTATTCTCGAGACCGCGCTGGCGGCATTCGTTTACAAGGTGATCTTCCGCGATGCCAATCTGCGGTCTTCCAATATGTATCTAGCCGCGTTCTATTTCGGTTTTCTGGGGTGGGCCATTTTCCAATTAAATCGGCTGCACCACAAGCGGAAGCTTCAACCCGTCGAAATTGAACCGGCAGATCCACCTGAAGCGCTCGAGGTGCCGATGGCGCCCGCACAGGCGGCCATCATCGTGGAGAACAGAAATAGAACACCTGCGCGACGCATCTTCGGACTGACGGCCACGCAGCTTTTGATTGTCTTGATTGTATTCGCAGCGGCGGTAAAGAGCTTTAGCTGGGCTCTTGCCAGCATGCACTACGACAGATAATTACACCGCAGTTGGGGCGGGGCTTTTCTTCAACAGACGGGTTACGGTGTCGGAAGGCTGAGCGCCATTCTTGATCCAATGCTGGATGCGTTCGTGATTCAAATTCACGACGGGCGGGTTGCTGACCGGGTTGTAGAGGCCGACCACTTCTATGGAGCGGCTGTCCCGGGCCCGTTCTTTTTCGATCACTACTACGCGATACGACGGTTTTTTCTTGGCGCCGAACCGCGCCATTCGAATCATTAGCATTTCTTTTCTACTGTACCATTGGGAGCTTGAATTTGCCCAGCCGCTTGCCCAGAAACCCGCCGCTCGTGATGCTCTTCATCATCTTTCGGGCTTGCGCATACTGCTTTAGGAGCGCGTTGACCTCCTGCACCGAGGTTCCGCTGCCCTTGGCGATGCGGCGGCGCCGGGCCCCATTGATGATCATGTGATTGGAGCGCTCCTTGGGCGTCATGGAATCGATGATAGCCACCACGCGCGTGATCTCATTCTCATCCACCTTGACGTCCTTGAGCTGCTTCATGGGCCCCAGCTGCGGCATCATGCCAAGAATGGATTCGAGCGGCCCTAGCTTGCGGATTTGGCGCAACTGATCGCGGAAATCTTCCAGCGTAAACTCGTTGTCGATGAGCTTGCGCTGCATCTCCTCGGCTTGCTTGTGGTCGATGGTTTCTTCCACTTTCTCGATCAACGAGAGCACGTCGCCCATGCCGAGGATTCGTTGGGCCACGCGGTCGGGATGGAAAGGCTCCAGCGCGTCGAACTTTTCGCCCACGCCGATGAACTTGAGCGGCTGACCTGTAATATTGCGAATGGATAGAGCGCCGCCGCCGCGCGCATCGCCGTCCATTTTCGTGAGAATTACGCCCGTGATACCGAGCCGCTTGTGGAACTCGTCGGCGGATTTGACGGCGTCCTGGCCGGTCATGGCGTCGGCGACGAACAGAATTTCCGAAGGCGAAAGCTGCTCCTTCAACTCTTGCAATTCCTGCATGAGCTGATCGTCGATATGCAGCCGGCCGGCGGTGTCCACCAGCAGAACGTCGCGTCCCGATTGCCTCGCTTCGCGCAGCGCCGAACGAGTCAGATCCAACGGTTTAGTTTCCTCGGGGATTCCGTCATAGATGGGAAGTTTGATATCGCGGGCGATGACGCTCAGCTGCTGGCGCGCAGCCGGGCGATATACGTCTACGGAGACCATCAGCGGATTGTGGCCGTTTTTCGAAAGCCAGCGAGCCAGCTTGCCGGTGGTCGTGGTTTTCCCCGAGCCTTGCAGCCCGACGATCAGAATCGAGGTGGGCGGTTCGTTAGCCATCCGCAGCTTGGATTGATGGCTTCCGAGCGTCTTGATCAGCTCGTCGCGGACGATCTTAATTACCTGCTGCGTCGGCGACAACGCGCTGAGCACTTCCTCGCCCAGAGCCTTTTCCTTGATGCTCTCGATGAACTGCTTGACCACGCGAAAATGAACATCCGCTTCGAGCAGCGCCACGCGAATCTCGCGCAGTGCGGCCTCCATATTTTCCGGGGTCAGTTTTCCTTCGCCGCGCAGGTTTTTGAATACCCGCTGCAGCTTGTCGGATAAATTATCAAACATGATTTATTTCGGAAGCGCTCGGCTTGAGGATAGCTGTCCTTATTATACGGCAGGGGGCCACGCATGCCCGCGTGCATCCAGAAGCAGGTAGGTGACCAGGCCCACGGCGGAGAGCCGCTTGCGGTCATCCAACAGATCCACGCGCGTGACCCCGAGCGTCTTTCCGGCTCGCAGCACGAAGGCCCTCGCCGTCATTCTTTTGCCTGCGATCGGCCGGAGGTAATTGATCTTCAGCTCCGTGGTGGTCATCGGCCGCTTGGCCTTATAGGCATGAACTAGAGCGTGCCAGGCAGCTTCATCGGCAATGGTCGCGATCACGCCGCCGTGCAATACTCCCGCGCTGTTCATCAACTTCTCGCCCAGCGGGCATGCGACCGTTACGCCGTCACGATGTTTCCGAATCACTTCGACTCGAAGATCGTCCTCAAAGGCCATCTCGTTATCATATCTAGCGCCTTTCCCGATTCCCAAGTTCCAAACCGGAGCGTCAAAAACCTACTCGTAAAGCGTCCACATTCTGTGGATCTGCGCGCGCAGTCACCTTGAGGCAGCGGCTTCGGGAGTGGAGGCGCGGCTAGGCGGCGAAGATGCTCTTGCTCGCGTCGATCTTGCAGTATATGAACGCGCCTATGAGACACAGGGCTGAGCTGACGAAGAAGGGCACGTTCCAGCCATAGCCCTTCACCAAGTAAGCGAGCAAAGCTGGCGAGATCGCGGCTCCCACATTGCCGCACATGTTCATCACGGAGGCGGTAGAGCCGGCGAAATCCCCGCCAATATCAAGCGGGATCGCCCAGGATACGCCTACAGTCAACTCCAAACCGCCGAAGGCGAGGCAACTGAACGCAACGCAGGTCCGCGGGTCGTGAGTCAGCGTCGCTGGAATGATCCCGGCTGCGGCAATCAGGAAGCCTGCGATACCTACAAGCCGCCGGGATCGTGTAAGATTCCCGGTGCGTCGGCAAAGCAAATCGCTCAGCCAGCCGCCCGTCAAATCCGCCGCTGTGCCGGCGAGCAGTGGCAAGCTCGCGTAGATCCCCATTTGCTTGAGACTGAATCCACGAAAATCCTTCAGGTAGGTGGGGAACCAGTCCAGGTAAACAGCCAGCGCATATTGATAACAGAAGTACATGAGCGAGAGCGTCCACAGTGTTCGGCTCGAAAGGATTCGCCGCCACGGTACCGATGCTCCGGCGCTCTTCTGGGGTCCGCCAGTAGCCGAGTGAATCAATTCGCGTTCTTCGGCGTTCACGGCGGGATGATCTTCGGGAGTGTCGCGATAATATTTGAACCAGGCAAATGCCCACAGCAGGCCCAGGCCGCCGAATATGAGAAAGGGCATGCGCCAGCCATAGCGGATGATCATGAACACCACTAAAGGCGGTGTGAGAGCAGCGCCCAAACGGGAGCCGGCGTGCGTAATGCCTTGCGCGAAGCCGCGTTCGGACGGCAGCATCCAGCGGGATAGTGAGCGCGTGGCGATAGGAAACGCGCCCGCTTCGCCGATGCCGAAGATGAAGCGAATCGTGATCATGGACGTCGCGTTCCAGGCCGCCGTGGTGAGCGAAGTGAATAAGCTCCACCAGACTACGATCCACGTAAGGGCGCGCCGCGGGCCAACGCGATCGCCCAGCCATGCGCCGGGAATCTGAAAGAACGTGTAAGCCCAGCGGAAACTCGCGAGAATCCAGCCGATCGTGATGAGCGAGAATCCAAACTCGGCGCGAATGGATGGTACGGCCGAAGCGATCACGGTGCGATCCATATAGGTGATCATGTAGATCGCTACGGTCATCGCGAGCACGACGTGCCGGACATGCGTGGGACGGCCGAGCGCTGGCCCGGCGTGCTTAGCTTCCACCTGCCCGGAAGTAGTTGCTCGGCTCATGGCCCGGGAACACCGGCGGGTTCGGCGCGCGCGCGTGATTCCTGGGCGGCCTCAGTTAAATAATCGAGCGCCGCTGCGACTCCACCTTTGGAATGCGGTACACCTGCGACGGGCAGGCCCATCTCCACGCCGCTGAGCGTTCCCGCCAGCATAAGGTCGTTGAAGTCGCCCAGGTGGCCGATGCGAAATACCTTTCCTTGCAATTTTCCGAGGCCTGCGCCGAGCGGCATATTGAATTGCTCGAGGATAACTTTGCGCAACTCGTCGGCGGAGTAACCCGTCGGCGTAAAAATGGCAGTCGCCGAGCCGCTGTACTCTTTCGGATTGGCGCACACGATCTCCAATCCCCAAGCTCGTACCGCGCGCCGCGTGGCCTCTCCATGGTGCTGGTGCCGCGCGAAAACGTTTTCCAGACCTTCTTCGTGCAACATTTCAAGCGACTCGCGCAGGCCATAGAGCAGGTTCGTCGCCGGCGTATACGGGAAGAATCCGTTTTTGTTGTGCGCGAGCATGGCTTGCCAGTCCCAGTAGGATTTCGGCAGCCGGGCCGATTGCGACGCCGCCAAAGCTTTTTCGCTGACTGCATTGAAACCCAGGCCGGGCGGGAGCATCAAGCCTTTTTGGGATCCGCAAATCGTTACGTCCACTTCCCATTCGTCGTGACGATAATCAATGGAAGCGAGCGAAGAAATGGTATCCACCATCAGCAGCGCCGGATGCCGCGCGCGATTCAGGGCTTGGCGTACGGCGGACACTCGGCTGGTGACGCCGGTGGATGTCTCGTTGTGCACCACGCAAACCGCTTTGATCCGATGGTCGCGATCTTCGGTGAGTTTTTGCTCGACGGTTTCCGGATCCACGCCGTGCCGCCAATCTCCGGGCACGAAATCGACCTCTAGTCCAAATCGGGTCGCCATCTCACGCCAGCCCGCTGCGAACTGGCCGATGTCG
>Ga0182024_10018728_pt1 | contig 12854 bp, 9 predicted proteins | sample P32metaG_FD_120480 | JGI IMG/M metagenome (GOLD analysis project Ga0182024, IMG submission 120480) | Permafrost microbial communities from Stordalen Mire, Sweden - P3-2 metaG (Illumina Assembly) | ecosystem: Environmental > Terrestrial > Soil > Wetlands > Permafrost | place: Sweden: Stordalen...
CGCCGCCGCCGTAGCCACCGCGGCCGCCACCGCCGCCGCCGTAGCCACCGCGACCGCCGCCGCCACCACCACCGCCGCGATCTTCGCGGGGCTTGGCTTCATTGACGGTCAATGCCCGGCCATCGTGTTCCTGCCCGTTAAGGGCGGAAATGGCCGCTTGCGCCTCTTCATCGGTGCCCATCTGCACGAATCCGAAACCCTTGCTTCGACCGGTTTCCCGGTCCTGAATCACTTCGGCGCTCTGCACGGTACCGTGCTGGCCGAACAACTGTTCGAGGTCTGAGCTGCTGGTGTTGTAGCTCAGATTCCCCACATATAACTTGCTGCCCATTGGATAGCTCCTAATAGCTTCTTGGGCCTGACGAACCCGAGTTTACTTTCCGGTTCGATTTCGAAAGGGGCCGACGTTCCGGCCCGGAAGAAGGGAAGTGGAGACAGGCGGCGCGGCCGGCGTCTTAACGGACGTATCTGCCGAGGGGCTCGTTCTGCCGACTAACCAACAGACATAGCATAACCAACGGGCAAGCGTCTGGCAAATAGGGCAAACCGTACAAATAAAAAAGATCTTTTAGCCCCGCGATCGACGGAACGATAACGTCTTACCGCTCGCGCTCGGTCGTGGCGGCGTCTGTCAATCACAGAAATCCGCGGTAACATTCTCTACGCAGCTCAATCACTCGGCTTCATGGAAGGAGCCAACATGTCAAGGGAATGGAATGTTTTCATTGGATCGGTCATCGGTTTGACGACGTTGGCGGGCTGTGCGGGTCATCCCCAAGTTACGGAGAGCCGAGGCAACGTCCATCCGACCACCAGCGGATCCGAGCCGTCGGCGGAGCAACTAACCAGCCGCCAAGGCGACGAGGAACACCGCAGAGAGATCGACGAATTGATCAATGACGCAACGGCGGGGCCTTCGACTGCGAGTCGGTCCGCTGCGGCACTGGCAACTGCGGACCAGGCCACCGCCTCCCTTGGCGATTTGCTTGACGCAATCGCTGAAGCGCGGCGTGTCATCCTATCGAACGTGCGCGGCGCCGATACAACGGGCTTCAAAGCGACCCGTTCACGCATTGACGGACACAAGGCCGTTTTGGAATTGGACTTCTCCCAAGGCAGCCTTGAGCAGACGACCAACTCCCTCGATATGGCGATTCAGGGCGACGGTTTTTTTGCGATCAAGCTTCCGTCCGGCGCGGGCGACCGAATCGGTTATTCCCGCGCAGGGAATTTCTTCCTGAACCAGAAGAATGAATTGATTCTTGGTTTGGGCGAAGGCTATCGGATTGTCCCGCCGGTGACGGTGGCGACCGGGTCGTCCAATATCCTGATCGGCCAGGACGGCACGATCCAGGCAACGCCGCCCGGAAGCGCAACGCCGCGAACGATCGCGTTGTTGCAGCTGACCCAATTCGTCGGTCCCCCCGGCCTGCGGGTGCTCGACGGAAACATCTTCCTGCCAACGGACCTTTCCGGCCCGCCGATCGTCGCGACGCCGGGAACCAACGGGCTGGGACTTATTCAGCAAGGGTATCTCGAGTGCAGCAATGTCGATCTCATCCGCGAGCGGCTGCGACTGCGTTTCCTCAACGAATGGCAAAACACGATCGAGCAAGCGCTCTTAAAGCGTTAGTCAGGGGAAGTGGCTGCGCCGTATCAATGCTTGCTGGTGGCACGGGCGTCTCGCCCGTGCAGAGGGATGCGATGGGAAAAACTGCGCGATTGCCAGTTTTCTTCGTTGCGGCCTTTTCGGCACGGCCGAGACGGCCGTGCCACGGGCAAGCATCAAGCCAGATCACGCTACGGTTCACGATGCGCCCTTGATTTTGGTCCACCCGTAAGCCGCGAGAAATTGTACGAACATCGCCAGGACGATCAGCGGGCCGGCGGGGAGGAAGGCCCAACGGGTGCTCAGGGCCAGACCGATTGCAGTAGCGGCGAGGGCGACGCAGCCGGAGGCGATTACGGCGAGGCGCAAGCCGCGGCTGAGTAGCAGGGCGGTGGTGCCGGGGAGCACGAGCATCGCGGGAATCAGCACGCTCCCGGCGACGCGTGCGCCGATCACGATGGTCAGGGCGATGAGGATCAGCAGCAGGTAGTGGATGAACCCGACGCGCACGCCGGATGCCTCGGCGAAAGCCGGATCGAAGCAGTAGGCGACGATCTCCTTCCCCAAGAGCGCGATGGTCGCGACGACCGCGGCACACACCGCGGCCGCGGCCAGGGCGAACTGCGGCGTCAGGTCGTCCATGTGCCCGAACAGAAAGACGCTCCAGCCCGATGGGTTGCGGTGGAATTGGCGTACGTAGAGTTGCTGGGCCAGAATTCCCCACGCCAGCGCCGCGGCCAGAAAGATGCCGATCACGGCATCACTGTTGATCTTTCCCGTTCGCGTGAAATAGGCGATGGCTATTGCCGTCACGAGCGAAAAGCACGCGACGCCCAGATAGGGCGCCCAGGTCAGTTGATCGAGGGCAGGCAGGAAGAGGGTCGCCAGCCAAACCGTTCCCGCGCCGCCGAATCCGCTATGGCTGATGCCTTCCCCGATGAACGCCCAGCGGCGCGAGACGACGAACACGCTTAACGCCGCGCACGCGATCGCGAGGGCGAATGCGGTCGCGAGTTCACTAAGAAATGAGACGCTGAGAGCAGCGATCATGGCGGGGGCGTTGTAACCGTAAAGCGGAGGTGACGCGACCGTCGGCGGGAGTGCGGGTCTCTCGCACGCAGGTTAGCGGGAAGGCGAAGCGGCGCCTTTCACGGTCTTCCACCTGCTTGCGTCCGAGCCCCCACGCCGCGGGCAGAGCGGCGCCAGTAGATTCGATGTTAGAAAATGGAATTTCGCCGCGCCGCCCCGGATCCGTCGGTGCTGCTTTGCCCTCAGACTGGTGGCGCACCCGATCCAGGGCGGCGCGGCGGCCAGCGTCACCCGCAAGTGCGGTCTCTCGCGCCGCTCTGCCCACGGCGTGAGGACTTTCAGCAGAGCCGCGAGAGGGACTCTACCCCCCGATCCGGCTCATCTGCTGGTTTCCGTGTTTGCTGTGGACGTCGGGCTTGAGTCGCACGCAATCGACCATCGCCTGGGCGGTGGCGCGAAGGCGAAGATGCGGGTCGGAGATGGATCGGAGGATGGGGCGCACGTTGACCTCGCCGCCCTCGAAGAGGCAGGAGCGAAGGACGCCGTCGGCGGTGAGGCGCAGGCGGTTGCAGGTGGCGCAGAAGGGGGCGGACATGGCGCTGATGAAGCCGATGCGGCCGATTGGGTTGCCCCGCGCCAGTTGATACACATTGGCCGGCCCGACGCCGGGCTCGTCTTCGCGCCGCACCTCAATCAGTGGACCGAGTTCTCGATCGAGGTGCTCGCGGACCTCCGATTCGGGAATCAGCGCCTGCTCGCCGCGGTCTTGCGCGCCGCATCCGCCGGCCGGCCCGACTTCGGATGCGTCGATTGGGCCAAGGGCGCCGCGTGGGCCCGAGAGCAGCATCGCATCGCCGAGCGGCATGTACTCGATAAACCGCACGGTCAACTGTCGCACCAATGAAAGGCGGGCGAAGTCGACCAGTTCGTCATCATTGGTGCCGCGCATGGTGACACAGTTGATCTTGAGCCCGAGGCCCGCGTCCTCGGCTGCGTCAATACCGCGGAGGACTGTGGCAAGATCGCCGGTGCGGGTAATCTGATGGAAGCGATCGGGCCGGAGCGAGTCGATGCTGACGGTGACGCGATCGAGCCCCGCTTCGCTCAACGGACGAGCCAGATCGGGGAGTCGCTGGCCGTTGGTGGTGAGGGAGAGATCGTCAATCCCATCCATTCGGCGGAGCATCGCAACCAGATCGAGCAGGCCCGAGCGAACGGTGGGCTCGCCGCCGGTGAGTTTGAATCGGCGGATGCCATGTACGTCGATCGCGGCGCGAACCACGTCGCGGATCTCCTCGAAGGTCAGAATGTCTTCCCTCGGCAGCCAGCGGACGCCTTCCTCGGGCATGCAGTAGACGCAGCGGAAATTGCACCGGTCGGTGATGCTGATGCGCAAGACCCGCACGGCAGAGATCGACCGAGGACCGGTTTCAAATCCGCTGAGCGGGGTCGTCGGAAGTTGAACGACGGGAAGACGCACGGGAGGATTGTACGCACCGACCCACGAATAGGGGAGCTATGTTTTCGGCGCTCGCGCGTGGATCATTAGAAATTCCCCGACAATTCACAATTGGAAAGCTTTAGGTCGCAAGATAGGATCACGCGCATCTCGCCGGGTTCCCGGCGTTAATCGAGAAGGAGAAATCAGATGAAATGTCTACATCGGGCGGTTGCCGCCGGCGCTGTGCTGGCCGTCGGGTTTGGCGGTTGGGCGCGCGGGCAGGTTCTCGAACAAGTGCCATCGGATGCGGTGGCGGTGTTCGAGGTGAAGGATCTCCAGGCCCTCAGCACCAAGGTCGCCAAGTTTGCCAAGACGCTTGGGATCGATCAGTTCGATCCGCGCTGGGCCGATCCGCTTGCTTCGCTGCAGGACGAATTCGACCTGAAGCAGGGCGTGAATAAGAACGGGGACATGGCCATCGCGGTCTTCGACCGTCCCGACAAGAAGGACGCCAAGGCGAACTCGCCGGCCGGAGAGGGCGGCGCGCCACCGGTGGTCGTCCTTATTGCCACCGACGACTACAAGACGTTCCTCGGAAACTTCACCGACGTGAAGGACGACGGGAACGGCATCTCGGAAGTGACCGTCAAGAAGAACCAGGAAAAGCTGTTCATCATCGAGCGCGGCAAGTACGCCGAGGCGGCGATGGACAAGCTGCTGCTGAGCGACCACAAGGGTGTCGGCATTAAGCTTGAGGGCGCTGCCGCCAAGGAAGCGCAGACCAAGGACGCCATCGTCTATATTGACATCAAGACGCTTCGGCCGCGGATCCAGGACGGCATGAAGCAGGCGCATGATGCAATGAACCAGCAGTTCGATCATCCGAATGCCGCGGCGGGCAATCCGTTCGCGGCGCAGATGACGCCGCAGATGCGCAAGATGTTTGATGCGTACTTCAGCGCCGGCGAGCAGATCGTCAAGGATGCCCGCTCGGCGGCGTTTAGCCTGAACTTGAGTGATACGGGCATCGCCACCGCCGCGATGGCGGATTTCGAGGCCGACAGTGAACTGGGCAAGTTGATGGCCCAAGTGAAAAACACCGATGAGCCGATGCTCGCCGGCCTTCCTGAAGCGACTTATTTTGCTTACGGGGCGGCGAAGTTGACTCCGGAGGTTTCGACCAAGCTCTTTACCGATTTCCTTCAGCCCATGATGAAGGACATGCAGGGCGACGCCAAAGGCCAGGACATGGAAAAAGCCCTGGACGCGATGAAGGATTCGCTGGGCGTTACCAAGAGCATCGCAATGGGATACGTCTCGACGGCCGGTGCTCCCGGCCAGGGGCTCATCAGCATTGTGGGCGTTGCGCATGGCGACGCCGCCAAGATGTCTGAGAACACCAAGGCGGCCATGCCGGCGGCCAGCAGTTTCATGGGCATGGGCAACAAGAAAAGCAGCGTGGACGTCAGTTTCGGCGAGCCCAAGACCGTGGACGGCGTGAAGCTTGATACGTATTCAATGAAGCTGAACTTCGATCCGAACGATGCCGCCAGCGCGCAGGCCCAGCAGATGATCTCAATGATGTACGGCCGCAATGGCATTAACGGGTCCTATGGCGTGGTAAACCCCGACACACTGGTGACGCTAGGAATGGCCGACGACCATCTTGCCTCCGCGGCCATCGCTTCCGCTAAGGACAACACCGACACGCTCGATCAAATGAAGGGCGTGCAGAAAGTGATCGGCGAATTGCCCAAGCAGCGGTCGTTCGAAGGCTTCATCGCCCTGGACAACATCGCCACCGCCGGCGTGAAGCTCGCTCGCCAGCAGGGCCTGGCGGTGCAGTTCAAGCTGCCTCCAAACCTTCCGCCAATCGGCGTCTCGGGCGGAACGGACAACTCGAGCGTGCGGTTTGACATGGTCATCCCGACTCAGCTCATCCAGAGCATCACTGCTGCCGGCATGCAAGCCTTCATGCAACAAAACGGCGGCCCGGGCCGGGCCGGCGGGATCTAGCACCTGGCGTCGTCGGGTCGGGAAGAATCGGAACCCAGTTCAAAACCAGTTGACCACGAAGGCGCGAAGACACGAAGAGAGCAGGCACGCAAGCCGTCTTTCTTCGTGGCTTCGTGCCTTCGTGGTTGATCTGTCTTGAATCCGGTGGGAATCGGCGCGCTATTGGGCTAGACTACCGGCTATGGAAGAGGTTCTTCCGCCGCAGACTCAGAGTGGGGCGGGGTTCGAGTCGACCCGGATCCGCCAGTTCACCGTGTTCCTCGAGAACCGCGTGGGTCGGCTCCAGGGGTTGCTCCGCGCCTTCGAGGAAAGCGCCGGAAAAATTTGCGCGATGTCGATCGAGGAGTCCGCCGACTCGGCTCTGGTGCGCATCATCTGTTCCGAGCCCGATATGGGGCGGGACGCATTGCGGCAAAATAAGTTTTCGTTCAGCGAATCGGAATTGCTTGCCGTCGAGCTTCCGCGGACGCGCCAGCCGTTGATTTCAATCTGCACCGCACTTCTGGCCGCCGAGATCAATATTCATTACGCCTATCCCCTCCTGCAACGTCCCAATGGGCCGGCCATGGCCCTCTATGTCGAAGATCCCACCCTTGCGGCCCGGCTTCTGATCAAAAAAGGGTTCACCCTCATCGGCGAGAGCGACCTGCGGAAGTAGGCTTTCGCAGATTCCGAATGCAGTCAATCCGCGAAAATCAGCGCGATCTCTGGATGGAGCTTCCCGCAGTTTTTTTCTCCGCATTCTTCAGCTTTTGGGGTGAATAATTTGGCCTCAATGTGCCACCTTGCCGCTTGCCCCTTCGCGGGAACCAATCCAGCACCTCCGCGAAGGGGCAAGCGGCGGGTCGAGCATGCGGATAACGGCAATCGTCTCTATCCATCCGATCGGAGCGTTCTCCTGGTTTTTACGATCATTCGAGTTCCCCCGGCCCCGCGTCCGATATGGATGCGAGATGTCCGATAGTTCCTCAAAGTCTCGATCGGCAGCTTCCCCGCCCGTTTCGGCCACTCGGAAGCTCTCACTCCATGGCCTATCCATCGAAATTGACAGTCAGGTGACGGATCTCGATCCCTCGATCGGCCGGTTGCTTGGCTGCTATGGCGTCAGTGATCTCTTCGACGAATCCACGATCACGCGCGGCTCGATCCTGCCCTATGTCGGCGCCGATGTGGCGCGGCGCCTCCCTCCGGATGCCATTCCCATTCACGGTCCCGGCGATCTGACCGAGTTTTACGTTCAGGACGAGCGGGCGTGGATCTTCGACGAACGCTGGGGCATGAGCGAGGTCAACGCGCTCAAGGGCCAGTGGAAGAGTTGGATTCTTCCGCAGCCTCGACTCGACGCGGTGCGCCTCACCGAGTTGGCGGTGCTGCGGCCGCTGGCGATGCTGCTCAAGAACCGGGGCATCCACCTGCTTCCGGCTGCCTCGTTCGCACGCGATCAGTTTGCCGTGCTGGCCATTTCACCCTTTGGATTGGAGCGCGAGCTTTCGGCGCTACTGGCAAGCCGTTATCGAATCATCGGCCAGCGCTGGACCGCCCTGCGCGAGGAAAACGGCCGGCTGGCCCTTCTCGGCATGCCCGGCGTCGTACAACAGCGGCCCGCCGGAACGTCCAGGGCTGGCGAATGGATCGACCTGACCGCTTCGAATCCGCTGTCGTCCCAACCCCACGCGATCTGCAGCGCCGTGGTCATCATTGATGCCGGCCGGCGTCCCCGCGCCAGCATCAATCCGTGGTCCATCGAGGATGCCTCGACTGTGCTGAAGCTCGCCTGGCCCCTTCCCGAGCTTCATCCTTCCCGTCGTCGCGCGCAATTTGCCCCGCGCGTCGCCCAGCTCTGCCCATGCTATCGCGTCCAGCTCTCACACGAGCCCCGCGAGTGGTTGTCGCTCCTGGAATCGCTCCGGTCCGCAACTCCGATGCGCAAAGCTGCGTAATTGTGCGATCGGAGTGCCCTTCACAGTTTAGCGGACCCGCTTGCGGGTCGTTTCTTGTGACTTCAAGAGCGCGCCGGAAAACAACCCGCAAGCGGGTCCGCTAAACTGGGCGCGACGAGTCGAGGCGCGTAGCTCGGTCGCTTCCATTCGGTCACGAACGACCACGTCTGCTTGCGCTTTCCCGCTTTTATGGGGTTATTCCCCACGTAGCGCACCGCGCGCTCGATGTCATCATAACTGTTGAGGTAAACCTTCCAGGGACGCTGCGTCCAGACCGACGGAAATCGCCCATCCTTTCCGCGAAATTGCACGAAAGGGTGGAGATTGTGCGCGACCAATTCTTGTGTCGCGCGGGTTTTGAGATGTCCGATGCCTGACGAAGTCCGACCACGATCCGCGCGGGTCGTTGGGAAGCCAGAAACCGTATGCGGTCGCGATGACGTGATACGCAATCACCATGGGTTCCGTACGATAGCGAAACTCCGTGTTGAGCAGAAGATTGACGGGCACGATGACATGTCAGACGGTGCCTGCCGGGATATACTCTTATAAACACCCGCATCCGGCGGTTGTAAGTAAGAAGTAACTCGCGCTTTTCGATTCACTCGATTTTCGGAGGCCCCCACAATGTTCGAGGAAACCAACGCGACTTCGTCGCCTGAGTCGTCCCGTCGTCAGTTCATCCAGAAGTCCGGCGCGACTGTCGCCGGGGCGATGTTGATCAGCAATGGTCTCTCGTCGGCGGTCTATGCGCAGGGCAGTGACACGATCAAGATCGGGCTGGTCGGTTGCGGCGGACGCGGCACCGGCGCCGCTGCCAACGCCCTGCACGCCCATCCGGCCAATAAGCTCGTCGCGATGGGCGATTTGTTCATCGACAAAATCCTTGGGACCCCACAGAAGAAGGGCTCACTGGACAACCTCATCCTCTCGGAGGGAAAAGAGCAGATCGATGTGCCGAAGGATCGTTGCTTTGCCGGGTGGGATGCCTACAAGGGGGTGATTGAGGCTTCGGAGGTGGTACTGCTTGCGACGACTCCGCATTTCCGCCCGATGCACGTCGAGGCATGCCTGAACGCCGGGAAGCACATCTTCTGCGAAAAGCCGGTCGGCGTGGATGCCAGAAGCGTGCGCAAGGTGATGGAACTCTCCAAGGCCGCGGAAGAGAAGAAGATCAATCTCGTCTCCGGCCTTTGCTATCGCTATGACAAGTACGTGAAGGAGACGATGGAGCAGATCCACACCGGCAAGATCGGTGACATCGTCTCGATCAACTCCAACTACTTGGCGGGCTGGCTCTGGAACAACCCGCGCCTCCCGCAGTGGAGCGACATGGAATATCAGATCCGCAACTGGCTCTACTATACCTGGGCCAGCGGCGATCACGTCGTCGAGCAGCACATTCATAGCCTGGACAAGGCGCTGTGGGTGATGAACAACCAGCCGCCAACCCGCGTCACCAGCACCGGCGGGCGCCAGCAGCGCACCGCGCCTGAGTTCGGCAACGTCTACGACCACTTTGCCCAGGTCTACGAGTGGGAGCGCGAGGGCAACGCGCCCGTCCGCGCCTTCAGCTTCTGCCGGCAGTTCACCGGTCAGCCGACGGTGTCAGTCGATGTCTCCGACTTGGTCTACGGCACCGAGGGCGTGGCCAGCCTCGACCAGCACCGCATCTTCGGCAAGGACGGGAAGGTCGCCTGGAAGCGCTCGCCCACCACGCCGGAGAACATGTACGACTCCGAGCACAAGGCGCTGTTCGCCGCCATCCGAAGCGGCCAGGTCATCAACAACGGCGACTACATGTGCAAGGCCACTCTCATGGGCATCATGGCCCGCGAGTCGGCCTATTCCGGCAAGACCATCACCTGGGACGAAATCTATGAATCCAAGCAGGACCTGACGCCCGCAGGCGGCTGGCAGTGGGAGAAACTTCCCGTTGCCCCCGTCGCGGTTCCGGGACCCGATGGGTACAAATTTGTTTGAGCGAGACCCATCGCGCGGATCGTCGGTCCGACCACTGCGCGAAGACACCGCTGGAAATTCCTGAACCCAGAACCCAGAACTTCCGCAACTGCGTCAGGGCGCCGTGACCGCGCCGGCCTCTTTGAGCCCCATGGCCTCCAAGTCGCACGCGAAGCGGTGGTAGACGACTTCCGGCGGCTGGTGATCCGGCACGTCATGGCAGTGCAGAGAGACGTTTAGACAGCCGATCCGATCGGAGATCGAGCAGACTGCCCGAAGATCGTGGCTGACGAATACCACGGTCAGATCCAACTCGCGCTTGAGGCCCTGCAGCAGTTCGATGAACTGCTGCTGGCCCGCCGGGTCGATGCCGGTGGTCGGCTCGTCCAGGAGCAGGAGCATCGGCCGGGGGGCCAGCGCCCGGGCAATGTAAACCCGCTGGAGTTGGCCGCCGGATAGAGAGGCGACCGGCTTCTCCGCTAGATGGGCAACGCCGACGCGGTCGAGCAGAGAGTCGGCAAATTGGAGGTCTTCCGGGGGATGCGCCCGCAGCAGCCCGGTCTTTCCTGCCAAACCCAGTCTGACGACCTGCCGGGCGCTGAGCGGCAGGTTGGCCGCGGTCGGCGGGTGCTGAGGGAGGTAACCCACCAAGTCCCCCCGACGAACCGCTGCCGCCGGGGCGAACCCACCGATTCGGATCGAGCCGCTGTCCGGCTTGAGAATCCCCAGCAGCAATCTGACCAGTGTCGTCTTCCCGCCCCCATTGGGTCCCACGATGCCGAGCGTCGTCCCGCGATCAATTGATAGGCTTAAATCCCGCAAGACCCTGTGTGGGCCGTAGGAAAAGTTCAGGTTCTCAATCGCAACCGCAGGAGCCATAGAGCGCGATCTTAGGTACATCCGACCCGTTTGAAAGGCAATTGCCGCCCGCCTTCATGAATTCTGGTGTGAAATTTGCTTGTCGGAATGCAGATTTCCCCTTGGCCCCGCTTCAAATCAGTGCTATGCTGTAAACGCCAGCAAAATAGATGCCTTAAAGTGCATCTACCGTAAGGCGGTTATTAGCATGCAGTTATCTCAATCACTTTTCCAACGTCCCGAACTAAGGCAGCTCCTCACGCCGCGGATGATCCAGAGCATGGAGATCCTCCAGTTGCCGCTGGCGGCGCTCGAGGAACGCATAGAACAAGAGCTTCAGAACAATCCCGTGCTCGAATTTGGGGAAGGGGAGTCGGAGCCGGAACTGATTCTCGATTCCGATCCCAAGGACACGCTCAAGCAGGAAATGACCGAGGATGAGCGGCCGCTGTCGGTGAAGGAGAATTCCGATCAATCCGAGGACTTCGAGCGGCTTGCCAAGCTGAGCGAATATCTGGAAAACGAGGAATTCTTCACCAACGGGGCCAATCACCGCCAGGCGGCAAGCTATGACGGCGAGCGCGACAAGAAGCTCGACGCGATGAACAACACCGCCGCCCGCAGCATGACGCTGGCCGAACACCTGATGGGCCAGTGGGCATTTATTGAATGCTCGCCCGCCGTGCGTCGGGGTGGGGAGGAATTGATCAAGTACCTCGATCCCGAGGGATATTTCCGCATCGATCTTGAGCAGGTGCGCAAGGATTCCAAGGAGCTGCTCTCGATCGATGACCTTGCCCAGGCGCTGGAGCTGATTCAAACCCTCGATCCCGCCGGGGTGGGCGCACGGAATCTACAGGAGTGCCTGCTCATTCAGCTTGATGCGCTCCGTCAGGAAGCCGAGTCTTCAGAAGGGCACGATTTTGAGCTCGAGCGTGCGCTGATCACCGAACATCTCAAGGACCTTGAGATGAACCGCTATCCGCAGATCAGCAAAAAGCTCGGCCGTCCGATCGAGGATTTGAAAGCCGCCGTCAAGCGGCTCGGTCGCCTGCACCCCTATCCCGGCAAGCAGATTGGCGGCGACGAAGCCCACGCGATCATCCCCGACGCGATCATCTATTACGACGAAGAAAACGATAAATACGAAATCGAGATGGCCAACGACCCGGCCCCGAGCCTCTTCATCAGCGGCATGTATCGCAAGTGGCTCAAGAACCGCACCTGTGACAAGAAAACCCGCGAGTTCCTGGCCAACAACGTGCGCAACGCCCGCTGGCTGATCGAGAGCATCGAGCAGCGCAAGAGCACCATCATGCGGGTGATCCGCGCGGTGGTGGACGCGCAGCGCGAGTTCTTCGACAAAGGCCCGGAATTCCTGCGGCCGCTTCCGATGATCTCAGTCGCCGACCAATTGGGCATTCATGTGGCGACCGTCTCCCGTGCCGTCTCCGAGAAATGGATTCAATCGCCTCGCGGCATCTTTCCGCTCCGCCGTTTCTTCTCCGGCGGCACCACCAGCGCCGAGGGCGAGGACATGAGCTGGGATGCCGTGAAGGAGAAGCTCAAGGCGATCATCGAAAACGAAGACAAGAAAAACCCGCTCAACGACGACGAGATTGTGATTAAGCTGAAGGAGCAGGGAATCGAACTGGCTCGCCGCACCGTCGCCAAATATCGTAAGATCCTCAATATCGCCACCGCCCGACAGCGGAGGGAATTCTGATCCGAAAGATGATCTAAGGATCGCCGCCGGTATGATTGACCGAAGATGTCTACAGTAACCTTACCCAAATTGGTGAATCGAGAGCTGCCCGAACCGGCCTGGGAGGTTGCCATGTTATTCCCCGCGCAAGGAAGTTGGACGGAGGAGGAATACCTAGATCTTCCTGGGAACCATCTCGTCGAGTTTTCGGATGGTCATATCGAGGTGCTCGAGATGCCGACGATGTCGCATCAGTTGATCGTGGCGTATCTCTATCGCGTCCTCCACGAGTTC
>Ga0182024_10018729_pt1 | contig 12853 bp, 8 predicted proteins | sample P32metaG_FD_120480 | JGI IMG/M metagenome (GOLD analysis project Ga0182024, IMG submission 120480) | Permafrost microbial communities from Stordalen Mire, Sweden - P3-2 metaG (Illumina Assembly) | ecosystem: Environmental > Terrestrial > Soil > Wetlands > Permafrost | place: Sweden: Stordalen...
GCGTGGGGCGGGATCGACATTCTGATCAACAACGCCGGCATAGACGGCACCCACGCCTTGGGCTGGGAGGCAGATGTCACCGCTTGGCGAAAAGTGATTGAAGTGAATTTGTTTGGAGCGTTTTACTGCGCTCGTGAGGCCCTCAAGCGCATGGTGCCGCAGAAAAGTGGCGTGGTATTGAATACCACTTCGGTGCATGAAGAAATCGCCTGGTCGGGATACAGCGCCTATACGGCCAGTAAGGCGGCAGTGAGCATGTTGAGCAAGACTCTGGCCTTGGAAGCCGCGCCCCACGGGGTGCGCGTGCTGGCGATCGCGCCCGGTGCGATTAAAACGCCGATCAACCGTTCCGTCTGGGACGATCCTCAGGGCCTGCAAGACTTGCTGACGAAAATTCCGCTCCAAAGGATTGGCGAGCCTGAAGACATAGCCCGCATGGTGGTGGTGCTCGTTTCGGACGTCGCCTCCTATATAACGGGGCGCACCATCTTCGTCGATGGCGGCATGACGGATTATCCCGGTTTCGCTCATGGCGGCTAATTAAAAAAATATGATGAAGCCAACGACTGCGATCACCTGCGTGTTTCTGGATATAGGCGGTGTCCTGCTCACCGACGGGTGGGATCGTCAGGCCCGCAAACGGGCGGCGGCGACCTTCAAGCTGGAGTTGGCCGAGATGGAAGATCGACACCACTTGGTCTTCGAAACGTTTGAAGAGGCAAAGCTCACTTTGAAAGAATATTTAGATTGGGTGGTTTTCTATCGAAAGCGATCTTTCACCCGCGCTCAATTTGAGCACTTCATGTTCGCGCAATCGAAGCCTTATCCTCAAATGCTCGAATTGGTCCGCAAACTCAAAGCGAAATACGGATTGAAGATCGCCGTGGTTAGCAACGAAGCGCGCGAGCTAAATGCCTATCGGATTCAAAAGTTCAAACTGGACGGGTTTGTGGATTTTTTTATTTCCTCCTGCTTCGTCCATCTTCGCAAGCCCGACGCGGACATCTTTCGGCTTGCATTGGACATCGCCCAGGCGCCCGCCCGACAGGTAGCTTATATCGAAGACACCCCCATGTTCGTTCAGATCGCGGAAGGTTTTGGAATTCGAAGCATCCTCCACACGGATTACAGGTCCACCTGCGCGAAACTGGCTGCATTAGGATTGCAGAGCGACAAAGGAGTCATCCACGAAATCCGTTAACCCAGGCATCCCTGCAATTTGGAAAATCAATCGAATATTATGAAACCTACACAATTGCTGCACCAACTGGGCCAGAGCCTTTGGCTTGACAATATCACGCGTGACCTGCTGAACAGCGGTACGCTTAAACGTTACATTGACGAACTCTCGGTGACCGGACTGACCTCGAACCCCACGATCTTTGATCACGCCCTCAAAAACAGCGCTGCCTACGACGACGCGATTCGCGGGGAACTCGCGAAGGGAAAAACCGGCGAAGCTCTTTTCTTCGATCTGGCGCTGGATGATCTGATGCGGGCGGCCGACCTGTTCCGGCCGATTCACGACCGCACGAATGGGGTGGACGGATGGGTGTCGCTGGAGGTGTCGCCATTGCTGGCCCACAACACCGCCAGCACCATCGCCGCCTCCAAGGAACTTTCCGCGCGAGCGGCACGGCCCAACCTGTTCATCAAAATCCCCGGCACCAAGGAAGGTTTGCCCGCCATCGAGGAGGCGATCTTTGCGGGTGTGCCAATCAACGTCACACTCCTGTTTTCCCGCGAGCAATACGTGGCGGCGTCCGAGGCGTATCTGCGCGGCATTGAACGACGCATTGCCGCCGGACTCAATCCGCGGGTCGGCTCTGTAGCCTCGATGTTCATCAGCCGTTGGGACGTTGCCGTGGCGAGCAAGGTTCCAAAGGCATTGCACAACCGGCTCGGCATCGCCATTGCCGGCCGCATCTACAAGGCGTACGCGGAAGTGTTGTGCAACCCGCGCTGGCAGCGCGTGTACAATGCTGGCGCACTGCCGCAACGCCTGCTCTGGGCCAGCACTGGCGCCAAGGATCCGAACGCCTCGGACATTCTCTACATCAACGCTCTCGCCTCTCCATTCACCGTAAATACGATGCCCGACGAAACGTTGAAAGCCTTCGCCGATCATGGGGAAATCGGCTCTATCATGCCGGCGGACGGCGGCGATTGCGAAACGGTGCTGGCCCAGTTTGCCCAGGCTGGCATCAACGTGGATGCGCTGGCGGCGCAACTTCAGGACGAGGGCGCGAAATCGTTCGTGAAATCCTGGAATGAATTATTGGCGGTGATTGCCTCGAAGAGCACCGAGATCAAAAGGCCGTCTAACCTGTAAGTTGAATCAACGGAATAAATCATGAGTGCGACTATCAGCGTCAAACCGCTCACACAACGGCCGGCTTGGAAGGCCCTCGCTGCCCACCACAAGAAAATCCAAAAATTGCATCTTCGAGAATTGTTCGCCGATGACCCGAAACGCGGCGAGCATCTGACAATCGAGGCGGTTGGCCTCTACCTGGATTATTCGAAGAACCGCATCACCGACCAAACTCTTAAACTCCTGCTCCAACTGGCCAAGGAGTCCGATTTAAGCGGTCGGATCACAGCCATGTTCAAGGGCGACAAAATCAACGTCACGGAAAACCGCGCCGTCCTGCATGTGGCTCTGCGCGCGCCCAAAGGCGAAACCATCGTCGTAGATGGAAAAAACGTTGTGCCCGAGGTCCAGGCCGTGCTCGACAAAATGGCCGAGTTCTCCGACCGCGTCCGGAAAGGCGAGTGGAAAGGCCATACCGGCAAACGCATTACTAACGTCATCAACATCGGCATCGGCGGTTCGGACCTTGGTCCAGTGATGGCTTACGAGGCGCTCAAACATTACAGCCAGCGCAACTTGACGTTCCGTTTCGTGTCGAACGTGGATGGGATTGATTTCGTGGAGGCGACCCGAGATCTCGACCCGGCGGAAACGCTGTTCATCGTTTCGTCAAAAACCTTCACTACGCTGGAAACCATGACCAACGCGCAAAGCGCCCGCGACTGGCTACTCGGCGGCCTTGGCGGTGACAAAAAGGCGGTCGCCAAACACTTTGTCGCCGTCTCAACCAATGCCGAAAAAGTGTCTGCCTTCGGCATCGATACGGCCAATATGTTCATCTTCTGGGACTGGGTCGGCGGCCGCTACTCAATGGACTCGGCCATCGGTCTTTCGACAATGCTGGCCATCGGCCCGGACAATTTCCGTTCACTGCTGAAAGGCTTTCATGCGATGGACGAGCATTTTCGCACTTCGCCGTTTGAGAAAAATCTGCCGGTGTTGATGGGACTTCTGTCGGTTTGGAACAACGACTTTTTGGGCGCCCAAACAGTGGCCGTTTTGCCCTACGCACAATACCTGAAACGCTTTCCAGCGTATCTTCAACAGTTAACGATGGAGAGCAATGGCAAGCATGTCACTCTCGGCGGGAAAAAGGTGAATTACCAGACCGGGCCGGTTTACTGGGGCGAACCCGGCACGAATGGCCAGCACTCGTTCTATCAATTGATTCATCAGGGCACTCGGCTTATCCCTTGCGACTTCATCGCATTTGGCCACGCTCTCACTCCGCTGGGCCGCCATCATGATATTCTGCTGGCGAATGTTTTTGCCCAGGCCGAGGCGCTGGCTTTTGGCAAGACGGAGGAGCAAGTTAAAGCGGAAGGTACGCCGGAGGCTCTTGTGCCGCATCGTGTTTTTGAAGGCAATCGTCCGTCCAACTTGATTCTCGCCGATCGGCTCACGCCGGAAACACTCGGCAGCCTCGTCGCGCTTTATGAACATAGTGTGTTCACGCAGGGCGTGCTTTGGAACATTGATTCGTTTGATCAGTGGGGTGTCGAGTTGGGCAAAGCGCTCGCCCAGCGTATCGTACCCGAACTCGAGAGTCAGACCTTGCCAAAGCTCAAACACGACAGTTCCACGAACAACCTGATCCGTCGTTACCGAAAACTGAGGGAGATGAAATGAAAACTCGCAGCTTCGTTTTCCGCGGGCGCTTATCCCCCATAATCCGCAATACGGCTTTTCCTCGTAGGAAAACCGTTCCTGCAAGCGCAAATTTAAATGTTGGCGCCCGTGAGGATCGCGGTGACATCGGTTTCTCAAAAACACTTTCAGCCGACGCCAACCCCGAACAAGAACAAATCGTAAAGAACAAGGAACTATTATGATGAACAAAGCGGGAACACTAACGGGTTACAAATTGGAAAGTCGCGACGGAGAAATTGGAAAGGTCAAAGAATTTTACTTTGATGACCGACACTGGACAATTCGCTATCTGGTCGCAGACACGGGAAATTGGCTCACGGGCAGGCAGGTCCTGATTTCCCCGTACGCGCTGCTGGCCGTGAGCGCAAAAGACCAACATATCCAAATCGATTTGACCAAAAAACAGATTGAGGACGGTCCGTCCTTAGATAACGACAAGCCTGTCTCCCGCCAATTCGAGCAGGCCTACTATGGGTATCATGGATGGCCGACGTATTGGGGCGGCCCATGCCTGTGGGGATCGTACCCCTATATTGTGCGTGACCCTGAAAAATGGAGAGAACTTAACAAAGGCGGGAAAGTGTGGGATCCTCATTTGCGTAGCACTTACGGTACGAGCGGTCATCACATCCAAGCCTTGGACGGCGAAATTGGCCATATCGCTGATTTTATCATTGATGACGGAACGTGGGCGATCCGTTATTTGATCATCGACACACATAATTGGTGGCCGGGAAAAAAGGTTCTGGTTTCGCCTCAATGGATCGAGAACGTCAGTTGGGACGAAAGAAAAGTTTTCGTTAATCTTTCCCGTGAGGCTATCAAGCGTTCACCGGAATACACGGAGGAATCTCTGCCAACTCGAAATTACGAGATCGGACTGCATCGGCACTACAATCGCCCAGGATACTGGATCGATGAATTAGCCGCCCAGGAACAATCCTCTTGAAAACCAGGAAATCAGCGATCACCGAGAAACCGACCTGTGCAAGGAGTTATTCGCGCGGGAAGAGAATAATTAAAATATTTCCGTTAAGGTTTGTGTTTTGGCCGCTTTGCGAAAATTCTGGAACCTCGGGCAAGCTATGGAGCAAATTATGCGCTTTCAACTAAAGACACTCTTGATTTTTCTGTCGCCGCTGGCCCTTGCGGTGTTGGCCGCCTATTTCCAGTGGGCAGTGTTTGGTTTGCCCGCCATTCCTCCCGGTGCGCAGCCACCTCCTTTCGGAACGCCTCAGGGATTTCCAGGGTGGTTGCGGCTCGCGCACTATGTGAATTTCCTTTTTCTCACCCTTCTCATCCGCAGCGGACTGCAAGTTCTCATGGATCATCCGCGCTTATATTGGAATGTCCATTGCACACCCACCACGGAATGGCTGCGGCTCACGCCTGTCAAAGCGCCGCAGGGACCGATGTGGACGGCCAAAGACGATGCCCGATACCTTTCGCCATGGATCGGCCTTCCTGGACGCCGGCACACGGTGGGGATGGCGAGACACTGGCACTTTTTGAGCGCGCTTTTCTGGGTGGTCAATGGCGTGGTATTTGCCGTGTTGCTCCTAAGCGGCGATCAATGGAAACGGCTCATTCCCACGTCCTGGAGAATTGTTCCTGACGCGTGGTCCATCTTCGTCCACTACGCCACATTTCACATGCCGCAAGAACCGAACGGGTTCTATCGCTACAACGCGTTACAACAACTGACGTATTTCAGCACCGTTTTCGTGCTGGCTCCGCTGGCGATCTTAACCGGCCCCTCGATGTCGCCAGCCTTGACCAATCGGTTCAAAGCGTATCCCAAGCTGCCGGGGAACCGGCAAATCGGACGCTCGCTTCACTTTCTGACCATGTGCGCTTTTGTGATTTTTATCATATTGCATGTGTCGTTGGTCGTAATCACGGGATTTGCCCGGAACATGAACCACATCGTGCTTGGCACGGATGACACGCGGCGGATCGGGCTGTACCTCGGACTGCTGGCCATTGGCGTCGTTTTTGGGATCAATGCGCTGGCTTACTGGGCCGCATGGAAGCGTCCGCGCGCCGTCCAGCATGCCGCCAAAGCCGTGGTCACGCCGGCGATGAATCTGCTGCTTAACCGCGCGTCGCCGCGAGCCGAGTATCGTCCCCAGGACATCTCTCCCTACTTTTGGGCCAACGGCAAATTGCCCGATTGCCAGGAATGGAAAGACCTGGCGGCGCACGGTTTTAAGGACTATCGGCTAAAAGTCCATGGGCTGGTTGAGAATCCGGTGGAGTTGTCGTTGGAGGATCTTCGTGCGCGGGGCAAAAAGACGCAAATCACGCTGCACCACTGCATCCAGGGCTGGTCAGGTATTGCGGAATGGGGCGGGATACCATTGGCGGAGTTGATCCAATTGGCTCGTCCGAAGCCCGAGGCGCGCGCGGTCGTCTTCTATTCCTTCGGCGACGGCGCGGAAGGAGGTCGGTTCTATGACAGCTTGTCGATTGAAAATGCCGCGCATCCGCTGACATTGCTGGCCTACGAAATGAATTTCAAACCCCTGACCGAACTGCACGGGGCGCCGTTGCGATTGCGGGTTGAAAACCAACTCGGTTTCAAAATGGTCAAATGGATAGAGGCGATTGAATTCGTGGAAAGCATGAGCCGGATTCAAAAGGGCGAAGGCGGCTACAATGAGGATCACGAGTACTTTGGAGAATTGGCGAATATCTGACCATGTGAGGCGCCGGTGGACAAAACTGCATGGCTCATTGTCGAATGATCTAAAGGTTTGTAAACGTGAGTCAATCGGTCCTGATTTTGTCCTCAAGTTGACGAGCGTCACGATTCCCAACAGTGTCACCGGCATCGGATACAATGCGTTCAGAAATTGCACCAAATTGACTAACGTGACAATTAGCCGGAACGTCAAGAGGATGATCCGGAATGCGCACTGGTGCTACGCTACGCGACCCACCATCATGCGGTAATCCTTACGGTTCGATGGTCACAATCGTGCAAAGGATGACTGAAAATATCGTGTGAGTTGTTGAGTGTCGTCCCTGTGTTGGCGTCGAATTGCAAAAGTGACGGCAGCGTAGTCAACGCCTCACCACCTCATTGAGCGGGGGGAAATGATTGTATTGCAGCCAATTACGGAGACATTGCATCATCGTCGGCAAATCCTCCATCGTGCTCGGCTTGACCAGGTACGAATTAGCTCCCAAATCAAACGCTCGCTCCACGTCTTCTTGCCGCATTGAAGCGGTCAGTATGACAACACTCAGACGTTTAAACGCGGGTTGTGTGCGCCGCCATGCCAACACGTCAAAGCCATTCTTCATCGGCATGTTGAGGTCCAGCAGCATGACGGCTGGCAACGGAAACTTATTGCGGTCGCTGTAGGGGCCATCACCGTTTAGGTAGGCAATGGCCTCCTCTCCGTTATGGACCATTTGCAGGGGTTGGTTGAACTCAGCCTTTTTAAACGCCCTTTGCATAAAGAATAGGTCATTCTCGCTGTCATCCACCAAAAGGATGGTTTGCTTTTCGTTCATAAAACTCCAGATGGCTAAACTTTTGATGCGAATGGTCATCACCGACTTAAAAGGTTAAATCTTTGACGCCTTCCGCAACTCAAACCAAAAGCGGCTGCCTTGGCCGACGATGGATTCCACGCCCACTCGTCCGCCCATGCGCTCGATTCCTTTCTGGACAATAGCCAGGCCGATGCCCGTGCCCTGATACTTCTCACCGTGCAGACGAGTAAACAGGCGGAAGATTTGCTCTTGATGGTCCGGGGCAATGCCAATTCCGTTGTCTTCAACCCACACACGAATGACATCTGCTTGTTCTTCCACTCGCAGGCGCACCAGTGGCGGTACGTTCGGCGCGACAAATTTTAAAGCGTTGCTCGTCAAATTGAATAATGCCTGCTCCAGCGTCGGCTCGTGTGCCAGAACGACCGGCCACGGCCCGGTGCTCTCCACGCGGGCGTTCTTTTCCCGAATGTCTTTCTGCAAAAGGGAAAGCATCGACTCAACAACCCTCTCCAGGTTTACGGAAGTCAGTTCAACGCGCTGCTGGCTGATGCGGCTGAAGGCAAGCAGGTCAATCAACAATGCGTCCATGTATTGCGCCGATTTGTTGATGCGATCAGCGTAGTTCCTGCCCATTTCGCTCAAGACCTTACCTTCCTCTTCAAGCAGTATTGAGGAAAAACCTTGCATGGAACGAAGCGGTGCCCGTAAGTCGTGGGCGATGGAATAGACGAAAGCTTCCAACTGTTTGTTGGTCGTCGTCAATTCTGTCGTGCGTTCGGCTACGAGTGCTTCGAGATGTTCTGCACGGTCGGCCAATTGCTCTTGCCCCAGGAGCAATGCTTCAGCGTTTTGCTTGCGTTCCGTAATGTCGCGGATGTTGCATTGAATAGTCGCCTCGCCGTTTTCCTGATATAAGTTGCTGACAAATTCCACTTCGCGGCGCTGTTCTGCCTTGGTTTCCAGCGGCAAGCTCTCATAGCGAATAAAACCTTTGGTCTTCAATTCAAGAAACGCTTGCTGGCTGGCTTCCTTGTCTTTGAGCAAGCCGATTTCCCAAAGTTCCTTGCCTAGGAGTTGTTCGCGCGAGTAGCCCAGAAACTCGATGATAAACGGATTGGCATCGACGATCTTTCGCGTTTCCGGGTCGAGAATCAGGATTCCGTCCTTGGCTGCTTCGAAAAGACGGCGGTAACGTATTTCGGACCGGCGCTCCTTCGTTTCCAACTGCAAGCGCTCGGTGACGTCGTCAATGGAAAGCAGAATCCTCTGAACGTGATCCACTCGTTGTGCGCTCAAATGAAGAGTCCGCTGCCCCAGGCCGCCAAATTCGTGCGTCACTTCGTGACTTTCGAAAAAGCTGTTCCGGGGTAGAATTTCCTCCAGCAGTTGTCGCAACTTCGGAATGTTCCACTGGCCTTTATCCAGTTCATATACCAAACAATTTTCCGTCTGCGCGGAGGAAAGACGAAAATGTTTGTAGAAAGATTTGTTTGCTGTCACTACGCGCAAATTTTGGTCGAGAATCAACAACGGCGGGACTATTTCAACAATGGATTCCGCATACTCTCGCGCTTCCGTGATTTCCCGCTCCGTCCGTTTGAGCGGGTCAATGTCAATGAGTATCAGCACCGCGCCGTCAATCTTGTTGTCCAGTGTCATGTAAGGACGCGCGCGCAACAAATACCAGTGTCCCTCCACATCCTGCACTTCGCGCTCGCGCGGACTCACGGTGTCAATGACTTCGGTGAGGAATTCTTCCAGTTTGGGAAAGTCTAGATTGTGCCGGACACCGCTCAAGGAACGGCCCACGTCCGTCGGCAACAGGTTAAAAGCTTTTTCGGCCAGAGGCGTGAACCGGCGAATGGTCAGGTCGCGTCCCAGCAACACGATGGCTGTATTGATGCTGACATGAAGATTGCTCAAATCGTTGTTGAGGCGATTAAGCTCCGTGTTGCGATTGGCCATCTCCTCGTTGACGGTGGTCAATTCTTCGTTGGTGGATTCGAGTTCTTCTTTGGATGTTTCCAATTCTTCGTTGATGCTTTGCAATTCCTCGTTGGCCGATTGGACTTCCTCGCTGGAAGCCTGGAGTTCTTCATTCGCAGCTTCATGCTGTTCCTGAAGAGATTGCGCATAATCGCGCGCTTCAGCGAGTCCGCGCTCTAATTCCGCAAACCGGCGGGATTCGTTTCTGGCATTGGCTGTCCTTGGCGTGGAACGATTCTCGACCGGTTGTCGTGGCGGCGGGCTGCGGCCAGCGCTTGCCCTCGGCGCTTCCTCAAACAAAATTAAATAGCACCGTTCCTTCAAATTTTTCAGCGGGATGACTTCAATGTTCACCAACCGCGTGCGGCCATTGTCATCGAGCCGCACGTTCTTTCTGCACACCGGATCATTTTTCTTCTTTGCTTCGTTGATGGTGCCGCGCAACGGCAACATCAAATCTTCGCGGGCCATCTTCAGCACATTGAAGCTCGCTTTCCCGTTGGGCGGCTCAAGAAATGCGCTGGTCGAGCCGCGGAATTGGAGGACTTCCAACTCCGCATTGATGAGCACGCTGGGCGGAGCGAATTGATTGACCATGACACGGTCGGCCTCGCGTTGCGCGTTGAGTTCGACTCGGAGAGGGTCGAGATCTGTTCCTGGTTTGGCGGCGGCGACTCTTTTTTTCTCCGCCGGATGCCCGTAAGAAACCGGCAGTTGATACGCGAGCAGTGTCCCTAGTTTTCTGGAAAAGATTTTTTGCTTTTTATCCACCGGCTCGAACAGGTTGGCGAACCCGCCGACCGATTCCGACGCTCCCAGAAACAGAAATCCTTCTGGTTTGAGCGCATAATGGAAGGTGGGCAGAATTTTTTTTTGCAATTCCGGTTCGATGTAAATGAGCAAGTTGCGGCAACTGATTAAATCCATGCGCGAGAACGGCGGGTCGCTCAGGACATTTTGCCGTGCGAAAACGCACATCTCGCGCAGCGCCTTGGAAATGCGAAAACCGCTTTGCTCCTCGAAGAAAAACCGCCGCAATCGTTCCGGCGAAACATCGGCGACGAGACTTTTGGTGTAGAGGCCGTGGCGAGCCTTTTCCAATAGCGCATCATTGAGGTCTGTCGCAAAAACCTGGAACTTGGGCGCGCGAGGGATGTTTGCAGTAAATTCCATGAAAACCATCGCGATGGAATACGCCTCCTGGCCGGTGGAACAGCCCAGCGTCCAGACACGCACCAGTTCGTCACCTCGTCGCTGCTCAAGCAGTCTGGGAAAGACCTTTCGCTTCAACTCCTCGAATGCTTCCGGGTTGCGAAAAAAACTCGTCACGTTGATGAGCACGTCTGAGTAAAGCGCGTTGAGTTCCTTCGGGTTATTCTTCAGAAAACAAGCGTAGTCGTCCAGTGCTTGCTGCTTGTTCAATACCATGCGCCGGGAGATGCGCCGCTCGATGGTATTTCGTTTGTAAAGCGAAAAATCGACGCCGCAATGGTTGCCCAGCAAAAGAAGAATTTTTTTGAAAGCGTGTTCCTCTTCGGGATGCTCGGACGCGGTTTCAATGTCACCCGACGGTTCATGTCCCCGAGTTGGCAACACGCGCCGGGAAGATAGCTCCGCAGACCTCGTTCGGCGAGTTGCAATCAAAGGATGTTTGGCAATCCGTGCCAGCTCTTTCGCGATTTCTTTGGGCGAGAGCACCAGGTCAACGCAACCCGCAGCCATTGCATTGCGCGGCATTGAGTCGAATTTGGCTGAATCGTCCTGTGCAAAAGTAAAACCACCCTCGGACTTGATCATTTCCAGACCTTGCGTGCCATCTGAAGCGGTGCCGGAAAGAATAACACCGATCGCCCGCTCCTGTTGGTCGTGAGCCAGGGATTCAAAAAAGACATCAATCGACAGATGCGCTCCCGAGGCTTTATCTCGCGGCCGAAGTTTCAACACGCCTTTGGCAATTTCCATGCACGCATTTGGCGGAATCACATAGACTCGGTTAGGCGCGACCACCATGCCGTCGGTGACCTCACTGACCGTCATTGAAGCGGTCCTGCTCAAAAGCTGTGTCAGTGCGCTTTCGTGGTCCGGGTCCAAATGTTGAACCAGAACAAAAGCCATGCCAGTATCGTTCGGCAGATTCTGGAGCAATTGGGTAAACGCTTCCAAGCCGCCGGCGGAAGCGCCAATACCAACTATGGGGAACTGCTTTCGAATTCCGCGTTCGAGCGTCCGTCGTTCCGGTTCAACTTCGTCGCGCGATTTTTCGGTCTGCGCAGCGACCGTCAAACGCGAGCGTTTCTGACCGTTCGATTTGAGTCGTTCCCTCATGTCGGCACTTCCAGAAACTCTTTTGCGATTTTGCGCGTTCATAAAATTGGCGACGGTGGCGGGCAAAACAAACAAAAGATGCGCAGTGCTTGATTGCGTATTACGCGACCAACCGCGTCAATCAGTATGTACCCCCCCCCCCGCGTCCGCAAGGGTTCTTTTTGAGAATGTTTTGGCCGGCGGGCAAGCGGTGCTTCCGCGTGTGCTCAGGCCGTTTGCTTTGGAGATGAGAGAAGCATCAATGCGCCTTCAAATTAGTACGCGCGAGGGCTTTGCGGCGGCGCTCCTCCAGCGACTGCGGAATATATTGCCAGCGCGCGGAATCCGCGCGTTGCTCACGTTTGCTGTGCGATTGCGTCAGCCTAAAACAATCGTCTCCATCGTGAAAACCATGTGGAAACGTTTCCGTCTGACTCAAGCGGTAGCAGCGTCACTCTGCCAACGCTTTTCCAAACGTGATGCGGAGATTGACAAGGCGCTGGGGAAGCTGCTGGCGGACCACCCTGAACTTGGCGGCGCGAACATCTCGGAACTTCGCGCAAAGCTCGCCACGGAAAAGCGCACCCGGAAACAGAAAGATTTGAGCCGGGATGAACTGCGACAACTGTGGGAGGCGCAGTTGAGCAAATCCGAGCGGGCTTCGTTACGCCAGCTTTCAGGACAGCCGAAGCGTGACGCAAAAGAGGAAAAGCGTGTCAGTGTTGGTGAAGCGGTTCAGTGGGCAGAGGAGCATCTGTTCGACCGAAACTCGGTCGTGCTGGAATGTCAGTTGTGGCAGGAGGCATTGGGCCGGGCGCGCGGCGAGAGTTTTGCGGTTTCCGAACTCAAGGATTTCACCCAGCGGCGTGGCTATATCCGGGAAAAAGCGCGGCCAGGTGAAGTGACTCGGCGGGACGTTTTGTTGCGCGAGTGGGAAATCGTTCAGACCGCGAAAGAGGGCGTCGGGGATTGTCTCCCGCTGGTGGCGAACCCCTGCCCGGTGAATCCGCAACTCGACGATGAACAACGGCA
>Ga0182024_10018730_pt1 | contig 12853 bp, 10 predicted proteins | sample P32metaG_FD_120480 | JGI IMG/M metagenome (GOLD analysis project Ga0182024, IMG submission 120480) | Permafrost microbial communities from Stordalen Mire, Sweden - P3-2 metaG (Illumina Assembly) | ecosystem: Environmental > Terrestrial > Soil > Wetlands > Permafrost | place: Sweden: Stordalen...
ACTTCCCTATCCATTTCCAATGAGTTCATCGTCTCTTTTTCTAGTTGTAAAGACACCGGTACTCCTCGCTGACTTTGTCCGGCGTGCGGATAGGAGAGGAACGTCGGAACGTACTTCGGGGGGAAGGCAGTAACTGGCGCGAGGGGAGTATCTTTCAGCGGCCGGGACCTGTCAAGAGTATTTTTGAACTTTTTTTAGGCTGGCATCCCTGTTTCGTCGGGTTTACGCCCGAGTTTCGCCTGTTCTCTCGGACAGGGGCGAAACAGGCGAAAGTCCGCTTTGTAGTCTCTAACCCGAAATAAATTTCCGAATGCCGCAAACAAGCGGTGCGAATAATCACTCGCGCACAACACTTGTAGGGGCGCAGCACTGCTGCGTCCTATCTCGGCAAATTCACCGGGTCTTGCCTGCCTGCGGTACACTACTGATTCTTCACTCGGAGCACGGCATGCCCTCACGCGAAGACGCCTGGAAACTTTTGTGCGAGTACACCCAATCGGAAAGCCTCCGCAAACACATGCTGGCCGTAGAAACCTGCGTCCGCGCCTACGCCAGAAAAAATAACGCCGACGAAGAACTCTGGGGCATCACCGCCTTGCTCCACGACTTCGATTATGAGCGCTGGCCCAACGCCGACCACTCCGCCGATAAAGAACATCCAGCTGAAGGCGCAAAGATCCTACGCGAATTGGGCTACCCGGAACAATCCGTGCGCGCGATCCTCTCCCACGCCGACTATTCCGGCGTAACCCGCCAAACGCCGTTAGAGCACACCCTCTTCGCCTGCGACGAACTGGCCGGGTTCCTAACCGCCTGCACTTACGTACGCCCCTCAAAAAGCATTCTCGACCTCGAAGTAGACTCCGTAAAAAAACGCATGAAAGACAAAGCCTTCGCCCGCGGCGTCTCCCGCGACGACGTCCGCAACGGCGCCGAAGAACTAGGCCTCCCCCTAGAAGAACACATCGCCTTGTGCATCAAAGCTATGCGCGAAAACGCCGACGCCCTGGGCCTGCGCGGCAACATCAATGCCCAATCCGCCTCGTCTTCGTAACCGCATCGAGCCGCCGACATAGGCACAGACAAGAGCTCCGGTTCTATGTGGCGCGCGGTCAGTTCGGAATATTTCTCCGCCGGCCGATTTTTCCATTGTAGGGGGCCGCAGGCCGGCTCCTGGTTTTGAATTGTGCAGCGGCTCAGGCGCCGAGCCGGCGTCTCGCGCATTTTGCCCCCGAAGTGCACCGGTCTCCTGCACCCTCTTTCCTCCCCGAAAAAAAAGCGTAGAATATTGCCCATGGCAAAGAAATCCGATGGTGCCCTGCAAGTAGCGTGCCCGTGCTGCCACGCCAAGCTAACCATAGACGCCACCCTAGGCGTAGTTCTCTCCCACGAAGCCCCACCCAAAGCCGGCCCAGGCGTAGACCTAACCGACGCGGCCGGCATCCTGGCCGAACAAAATCGCCAGCGCGAAGACAAATTCCGCGACTCCTGGTTCCAGGAATCCAACAAAGAAGACATCCTCACGAAAAAATTCGAAGAAGCCATGAAGAAAGCCAAAGACGCTCCGGTTACCAAACCCATCCGCGACTTCGACCTGGACTAGCCTTTTCCGTTCCCGTGTTCTGTGCGACCTCTGCGGTGAATCCCTCTTCCGCCTCATTCTCCGCGAATCTATGGCCACTCAGCGTCTCTGCCCTGCGCTAAACTATTTCCTAGCAATGCGACTCCGCAAAATCTTCCATCTCGACCTCCAGACCCGCACGCTAACCCTAGGCGAGCGCACCCTACTCATGGGCGTCCTAAACATCACCCCCGACAGTTTCTCCGACGGCGGCAAATTCCTGACCCCTGACCGCGCCATAGCCCAAGCCCTCGCCTTACAAAAGGCCGGCGCCGACATCCTCGACATCGGCGCCGAATCCACCCGCCCGGGCTCCACAACCATCACCGCAGTAGAAGAACTCCGCCGACTACTCCCAGTCCTGCAATCCCTACGCAACCAACTAAAAATCCCCATCTCCCTAGACACCCGCAAAGCCACCGTGGCCGAAATCGCCACCGGCGCCGGCGCCGAAATCATCAACGATGTCTCCGGCTTAAACCACGACCCCCGCCTAGCCGAAGTGGCCGCCCGCCGCAAACTCCCGTTAATCCTGACGCACATGCGAGGCGAGCCCGCTACCATGCAAAAAGCCCCGTTCGCTCGCAATGTAATGAAGGACGTCACAAGAGGGCTCCGCGCCTCCATCAAGAAAGCGCGCAGCGCTGGTGTAAAAAATTCGCAAATCATCCTCGACCCTGGCATCGGCTTCGGCAAAAGCTTCCAACAAAACTACGAACTCCTCCGCCGCCTCCCTGAACTAGCCAAACTAGGCCATCCCCTACTAGTCGGAACGTCCCGCAAAGGGTTCCTGGGCCGAACGCTAGCCCAGGCGCAGCCAGGCACAGCACACCCGAAGTCGAACCCCGTCCCCCCGAACCAGCGCCTCTGGGCCACCGCCGCCACACTCACCGCCAGCATCCTAGGCGGCGCCCACATAGTCCGCGTCCACGACGTAACCGAAATGCTGCAGGTAGCCCGCGTGGCCGATCTCCTTCTCGACCCTCAAAAGATTCTCGCAAAATGATTCCTGCCGATTTTTTCCTAGCCCTAACGCAGAATCCCAGCTACAATTCCTTCGAAAATTCCCGCGTTGCGGCAGATCCTCTACAAAGCCCAACGCCTTCGGCGCGGTGAGATTGAGATGAAGAAGATCATCGTTCGAACCCCAGCAGTCCTTTAATCCGCGAATCTAGCGGACCTGTTTCTCTTTAACGGTTGCATCTCTTTTTCTTCCACGGCCGCGCCATTGCGTCTGATTTCTTCAGCCGCTTTCGTGCAGAAATACAAAGGTCTTCATGGAAACGCAAGAACTCACCCAAGAACAAAGGCCCATCCCTATCGGGCAGTCCATCCGCGAAGCCCTGCGCGGCTCGCATCAGGACTTCACCAAGGGCAGCCTAAACCGCGCCATCCTCCTCCTGGCCATCCCGATGGTCCTCGAAATGGTGTTGGAATCACTATTCGCTGTCGTCGACGTCTTCTGGGTAGGCCGGCTTGGAGCAGACGCTGTCGCAACAGTAGGCCTAACGGAATCCTTGCTGAGCCTGATCTTCGCAGTCGGCCTAGGCTTAAGCCTCTCCACCACCGCCATGGTCGCCCGCCGCATCGGCGAAAAAGATCCCCAAGGCGCAGCCGTGGCCGGAGTGCAAGCCATCGTCTTAGGCCTGCTCATTTCCGTCTTCGTAGGCGGCCCGTGCTTGTTCTTCGCCCCGCAACTCCTCCGCGTAATGGGCGCATCCCCACAAATCATTGCCAGCGGCGGCGGCTATGCCCGCATCGCCTTAGGCGGCAGCGGGGCCATCATGCTGCTCTTCCTCAACAACGCCATCTTCCGCGGCGCAGGCGACGCCGCTATAGCCATGCGTCTGCTCTGGGTCTCCAACATCATCAATTTAATTCTCGACCCCTGCTTAATCTTCGGCTGGGGCCCATTCCCCAAGCTAGGCGTAACCGGCGCCGCGCTGGCAACCCTAACCGGCCGCAGCATAGGCGTTCTCTACCAGTTCTATCGCCTGCTCCGCGGCAGCGAGCGCATCCGTATCCTCCGCAGCCAACTCCGCATCAACTCAAGTGTTCTGCTGCGCCTACTCCGCGTTTCGCTAATGGGCATCTTCCAGTTCGCCATAGCCCACACCAGCTGGATCGGCTTAGTCCGTATCGTAAGCATCTTCGGCTCAGCCGCCCTAGCCGGCTACACCATAGCCATCCGCATAGTCATCTTCATCCTCCTACCGTCCTGGGGACTAAGCAACGCCGCCGCCACCCTGGTAGGCCAAAATCTGGGCGCCAAGCAACCTGACCGCGCCGAAAAATCCGTCTGGCGCACCGGCTTCTACAACATGCTCTTCCTTGGCAGCATCGGCGTCCTGTTCGCCATCTTCGCCGAACCAGCCGTTCGCCTATTCACCAGGGATCCCGAAGTAATCCCGCTAGCCGCCTCCTGCCTGCGCATCATCAGCCTCGGCAACATCGGCTACGCCTACGGCATGGTAATGCTGCAAGCCTTCAACGGCGCCGGCGACACCCGCACGCCCACAATAGTCAACATCGTCGGATTCTGGATCCTGGAAATCCCACTAGCCTACGCCCTAGCGATCCCGGCCCACTTGCACTCAAAAGGTGTCTTCATAGCCATAGTCATAGCCGAGTGCGTCATGGCCGCCCTAGGCATAATCCTGTTCCGCCAAGGCCGCTGGAAACTCCAACAAATCTGACCGCGAGATCACTCTGTAGGGCGCAGCACCGCTGCGCCCCAAACGCCCAGCCGCAAACCCCCAAAGCTCCACCTGTTGCGCCGGTCGGAGTCCGCGGAGCCCTGCGGCCTTTTTTCTCCCCAGTCATCGACCAAACCTCCAACGTCGACAACACGTCAAGCAACACTTGTAAGGAGTCCAGCACCGCTCGGCCCCCAATGCCCCGGCGCCAACCGCAAGCCTCGGCACCAAAGCTTTAACATAACGAAACGCCACGGGTCTTCGCGCCAGCCCAATCGCAACTCCTATGCGAAAATAAAACCATCGGTAACGAAATGAAACCCAACCTCCAAGTAATGAAATTTGGCGGCACCTCGGTAGGCGACGCCGATTGCATCCGCCGCGCTGCGGCAATCGTCCAAGCGGCCGCCGCGAAACAATCCGTAGTAGTAGTAGTCTCCGCCATGAGCGGCGTAACCAACCGCTTGGTCCAAGCCGCCCACCGCGCCGAACAAGGCGAACAAGACTTCATCTCCCAACTAGCGCAAGAACTTCGCAGCCAACACATCACCGCGCTTGAATCCTTGGCAACCAACAATCAATCCCGCGTTAAAGTAACCATCGCCTGCCAGGATGTCCTCGATGAACTAGAGCGCCTACTCCGCGGCACCGCATTACTGCGCGAACTAACACCCCGAGCCTTAGACGTAATTTCGGGAATTGGCGAACGCCTCTCCGCTCCGCTAGTAACCGCCGCCGTAAACGAACTAAACCTCCGCGCCGAAGCCATCTCCGCCACAGAAATAATCGTCACCGACCATCACCACGGCCGCGCCGAACCCTTGATGTCCCTCACCCGCAACCGCGCCGAAGCGCGCCTCCGTCCGTTACTCGATCAAGGAATCACTCCGATTGTCACCGGATTCATAGCCGCCACACCGGAAGGCGTACAAACCACACTAGGCCGGGGCGGCTCTGATTATTCCGCCACCATTCTGGGAGCCGCACTAGGCGCCCAAGAAACGGTAATCTGGACCGACGTAGACGGGGTAAAAACGGCCGACCCACGTCTGGTCCCCGAAGCCCAAACCATCCCAGAAATCTCCTACAACGAAGCCGCCGAACTAGCTTACTTCGGTGCCAAAGTCCTGCATCCCAATACGCTCCGCCCAGTAACCGCCGCCGGCGTTCCAGTCTGGATCCGCAACAGCTTCGCCCCCGAAAAGCCCGGCACAAAAATCACCGCCCACGGCATGCCCACCGGCGGCGGCGTAAAAGCCCTAACCGCAATCCGCGACGTAACGCTGGTAACCGTAGGCGGCCCCGGCATAGTAGGCCTGCCGGATGTCCTGGCCCGTTCCTTCGCCGCCACATCCGAAACCCGCACGAATGTTTTTCTAGTCTCCCAATCCTCCTCGCAGAACGACATCTGCTTCGTAATCTCCACCGCCGACGAAAAGCGCCTGCTAAAATCCCTACGTGAAGCCTTCGCCCCAGAAATCGCCGAACAAACCGTAGAACACGTAACCAGCAACCCCGACATAGCCATAGTCGCGGTAGTCGGCGATAACATGCGCGGCATCCCCGGAGTAGCAGGCCGCACCTTCACCGCCCTGGGCCGCGAAAATGTAAACATCATGGCCATAGCCCAAGGCTCCTCCGAATACAACATCTCCCTAGTCGTCCAAAAAGACTCGATGCAGCGAGCCCTAACCGTTCTCCACAAAGAATTCCGCTTACACGAATCCGCCCCCAGTAGCACCGGCACGCCTGCCAGTGCTCCGACGACCGCACTCTCGAATTGCAAATGAATCGTTGCCGGACGAGCAACGTACGGTTCGAAGTACGCTACCGCTCACAAACCGTCAGCAAATCTAATGTGAGAGGCCTGGCTTCGCCTGGACACCGCCAACCCATCCATAATCTTTCCCAAAGCCTCATCCAACGAAATCTTCCCGTCCAAATAAGCCCGCCAAAAGGTCCCCAAGAGACCCCGATAATCCCGCCAACCCCCAACCCACAACCCCTGTTTATCCGCCAAAGGCTCAAACTCATGCACCCCAAGCCCATCTAAATCCCGCCGAGCAAACTCTCCAGTAGTATAAAAAATCAAAGCATGCCAAAAATCGTCAGGAGCGTCGATACCGTGCTTCTTCGCCTCGCTCTGAATCGCCTCGCCAAGCTTCCCCCGTTTCCCATCCACAATCCCATGCGAAGCCTCATGAAACAGCATCTCCAGCGCTCTAAATCCCTGATACCCAGCGTTCTCGCTGGACATGATGGTATGGATCTGACCGTCGGCCTCGGTATTCGTATAAGCCCCAGCCCAATTCGCATACACCGCAACGTCCACCCGAATCGGCTCGGCAGGCCATTCCGCCCCATAAGCCTTAGCTAGCTGCGTCCGCATCTGGTCGCCAACTGCCTCCACCAGAGGCTGCGCCAAGCGAATCCAAAATCGGTTCGTAGCATCGTGCCGTTCCCACCATTGTTGCCGGTAGATCGGCGCCGCCGCGCTCAACACTCCAGCCAATTCATCCCCAATCACATCACCGTTGATCGTGGCCGCCCCTTCCATGCGCGCCAGATACGAATCAATCCGCACCATCTGCTCATCCGTCAGCAAATCACGCGACACCATGCTGTCCCGATAAAACGACACGGCCTGGTCCCAACCCCCACGATAACCAGCCGCGATTTCAGGAGCCGGCTGTCGCGATCGGTCTTGTGGCAGTGCCTGTTGATAAAGGAAATGATGCAGGTTGATCCAAAACCCGCTATGAAACTCAAACATCCCGACCGTAACGGGCACAATGGGCGTCTTGCCCGCAAGCCCCTCCGCGAAGCCATTTCCACAAACTGTGCCGGCCACCACAAACCAAAGCGACAGCGTCGCCACCCGCCAACGATGCATGCTCAAACAAAAACTCAGTCCCTCCCTCCCAATGTCCTCTCTCACGCCGCCTCTTCCTCTGCGAATTCTGTGGGGAAACTCTTGCCTCGCTCCGCCACCCAAACCCTATCGCGGAATCAACTCGAACACCGGATAATTTCCCGCCACCCCGCGAAAAGCCTCCACAGGCGATCCCTTCGCCACCGGAAAAAACTTCTGCACCGCGGACGCGTATCGATTCAAATAAATCTTCAGCAATTCCGGTTTGTCAGCATCCGAAATGACCCGTAATCCGAAGTTCCGCCGGAAACTCCCCCTCTTCAACACGATTTCCCCCGCAGCCTCCGCATTCCGCACCCACTGCGTCCGCCCCCGGGGCGCCACCAAAATCTGCTTCCCGTTAACCTCCATCAAGTTCACCGGTGTCGAGAAAATCTTCCCCGACTTCCGCCCCCGCACCTGCAACAGGTAAATGAACTTGGGTCCAAGCCCCAGCCCGGCCAGCCCGCCCATCACGCGGTTGAAAAGTGCCTCAAAGCCGGTCGGTGCGCGAAACGTCGGGGTGTCGGGTTCGGAGGTCATCGGCGTATCTTACTCCAGGGTCCTTGGCAGCGGCGGGTGCCGTTCATTCCTGGTGTTTCCGGGGGAAATACTACAATGGACTCGGTCCGGTGCACGGCTCCTAAGCCAATCAGATGCAGTACTTGCGGAGGTGGTCAGAAACACACGGGGTTGAATTTGTTTGGAATCGACACTTACAGAAAATGGGGAGGGGGCGAATTCTTGGACACCAAAGAAACTGGCTGCAAACGCAAACTCATGAACGAGACAGGTGCCGCCGGTTATCTAGCTTGTATTCGGTCAGTTTACGGCTAAGGGTGTTGCGGTGGATTCCAAGCACATGCGCGGCCCGCGACTGGTTCCCGTCAACGCGATCCAGCACCCGCTTGATGAAGCGCTTCTCAAATTCTCCCACCGCCTCGTTAAACAAGATGCCACGTTCTACCATCTGGCTCACAAGCCCTTCCAATTGATCCTTCACCGTCCCACGCTCCAGAAAGAAAACAATGAGATGCCCCAGGGGTCAATTTCCAATCCGTGAATATTTCTGCTGCTAATCCGATGAACGGCCCGTTGTCAATCCAGTTCGTGGCCAACCAGGATGCGATACGCTTCCCGGTATTTGGCGCGAGTCGCAGCGAGGACGTCGTCAGGGAGTTCCGGCCCCGGCGCGACCTTCGGCCAGCGAATACGTTCCAAATAATCGCGCACAAACTGTTTGTCGAACGAAGGCTGGGGTCCGCCAGGTTTGTACTGCGCAGCAGGCCAGAAGCGAGAGGAGTCCGGCGTAAGTGCTTCGTCGATCCACATCAGTTCCTCACTGCCGGAAGAATTTTTCAGCAGGCCGAACTCGAATTTCGTATCAGCCAATAAGATGCCGCGCGGCTCCGCATAGGCTGCCGCGCGCCGGTAAATGTCGATGCTGACATCGCGCACCCGCTCGGCAAGCTCGCCCCCAACAAGTTCCACCGCCTGGTCCAACGAAATATTTTCATCGTGCCCGTTCACCGCCTTGGTCGCGGGCGTAAAGATCGGCTCCGGCAATCGGTCGGATTCCTGCAAGCCTGAAGGGAGCGCGATGCCGCAGATTTTTCCGGTCGCCCGGTAATCTTTCCATCCAGAGCCGGAGATGTATCCGCGCACGACGCACTCGATCGGCAACGGCCGTGTCTTGCGAACCACCATAGAGCGCCCAGCAAGCTCGTCGCGATACGCAGCAAACGCGGCAGGGAATTCCGTGGCGCTGAGCACGTGGTTGGGAATGACGTCCTTCAGGAGGTCGAACCAGAAAAGCGAAAGTTGCGTGAGCACCCGACCCTTATCGGGAATGCCTGTGGGCAGCACGACATCAAAAGCGGACAGCCGGTCCGATGCCACGATCAGCAACTGGTCGCCGAGATCGTAGATGTCGCGCACCTTGCCCCGAGCAGTCGGCAAGATGCCGGCAAAATTTGTTTCCCGAACGACTCTCATGGCAGCACCAAGAGGCAAAGAAAATTTCCCCTGTAGAAAGTGAATGCATTCTAGCGCAGCGCGACGCGAAGTCAATGTGAACAGCGGTGGAAAAAAAATCGCGGCGCGAAACAAAGTCAATGTTGAGAGTGGCGGGAAAAAAACCAGCGGCCTTGCGTTGCCAAGCGAAAACGCGAAAAGCGCAGCAAAACGTTGGCAATGTCCTGAAAAATTGTGCCAAACAGTTGCTGAGCCGCTGCAACAAACTACTCAGCCGCGACCTTCCGTCATACGATTGCTCTGCTCACTGCTTGTGTTTCTTTAGGATATTCATTTGCTCTGCAAGGCAACGGTTGTAGGCCGCGGGCCCCTGCGTCAATTTCGGAGTGGTGCATGCAAATTCCACCGCGTCACGGTCGGCGCTGTTTAATTTAGAGAGGCCGCGTGGCTTGGGTGACTTCTTCAATTCATCCAGCTGTTTGCGGAGGCATTCATTGTATTTTTCCGGGCCCTGCATCAGCTTATCCGACGCGCAAGTGGTTTGGATCGACTCCCGGTCCGCGTCCCGCAGCCCAGACAGGTCGGGCTCAGCGGTAATCTCTCCTTCGGCCGGAGGTCCAATGGACGGAGCAACTTGCGGTGCCGCCGGCAACGGCGTCGCCGTCGCCGTGGCGGGTAAAGGCATTGCCGCTCCCATTTGTAAACTGTCGACAGGGGTCATCACGAACACGGGAATATCTCCGGTGCTTCCTTCAACTCGCGAGTCGGAAAACTGGCTGAGCGTCGCCATGGACTTGCGTTCGGGCTCGCCCGGCTTGGCCGGTTCCGAACAAAAGCCGACCCAACTGGGTCCCCCGCCGGCGACGCGATGAAACTCGCATTTACTTATTTCGCCGAAGCTTTTGTTGCCGTTCTCGATGGCTTCGAGAAACAGCGTATTGCCATTGACCCGGGTCCGATAGTTCTGTCCATCTTTCAGGTTGGTCCAGAGTTTGGTCGGCGACGCAACGTTTTCTCCGTTTTCGTCAACTACAGCTTGCGCCGGGGTGTCCGCCGCCACATTCGCAGCCGGAGGTCGCGGGTTCTTCTTTGACTTGTACAGCCGCGCGGCAGCTACATCGGCGCGGCGCGCCAGGGTACCAATCTCTAAATAGGAGGGGGAAAACAGCCACAACGAAAGCGAGAGGCCACCGATCAAGATCGCGCTAAGGATCAGCGCCCCGCGCCCACGGCTGATGGCGCTAGCCCTGGGCCGCATCCCATTCATGAAGGACAGAACGCCTAAGCAGGCGGTCACCGCCGCTAACCACCACGGCGGCACGCGCCCACTGGACACCAGCACCACCAGAGAAAAGACGGTTGCTACACCCAGAACCATAAACAAAAAGCTGTTCAAGTTTTTGATATTCGGAAACGGGGCGCCGAGTCTCCGAGCGCGGCGCGCCGCGCCAGGAGCCAGCTGTCCGGTCGCATTCCTTCGCGAACGTCCACTGGTTTGGCCCCAGGGAGAATTCCGGGATCGTCCAGGCCGTAAGGGTGTAGAGCTTTGTGAAGGCGGTGCTCCGGTCGGAGTCGCCCCGGCCGGACCGGCAGGAGTCTGCTGCGAACCGCGTGCATAGACCAGTCCCGCGTCATATTTTTGCCTGGACGTGGAATCGAGCAGAACCGCCTTGGCTTCCGACAAATCCTTAAAAGCCTCAGCAGCAACCTTACGCAGGTAGGTATTCTCCGCCGGGACAGTATCGGGATGGACTTCTCGAGCCTTGGCTTTGAACGCAGCTTCGATCTCAGCCGGCGCAGCGTTCTCTGCTACGCCCAATATTTCGTAGTAGGTTTGTGCCATCGCGTCCTGATAACGTTTAGCAAAGCTCCTGCACAGTTCATTGCACCATAATGCGAGAACGCTAGTACATCGGGAATCATCACCGTTCAGACGAATCAGACACCAACACTCGTGTCCGGCGCCAGCGACTAGGTCACGCAATATCGGAATACCTTATGAAGCCCCGACTCTACCCTGATGGGCACGTCTGGCGCCCGGAAAATTAGTTCGCGGAGAACTGACATCGTTCCAACAACACGTCGAAGGCAGGATTGCCACGCAAAAGGTCCCATTTCGGGTCCACAGTCAGAAAGGTCAGATGCACGTCGCGTTTTTCTAGCGCATGCTCCAGCCATTTCAAGGCTTCCGGGTGTTGACCGAGGCCCGCGTGAACCAGCGCCAGCGCATACGGTGGCACGAACCGTTCGCGCGAAATCGCTTCCAGCGTATTCAAGACATCTTGGGCTTCCGCGGTGCGGCCAATTCTTCCGAGCAAGTAACCACGCAGACTGATTACTTTACTGTTCCCACCCGAAATTTTTCCGGCTTCATCCAGCGCCTCGAACACCGGCCCAGGCTCGCCCATTTCCGCCAGCGCTTGCGCCAACTGAAAACGGCCGACCCAAAATCCTGGGTCGATCGTGATCGCTTGCCGTGCGAATTGCACCGCAGCCTCGTAATCGCGCCCCACGAACGCCACTTGCGCGGAAAGCGCGTGATGCACGGCCAGCAGCGGATCGAGCTCGCGCGCTCGGCCTATCGCGAGCTTCGCTTCTTCGCGGCGATCGAGATACGAATATAAGATCCCTAACATGCGGTGCGGCAAAGGGTAGTTGGGGTCGAGTTCAATTGCCGCGCGAAACGCTGCTTCCGCGTCCCGCCATTCCCAATCGAGCCAGAACTTCAGAAATCCCACGGATGCCTGCACCTCGGCCAGATTGGGTTCCGCGCGGAGCGCGTGCGCGACCGCCTCGCGGGCCCGCGGCCAGACCGCCAAGGTCGGTGCGTCGCCGTTGATGGGGCTTGCCGAATAAACATCCGCCAGCCCGGACCAGGCCAGCGCGTATTCGGGGTCGAGTTGGGTCGCTCGGGTAAAATGCTCCGCAGCGCGCCTGGTGGTGGCAGGGGTGAGTTGGTGCCAAAGATACCGCCCGCGCAGGTATAGGTCGTACGCTTCGGCATTCCGGGTGTGCCGACGCTCCAGCGCATTCAGGCGCTCCGGCACGAGGCGCCGCCGCACCTGCTCGGCAATGGCCGCGCTCAGCTCCCGTTGAAACGCCAACATGCTGACCGGCTCGCTGTCGAACGATGAAGACCAAACCTGAACCTGGTCGCACACGCGAATCAACCTGGAGGTGATGCGGAGCCGCTCCGCTTCAGCGCGCAAAGATCCCTCGATCAGGTAAGAGGCATTCAGCTCGCGCCCAATTTCGCTTGCCGTTTTCGTGGTTCGTTTGTAAGCCATCGCCGAAGTACGCCCTATCACGTTCAGGTAGCTCGGATCGATCTGGCCCAATGCCACAATCGTTTCTTCGGTCAGCCCATCGCACAAATATTCCCGCTCGGCGTCGGCACTTAAATTTTCAAATGGGAGCACCGCAATCGTTGCGTGCAACGGCGTTTCCGCCAAGCCGGCGATCACCTCCACGCTGGCGACGAACCGATAACCTTTTCCGGGCACGGTAAGGATGAAGCGGCTCTTGCCAGGGCGTTCTTCCATTACCCGCCGCAGGGTCGAGATATTCTGGTTGAGGTTGTTTTCCTCTACGACAGTGTCCGGCCAGACCGCCCGCATCAAGGCGTCCTTATCGACGGTTTCTCCTCCCCGC
>Ga0182024_10018731_pt1 | contig 12852 bp, 12 predicted proteins | sample P32metaG_FD_120480 | JGI IMG/M metagenome (GOLD analysis project Ga0182024, IMG submission 120480) | Permafrost microbial communities from Stordalen Mire, Sweden - P3-2 metaG (Illumina Assembly) | ecosystem: Environmental > Terrestrial > Soil > Wetlands > Permafrost | place: Sweden: Stordalen...
CCCTACAAACAGATCCTTCATGCCTGTTAACTTGCTCATCGTCGGCCCATTTCTTCTAAATCATTACTGTAACCCACCCGACCTTGTTATTTGCACCAGAACCAAACAGACGCTCGAAGAAATTCTCGGCGATAAAGCGCAGGCCACTCTCAAAGACCTTTCCACCGACATTCTCGTTTGCGGCGTGGAGTTGACTTCGGGCACCGCCCGACTTTTCCGGTCCACTGATGACGGTTGCACGACGCCACTCATCGATATTGGATTAGCGACTTCAGCTGCGCCGACATACTTCCCAGAACATTTAATTGACAACGCGATTTTCGTTGATGGTGGGTTGGTTGCGAATGCGCCCGATATGCTCGCCATACTCCAAGCCCTGCGCCAGTCCGAACCCCTTTCCGCGTTGCGTCTCCTCAGCATCGGCACGGCAGGCCGGGAAGGCGGCAAGGCTTATCGGAAACAACAAAGTCCTGGAGTGATCTTTGCCGGCAAGAGCACCTTCGAACTCACGCTCGACGCCCAGGAGGACCTCAGTGTCAGGACCGCGCAGGAACTCTTAGGAGAGCGATACATTCGCTTGGACGTATTCCCGTCGGAGGACGAACGCCAATCCATCGGTCTTGATAAGACCGGTAGCGTTGCCTCAAAGACGCTTCGCCTTATGGCGGATCGCACCTGGAAGGAAGCCTTAGACAGTCACGAAGCCGCCCTCAGAGATATGCTCAATCGCAGCAGCAATTCCCAATGAGGCCAGCCTGGTTCCCGTTGTGAGGAATCGATGGGTAAGATCGGACGAAACGAGCTCTGCCCTTGTGGAAGCGGCAAGAAATATAAAAAATGTCATGGCGCCTCCGATGTCCTCCCGAGCGCACAGCCGCCGCGACAGCAGATCCGGTTCACGAAGGCCGAAGTAGGTCCCATTCCCCCCGAAATGGCACGCAAACTTGCCGAGCAGCAGCGTAAGGACGAAGAATTCACCCGCCAATTCGGCCATGTACGCCCACCCACGGCGATCGAAGTCAACGGCTACAAATTGGTCATCGGCGGCGGAGCCTTTGTCTGGCAACGGGCCGACCAGGCCAAATACTTCACCGATATTCTGCTCACCTTTTATCAGACTGTCTTCGGACGGGAGTGGACCGAAGCGGAATATGCCAAACCTCGCAGCGAAAGGCACCCGGTCGATGAATTAAGGTACAAAGCCCTCTCATACGTCAATAAACTACAGCGAACCGAAAATGGTTTATATCCCTCAGTTGACGGGTCCAATGCAAGCCTACCTCGCTTTCGCCTACGACCTGTGGATCGTCAACGACACCGCGCGTCTCGATATGCGGTTGGTAGAGCGGCTCAAGAACCGGGATCAATTTCACGGAGCGAGGCACGAACTGTTTGCCGAAGCGACGTGCATTCGGGCTGGCTTCGAGATCGAGCGGGAGAACGAAGCCGACGGTTCCACTCGCCATGCGGAGTTCACCGCTACGCATCGGATTACCAAGCAAAAGGTATCGGTCGAAGCCAAGAGCAAACATCGGCCCGGCGTGATGGGCCAACCGGGACGGCGTCAGAAAGACGGCGAATTCAGTATGCCGGTTGGCAGTCTGCTGAACGATGCCATTGATAAAAGGCCGCCCCATCCGCTCGTGGTTTTTCTTGACTTGAATCTACCAGCGACGATAGCCGCTCCTCTGCTCTCGATGAACCCGCCGCATCCTCACATTCACAAAACCATGGACCGGCTTCGGAAGCGCAATGGCGGGAAAGACCCGATCAGCCTGCTGGTCGTAACCAATCATCCGGAACATTACCTGGGAGATGAAGAATTCGCCACCTCGCACCAAATCATGAGTCTGCTCACAAACGCGTCGGACACGCCTCAGATCATGCGCGAGACCCTGCAATCGATCCACATGGCAGCCATGCAGTATGGTCAGATTCCGCAGCATTTTGAAGATTCATCGAGGTAGCGCCGCGAGGGGCCCCTCGTAGCCCAATACAATCAACTGGAAGACATCGTCGCTTCGCCTCACTCGCTCCCGCACCATGGTCTGTGGTCGATGACCCCCAATTCAATAAGCCGGTCGCGGTCCCTCGGGTGTGAGACACACCCGTATCTCGTCGTCCGATAGAGGGGCCTGAGTTCCTCGCCAGCCATCCGGCCCAAACGTGAATTGCCAATCCGTCTTTGGCGATCGATAGTGAATTCGCTTTGCCCGTAGCAAGAGCACATTTCCTATGCTCAGTGGATACGGTGGGGCGAATTCCACTTCGAAACTATCCGGCATCTCGGCAAGCAACGTTGGGACCCCCTCACTCCGTGGAACAGCAACCATCACGCTGGGAATGGATCGCTCTCGAATCGATCGAGTCATCCTGCCTCTCATGGCATACGCGATTCTTTCGATACGACTGTAGAGGCTATCGAGCGCGGTGGATTTCTCGTCCCTCATCTCCCTGGTTTTCGCTTGCGTTGTATCTTGCGATCGCTCAGAAGCCTTTCCGTCCGCCGTCTCGGCATGAACATTCAGTCCTCGACTCGAAATCCACCAACGAACGCCGGGGTGATTTCCGAGCATCTGCTCCAGGTAATCTCCAGGATTGCCAAAGAAGGCATGACCACGTGGAGAACGCTGTTCCCCAAATGGCGCAGTGATGGATTCAATCGGGATCGGCTGAGTGCTATGCCGCGCAATCTCTTCGATCAGCTCCCGCACCGTGGGAGATCCTGCAACAGAATGCGATATGGAGTTCTCCGCGATCAGCTGCTTATAGAACTGTTCACCCCCGCTTCGGATCGTCTCTTCGTGACTGAACTTCTCGGCCAGCGGAGCGAAGAAGCTCTTCCTCGGTTTGAGTTCCGGTAAGGCGGGCAACTGCCAAGGGGGCATTGATCGCAAATCGCCGAGCGCCGGACGAATGATCCTGGGCTGGCCCGTCAATCTCCGGTAGAGATCGTCGTATTGGCCAGGAAGCTGGTAATGGGTCGCGCCCTGTAACGGAGTAGGAATGAATTTCGTGTCCTTTCGATCAAAAAGGATGGGCAGAAACTTGGTATTCCTTCCCTGTGCGTTGTACAGTTCCTGGGTAATGATGTGTCCCTCCCAGGTCCCTCCCAATCCCTTGCCCTGTTTCTCTTCTCCGCGAAAACGGCGCAGATAGGCTTGTGTGCAGGCCACGAGAACGAACTTGGCCTCTCGAACCTGCCGGTCGCACCATCGCGGCCATCCTTCCGGCGGCGATTGCTCATAGAGGTCGATGTGGCAATCGACACCGTGGGCGCGAAGCTTGTTCGATAGCTCGAGGACGCGATTGCTGTGCGCCTCAGAATCATGGCTATAGCTGATGAACAACTTCGGCGGACTCATTGGCACCTTCGGCTTTGAAAGGACCGCGTCTGAACTGCATCACATTGATCTCTGGCGTTGATCGGCAAATCAGTGTCGCCTCCTCGTCGCGCAATAGCATATTCGTCCCAACCGGTCCCGCCCGGCGGATTCTAATCGTGAATGTGCTTCAAGGCGCTCATGGCAGGAGCAACGATTTCACGCCTAAATAGCGCAGGGCGAGACACCCGAAACTCAATTCAAAACTTCCTGCGGTCTCTCGCAATTGCTCGGTCTGTTTCATCTTTGAAAGTGATTGTAATCGCTTGACGATGTGGCTTATTTCACCGGTACTTCTTCCTGGTACTCCATCTCGGTATTGATGGCCCAAATATTCCTCTTCGTGGTAACGCCGTTCACAATGTTCTCGACGGCGGTCATGGCAGTCAGCATCGAGTGGTCCTGATTGTTGTACTTGTGCATGCCGTTTCGGCCTACCAGGAATAGATTCGCAAATCTGTCCGTGTAGTTGCGGATCATGTCGAAGCGGTCGTAACTGCCAAAGTAAGCGGGGTAAGTCTTGGGAACGTGGACAACATGAGAGTCTTCCATATCCTCGGCCTTGAGGATTCCGATCCTGGTCGCTTCCTCGATGGCCATCTCGGTCATCTCCGCATCGGAAAGCTTCCACAGAGGGTCGGTCTCGTTGCAAAAGTACTCCATACCGATCCAGACTCTGCCCGGCTTGCTTACCATCCAGGGGCTCCAGTTGTTGAATATCTGAAGACGGCCTACCATCACGTCCGGCTCTTGGACATAAATCCAGTTGTCCTTGAGTGGCGAGCCATCTTCTTCGGTGACGATCAGCTTTCTGGCCAGCAAGCCAACGATGATGAAATCGCGATAAATTAGTCCTTCGCTGACCTCAGCAACATCCTTCGGGACTTCCCCATTCACCGCACGAATCAGATCGCGCACCGGCATAGAAGAGAGAAAATATTCGCCGGGATAACTGATGCGTTTTCCCATCCCATTAGCGCCTTCGACCGAGACAACCACGTCCCCTTCGATACAGACGCGGTCGATAGAGACGCCGAAATGGATTTCGCCCCCTCCCTCGCGGATTCGCCCAGCCACATGTTCCCAAAGCTGTCCGGGACCAAGCTTCGGATAGAGAAACTTCTCGATCAAGGAAGTCTCCGTTTGTTTCTGAGCGATGTCGACATACTGCCTGCGCGCGACGGTCTCCTTCAGGTAATGCAGCACCATGCGTTTGAGCGACAGACTCTTGATGCGCTGCGCGCCCCATTCGGCGCTTATCTCGCGACACGGCACACCCCACACCTTTTCGGTATACGACTTATAAAACAACAGGTAGAGCTGCTTGCCGAAGCGGTTGATCAGGAAATCCTCGAGAGAACGCTCATCACGTTGTGGCAGCAGCGCCGAGCCCATATAGCTGAGTCCGCAGCGAAAGGTACGGACCACGCCCATCTTCTTCAGCGTGTCGCAATTCAGGCGAATGGGATAGTCAAAGAAACGGCGCAGAAAGTAAATGCGGCTTCTGCGCTGGCGCACCAGCATGACCAGATCTTCAATTTGTGGGTCGGGAGCCAAAACCGTTGCCGGAACATCTCGCTCCTGGCCCTGGTGACGAAGTTGGCCAATCCGGCCGGAATCTTTCTCGACAGGCATCATATCGAGCCACCACCGCATCACCCGGTCCGACTTCGAGAAGAATCGATGACCGCCAATATCCATTCGGTTGCCCTTGTAGCATACGGTCCGCGAGAGGCCGCCGATCGCATGGCTGGCCTCGATCAGAACGGGCTTGATCTCCGAACGCCGAAGCAGCTCGATGGCTGCTGTGAGCCCTGCCGGACCTGCACCGATGATGATTGCCGTCCCGCGCATCACGAGGAATCCTCTTTTTGAGCGTCGATTTCTACGAGGTCTTCCTCATGCAATTTCCAAATCTCGTGGAGACGAGATAGAGTGGATATGGTCGCTATGCTTTTTCGCCGCCCATTGAAATAGCCCGCCGCAGGCGGAAAGTACGCTGCACCTTTCGCATTCCGGGAGATAAAGGGTCTTCCAATCAGAGATGGATTTTCTTGCATACTTCCATAAGGAAGGCCTGAGAACGCACAGCTGATGGTTGTAGATAGACACCGTCATGTTCCTAACGGCAAGGTACTCTACCGCCTCCTCAAGCTCGTCTTGATAATCATATGGGTCGATCCACAATTCCCCGATATTGCGAGGAGTGTATCCGGTGTACTCCAGACCCATCAACGCGATATGCTCGGCAAAGGTGAGGTTCCGATAGATGTAATCGACAAGCTTGGTCAGTCGTGGGATCGTCAGCTTGTGCAATACCACTCTGACCTCCACGCGAATGCCGTTGCGCGCTGCCTGGTGCAGACCGGCGACCGTCTGATCGAACGCTCCCCTCGCTTGCACCACATGATCGTGAGCACCTGCGAAGTCGGAATAAAGCGGGACGCCAAGGCTGATCTTCGGGTGCTCAAGCGCGGCAAATCGTCGTGCATATTCCGGCCACGCGAACGTTCGTCCGTTCGTGAGCATGTGCAGCTCTGTCTCCGGCATCGACAATTTCAGTTGCGAGATCAGTTTGAAAAGATTGTCGCCGAGGAGTGTGGGTTCTCCGCCCGTGATCGTGAGGTAAGGAGGGTGCGGGGCTATCAGGTTTATCAGTTCAAGATTTCGCTCCGTCAACGCCTCGACATCGTCCCTATCCTTCGGCGGTTGCGAGCACATCAGGCAATTACTGTTGCACCGCTCGGTAACAAACAGATGGTGATGCAATTCATAGGGACGGTATAGTGATCGAACAAGACCGGTGTTCCCCTCCAGTACGACGATATCCCCGTCTCTCAAATGATCAGATTCCCGGAGACGATGAACGTAGGGTACGCCGGGAGCGCTCTTCAATTCATCATAGGAAAGGAGGGCTCGATACCCCGATACGTTTTCACCATTTGCGGTGTCGCTCTGCGCAAAAAACCGGATTCTCTGTGTGCGTTGATCAAGCGGCAGTTCCTCGGCCGCCAGGATGCCGACGATGCTTGTGTCGAAGTTGCCCGCCATTCCCATGGTGGTCAGACGCATTCGACCACCTCTTTCATCGCGCGCTCTCCGGTGACCCATGACCACAAGATGCGCATGGTCTCAGGGTCGTTCTCTTCGATGATCGAGAACAGTTGCTTGATGACCTCCATATTTCGGGAACAGAAGCCGCTCGTAGGTCGATTCCCGTACATGTCGCCTTGTGTTGCGTGATGATATACCGGGTCGGCAGCGCAATATGACTGAAATGCGCAGTCCGAGCAGCCTGTCAGCGCCTGATTACACGATGCGTGAAACATTTGAAGCGCCGGGTCGCCGATGAAGAGCGTACGCCGCGTATCCTTGTGCACGTTCCCGAGACGGAATGTCCAGTCGTTCATCTCGGCCAACATCCGCGATTCATCCGATGCGTAAACATCGCCGTCGTAGTTATAGACCAGCACATTCCACGCCTCGCCAGCAGGCGATTGCATATCGACGTATCGCGTCCCATGAGGTGTCAGAATCTTTGTAAGAAGAATCTGCGTATACACTTCAGCGATGCGGTACCCGCCTCGATTGACCTTCAGAATATGCGCCAGGCCTTTCTTGTAGAAGTCAAGAAAGCGCCCCATCTCGTAACCCGTGCGATGGCGCGTCTTGACCGCGAACCCATAAGGGCTGATCGGTCGCAAGAAGATCGAATGGAACTGCCTGCGCACATATTCATCGACGATTTCTACGGCATATTCGAGGGAGCCCGCCGTTGTCGTCATTAGCGCGGCAACGCTCTCCATGCCAAGGATCTCACGGCTCCGCTCGATCCCCTCGATGGCCTTTTCATAACTATTGTGTCCAGGACGGGGGCGGTTCTTGTTGTGCAGGAATTCAGGGCCGTCGAGAGACGTAGAGACCTTGACGCCTTCATCGCGGAAATACTTCAGTATGTCATCGGTCACGCACGCGAGGTTCGTGCAGACGACGATATCAAGATTTTTCCCTTTTTCGATTGCTAGCGTCTTGGCTCTCGGAATGATGTATTGAATTACATCAAAGGCGAGCAACGGTTCTCCGCCTTGAATTTCAAGCGTAACTTCGCGGGCGGGGCTGTCCATCATCATGACGATGGCACGATCCGCGGTGGCGGCGCTCATATCGAATTCACCGCGGGTCGCCGTCTGTCGGGATACCTGGCAATAGTCGCAGGAATGTTCGCAGCGAAGGGTCACGACGAAGATGTGCAGCTTAGTTCCGCCACAGATGTGGTCAAATTTTGTCCGCACCTTTGTCGCTAAAACATCGAGCAACGGCGATGATGATTCATCGAAAACAAAATGCTTTGCTTTGAGGTCCTGGTAAAGCTCTGTATTTGTATCGAAGTGCTCGTCCGCCAGATTCTGGACCGTTCCGGTCGGAACGAAGAGGAATTCACCGGCCTCGTTTACCAAAAGCTCTTTTCCATTCAAACGGGTGAATCGGAATGGGAGCAGGCGAAATTTTGTTGGCGCGGGAGCGAACCGTTCGATCGGATAGAAGACGCGCGGCATAGGTCATCTTTCGTCAACGTTGAGGGTTGCTCAGAATCTTGAACATCCCGTCTAGCTTCATTTCTTCGACCGTATCGCCAAAGACGCCCTCGGGCTGATCTTCCAAAACACCTGATTCCGAGAATGCCTTCGCGAGAAGTAGATCGCGGATGCCGGAAGTCTTGGCTTCAATCTTTTCGCGCAGGGCAAAGTCCATTGCACTGGTAGTGAAGGCGTCTTTCGCTGATGCAAGATCGGAAGCAGATGCGGGGCTTCGCGGAGTCAAGATCACATCCGCTATATATTCGCTTCGATTGCGTATATCGCAGACGAAATCCCGTGAAAACCAGTGGCACGTCTTGAGCAGCGCCTCAACGCTGACGATGGTGAGATTTACCTCAACCACTGCGTGGAGCGCATCTGGCGCGCCTAAGTTCTCGGACTGGTCCATCGTCAATAGGCGCTGGAGGAGTGTGAGGAGTGCGAAGAGTGCGAAGAATGGGAAGAGTGCGACGAATGCGAGTCGTGGCTCGCGATCATCTTGAAGCCCTCGTTTTGCTGTTTCAGGATCAATTTCGGAGCAAGGGGCTTGAGTCCCGAGGCACTTGGCGAAGAGATTGTGTTCGCATCGGGGCGGGGCGCAACAGCGGTTAAGGGTGAAGCATTGACGCCTGTTGCGGCAATCGCGCCGCCTAAGAGAACCGCCAGCTTGCCCGCGATGCTGTTCAGAAACAGCTTCTTGTCGTTCTGCATACCGATCCCCTCGATTCAAAAATGCTGAGTCTCGCGGATTATACATCAAGGCTCACTGTCATCGCTTATTCTTACTGCCTGACTTGCCGCGCCGATGGTCGCGGCGGCCGATAGGATGTTTCAGCAATGCAATCGAAGTCCATTAGAATGTAATTCATAACGACTTGCATTTACTTCGGACTCATACGCAAGGATCGAATGGTCAGCTGGTTCACGCAATCGGACGCGCTCGGGGTTGTGAAACTGCTCTTTTGGGGGAGTGCCCTTACTTCGCTCCTCTGCTTTTTGCTAGATCGACACCTGCACGCGCTCCTGAAGGCTCATTGGAAAGTGATCCTTTTGTGTATCGTTCTGGTCCTGCTCTGGCGAGTCCCAACGGAAGGGGGATTCTTCCACGGGACGGAATACGAAGACTCCTACGTGTACACGGTTGCTGGTCGCCAGATAGCGGAACACTTTCGGATCGAAACGAGCGGAGCCACGCTTCCGTATTCGATCGATGTATGCGCTGTGGGCAGCCTGACTTCGTGCCAGCAAGCCGAGAACTTTCCCGAACATTTGATCGGATACCCGTATATCCTCTCTGTGTTCTCCAACATCTTTCGATATCAACCGTCCATCGGTTCGATAGCGAACATCGTATGCGCGTGCTTCGCGGACCCTCTCATTTTTCTTCTGTGCATGGTCATCTCGGGTGATGTGATCGCCGCCGGCGGCGCTGCGCTCATCTTTGCCGTAACGCCCGTATTCGCCGTCTGGGGGCTTGAAACATCAGCCGAGCCGGTCTCAAACGGATGCATGATTCTAGTTCTATGGTTTTGCTTGCGTTACGTCTTCGCGCGCCCTGAGCACAGTAGCCGTTGGAATGCGCTCGTCACCTGGTTCGCGTTTACGGCAATCCTACTATTCTCTCTCACCGTGAAGCGCGAGAACATCCTCCTGGTAGCTGTCTTGCCGGTGATCGTCTTCCTCGTACAGTTTGCGAACAAGAGTTCGGACCGCTCCTCTCTTCGCAGGTCCTGGTGGATCGTACTCAGCGCGGCGCTCGGTCTCATCTTTAGCCTTCAGATGAGGATTTTGCAAACCATGAGCAGCGAAACTGCGCTCCTAAAGAAATTCCCCCTCACTTTCGCTGAGCTGATCCGGCTTCTGCCCATATTCTTGCGCTCGTTCTTCATTGTTCAATGGTACGGGGGCGCGGTCATTCTCGTGCTCATAGGAGCCGTGGTCGCATGGCGCCGAAAAGCTCTTGAACTCTTCCCGCTCGTGTTGTTTGTTGCCTATGTGCTTCTCTACGCATTTCATATCCGCAGTTACTATGAAATGCGATCAGGCAGCACAGATTCTCGCACCGCGCTTCGCTTCTCGATGAGTCTTATGTGCATGTGGTCAATTCTGGCGGGCCTCGGAATGGCATTCTTGCTCGCATGGGTCCGGCGGACTCGTACTTGGAAGAACTGCAAAGTGCTCGCCGATTGGATCACGGTATGCGCCCTCGCAGTTGTTTTAGGGGTGAGTTACTGCGCGACCGCGTCCTTCCGAGACGATGTGGTTGAGGATGAGTTTCGAATGAGGATCGACCCGTCGCTCACTGCTGTACGAATTGCCGCTCATGATCGTACAGGGGAAAATTACATTGTCACTTTAGAGCCTCTGATTCCACAGATGTATGCGGACCCAAGCGTCGAAGTCCTTAGCCTCGATGAACTCAATGCCACAGTAATGAAAGAAATTGAGTTCTCTAACGGTGTGAACGGCTTCCTGTATTTGGATGAGAAAATACACCGGACTCCTGCGGATGCCGAAAGGTACAAAGGCCAATTCTCATATTTGAATCAATTCCCGCGCAGTTCGCTAGCCGACAAAGCAGCCTTTTCAGTCATCAGGATGGACACAGTGTCTGTTGGACAGGACCCTTCGCAACATCAATGAATTAGGAACGGATCCACAGGTAGCCCTGCAAAAATACAGCGCCGCCGCTTCCCTGCCCTTGCTTGCCCATCCTCACATGCTGCGCCACGGTTGCGGCTTCGCACTGGCCGACCAGGGCGCGGATACGAGGCTCATTCAGGATTACCTAGGACACCGGAACATTCAGCACACCGTCAAGTACACCGCGACCAACCCGGCGCGGCTTGAGAAGCTGTGGCGGTGAGAGCTAGCGCTTCAGCGGAGATTGCAACCAATGCTGGGACCATGACCGGGGAGCAGGAAGGCCAGTTGGCACGGGCAGTGTGCCCCCCTTAGAAGCTGCTGCAGCCAGGCCGGAAAGGGCGCTATAGCTCGGCCCAGGATACGACGCGGCAAGCAGGCTTCCGAACTCACTCGCGTAGCTCACTTCCTCATCAAGATCATAAATATAAATGTCGGCAGGATCACGCACGGGCGTAAGAGTTAGCTTGCATTGGTAGCCAGTGATTTGTATTGCCAACGCGGTAATCTTGAGAGCGAGCAAGTTCAATGAGGTGGATAGATTTAGGCCGAGGTACTCGCCAGTTGGCAAGTGAAAAACTTTTCCATCGCGTGTTATCGTTCGCAGCAAGCTGAACTGCTCCATCCCGGCATGGAATTCGTTATATTGCTCTCGCGTCGTCGCACTGTGCAATTCAGGTCTGCAAATCACATTCGCCACGGAGAAACCTCCAACCAAATTATGCGCCTCTAGGCCAATTCCCTGCCTAGCCGCGTTTGCCAACACTCCGCTTGTATTCTCGCTTCTTCGCCGGTTTTCTAGCCGCTGTGCGTACTCCCAAAAATTGCCCTCGCACGGATAGCCCTCGCTTGACGATGCGTTTGGCAATCCGTTTCTTCGGCCTTACCCTTCGTGCACCGCGACAGATTCCTCTGCCAGCACGCGCGCTCCCGACGGATGCCTTTTTCGAGTTTGCTTCCCCGCATCCGTCAGCTCTCTTTTTTTGGAGTCATTTGCGTAAAAAGCCCCATATTATTTTAACTTTAAACCGCATCGCCACCCCTCGAAACTCTGCCGTGGTTCCAAGGTAGTAAACACTTGCGCAGTCCGGAAGCTACGATTGCCTGGAAGCGCCTAATTTGGCGCGATTCGTCCCGGGAGCCAGTGAACTGGATGGCGTAGTAGGCCAGCCGGGACCATTCCGGGAATTCTGTACGCTAAGGGCTTTCCGGCAGGGGGCGTTTTCGCTTGTTTTGTTCAACCCAATTGCGCCTTCTTTCCTTTCTGATTTCATCGCTGCCTTCTAGATCAACCCACTTCTGAAGGTTCTCGCGAGTTTGGGTTAAGGCCGTCATCCATGTACGCTCATTGAAATCGTCGTAATCCCAGAAGGATTCCCAAGCGATGGGGTGCATTGGCGATTGATAAAAAACAGATCGCGCATATTGATAGCAGGACCAAGCTACGAGATCTGAACACTGAAGTGCAGGATTGTCCTTACGTTTTCTGAACGAGAAATGACCTGCGTAGAATCCCGGCTTCATAGCCTCGTTTCTGGCCATAACAGATTCAACTTCTCGCTTTGCTTCATTTCGCTTACTCTCCCCCATCCAATCGAAAATAAACTCGAACGGGCTATCTACCTTTTTAATCAACGCCCATCTTTCTAGATTTCGCAGCACACTCCAGACAGCCCAAGTGTAATGAAATGTCCCGCCAAATTCTCGCAGCTCTCCGGTGACAAATTCGTCATAGTCTCTCTTAGTGATCGCAACTGAGAAGGCGCTAACAGCAAACCGCTTTGTTATTTCTCGGACCCTCCAACACACATGCCGTTTCCGCTGAGAACTCCAACTTTCGAAGTCGCTCTCTCGCTGACCAGCAACACATTCAGCAGTGTGGAATTCAGAGATAAACTCGGAGCGTAGAAACCCCTTCCATACATTGTCGAGAGCATCGATCTGCGAAGCGGGAACTACGAGCGCCGCAGCAATTGCCGCGGGATGATGCGGATCGGTTCCACTATCGTCGATGAAGACAGTGAACATAGCGAGAAGGGTTTCTTTCCATTTGCTCCCGCGTGCGCTAATGATTTGGTGTACTGCGGGAGACATTTGACTCTGAACACACATGGCTGAGCTTCAGAGCTTCCGTGGTTACCGGTCCGAGACTCGGGATCACTGCCTGCATGACGCGGGGTACGACCTGTTCTGCTCCGCTGCGTGCAGTGCGAGCGATGAACGATGAGATTATGCGGGAGATGTCGCCG